>Ga0105049_10009427_pt1 | contig 11253 bp, 8 predicted proteins | sample MAT06_FD_78087 | JGI IMG/M metagenome (GOLD analysis project Ga0105049, IMG submission 78087) | Freshwater microbial communities from Lake Fryxell liftoff mats and glacier meltwater in Antarctica - MAT-06 | ecosystem: Environmental > Aquatic > Freshwater > Ice > Liftoff microbial mat | place... | reverse complement strand
CGCGAGGTGCTTCGCTGCCTCCGGATGATGCATCGCCGCGCTGTTGCAGCACGATGCAGAGGTGTGGTGCTTGGACGTTTGCGACAAAATTGCCATTTTCTTCTCTGTTCGTTACTTAGGCGCAGAACGTCCGACAGGTCCGGAAGCCTCCAAGCCCTGCGGCCTGGGTCATTGCCCCCTTGAAAGTCGTTGCGGCTGCCCGCGTAGCTCGATTTGGGCGTTTCATGGCGCGACGGCCTTCGCATCCCAGTTACCGGCACACAACGCGGCGATGACCGCGGGCGTTGCATCCTCGCAGAACGAAATCCCGCGCTGGGCTGAATGGCGGCGGTATCGGTGTCTGGGGCCGCGACGCACGGCGTGGCGATGATGCGTTGGCCACAACCGCCGCAAGCCGCGACACCTTGGCCGGGCATCGGTGATTATCCTGTCAGGAAAATGAGGCTGGCCCGCCAACGCGGCCCTCTTCCTTCAGCCGACGGCCGATCCCGGCCTGCCGACTGCAGACGCCGGGCTTGCCGCCCTGTCTTGAGCGGGTCGGTGTTGAAATACCTGGTACTGCCGGTGCCGTTCCCCGAAACTTTTAGGCGCACTCGCCGTTCGTGATATTACTTACTACTATTCTGCTGGTTTGCTGCCGAACAAGGCACCGGGCCATCTCTATCCGACGTTTCCACGTTGGCTTCCGTCATCTCCCGTCGCGCCAGCCGATGGATCAACCACCCAACTGCCCCTTGCGCACGTCGCCGCTAGAGCATTGGGCAAAAAGGATAAGGGGTGTCTCCGTTCGACGGAGTCCAACCTTCTCCAAGCAAGGAAGAACGGGGCGGCCATGCCAGATCAGGAAACAAAGGCCGGAAAGCAGGAAGCCGCCGAGGCCGACGTGGGCGGTTTCGAGAAAGCCCGCGGCCCTTTCGTCGTTGCAGCTGAGACGACACGCATGCCCATGGTGTTCACGGACGCGAAGGCAGCTGACAACCCGATCATCTTCGCCAATCAGGCCTTCCTGCAGTTGACAGGGTATAGCGAGCAGGAAGCGCTGGGCCAGAGCTTCGACGTCCTGACGATGCCTGACGCCGATTCCAAGGCGATGACGGAGATCCGAACGGCCTTCCAGAGCGGGCAGGACCTTGAGAGGACGCTGCGCTGCCGCCGCGAGAACGGGACCGACTTCAGGGCTACACTCTTCCTGACACCAGTCAGGGATGACGCTGGGGACGTAGTCCAATATTTCGCGTCGTTCGTTGACCTCAGCGAGCACGAAAAATCTGAGGATCGCCTGCGATTGTGTCTTCTGGAACTTAATCACCGAACGCAGAACGCCCTTGCAACGGCGATTGCGATCGCAGGCCAGACCCTGCGCGGCATGACGGACGACGGAACGATCGCCACACTGGAGGGGCGAATACTGGCGCTATCGAAAGTTCACGGGCTGCTAGGCTCAGAAAACTGGGACAAGGTCCGGCTGCTTGATGTGTTTGACGAAATTTTGCGGCCCTTCAGGCTAGGGGACCGGGTTGTGCTTTTGTGCGATGGGATAGTCCTACCGCCGAAGGCACTTTTGACCCTGGCGATGGTGGTCCATGAACTGGCCGTCAACGCTCGCACGCACGGCGCGCTTTCGAATGCGACAGGCGGCAAAGTTGCAATCAGCTGCCGGCTCGAAGCCATCCCAGGTGGACAACAAATGCGATTTCACTGGCAGGAAAGCGGTGGTCCGCCGGTATCGCCCCCGGTGCGGAAAGGCTTCGGCTCGCGTCAGATCGAGGGTTTGGCGCAGGAGTTGAACGGGACGGCCCGCCTGGGTTACGATTCAACTGGTGTCATCTGCGAGATCGTCATGCCGGTGCCAGCGGAGGGGGAATGGACAGACTTGTGAACAATGGCCTGGTTGGACGGCGCATTCTCGTTGTCGAGGATGAAATGCTCATCGCCTGGGCTATCACAGACTCGCTCACCCGGTTGGGCTGCGAAGTTGTCGGCCCGGCCGCCCGCGTCGACCAGGCAATTGCAATGATCGATCACGAGCCCGTGGACGCCGCGCTGCTCGACGTGAATCTCAATGGAAAAATGAGCTACCCGGTCGCAGATCGTCTGGTCGCGGATGGTGTGCCGTTCATTTTTTCGACGGCCTACCAGAAGAACAGCCTTCCGGCGGCCTACCAGATTTTTCCCATGATGCAGAAGCCGCTTGACACCGCGCAGCTTGGCGAAGCACTGGCCAAGCTTCTCACGGCGGGAGCCCCCACGGTTTCAGGCAAGAAAGCGAACTCCCTGATTTGGGATGCGAACCGTCTGAAGATCGCAACGGACGCGGCCGGCGTCGCGCTGTGGTCATGGAACGTGGAGACGGATCAGATTGATCTCGACGCCCGCGCGCATGACTTGTGGGGAGTGGCCGCCGGTGATGTCACCTTCCAGGACCTTTCCGCGCGCATCCATCCCGAGGATTTGGACAGGGTCAGGGCCGCCTTCGCTGCAACGCGAGAGATGGAGGGCGCCTATGAGATAGATTTTCGCATCCTTCACTCCAATGAGATCCGATGGGTATCGGCTCGTGGCAAGGGGGAAGACCAGGGCATCGTGGGCCGGAGCATGTTCGGGGTGTTTCTGGACGTGACCGGACGCAAGCTGGCGGAGGAGGCCCGCGAGATGCTCAGCGGGGAAATGGCGCATCGCGTGAAGAACCTGTTCGCCCTCGCCTCCGCCCTGACCCGCATATCCGAACGTTCGACATCGACGTCGGCGGAGATGTCCTTCGACCTGATCAAGCGCCTGACCGCGCTGAGCCGTGCCCATGATCTTGTCCGCCCTGTCCTGAGTGACCCCAAGAAGGCGGTCCGTCTTGGCGACCTGCTGGCGGTCCTCCTCGCGCCCTATATGGAGGAGCGAGCGAGCGGGGACCGCGTCAGCGCTTCCGTACCCGATGTGCTGGTTGGAGAGGCGTCGGTGACGACCCTCGCCCTCATCGTCCACGAGCTGGCCACCAATTCGATCAAGTATGGTGCGCTCTCAACGCCAACCGGCACGATTGCGGTAACTGGCGCCGCTCATGGCGGCACGCTGAGCATCACCTGGCAGGAGCAGGGCGGTCCACCCGTGCAGGCTTCCGAACGGATGGCCGGCTTCGGGAGCCGCTTGATCGCGAATAGCATTTCCCACCAGCTCGGCGGGACCATCGCCTTTGAATGGCCGACCGAGGGCGTCATCGCCAAACTGTCGATGAGCGTCGCCCGCCTGGGAGGATGACGTGCTGGTGAAGGCAGGATTTACGTTTCCGCTGGCGCCAGGACAGACGCGCTGCAGCCAGGGCCGAGCAGCGCGTTTCGCCCTTCAGAAAATGACGACCCAGCGTAATGTGCGCATCCAGAGCAGGGTGGAATCGGGTTGCTACCGCTGCATCAAATAAGCCTGGCGTGAGCCGGCCAGCGCGACCTGCGACGGCGCTGTCGCCCCGCTCGCCAGCGAGGGCAAGTCCCAGGGCGCCTCCGGAAGCGAAATCCCGCATCCTTACCGGCGCCGACCGCGGCTGCAGGAAAAGGCGCAGCGCCTCAAGCAAGACCTGCATAGCTGAGATGGCGATGCCGAGCTGCATGAACGCGGGCATGGCGGTGCCCATGTTGAGCAGAATGCGGCGGCGCATTGTTTCTCTTCGCCGAGACTGTCTCCCCTATCGGAGATCAGCCGCGCCTTCAGCGCAAGGTGGGATCGAGCCGGTCACGCAGCCAGTCACCCAGGACCGAAACGGCGAAGGTGGTGATGATGATGGTGCAGGCCGGCGCCAGCAGCACCCAGGGTGCGGTCGTGAGGTATTCCCGCCCATAGCCCACCATGGAACCCAGGGAGGTGGCGGGTGGCTGCACGCCCAGGCCCAGGAACGACAGCCCGCTCTCCAACAGGATGATCTCAGGGAAGGCCAGTGTCATTGAGACGATGAGGGTGGAGGCGATATTGGGCAGCACATGGCGCAGCTGCACCCTCCAGGCGGAAGCGCCCAATTGCGTCACCGCTGCCGCATAGCCCTGCCCCGCCGCGGAGATGGCGAGACCACGCGCGATGCGCGCATACCGCTCCCACGCATGCAACCCCAAAAGCCCCACGAAGAGCCACATGGAATTGCCCAGGAAGGCCAGCACCGAGAGCGCGAGGATGAGAAAAGGCAGGCTAGCGGAGAAATCCACCAGGGCGAGGACCACCTGCTCGACAAACCCGCGAAACTGCGCGGCCAGAAACCCAAGCGTGGTGCCGATGACCGCCCCGATCAGCGTGGCCCCGAAGGCGATAAACAGGCTCATCCGGATGGAGGCGATAAGGCGGGAGAGCACGTCGCGGCCCAGTTCGTCGGTACCCAGCGGGTGCAACCAGTCGCCGCCGAAACCGATGGGCGGGGCGAGTCGGTTGCGCAGATCGAGCTGGGTGATGCCGAAGGGCATGATCAGGTCGGCCAGCGCGGCCACGGCCAGCATCAGGCCGATCCAGCCCAGCGCGAGGAAGACCAAAAGCGGCAGCCGGCGGCGCGTGGCGGCGGGTGCTGTCGTGTTGGTGGAAAGCAGAGGTGCCTCGGGCATCAGCGCGCCCTCAGCCTTGGATCCAGCAGGCCATAGAGCATGTCGACCACGAGGTTGGAGGCGACCATGGTGACGGCCACCAGCAGCAGCACGCACTGCACCACGGCCAGGTCGCGGTTCGCTACCGCCACCACCAGCAGGCGGCCGACGCCGGGCCAGGAGAACACGCTCTCCACCACCACCGCGCCGGCGATCAGGCTGCCCACCATGAAGCCGATGATGGTGACGGTGGGAATGGCCGCGTTCGGCAGCGCATGGCCGCGCACCACGGCGCCCCATGGAACACCCTTGGCCGAGGCGGTGCGGATATAGGGCTGGCCCAGCACCTCCAGCATCGCCGATCGGGTGAAGCGCGCCAGCACAGCAGCCCCGCCCACGCCCAATGTGATGACGGGCAGCACCGCATGCTGCCAGGTGCCGATACCGCCAGAGGGCAGCCAGCCCAGTTGCACCGCAAAGACCAGCACCAGCAGCAGCCCCAGCACGAAGGAGGGCACGGTGAAGCCGGCGACGGCAAGCGCCATAACCGCCCGGTCCAGCAGCGAATTGCGGTGCAACGCCGCCAACATCCCGGCCGGAATGCCCAGCGCCAGCTTGATCGCCAGCGCCGGCAGGGTGAGCGCCAGGGTCAGTGGAATGCGCTCGGCCACCAGCACCATGGCGTCGCGGCCATCGCGCATGGAGCGGCCGAGATCGCCCGAGAGAATGGCCGTGAAGTAGCTGAAATACTGCTGCCAGAGCGGCGCATCCAGCCCCCAGGCGGCACGGAAGGCCAGCACCGCTTCAGGCTCGGCATCGGCGCCCAGGATGATCTGCGCCGGATCACCGGAGAGGCGCAGCACGACAAAGGCGAAGGTCACCACCATGGCGATGGTGAGTGCGGCGCGGGCGAGGCGGGAGAGCGCGAAGCGCAGCATCAGGCAGCAACCATGATCGGGGTTTCCTGCGCCACGTGGCAGGCTACGAGGCGGCCATCGGCGGGGCGGGCGACCAGTGCTGGCGCCACCTCGCGGCACACCGCCCGCGCATGGGCACAGCGCGGATGGAAGGCACAGCCGCTGGGCCGGTCGGCCGGGTTGGGCGGGTCTCCCGTCAGCAGGATGCGGCGGCTGGCGCGGCCGGGATGCGGAATGGCCGAGACCAGCGCCTGCGCATAGGGATGGGCGGGGGAGGAAAACACCGCATCCGGCTCGCCCTCCTCGACGATGCGGCCGAGATACATCACCGCCACGCGATGGCTGACCTGGCGCACGGCCCGCAAATCATGGCTGACGAAGAGCATGGCCATGTTGCGGCGCTCCTGCAACTCGACCAGCAGGTTCATCACCTGGGCCTGGATGGAGACGTCCAGCGCCGAGATGGGCTCGTCGCAGACCAGAAGGTCCGGCGCGGTGGCGAGTGCGCGGGCCAGCACCGCGCGCTGGCGCTGGCCGCCGGAGAGTTCATGCGGATAGAGGGCACCTTGGTCGGGGCGCAGGCCGACATCGGCCAGTAGCCCTTCCACCACATCGTCGCCGGCAGGGCGGTTGTGGATGACCAGCGGCTCGGCCACCTGGACGCCGATGGGCAGGCGGCGGTCCAGCGCGCCGAGCGGGTCCTGAAAGACCATCTGCATGCGGGCGCGCAGGGCTTTCCAGGGCGGGCTTCCGGGGTCGGCCATAGGCGCGCCCTCGAAAACCACATGGCCATCATCGGGGCGTTCCAGCCCTAGCACGAGCCGCGCCGTGGTGGATTTGCCGCAGCCGCTCTCGCCGACCAGGCCCAGCGTGCGGCCGCGTTCCAGCGTGAGCGAGACGCCGTCCACCGCGCGCAGTTCGGTCGCGCGGCCGAGCCAGCCGCGGCGCATGGTGTATCTGCGCACCAGGTTTTTCGCGTGCAGGAACGTCATGCCGGCAGGGCCGCGCGGAAGCAGGCGCTCAGGCGATCCGCCCCGCGCGACACCAGCGCCGGCGGGACTAGGTCGCAGGCTGGCAGGTGGGCGGGGCAGCGCGGCGCGAAGGCACAACCGGGCGGCATGGCCCAGGGTTCCGGCACACCGCCAGGGATGGAGGCGAGCGGACGGCGCGGGCCATCAATGGGCGGCAGCGCGCCCAGCAGGCCTTGGGTGTAGGGGTGCCCGGGATCGTCGAACAGCGCACCCACCGGCGCCTGCTCGACGATGCGGCCGGCATACATCACCGCGACCCGCTCGCAGGTTTCGGCCACCACGCCGAGATCGTGGGAGATCAGCACCAGAGCCATGTTCAGCTCCCGCCGCAGCGCGCCCAGCAGGTCGAGAATCTGCGCCTGGATGGTGACGTCCAGCGCCGTGGTCGGCTCATCCGCCACCAGCAATTCCGGCTGGCCGGCGAGCGCCATGGCGATCATGACCCGCTGGTTCTGGCCGCCCGAGAGTTCGTGCGGATACGCCTCCATCCGGCGCGCCGCATCGGGCATGCCGACCTGGTCGAGCAGGCGCTTGGCTTGCGCGCGGGCGAGGCCGCGGGAAAGCCCCTGGTGCAGCGCCACCGCCTCGGCCACCTGGGTGCCGATGCGGTGCACCGGGTTCAGCGAGCTGGCGGGGTCCTGGAAGATCATGGCGATGCGGCCGCCGCGCACCCGCTCCAGCACGCGCGCGGGTGCGCCGAGGAGTTCGCTGCCCTCCAGCGTCACGCTGCCGGTCACCCGTGCCCTGCCGGGAAGCAGGCCGAGGGCAGCGAGCCAGGTCACGGATTTGCCGCAGCCGCTCTCGCCCACCAGCCCGACCGCCTCGCCCGGCATCACGTCGAGATCAACGCCGCGAAGGGCAGGCACGCCGTCGAAGCTGACGGCGAGGTTGCGCAGGCTGACCAGCGGTTCCATCAGGCTGCCCAATTGCGCCCGCGGAAATCCATCACGAAGGACTTGCCGGCATTCCAGCGCATGTCGCGCCGCTTGGCCGTCAGGTTCACCGACTGGTGCAGCACGGAGTAGGCCGGGTCCTCGCGCTCGGCGATCTCCAGCAGGCGGCGGAAGGTGGCGCGGCGCTGGGCGGGATCGGTGCCGCGTTCCAGTTCGCCGGAAAGGCGGCCGAACTCCTCATTGCTCCATTCGCCGATCTGCCATTGCTGACCATTCGGCCCATGCTGGGCCACCAGCGAGGAGACGGGATCATTGAAGGAGGCACTGTTCGACCAGTCGCGCACGCCGCGCTGGCCTTCGCGGCTCAGCACCTGGGCGAAGTTCTCGCGCATCTCGATCTGCACGTTCAGGCCGACCGAGCGCCAGCCCTCCACCAGCACCTGCGCCACCGCCAACTGGTTGGTGTAGTAGCCGGAGAGCAGGCGATAGGGGATGGGTTCGCCGCGATAGCCAGCCTCGCGCAGCAGACGCCGGGCTTCGGAGAGGTCGTAGCGCGGGGCCCGCCAATCCTCATGGCCCATCGCGCCATAGAAATCGAATTGCAGGCCGCGCGGCACCACCGAACGGCTGCCGAACAGGGCCGAGACAATCGTCTCGCGGTCGATGGCATGGGTGAAGGCGCGGCGGATCAGCGGGTTGCGCAGGTTGGGATGATTCTTGTCGAACACCGTCAGGCGGTGGTTCATGATGGTGCCGCCGACCACCTCATGCCGGGCGGACCGCTCCACGCTGCGGATCTGGTCGGGCGGGATGTCGCAGGCGAAATCCGCCTCGCCCGAGAGCAGCATGTTGATGCGGCTGGCGACTTCGGGGACTTCCAGGAAGCGCAACCGCCGCGCCGGCGGCCGGCCGCCCCAGTATTCATCGAAAGCCTCCAGAACCAGCAACTGGTCGGGGCGAAATTCGGTCATCCGATAGGGACCGGTCCCGATCGGCCGGCGCGACCATTCGAGCCAGTTCGTCTGCTTCTCGAAAGCATCCTGCGAGATGATCATGCCGGTGTTGCGCGAGAGCCGACCTTCCAGCGTCAGGTCGGGCGTTCGGTTGACGAAGCGCACCGTGTTGGCGTTGACGATCTCGAATTTCTCGATCGCAGGATAAGTGCGCCGCGCCACCGCCTGCACCTCGGGTGGCGCGTGGCGGGCCTGGGTCGGGATGGTGCCAAAGAGGTTGCGCGCCTGCTCGACGGGCAGGTTCCAGCCCATGCGATCGGGGCCGAAGGAGAATTGCACATCCTCGGCCGACATGGTGCGGCCGTCATGCATCTTGACGCCCTCGCGCAGCGTCAATTCGACGGTGCGGTCGTCAATGCGACGCCAGGCGGTGGCGAGCGCGGGGCGCAGGCCGAGATCGCCCCACCAATCCTGCTCGATCAGCGTCTCGCCATGATTGAACCAGGTGCGGCTGCCGACGTTGGACTGCTCGCGCAGCGGCTCATGGGTATTGGTGTTGGAAATTTTTTGCACCGCCACCGTGATGGTCGGGCGGTTATCCGCCTGGGCGAGGGCGGGCGCTGCCAAGGGGGACAGCAAGGGAAGGGCCAGGGCGGCGCGGCGGGGGATCATCAGTGAGGGTTCCTCTCTTCGAGACCATTGGGGGTGGCGCGGAAATGGGTCAGCGTGCGCTCGGCATGGCGCATCCGCTTGGTCAGCGCCTTGCCCGCATATTCGGCGAGCACGGCGGCATGGGCAGGGTCGGCGGCCAGGTTGCGGAACTGGTCTGGGTCGGCCGCCAGATCAAAGAGCAGCGGCGGCAGGCCGGCGAAATGGACGTATTTCCAGCGCGCATCCTGCACCGCCATCAGGCTGGCATGGTCCATGTCCAGGCCCAGCGCGGTTTCGGGCGTGGTGTAGTGCAGGTCGCGGAAGTCGAATTCATAGGTCAGGTGGTCGCGCCAGTCCGGTGGCGTCTCGCCATGCAGCACTGGCAGCAGCGAGCGGCCATCGCATGCGCGCGGGGTCTGGCCTCCCAGCCATTCCAGGACGGTCGGCATCACGTCCACGCTCTCCGAGAAGGCGTCCTCGATACGGCCGGCCTGTTCCGGCGCCTCGGGGTTCTTGACCACCAGCGGGATCCGAAAACTCTCGTCGAAATAGCCGAGTTTTCCCAGCAGGTGATGATCGCCCAACTGCTCGCCATGGTCGGAGGTGAAGATGATCAGCGTGTCTTCCCACTGACCGGTGGCGTCGAGGTGTTGGAACACGCGGCCGAGGCAGTCATCGATCTCGGAGATCATGCCGCAATAGGTGGCGCGCATCTGCGCCAGTTCGGCCACGTCCATCTCGGCGCCTTTGCCTTCCGCGCGCTCGAAGAAGGAGGCCTTTCGCACGGCACCGAGATAATGTTCCAGCAGCGGATGGCCGGCGGCCTCGGCCTCAAGCGTTTGAGCGCGCACCGGCCTGGGCATATCCTCGGGCCGGTACATGGCGTGATAGGGCGCAGATGCGACAAAGGGCGGGTGCGGGCGGTAATAGCCCAGATGCAGGAACCAGGGTTTTTCGGCCCGGCCCTTCAGATAGGTCAGCGCACGTTCGGTGAAGAAGGCGCTATCCGAGAATTCGGCGGGTACGCGGGAGGGGCGGTCGGTCGCACCGGGCACCGCATCCTCGCCTTCCGGCAGCCATACATCGGTGCGGCGCGCCGGGAGCGGAAAGCCCTTCTGCGCCAGCCAGCCGAAATAGCCGTCCATCTGCGGTTCGAAGGCGCCGACGGACCGGAACCCGTCCATCAGATCGCCCAGGGTTGTGAAGCGTGGATCATTGGGTCCGGTACCGCGCGGGTCGGGCGTCGTGGTGGTGTAGCCGATCAGCGCGGGGTCATAGCCGATGAGGCGCAGCTGTTTGCCGAGATTGGTGTGGCGCGCATCCAGCGGGACGGTGTTCTGCACCGCGCGGTGGTTCATCAGGTAGAGACCCGTCAGCAGGCTGGCACGTGCCGGGCCGCAGGGCACACAGGTTGTGACATGGTTGCGGAAGGTCACGCCTTCGCGACAGAGCCGGTCCAGATTGGGCGTTTTCAGAAAGGAGGCACCCAGCGCCGGCACGAAATCCGCCCGCCACTGATCCACCACGATCAGCAGCACATTTTTACGAGTCGCCATGAAACCCCCATCGAGAGATGCGCGGGTTAGTCCGGCTACGGGTCCGTGGAATGACGGTTGGGCGTCATTCGCGTGACGATGTGCGCGGGTCCGGCAAGCCCTGCTGCAGAGCGGTGAATGCGTTCATCAGGACGATCGAGAGTGCCGCCGCTACCAGCCCCTCCAGGACCACCGGCTGGTCCCGGCCCTGGTTGGCGTTGAGCACCAGAGCCTCCGCCCGCCCCGTTTCCGGACCGCCAGCGGCATGCGGATGGTCAGCATCTGCGTGGCGCCGGTCTTGCTGCTGCCCTCGCCGGCTCCTCAGGCGGCGCCCCGAGGGCCCGCGCCAGGCTCGCGAGCCCATCCAGCTTCACCCGCGCGTCCGCGCCGCCAGCCACGATGTCCCCCCGGTCGACCAGCAAGTGGATGATGCGCGCCTGCTCGGCGGGCAAGAATTCCTACCACAAGCCAGCACCAGCGGCCGGCGCTTTTCCAGCAGGTCGCTGCGCGCGTCGGCGGCTTGCATGTCGAACTCCCGCCAGCGCATGCCGCGCACCTCGCCCGAGCGCGCAGCCGTGAGCATGGCAAAGTGCACTGCCTTGGCGCCCATGCCATCCACCCGGTCCAGCGCCACCAAGAATGCCGGAGACTGCTGCCAGGGCAGCGCCGGTTGATGCTTCACCCGCTTGGATTTTGGCTGCTTCGCCAGCAGCGAACCGAGCTTAT
>Ga0105049_10009424_pt1 | contig 11256 bp, 8 predicted proteins | sample MAT06_FD_78087 | JGI IMG/M metagenome (GOLD analysis project Ga0105049, IMG submission 78087) | Freshwater microbial communities from Lake Fryxell liftoff mats and glacier meltwater in Antarctica - MAT-06 | ecosystem: Environmental > Aquatic > Freshwater > Ice > Liftoff microbial mat | place... | reverse complement strand
TCCTGGGGAATAATTTTGCGAGGCCTGAGTAATGATAAAAACTCACCATTGGCGATGGAAATCCCCGACGGCACGCCTTATCCAATTCGCCATTTTCCATCACGAGTTTTGGTCCCGCCGCTCCAATCTCAGGGTGAGCATCCATAAAGGTCACCATGCGGGCGAGGGCATCGGGCGGCAGTTCTGTATCAGGATTGAGCAGAAGCGCATAGCGAGGTGCTTCGACATCCACGCGCCCTTTGCCATGATAGCCAAGAGCTTTAAGGCCAATATTGTTGCCGCGTGGGTAGCCAGTATTCTCATCAAGCGCGAGGAGCGTGGCCTGCGGAAATTTAGCCCGCACCATCGCTGGGCTGTCATCGGGCGAGGCATTATCGACCACCACGACACGATAGGTCGTGCCCGTGCTGGCAAAGACGGTGTGTAAACACGCCTCGAGTTGATCGCAGGTATTCCAATTGACAATCACAATGCCAAGATCAGCAGGCATAGAGGTTTCACTCTTGGTATAAAAATATCGCTTGCATCATAGCACGCGGAAGGAGGCTTGTGTACTCAATTGTTGAGACACGCAAACGAGAGGAAAAGATCCCTATGGGCCTTTCTGAAGGCATCATGTTTGTGTATCTCGCAAATAAGACAAATCAAAACATAGGATTGTAGGGGCGACCCGCTGGGTCGCACAATCTTTTATAAGACATGCTTTACTTGGACGACCCAGCGGGTCGCCTCTACAGGTTTCGGTTTGGAAGGGTTAAATCGATAGCATGGCATGGTACATAACTGATTGGCTTAAATTATTCTCCCGCTGTGGGCAGCGTCTGGAGCGGAGTGCCTTGCAAAGCCGCTCGCAGAGCCATACGATCATCCCAGGGATATTCGGTCATGCCAAAGGCCATACTTTGCTCATGCCCCTTGCCACAGATCATGACAATATCGCCGGGCTGCGCACGCTGGCACGCCTCATAGATGGCCTGGCCGCGATCCCGAATCCGCACAAAACTCTCACCCTCTATGCCGCCCTGCGCGACACATCCCTGCGCCATCGTCTGGAGAATCCCATCGAGCGCCTCGGTTCGCGGGTCTTCCGCCGTGAGAATGGTCAAATCAGCCACCTGCACAGACATTTCAGCCATCAGACGGCGCTTGGCAACATCGCGCAGACCCGCGCTGCCAAAAACAGCAATCAAGCGGCCTCCCACTGGAAGCATGGCACGGCCTGTCTCAAGAGCATTTTTCAGGGCGTTGGGCGTATGAGCAAAATCGACCAGGGCCGTAAAATTTTGCCCCGCATACACCCGCTCCATGCGGCCTGAAACCCCCTCGACAGCCAGTAGGCCCTGCTGAATATATGTCCAGTCGATATTCAAGCAGCGTGCTGCCGCAATAGCCGCCAGCGCGTTATAAACGTTGAAACGCCCAAACAATTTAAGCGTCATCTCATGATTATGGACGGTAAAGACAGTGGCTTCGGGGCGAAATTCAATGTTCTCCGCACGATAATCAGCATTGTCTTGCAGCCCATAGCTGCACACTGTATCCGCCGGGATCGCTGCAAAAACGTCATACGAGAGATCATCGCGATTGAGAATTGAGAGCTTTGGTACGCCATCTTTGCGCTCGGATGTGCGAAGCATTTTAAACATCAAAGCTTTGGCGGCGCGATACTCCTCAAAGGAACCATGATAATCCAGATGCTCGTGGGTGAGATTGGTAAGAATCGCAATATCCAGATCCACCCCATTGAGGCGGCCCTGTGCCAATCCGTGACTCGTCATTTCTAAAATGGCATACTCAAGATGGGACTCCACCATACGTGCGAGAAAATGCTGCACCTGGGGAGCCCCTGGCGTGGTGACGTGCAGACCCGTTTCGGCGCTTGCCGAGCCAAAATCGGCAGCAATGGTGCTGATAAAGCCCGCTTTACCCGCCGACGCCGCTTGCAAAATACTATGGAGAAGATGAGTCGTGGTTGTTTTGCCATCTGTGCCGGTAATGCCAATCGTCTTGAGCTGGCGCGATGGGAAATCGTAGTAAGAGGCGGCTAGCCAGCCAGTCGCTTCCTGGGCATTCGCCAGATGCACATAAGGGACTCCAAGAGGGGCCCAGGGCAGCATATGAATCGGTTTTTCCCCGACCACCGCCGCAGCTCCGAGCTCCAGTGCACGCGGAATCATAGAATGCCCATCGCGTGAGCGCCCCACACGGGCTACGAAGACCCCACCGGGTTGCACATCATAGTCCGTTTCAACAAAAGGGGCCGTAATCAGGCAGTTAGCATCCCCAACAACCTGCATATGCCGGTCTGCTCTCAAGATTTTCAAATGCTCTGCCAGTGTTTTCACAATTTTTTGCTCACCATAAGTGGAAAACTAAATGATTTGATTAAGCATAATGAGCGGTCAAACATGACATTAATGCAGCTAATAAATGAGTTCCTTGTGAGAATTGTAAATCCCTCTATAATTAGTAGCAACGTTTAAATTGTAAAGTTGAGGGGAAGTATGAGCCTTTTATCGTCGCTGTTTGGTGTCAAGTCAGCAGGCAGCCCACTCGTTCTGCGCCGTTACTCCATTGATGAACGTGGTAAATTCCTTGTCGATATTGTGGGACGTCAGAGTGGTATTGTCGCCTGGATACTCGTCACGATGGGGCTTGATGTCGAGACAAAATTACAGGTCACACGCCAGTCTCTCTCCTTCAAAGCATCAAGTTTTTTCGGCACAAATTACAATACGATTCCCCTCACAGCCATTTCAAGCACACACTGCGGCTATACCAAGTCGGCGGCGGCGCTGTTTGCAGCGATTTTTTTCGTAGGGGCTGGCTTTGTGCAATTCCTCTCAGGAGCAGGCGGTCTAGCGATCATCTTGCTCGTCATTGCGGCGTTTTGCTTTGTGAGCTACTGGCTGTCTAAAACACTCACGATCTTTATTGAAACCAACGGCGGCACTATGATTGGTCTGGCCTTCAAGCGCAGTCTTATCGAGAATGTGCAGGTCGATATTGATGAAGCACTCCGCACGATCACCCTCATTAATCGGGCCGTTCTCTCAGCACAATCGCGTTCACAATCACTCTCTTCAGACGTTGCCGCGTAACAAATAGTTGGCTTTTACAAGAAACACAACCGCGCCCATCAACTGTGATGAGCGCGGTTATATTTACGTCCTGTCGAATTAGACCAGGCCGCTGGAGAGTTCGTTCAGGTTGCTGCGGGCGCTGCCATCAATGACGCGATCCTGCGCCTTGACGATCAGACCACCGAGGATGCTCGGATCGACGCGGAACGTGACATCCTGTGCACCCAACTGCGAACGCACCTGATTCTGCTCGGCTTCGCTCAATGGGAGAGCGCTGGTGACTTCAACCTGACCCGTAAGGCCGCGCGCATTGGCAGGCAAACGGCCGAGGAAATCGTTAACCAGAGCACTCTGCTTGCCAGCATCCAGATTTTCCTTGATGATGCGGCCTGCGAGGGCCACAGCCACCTGGATCACCTGATCGCGCATCCCAGCGAGTTCAGTGGTCTTGACGCCTTCAGCATCGGTACGAGCAGCAGCCATCGCGCGTTCAGCTTCGGAGCGAGCCTCAGACTGAATGGTCTTGGCAACGTCTTCACCGCGTGTACGAGCTTCCGTGATCTCGCGTGTGGCAGAGGCACGGGCATCGAGCAGAACTTTATTGGCTTCTGATTCGGCATTCTGGCGAGCACGCGCAGCGGCAGCGGCATCTTCCAGACCTTTTTCAATTTCAGTGCGGCGGGCATCCAGCATATTCACAGCTGGGATCCACAGCAACGAGCGCAAGATCATCATCACGATGACGAAGTTGACGAGATGCGCCAGGAACAGCCCCAGGTTGATCCCCAGAGGTGTCAACGGGCCGCCCTCTTCAGCAGCGCCTTCTTCAGCATGATCTTCAGCGCCAGTTTCAGCACCGACTGCACCTGTACCATGATCTTCAGTGTCAGTTGTTCCAACTTCGGTCGCAACCAATGTCGCAACAGGCGTTGCATCCTGAGCAAAAGCTACCGGGGCAGCGAGGCTCATGGAGGCCAGCAAGAACAGTGCCGCAAAGCGCGTCACAAGTTTATGTTTTTGCATTGTCACACTCCTGTATGTACTAAAGTACGAACAGGATGATGAGCGCAACCACCAGGGCGTAAATCGCAACGGCTTCCGCGAACACGATACCGAGAATCATGTTGGTCTGGATCGCGCCTGCCGCATCTGGGTTGCGCCCGATGCCCTGCATCGCGCCTTGCACCATCAAACCGATACCTACACCAGGCCCGAATGCACCCACCATCGCGAGGCCAGCGCCGATTGCTTTTAATCCTGTGCCGAGTTCTTCCATTGTCTTATGACTCCTTCAAGTCGCTATGTAATGACCAATCGTTAACAGAGAGAATTATGCGCTGACGCCATGAGCGGGCTGGCCGTGACCGCCATCATGCTCGTCCACATGCGCGTCACCCACTTCATCATGATGATCGTGATCGTCATGGGCATGGCTGACCATTGCCTGGGCCGTAAAGATCAGCGTCAGGATGGCAAACACTGCGGCCTGCGCACCACCCACGATGATTTCCAGGAACAGAATGGCAACCGGGATAAATGTCCCGAAGAGGAACAGGAACACCGCAAACAAAATGCTGCCTGCAAAGAGCGCGCCGAAAAGACGGAAGGACAAGCTGATGATCTTACCGAGTTCCGACACGATCTCAAAGATACCTGCGACGAAATCGACGATACCCAGAGGACGTGTGCCAGCATTGCCAAGCGCGTTGATGTTCACAAATTTTTGCAGGTAGTTCGGGCCAAGCGTGCTCAAACCGAAGTATTGAATCAGGCAGAACGAGAAAATCGCGAGGCCCAATGTCAGGTTCAGGTCAGTGGCAGCACCACGCACAAACGGCGCAACGGTGAAGAGCTGATTGCGGAAGGTCGTCGCCTCGTAACCGAGCAGTTCATTACGCACAGTGATCGTCTGACCGGGCTTCAAGACTGTTTCTGATGTCAGAGCAGGAGTTGTTGTATGACCCTCGGCATCTGTAAGAGGAGCAGCAGCAGCGCCAGCATTCAGAGCCAGCAGGTCTTCCGCATGGAACTCAACAGGAGCCCAACCATGATAGCCTTCAAATGTCTCCGTAATATACCCGGAGTTAATGGGGCTGTTGGGTGTTGTCACCTGGGGCAGATCATCCTTCATCGTCTCTTCGGCAGCGGTTGTGTACTGAGCAGCAATGCTGTCCAGCGTATCACCTTCAACCGTTGTGTGTGTCACAGCCGCATCGTAGAACGGATCGAGCAGCTCAACATCCTCATAGTGATGGCTGATGAACGACTCGCAGCGATGGTAAGCATCTGCTGTGCCTGTTGTTCCCACATCCAGCGCATTAGAGACGCGCAGGGTGAAAACAGGACGACCCAGAATATTGCCTTCATGAATGGGCAACCCGCTAAAGGCCACCGGTTTATACGCGGCACAGTGCAAAATACCCACCGACTCAACGCCAGGGATCAATTTACCCCAGTTGGCCGCCAGCAGGAACACAAACAACGAGGCCACAATCGGGAACAAAATGGTCTTCACTTTGGGTGAATGTCCCGCTTGCTGCTTCGTCAGGCCCCACAGTCCATCGACAACCAGCTCAGCCGCTGCTTGACCACGTCCGGGGATTTTCTTTGTCCAGCCGTTTGACCAGCGACCTGCTGAGAACGCGAAAATCAGGACCATGATGTCGGCCATGAGTGCGCCACCCAGGAGGGTGTTGACGAAAAAGTCATCGAGTTCAGGGCTCGGCCAATTTTCAAGATACTTTTCCGGCGGCACGGTGATGACGGGCAGTGTGACACCCGTTCCGAGGACCTTCGGAAGAAACCAGATCTGAAAGAGGGCAATGCCAACGATGACAGCTATGGTGATAATAAGGCTGCGGCATCCACGTTGATTTGCACTCATAGCCCGCCTCCTCTCTGTCCTTCCACTGAATGGTTCTGTGATTTCAAAGGACTATTCCTCCTTCTCCTCATAAAATGACGTTCGACTCGTCTTCTTTTGCGCTGTCGATGGCTCAACCTGCTGCACAAGTCGCAGCGCAATCTGGATCATGAGAAATAAACTGACGGGAACACTCAGGACGAGCAGACAAATTGTCGCTGGCCCACGCACACCAAGCAGCCTATCTATCGTTAACCCAATAAAAAGCGCGACAAAGATGATGACGAGTGAAACACATCCCGTCAGCGCTGTAATCCCAGTGATCCCTAAGTTGCGGGTGCGTGAGGGGCCTTTAGGTTTTTCTTCCATCTATTCCCCCCTCGCGATGTGGTGAAGTTTATCACAAACACCATGCGATTCCCACAGTCGCTTTTGTCTGTTTTTGCCAAAACCAAAGCAAAACGAAAACTTGATGTATTTCAAACTATAACGTGCATGTCGGGGCATGAGAGTTCTCATGCCCCGACATATTCATACCTAATTTAGCGACCTGTTACCACTGTTGCCGCTTGACGCATCGCTTCCGCGCCCTGCATCGCCCACTCAAACACGGGCGTGGGGATCACACCGAGCCCAATGACGATGATCGTCGTCGCAGCCAGCACCCAGCCAAACACCTGCGGGATGACGATGGGCGTGTCTTCATCCTGTCCATGATCGACATACATGATCTTGATGACGACCAGATAGTAGTACAGCGCGACAATCGCATTCAGCACACCGATCATTGCCAGCCCGACGAGATTGGCCGAGACAGCCGCCTGAAACAGGAACAGCTTGCCAAAAAAGCCCGCCGCCGGAGGAATACCCGCCAGCGAGAGCAAGCCAATCGTCATGGTCAGCGCCAGCCAGGGGCTGCGACGCTGTAAGCCTGCAAAATCGCTGATGTTCTCGCGGCCCGTGCGATCCACAAAAAGGATAATGCCAGCGAAGACAAGCAGGTTCGTGAAGGTATACATGAACATGTAGAAGGCGACGGACGCCATCGCCAGATTCTGCCCTTCCGCCGTCGTCGATTGCAGCGCCGCCAACCCCATGAGGGTATAACCGGCCTGGGCAATGGAGGAGTAGGCAAGCATACGCTTGAAGTTCGACTGACGCAGCGCCAGAACATTGCCAAAAGTCATCGACAAAATCGAGAACACCGAGATCAGGCCAACCCACACCTCCTGCACAACGCGGCCATCAACCGTGACGAGAGCCGGATAGATACCGAACACTTCAAGCAGGAAGCGCAGCAGAACCATGAAGCTGGCCGCTTTGCTTGCCACGCTCAAGAACGCTGTGACAGGCGTTGGAGCCCCTTCATAGACATCCGGTGTCCAGAAGTGGAACGGCACCATGCTGATTTTGAAGCCGAAGCCGACCAGGATCAGCACGAGACTGATGAGCAAAGGCAGCCCGTTCGCGCCCAGTGTCGCATTATCCAAGCCAGCGGCAATGCCTGCCAGATCGGTGCGGCCTGTGAAGCCAAACAGGAAGCTGAAGCCGTAGAGCAAAAGCGCTGAGGCGAACGACCCGAACAGGAAATATTTCAGGCCGCTCTCAGACGAACGGCTGTCACGGCGGCGGAACGCTGCCAGCATATACAACGGGATCGAGAGTGTTTCCAGCGCGACAAAGATCATCACAAGATCAGCGGCCTTGGCCAGCAAGCAGCCACCTGTCGCCGCAATCGTGATGATGAGATAGAACTCAGGCTTGCGCCCTGCCCCACTGTCTTCGGTGGCAATCATGCTGGTGATGGCCGCGCCGAGCACGATCATCACACTGAACACCTGACCAAGCGCATCGAAGCGGATCATGCCACCCCAAGCCAATTGGCTTGCGCCAGCCGGGGCGGGCCACAGGAAGGGTGTCAGCGCCAAAAGCGCCATACTCACGGCCCCCACCACCGCAATATTGCGCGCGCGGTGTGGCAGTTTGGCGGGCAAATACGTATCGAGTAAAAGCAGAACAGCCGCAATGATCGTTAAACCAAGTTCAACGGCAATGGCAGGTAGTTCGCGGGCAAGATCAAACGCCATCACTTCCCCCCTAACAACGTGAGAATCGGCATCAAGCCTGTGCTAATCATGGGAGCCATAATCGCCGGATACAGACCGAGGATGATGAGCGGCACACCGAGCAGCAGCAGAATAATGCGATCCTGAATTTGAATATCACCGACATCCGGGTATTTCTTCTCATCAAACTCACCGAAGAACACCTGACTTGTCACACGCAGCACATAGGCCGCCGTAATCACAATACCAAGTGCCGCCAGAATGACGATGACCGAATAGTAATTTGTGAGCACGAGGTTGCCCAGAGGCAGCGAAACGGTCTCGGAAGCTTCCCACATGCCCTGAAAAATGGGGAACTCAGCCACAAACCCGCTGAGACCTGGCATACCCATGCTCGTCAAACCGCCCACGATGAACGCCACACCGACCCAGGGCATTTTCTTCATGAAGCCGCCCAGACTCGGAATATCGCGCGTGTGCGCCCGATCATAGACCATGCCCACGCAGCCGAAGAAGAGCGCCGTCATTGCGCCGTGACTGAACATTTGCAGGCCAGCGCCCGTCATGCCCGTCAGATTCATTGTCGTCCAGCCCATCGCCACAAGACCCATATGGCTTACGGACGAGAAGCCAATGACGTATTTGAAATCGCGCTGTCGGAAGGCAATAAGCGCCCCATACACCACGTTGACAATCGTCAGGAAAACAATCCAGGGCAGATGTGCCGCCGCCGCTTCCGGCATGATTTGCACACCCACGCGCAGCGCCGCATACGCGCCCAATTTCATCAGCACGCCCGCATGGATCATCGACACCGCAGTTGGCGCAGCGACGTGACCATCGGGCGACCAGTTGTGGAAGGGGAAAATCCCGCCCAGGATGGCGAAGCCGATGAAGATAAAGGGGAACCAGAAACGCGCCAGTGTGATCGCGCTGCCGAGGAACGGAATATCAAACGCGCCGTTCTCGCCTGCCAGCGTCATACTCACCATACTGAAGTTATGAGGGAGTGTCTCTTGCGAGAGCAAGCCCGACTGCTTGGCGGCTGCAAAAATCTCTGCGCCGGGGCCGCTAAAGTACGTCCCTGCCGTGAAGTACAGCACAATCACACCCACCAGCGCCACAACGGAGCCGATCAGGATGTACAGCGTCAGCTTCATGGCCGCATATTCTCGCAGCTTGACCCATCCCCATCCTGCGATGAGGAGATACATGGGGAAGATCGCCAGCTCGTAGAAGAAGAACAGCACGAAGAGATCGACAGCGACAAACACGCCGTAGACCCCTGCCACCAGCAGCATGAAGAAGGCGTAGAACTCGCGCTGACGATCCTGAATATTCCAGGAGATCAGTACGCCCGCCACCGTCACCATGCCCGTGAGCAGGATCATTGGGGCAGTCAGGCCATCCATACCAATGTGATAGGAGATGCCCAGACTTTTCACCCAGGTATATTCTTCTTTATATTTGGTGGCCTCAACATACTGTGCCGTGCCTGCACTCTTGCCGATGCTGGGATCAATCATCAACTCAGAGGTGCGACCCTCTTCATAGAAGTTGGTGCCATCCATCAAGGCATCGCGCTGGCTGACCAGATTGTTATACGAGAAAAACACTATCGCGGAGAGCGCCAGTACAATCGACGCCGCCGTAATCGCCACACCCCGGATCAAATCGCGATTGTTGGCGGGCAGGAATAACAGCAGCACCCCCGCGATGATCGGGATGAAGACAATCGCACTCAGGACAGGGAAACCTGTTAAGTCCATAGATTACCTACCCACATTCTGCATCATCAGGGTGACGCTGTTGTTAATGACCGTCAGAATCCAGTTCGGCGCGAGACCTGTCACCAGCATCAGCACCAGCAGCGGCGCAATGGCGATCAGTTCACGCCGTTCAATCTCCAGGGCATAATCTTTCCAGTGCATATTGAACGGGCCTTGCAGCACCGCACGAATGCCTTTGAGGATGTAATTGCCTGTGAACAGCAGCCCAATCATCGAGACGAGCGTAATGATCGTGAAAGTCGGGAAAGCCCCGCGCACAATCATAAACTCACCAATGAAGCCGTTCAGACCGGGCAGGCCGAGGCTGGACATACTGGCAAAGATGAAGATCGCCCCAAAAATCGGCGCTTTGACCCAGAAACCGCCATATTCACGAATATCGCGCGTGTGCGTCTTGTGATAAATACCGCCTGCGAGCAAGAACATCGCTGCCGAGCTGAGGCCGTGATTGAACATCTGAATGACGGTGCCGTTTGTGGCGATGATCGCGCTTTGCAGATCAACAGGCGCAACGGCTCCTGCCTGGGATGCTGTCCAGACTGCGCCATACGCCGAGGCCATGACCGCAATCCCCAGACCGACAAAGCCCATGTGATTGACAGAGCTGTACGCCACAAGCCGTTTAATATCGTTCTGGCCGTAGGCTGCGAGGGCTCCCAACACAATGCCAAGCATCGCAAGGAAGGCAAACGCAGCGGCCACACTCACACCGAACAGCGGGACAGTCGAGACCCACACATCAGGGAAGAACGGCACGACCAGACGAATGAAGCCATACGCCCCAAGCTTGAGCATGACACCTGCCAGCAGCATCGATCCGGCTGTTGGCGCTTCACCATGCGCATCCGGCAGCCATGTGTGGAACGGCCAGATTGGGACTTTAATGCCAAACGCCACGAAGAAGCCCAGGAAGGCCAGCGCTTTCACCGTCGAGGTACTGATGCCCAGGAACGCCTCCTGATTGGCGGCGAACTGCGGCCATGTGGCGGCAATCTTTTCAATACTAAATGTGCCAACCGACGCGCCAATCAACTGCATGGCGAGAAGCATACCAAGCGTGCCGCCGATGGAGTAAATCATGAACTTCGTGGAGGCATACTTGCGATTCGGGCCGCCCCACTGATTGATGATGAAATACATCGGCACAAGGCTGAGTTCATAGAAGAGGAAGAAGACCATCAAGTCTCTGCCCAGGAACACACCCATCAACCCTGTTTCAAAGAACAGCAGCAGCGCCAGATGCATATTCGGGCGGTCTTCAACTTCCCAACTGATCAAAATCGCCAGCGGTGTCAGCAGGCCCGTAAGCAGGACCATCGCGGCGCTGATGCCATCAATGCCGAGATGCCAGGAGGCACCAAGGATGGTGAACCAGTTTGGATTGTTAACAGTGTCGATAAACCCATTATTGTCGGTGGGTGCATTCACCTGATAGGTGTAAAACACCGCAATCG
>Ga0105049_10009423_pt1 | contig 11256 bp, 11 predicted proteins | sample MAT06_FD_78087 | JGI IMG/M metagenome (GOLD analysis project Ga0105049, IMG submission 78087) | Freshwater microbial communities from Lake Fryxell liftoff mats and glacier meltwater in Antarctica - MAT-06 | ecosystem: Environmental > Aquatic > Freshwater > Ice > Liftoff microbial mat | place... | reverse complement strand
GTCGTCACCCTAACCAACCAGCTTAAAAAAATGAAGCAGCTCAAGAATGCTGGTGGTACAGCTGGAGTTGCTAGTTTGGCTACGACTATTTCTACGGCTGCCAATGTTGAGCACTACGCTAAAATTGTCCAGGAGCTAGGAATTAAGCGAGCTTTGATCTCTCTTTCTGGAGAAATAGGTGAGATGGCTTTTGATGACAGCCAGGAAGTGAGCAATTTAGTAGATGAGGTTGAACAACGTGTTTTTGCAGTTTCTCAGCACAGAACCCGCCGTAGTTTTACCCCCATTAAAGAAGCATTAACCGAAAGTTTCCAACGACTCGACGAACTGCAGCGGCGAGGCGATGAGTTGCGTGGTGTGCCCACTGGTTTTGCTGACTTAGATGCCTTATTAGCTGGACTGCAGCGTTCAAACTTGGTTATTTTGGCAGCTCGTCCAGGTATGGGAAAGACAGCTTTTGCCTTGAATATGGCGCAACACATTGCTGTGACTGCCAAGAAAAAAATCGGCTTTTTCTCCCTAGAAATGAGTAAAGAGGAGTTGGTAGACCGTTTGCTGGTGGCACAAGCAGACATAGACGCCTGGCGACTCAAAACAGGTAAACTAGACCAGCAGGATTTTGTTAAAATCTCTGAAGCTATGGGTGTTTTGGCAGAAGCAGAGTTATTTATAGACGATACTCCGGGCTTGTCCATCTTTGAGTTGAGAACCCGGGCTCGGAGGTTGATGATGGAACATCAAGTTGATATTTTAATGGTTGATTACTTGCAGCTTGCCCACGGCAGGACGCAAGATAACCGCGTTCAAGAAGTTGCTGAAATTTCTCAGGGTCTCAAGAATATAGCTCGTGAGCTGCGCATACCAGTGATTGCCTTGTCACAGCTGTCTCGAGCTATTGAGAGTAGGGGTGAAAAAGCCCCTCAGTTGTCTGATTTGCGTGAATCTGGCTCTATTGAGCAAGATGCTGACGTTGTTATGTTCTTATATCGTAAAGATGATGATATTCGTGAGTCAGTTACTTTGAGGATTTCTAAACATCGTAATGGACCACTTGGTGAGATAGACCTCTTCTTCAAAGGCGATCGAATTAAATTTTACGGTATGGAAGTTCGTCGGGACGGCTAATATTCTTTGTGAGAATAACAGCGTGAGGGCAATTGCTAATTTTTGGCAAGGGCTATTGGGGTAAAACCAAAAAGGAGATAGACCAACGCTCCTGAGAGCAGAATAAACATGAATAAAAACCCCAGGTTTGATTTGAGATTCTTGAATGATTTTTGAGGATTTGGGTTGTCTAAACTGGCGATAATAACGAGGGAAATAACCAGCCAAAGTACGCCACGCAAGATCACCGACCAAATGTTGTCTGCAGCGAATAGTAACCTTACCACTTCCGAAGGTAGTTCTGACATGACTTCACTATGCCGGAATCTTCCAAAAAAAGCAAGACATGTGCTATACTCGAGGTTCACGGCAGTAATTGTATGCCCAAAAAGCCCCGGTGGCGGAACCGGTAGACGCGTAGGTCTCAAAAACCTATGAGCATTACGCTCATGTGAGTTCGATTCTCACCCGGGGCACCTAGGAATACCTAATAATACTAGTCAAGGGAACTATGATTTCAGTCACCCAACTGCGCCAAGGCGCAACCTTTTTGTACAAAAACCAACCCCATATTGTGGTGGAGTATTCCCACACACACATGGGTCGAGGTGGTGGAACTATCAAGGTAAAAGTTAAAAATCTCAAAACGGGCGGGACTACGCTAGAAGGTTTTAAATCTGGTGATAAAGTAGAAGACATTGCTATCCACAAAAAACAAGTAACGTATCTATTTACTGACAGTGATGCTGTGGTGGTGATGGATCAAGATAGTTTTGATCAGATAAATATTGCAAAGGCAATTGTAGGCGATAAGGTTCATTACTTGAGTGACGGGATGACGGTCTGGCTGCGCATTTGGGAAAAAGAATCGGGCGATGAAGTGCTTGATATTGAGTTACCTGCCAGCATGGTCTTTACCGTGATTGACGCCGCTCCCGGTGAAAAAGGCAACAGTGCTTCAAATATGTACAAAGATGGTAAGTTAGAAAATGGCTTGAAAGTTCGCATTCCTTTATTTGTGAATGCCGGCGAAAAAGTCAAGATCTCTACCACCGATGGCAGCTACGTAGAGCGCGCTTAAATTTTATCAAAAAATTCATCAAAAATTATCGCAAAAAGAAGAGAGCGATGAGGGTAATAAGCTGCGGCGCTAAGCCAAAAGCTATGTTTGGTGTGGAGTGATGAAACCAACCATGAACCTCGTTGAAAGGTTTGAGAAAACCAGGTTCCCATTTCCAGAAATTTCTGGGAGCTTCCATAAAGTCTGGCACGATGCCTACAAAAGCTCCCCACCAAGCAGATGTGTTGAGAGTGTTTGAGCCCGACTGCCACAACCAGTAGATAAGTGCCACTGTGAGGGCAAGGTCCAAAAGTTCAAGGGCTATGGCCGTACTTTTTTTGCGTTTACCACTGCTGAGGCCGGTGCCCACATCCCAATGGGGAATCCAATCTTCTAGATAATGACTCAAAAAGATAAGAGGAATAGCCAAGAAAGGATTGGGGATGCTGGTGGCGATGTAGGCGCCAGTAGCCGAGTGGGCAAGCGATAACATAAGGTGTTAGTATACTGCGTTGGCAGCTCATCTGCTACTGGATGCGGTACAATAGGGAGATATGTTTCCGACATTATTTCAGTTTGGTCCGATCACTATTCAAACGTACTTGGTGGTAGTGGTGCTGGCGATCTTAACCATGGGCTATAGTTGGTGGCAGCGCTCCCAAGAAGAACACTATGATGATTTGGTCTTTTTTGATGGTTTTTGGCAAGCCATTTTTTTTGGTTTGTTAGTGAGTCGGACAGTCTATGTGGTGTTTCATTTTTCCCAATTTGGCTTAGATCCTCTCACTTGGTTCGATATTTTCTCCAAACCCGGTATTAGTTATCTGGGGTGGGTAATGGGAGCTAGTTTCTTTATGTATCGATTTGCTGGCAAGCAGAAATGGCAGCCGTTTGAGATTTTAGATTTTTGGGTTCGCGCTCTGAGTTTGGGTGCGGTAGTAGCTTGGACTGGTTTTTTTATTGCGGGAGTAGAGTATGGCTCAACCACTACTTTGCCTTGGGGTTGGCAGTTTCCAGGACTATTTGACACGCGTCATCCCTCACAGTTGTATGCGGCCGCAATGTGTTTGGCTCTGACGCTTGTTTTAAATTGGGCAGAGTTTCGCTATAGAAGTTTTGAGTGGTACAAAGGTGCAAAAAATGTTGCTCAGCCCGGATTTGTTTTGGGAGCGGCACTGTTTTTGGGCGGATTTGGCATGGGTATACTGAGTCTTTTCACACCTCATAAATTTCAAATTGGAAGCATTGGTCTTGATCCCTTTCTCTATCCTGTTTTAGCTTTACTGGGCATGGTCTTAATCTTGGTTCGAGCTGGATATTTATTTCCCAATAGAGATTCAGCATGAGAAAGACTAGGCAGGTAGTAGTTGGTTTGGGCCTACTCAGCATCGATCAAATGACAAAGTATGGAGCGGGATATTTTGGCTCGGTACGTTTGAATGCGGGGGTATCATTGAGTTTTTTGGAGACGGTACCACCATTTTTGCTGAGTATGGGCTCTGCGTTTTTGTTAGGGATTTTGGTTTATACTTGGTACACAGCAAAGAATAGGACCTTGAGTTGGGGGCTTGTGGCACTGATTGCAGGTGGTAGCGCCAACTTGGTTGACAGAGTTTGGTTTGGGGCGGTTCGCGACTGGTTGCCGATGCCATTACTTGGTGGAAAGAATAACATAGCTGATTGGATATTGAGCATTGGTGTATTTGGAATCATTGTAGCTTTATTGAGAATGCAAGAATCATCAATCAAAGTTGAATAAACACAGAACATATGGAAAAAATTACTACCATAGCATTTGAGAAGCTCATTCTTTTTGAAGACGATGATATTCTTGTTGTTTCTAAACCACCTGGATTGGTAGTAACTCGCACAGAAACAATCAAAGATCTGACTCTTCAAGATATGTTGGCGGCGTATCTGCAGCCAAAAAAGTGGGTTAAGGATTGGGTTTCTCGGGTGCCAGTTGGGTTTGATGAGACATTTGGCACTCCAGAAAGCGTCTTTGCCATTCGAGAAGGGATTGTGCATAGATTGGATAAGAATACGAGCGGCGTGCTGCTGGTAGCGAAAAATCCTGGTTCATTAGTTGCTTTGCTGCAACAGTTTAAACAACGTGAGGTGCAAAAAAAATATGTCTGTTTGACGCACGGCAAGTTTGCAGTGCCCAAAGGGAGTATCTCAGCACCTATTCAGAGGGATGCTGAAAAGAGGCAGCAATTTACGATTCGCCCCGATGGCAGGCCCGCGCAAACAGAGTATGAAGTGCAGCAATTTTGGCCACATTTGCATAAAGATTTTTTACTAGAAGCAATGAAGAATCGAGAAGTGAGCATTCCGGGGACTGTACCGAAACTACTGAAGCGTTACCAAGGGTTTAGCTTGGTGACTTGTTGGCCTAAGACGGGCAGAACACATCAAATTAGAGTTCATATGGCGTTTATCAAACATCCTATTGTGGGCGATGATACTTATAGTGGGAAAAAGAGAAGTACTCTCGATTCAGCTTGGTGCCCTCGACAGTTTTTGCACGCCGCCGCGATTGAGTTCCAACATCCTGCTACTCATAAAAAAATGCAGTTTGAGGCGCCGTTGCCTGCAGATTTATCTGAAGTTTTATTAGGACTTTCAGATTAAGAGCATTGCATCTCCAAAACTAAAGAATCGATATTTTTCCACAACAGCTTTTTGGTACGCTTTTCCAACACTGCTTGATAAGAAGTTTGTGAAAACATGTGGAGTGTTGGGTTGACTCACTAAAGCACTTATCAACATGAGGAGCGTAGATTCTGGTAAGTGGAAGTTTGTGATCAAACCATCCACACACTTAAATTGATAGGGTGGATAGATGAATATAGCAGTTTCTCCAGATTGGGGAGTGAGGATGCAAACGCCATTTTTCAATGAGGCCGTAGCTTCAAGAACGCGGGTGGTAGTTGTGCCTACGGCAATAATTCGATTTCCCGCTGCTTTTGCCGCCATAATTTTTTGGGCAGTTGTTGTTGAGAGCTCGAACCATTCAGAATGCATATGATGATTAGCGATAGAGTTGGTTTTTACGGTGGCAAACGTCCCCAGACCTACGTGGAGAGTAACTTCTAGGATTTGAACCCCTTTTTCTTCTAGTTGAGAATCTAACTCTGGCGTGAAGTGCAGTCCGGCGGTTGGGGCTGCTGCTGAGCCTAGTTCTTTGGCATAGATGGTCTGGTAGGCTTCGCGGAGCTCGGCTTCTGTCTGCTGTGAATGAATATAAGGTGGAATAGGCGTAGCACCACTCTTTTCCAAGATTGTGATAAACGGGCCTTCAAAGGAATCAAAAGCAAGAGTGCGCGTGCGATCGGTCATGGCTGTGCAGACACCCCGTACACCAAGATCAAAGAAAACTTCTTGACCGACAGATAATCCTGGCTTGGTGAGGCATTCCCAGATTTCGGCGGGCAAGCCCGCCGAAGCTTGTTTTTTGAGGAGAACAACTTCTACTTTACCTCCCGTTTTTTTAGAACCATGGAGTCGGACAGGGATAACTTTGGTGTTGTTGCGCACCAAGACATCTCCTGGTCGGAGCAAAGCCGGCAACTGCCAAAAGTGCTGATGTGAGAGTGCTTGGGTGTTTCTATCAAGGACAAGCAGTTTGCTCCGATCCCGTTGGGTTAGGGGAGATTGAGCGATTAATTCAGGCGGAAGTGTGTAGGAAAAGTCGGTGAGTTGCAACATGGTTAGATTATACTGGCATTGCACAGTATACTACATCAACTATGGCTGATTTTTCATTTCAACTGCAAGCTCAAAAAGGTACGGCTCGGGCTGGCAAGCTCTTTACACCGCACGGTGAGGTTCTCACCCCTATTTTCATGCCTGTAGGCACCCTGGCGACGATTAAATCCTTGGACACTCAAGACATTTTCAAGACTCAAGCGCAGATTATCTTGGCAAATACTTACCATTTATATTTGCGTCCGGGAATGCAGACGCTGTTGGCGGCTGGGGGAATCCATGCCTTTATGGGATGGGATAAGCCAATTTTGACTGATTCAGGTGGGTTTCAAGTTTTTTCGCTGGGTGCACAGATGCGACAAAACGGCGCAGAGCAGTTAGCACGAATTGGTGATGATGGCGTAGGCTTTCGATCTCATATAGACGGCTCAGACCACTTTTTTACGCCAGAAAAAGCCATCGAAATTCAACGCCAAATAGGCGCAGATATTATTATGGCCTTTGATGAATGTACGCCAACAAATGTCTCTGCTCAAGCTGCTGGCATCAGCGTGGAGCGGACTCGTTTGTGGGCAGAGCGCTGTATTTCTCATTGGCACAAACATGGCAGAACAAGCCAGTATGGTAAATATCAAGCGTTATTTGGCATTGTTCAGGGCGGGGTTTATCCAGAATTGCGAAAACTGGCTCTGCAACACATCCAAGGTATGCCGTTTGACGGTATTGCTTTTGGTGGTGAGAGTATTGGGTATGACATGCAGATTACTGTGGAGGTTATGAACTGGGTTCGAGAAATGTTGCCCGAGAATATGCCACGTTACGGTATGGGTTTGGGGAGGGATCCCCAAGATATTGTCTCTGCGGTTCTGGCTGGTTACGATATGTTTGATTGTGTTTCACCCACACGATTGGCTCGGAATGGCGCTCTTTATTTTGGTGAGATAGATTTTGAGTCAAAAAAATCCAGCGGTGAGATTGAGCCACATTTTATCTCACCGTTCAATAAAGGCAGATTGCAAATTGGTCGAGCGGAGTTTTCACGCGATCAAGCGGTGATTCAACCAGGGTGTGACTGCGCCACTTGCACAGCTGGTTACTCAAGATCGTACTTGCATCACCTCCATAAAACTAAGGAATTAACGTATTATCGATTGGCTTCTGTCCACAATATTCGCTTCTTCATTCGTCTTGTAGAACAACTCAGAAACTTTATACTAGGTTAGTATGGCCACTCAAAAAAAACGTCGTACTCCTAGTCCTAAAAAATTGTCACTGGTGAGTTTTTTGGTGGCGTTGATACGACTGATAATTGGCATTTTTTTGGTAGCACTATTGGTGTTGGTGATTGGCTGGTTGGTCTGGCAACAAATTCCAGTTTCAGACAAGATTCAAGGTGTAGTTATTGAATCAACAGACGGCATTCCTAGTCAAGTCATTATTTCTCAGTATGTGCGTCGACTCAAGCGGATGCAGGTGCTCAGCATCCCCTTAGACTCAGATGGAGTGGCGGCAACTGGAGCAGCCAAAAAATCAGGTGACTCAAGCGGGCAAGGTGGTGACGCAGCCTATTTCAGTCAAATTATGCGTGAGATTGGTGTGTTGGTACCCGAGTGGCAACAGAGTACGGCGTCACCAGCTGTCACCAATCAAGAAGTGCTGCGTTTACTCATCGGTACCCAACCGAAGAAATCGTGGTCTGCTCAGAAGGAAAAAAGATTGTTGATGCAGGATTCTACGGTGATTGAAAGTGTCACTAGTCCGAGCGGAGTTGCAGGCAGTAAATTTGTGAAGTTACTGCGAGTGCAGGGGAATGTTTTTTGTTCTGTAGCCATCGTCAATGCTGCCAATCAAAATGGATTGGCAACTCAGGTCTCTGCGGTTGTTGAAAATACTGGGGCTCGGGTTGTTCAAATTACTACGAGTGAGGTGGTAGAAGAAGAATCGAAAATTTTGTATGCTAACGAGACATGTTTAGACCAGGCAAAAACCATGACTGCCCTCACTCCCTACAACAATGCGCCCAGCTTCAATACTAATTTGGGAACGAAGTATCGAGCTGATATCATTATTTTGTTGGGATCAGATATCTTGGCAGTGAATTAATTGGCTAATCATCCATATCATCGAGGTTTTTGAGGTCAACGGTGGGGGAGCTTTCTTCATCTTCATCGGTAGTGACAATCTCCATAGGAATATCTCCATCAAGCAAGCTCATCTCATCAATATCAGTTGCACCGTTGAGAGTTGCACGACTGACAGGAAATGACGGAATTGACCTATTTGCTGGCGTGGAATAGGTCTCAATTAAGAAAACACTACAGGCGTTTTCACCAATAGATCTAATCCAGCAGGTATACGTATTGCCGGAACTAATGAGCTTGGTGAGACGAAAAGAAATGTCTTCGGGGAGAGCGCCAATGTATGTCTTATTTGTCTCCACTGATATATAGCGATTTTTTGGCTTTAATTCACACTGTGTGCCGATCGAAAGTTCTGCAAAAGCTTGCTTGCCTGCCAATCGATGCAACGCCGTGGTTTTGGTTTTACCTGGTTCTTCAATAAACTGAGTGCCAGCAAAGTTTGGCACCATAAAGGTTTTGTTCTCAGAAATTTTTTGGAGATTCTTTTTGGCAATAGAGTTTGAGCGATCAACCTCAAGCACCTTTTTGAAGGTATCTCGTGCTTTTTGCTTATGTTGCGTTTGTAAAAAAGCCACGCCAAGTCTGTTTAAAGCGCCGATATCTTTGGGATCTTCACTCACTAAAAGTTCGTTATACTCGATAGCTTTGGCCCAATCTTGAAGCTTGGCTGCTTGAATAGCAAAATTTTGGTAGGTTGTTCGTTTGTTCATTTCGGGAAAGGATATTCACTAAACGCATTCTTGTCAATATGCATACGTCTGTTCGGGACTCTGCAAAGGAGTGGTAAAATAGCTATAGAATTTCAGAAAGAAGGTATTCTATGTCTGGACACAGCAAGTGGAGCACTATCAAACACAAAAAAGGGGCGACTGACGCCAAAAAATCAAAAGTCTTTACTGAGATCGGTAAAATGATTCGTGTGGCGGTTCAAAAAATCCAGAGTGATGATCCTAAATTTAATCCCAGTTTACGTCTGGTACTTGATAAGGCTAGAGCGGCAAACATGCCCAAAGACAACATCCAGCGTGCCATTGATCGCGGTATGGGCAGAGGTAAGTCTGGTCAGATAGAAGAAGTGCTGTACGAGGGTTTTGGTGCCGGCGGAGTCGGGTGTATTGTGGTGGCACTCACTGATAATAAACAACGAACAGCTGCAGAAGTCCGAAATATTTTTGGTAAAAATGATGGGTCTTTGGGCGGCCCTGGCAGTGTTGGATATATGTTTCAAAGAGACGAAGAGTCAAATAGTTTTATCTGCACTATGCCTTTTGCGGTGAGTGATCCAGAGATTTTAGCCAAACTACTTGCCTTGCAAGATGCTATGTTGGAGAATGAAGATGTGGAAGATGTCTATTTTGCCACCACGTTGCCAGAACCAGACACAGATGGATAAAAAAGTATCATGAGAAGAAGAGAAAAATTCGTTGTAATATCGCTCTTATTGAGCATTTTGCTCTTGATAGTGCAATACGTGCCATTAGATTTTCGCTACTTAGCCGTAGCTTTGTTTGGGAGCGTCACCTATCTGCTATCCGCTTGGGCGTTATCTGAAGATCTTCAAACTTTTGAGTGGTGGACAATTTTGCCATTTCCCAGCGTGTATGCCATTTCTGTCGCGTTATTTTATTTTCTCTTACCAGAGTCTTTTCTGAGTAGGGTGATTATGTTTGCCGTTTTCGGAGTGGGCTTATACGCAGTTTTCTTGGCTTGCAATATATTCTCGGTGGCAAAGGGGAGAACTATTCAGTTGCTGCACGCTGCTCGAGCGATTGGGTTGTTATTTACCTTAATTACCTCTACATTATTGCTCAACACCATATTTTCTCTGAGATTAGCCTGGTATATCAACGGATTTTTGGTCTTTATTTCTCACGTGCCACTAATTTTATCTGCCTTGTGGTCTATTCAACTCGAGCAAGCTGTGCCAAAACCAATTGTGCGCATCTCACTGCTTTTCAGCCTCTTACTTGGAGAAATTGCCATAGCTTTGTCACTTATTCCACTCACGATTTGGAATAGTTCGCTCTTTACGATGGCATTTTTGTATCTAGGACTCGGGGTAATCCAGAACTTTTTGCAGGGGAGACTGTTTCGCAATATAACCATCGAGTATAGCTTGGTAGGTTTGTTGGCCTTGAGTGTCTTCTTGTTATTATTTCCAGGCAAGTAGCTAGCAGAACAGAGTGGCGGGACAGGGAAGAGGGCAATCATTTTCACCAGAGGAGAGGGGAAGAAGTGATATAGTTTGATATATTCAAACCACGGTGGAAAACTAATAGTTATGGGACATAAAAATGACACATTGCGGTACCGTGAAACCTTGCCGCACCAGGCTAGAGTACTCACTTAAGTCAATTTGCAAGAATAAATGCAGAATAACAGCCAATAACCCTCACTTGCCGGGGAGAGTCATCCTTTGTGGCTGACAAGCGAGTAAAACCCGAATAATATTCTCGGCAATTGTAGGTCTGATTGAGGCAAAATTGAGGTTTATTGAGAGAGCGATTGTGGTACACATATCTGGTGCAGGTAGTCATCCCAGTCTGCGGGTGGTTTTGTAAGAGGGAGAGGGCTTACTCTCTCTCCTAAGAATGGCTGTATCCAGCCTAATGTGCTATGTCGCACAATATAACTTTTACGACATAGACCAATGAAAGAGAGTGATTGCACCTCCAATTTCATTCTTAAAATTGATCGTACTCCTAAATCTCATCTTTATAATCGTCAGAAACCGATTTTAGATGGCTGATGTAGCCTTCATTCTTACCATTTCCCTCTGATTTCTTGGCATGTATTCCTCTCCTGCCTGGTTTACTATCTGCGTATGATCGCATGTCTCGGATCTGTATTTTGCTTCTTTTGACTTACTATTTAGGATGGGCAACTAGTCATTTCAAAAATAAAAAGCCGTTTTTAAGCCTCTGATATTTGGCTTATTTGAGACTCATTTTCTTTCTTATCTGAAAACTTGGGACTTACTGGCCTATGGCCCATAAAGTTGGAGCACGTGTCTCAAAGGACTCGTTTAATTTTAAAGCTCCGAGAATGCTCATAAAAGTTATTGATGCTAGTTTCCAGGCTAAAATCACATCCTCTTTACTATAAAACGGTGGGTGACTATTACAAATGTATACAAAGTGTATCAATCATATATCATTGATACATAGCTCCTTTTATTTACCATCCTATATTAGCAGTACAACAGCTAGACTGCCAATGACTTATAGTATCTTGAGAAAT
>Ga0105049_10009420_pt1 | contig 11260 bp, 8 predicted proteins | sample MAT06_FD_78087 | JGI IMG/M metagenome (GOLD analysis project Ga0105049, IMG submission 78087) | Freshwater microbial communities from Lake Fryxell liftoff mats and glacier meltwater in Antarctica - MAT-06 | ecosystem: Environmental > Aquatic > Freshwater > Ice > Liftoff microbial mat | place... | reverse complement strand
GAGCTGGGGCTGCAAGGCAACGCCTTGACCGGTGCCGAACTCGACCGCATGGATGCGCAAGCGCTCAGTGCAGCCATCGATGACACTGCCGTCTTCGCCCGCGTGACGCCGCAGCACAAGGTGATCATCGTCCAGGCCCTGCAGGCCAAGAGCCACGTGGTGGCGATGACCGGCGACGGCGTCAACGATGCACCGGCGCTCAAGGCCGCCGACATCGGCATCGCGATGGGCGTGGGCGGCACCGAGGTCGCCCGATCGGCCGCGACCATGGTCCTCACCGACGACAACTTCGCCACCATCGTCGGTGCCATCAAGCAAGGCCGGGTGCTCTACGACAACATCCTGAAGTTCATCCGCTTCCAGTTGTCGACCACCGTCGGCGCCATCCTGACCGTCTTCTTCGCGCCGCTGCTCGGTCTGCCGGAGCCCTTCACAGCGATCCAGATTCTTTGGGTGGCCATGATCATGGACGGGCCGCCGGCTGTCTCGCTGGCGCTCGACGCGGAACGCGCGGGCATCATGACCGACGCACCGCGCCGTCGCAGCGAGCCGGTGCTGCCATGGTCACGCCTGGGCCGGGTTGCAAGCTTTGGCCTGGTGATGATGCTCGGCACACTCGGCGTGCTGCATTACGCGCTGAACAACGGCCAAGAGGCCAGCGCCTTGACACTCGCCTTCACGACCTTCGTGCTGTTCCAGTTCTTCAACGTGTTCAATGCCCGCGTCGAATATGGCTCGACCTTCACGCGCGGGTTCTTCAGCAACCGCATGCTGTGGTTGTCGCTGACGGCAGTCATCGGGATGCAGGCGCTGGCCGTGCACTGGCCGCCCGCGCAAACCGTTTTCGGCACCACCGACCTCAGCGTGAACCAGTGGGCGATGGCGGTGGGTGTCGCGTCATCGGTGCTGATCCTGGAAGAGCTGCGCAAGGCCGTTCAGCGCTTGTTCTCAAAGCAGGGGTCTGTATCGAAGGCGGCACAGCCTGTCGGTCAGGGTTGACCAACGGCATGCTGCCCAACCCCCACGAACCGGATCGACGCGAAGGTCCCGAAGGACTCGCACTCTGGGTATTGCTGTGTGTCGTCACGCTGGCTCTGGGCTGGATCCTGTTGCCTTTTTACGGGACCATTTTGTGGAGCGCGATCATTGCCATGGTCTTCGCACCGGTGAACTCGCGCCTGCTGGTCCGGGTCCGCGGTCGCAAGACGGTGGCTGCACTGGGCACGCTGCTGATCGTCCTGGTCCTGGTGATGCTGCCGTTGACGCTGGTCACTGCCGCCTTGGTGAACGAGGTCGCGCAGGTCTACCAACAACTGCAGTCGGGCGAGATGAATCCAGAGCGCTTCTTCGGCGGCGCATTCGGCGCGCTACCCGACTGGCTGGTGTCGCTGCTCGGGCGCTTCGGCCTGGGCGACTTCGAAACCATCCAGCGCAAGCTGTCGGTCGCGTTGTCCCAGGCCGGGCAATTCTTCGCAGGCCAGGCGCTCAGCATCGGCCAGAACACTTTCGACTTCGTGGCCAACCTGTTCATTGCCTCTTACCTGTCGTTCTTCCTGATCCGCGACGGCGAGGCCCTGGCCCGCGGTGCGCGACACGCGCTGCCACTGGACGCTGCATCCAAGCGCGCACTGTTTGCCAAGTTCACTACCGTGATCCGGGCCACCGTCAAGGGCAACCTGCTGGTGGCTGCGATCCAGGGCGCTTTGGGTGGGCTGGCTTTCTGGTTCCTGGGCGTCAGCGGCGCCTTGCTGTGGGCGGTGTTGATGGCGTTTCTGTCGTTGTTGCCGGCGATAGGTGCAGCCCTGGTCTGGATCCCGGTGGCCGTCTATCTGTTCGTCACCGGGGCCGTGTGGCAAAGCCTGGTGTTGGTTGCCTGGGGCGTGATGGTGATCGGGCTGATCGACAACCTGCTGCGCCCCATCCTGGTAGGCAAGGACACGCGCATGCCCGACTATGTGGTGATGATCACCACCCTGGGAGGCATGGCCGTGTTCGGCATCAATGGCTTCGTTCTGGGCCCGGTGATCGCGGCGATGTTCTTCGCGGTGTGGCACTTGCACACGGCTTCCCAGGGCGACGTCTAGGCCAAGTCCCGCGCGACCATCGGTGAGCGGGTGCCGCCGACTGCCTCGACACCCGCGGTGACGGTATTGCCGTCCAGCACGTCGTTGCCCGCCAAAGCTGACAGAGCGCTGATCAACTCCCTGGCCAACAATACGTCCAGAGAGTCGCTGCCATCCGGCCCAGCAGCGCCCCGTTGCGGCGCGCCTGCAACCTTATATTCGGCCCATCAACAGCAGCACGATGACGACGATCACGATCAAACCGATGCCACCGCTTGGACCATAGCCCCAACCGCGGCTGTGCGGCCAACTCGGCACGACTCCGATCAAGATCAAGACCAAGACGATCAGCAAAATGGTTCCCAGGCTCATGGCAGCTCCTTCAGCGGTTGTGGACAGGGCGAGTGCTCTTTCCGGTGTCAAGCTTAGGGGTCAAGGGCTGTGTTGTCGGTGCGCTGGCGAACCCCGGGCGCGGTCTTGGCGAGCTTGGTTCGGCTTGCGCAGGAAGAACCCGCCATTCGGGTTGCAGCTCAAAGCGCTGGGCTCAACGCTTGATCAGTTGGGTAGCCGACGGCGGATTTACGATGACCGCAGTCCAAAAGTTATAGCCAATAGCCCTGGCGCTGGTAGTTGCTGTGCAAGCGCATCTCGTACTCGCGGTGAATCGAGCGCACGTCTTCGAACACCGGGCTGGCCTTGACTTGGGCGCGTGTCAGTCGCACATGTACCTTTTTCGTGGCCCAGTCGATGCTGTCCGCCCACTGCATGCCAACCAGCACCTTGTGGCCGCCCTCCCACCAGCGGCTGGTGTCCACCACCAGGTAGCGGATGGCCCAGCTCTCGTCGTCGAAGATGAAGTCCTGCACCGTGCCGATGCTGTCGTCGGTGGCCTGGATGTCGTAGCCGGTCACGTGCGCCGTGCTGCGCAGGTGCGTGTCAGCGGCCCTGAAATCGCTCTCGCGCATGCCTTGGTTGGCCTCGCGTTCGGCGGCAGTTTGAACCAATGGCAACGGGTAGGGCACAGCGCCCATGCCCCACAAGGCGCCGCCGTCCCAGTACTCGGGATACTCGTAGTAACGCATCAGTTCACGCTCGTGCTGGCGTGACACCGGCTGGTGGGTGTCGACGTCCGGGCTGTCGCAAACCTGGCGTTGCGTCAGTGCCAGGCGGATGTGTTTATCGCCCTCGATCGGCTGCTTGACCGAATAGGGCGATATCAGCACCTCACGGCCGCCGAGCCAATTGCCCGTATCCACGACGAGGTAGCGGACGGCCCAGCTGCGGTCATCGAAAAAGGCGTCTCTCACTTGGCCGATGTCGCCATCGCTGGCGGCGACTTTGGCGTCAAGGAAATCGTTGATGCTGCTCAGCATGGTGCGGGTCCTCGGGGATCGGTGAAGGAAAGGAAAGCCTGACGCTGCGCAAACATCTTGTGGCCATCTGCAGGGCCTGTCGGTTCGGCAGCACACACAGTCCGCATCAGTGATCTTGAGGTGGCACGTCGAGCCGCCGTGCGGGTGCTCACCGCTGCGCTGCATGACGCCGACGCCGCTGCGCCATGGGTCTGCGCAGCAACACGGTCAGTCACGGTCACTCACGGTCACTCACGCAAGGGCATCACATGCACCTGGTCGAGGTCGAGCCGCACGCCCAGCGTTGTACCCAGCGCCAGCGTGCCCCGTTTCGACCCGGCCAGGGTCAGGCGCAGCTCGACGCCGGGCATGCCGACGACATCCAGCGTGGCCAGCGTGATCTCGCCCAGGAAGCGGGCGTCGACAACCTGCACTGCGAATTGGTCCGCAATCGGCCCTTGGGTCGTCTCTGGCGCCGTATCCAGCAGGGTGATGCCATCGCCCGGAATGACCCAGGTCACGGGTTGGCCGGCCGGCAGCTTGCCTTTGTCGCGCACGTTGAGAACCGGCCCGCTGTCTGTTCCGGTCGTGTCGCCGGTCCAGCGCAGCAGACCCCGCCCGTCGTGCGACGCGCGACCCAGCCACTGCCCGCGCAGGCGGTTCTGGATGCCCACCAGGTCGGCCACACGTGCATTGCGCGGGGCGCGGTGGATGGCGTCGGGCGTGCCCTGCTGCAAGACTTGCCCGCCATCCATCACCACCAGCCGGTCGGCCAGCAGCCGCGCTTCCTGCAGATCGTGTGTCACCAGCACGATGGGGATGTCGAATTCCTTGCGCAGGTCGGCCAGCAGGCGGTACAGGCCGCGGCGGCTCATCTGGTCGATGGCTGAAAACGGTTCGTCCAGCAGCAGCAGGCGCGGCTCGCGTGCCAGCGCCCGCGCCACTGCCACCCGCTGCTGCTGCCCGCCAGACAACTCCGCCGGCCGCCGCGCCTGCAACTGCGAACTCAGTTGCACATGGTCCAGCCAGTGCCGCGCGCGGGCCAGGCGCTGCGGCTCGCGCAGGTGCAGCAACGCCAGTGCCACGTTGTGCAGGGCGTTCAGGTGCGGCATGAGCGCATAGTTCTGGAACACCAGGCCGACGTGACGCTGCTGCGGCGGCAAGAACACGCCCTGTGCGGTGTCGCACCAAATCTGACTGCCCACATGAACGCTGCCCCTGGTCGGCCGCATCAGGCCCGCGACGACCCTGAGCATCGATGTCTTGCCCGCTCCGGAAGGCCCGACCAGCGCCATCAGTTCGCCCGCTTCACAGCGGAAGCTGCCCGCCAGCGGCATCGGCAGCGTCTGACTTACCGTCACCTGCAGGGCCCGGCTGTCCGCGGCGGCATCTCCCGTCATCGGCGGACCGCAATGCGCGCCGAGGCGAAGAACGATGCGCCCACGGCGGCCAGCGACAGCAGCAGCAACGCCAGGGCCATGCGGTCGGCACTGGCCAGGTCGAAGGCCTGAACGCGGTCATAGATGGCAATGGCAATCGTCTTGGTCTCGCCCGGAATGCTGCCGCCGATCATCAGCACCACGCCAAATTCGCCTAGCGTGTGCACGAAAGTCAGGACCATCGCCGACAGCACGCCGGGCCAGGCGAGCGGAAGTTCGACGCGCCAGAAGGTCTGCCAGCCCGACAGCCCGCTGACCGCAGCCGCCTCGCCCAACTGGCGCGGAATGGCCTCGAAGGCGCGCTGCACGGGCTGCACCAGGAACGGAATGTTGAAGATGACCGAGGCCACCACCAGGCCCAGGAAGTTGAAGGTCAACTGCAGGTTCAGATGCTCGGCCGCCCAGCGCCCGATGGGCGAGGCCCCGCCCAGCCCCACCAGCAAGTAGTAGCCCAACACCGTGGGCGGCAGCACCAGGGGCAACACTACCAGCGCTTCAATCCAGGCCTTGCCCTTGAAGGTGGTGTAGGCCAGCCAACGCGCCAGCAGCATGCCCGGGGGCAGCAGCACGGCCAGCGTGACGGCGGCCAGTTGAAGCGACAGGATCAGTGCTTGCCAGTCCATGCCATCTGGTTCAGTGGGTGCTGGCTGTTTTGCGCTGCGGCGAAGTGGCGTTCTTCATCAGTCCCTGGGCATCGCGAAGCCGTAGCGGACCATGATTTCCTGTGCGCCTGGCGTGCCGATATAGTCATAAAACGCCCGCGCGACAGGCGGCGCGCCCTTGATCAGCACCATGCGCTGTTTCAGCGGTTGGTGCCAATGTTCGGGAATCAGCTGGAAGCTGCCCAGCTTTGCCACGGCGGGCGCGAGCGCCAGCGACTGCGCGATCACGCCGCCCTGGGTTGAACCCGAAGTGGCGAACTGCGCCGTCTGCGAGATGTTCTCGCCGAAGACCAGCTTGCTCTGGATGGCGTCCCAAAGCCCGGCGTGTTGCAACGCTTCCTTGGCGCGTGCGCCGTAAGGTGCGTGTTCCGGGTTGGCGATGGCGAACTTCTGCAGCCGGCCGTCCTTGATGGCTGCTGCCAGGTCCTTGAATTCGCCGTCGGCCTTGAGCGGTGATCCTGGCGGCACCATGATGCCGATGCGCCCCACCGCATAGGCGCGGCCCCGGTCCACGGTCTTGCCGGCCTGGGCCAGGTCGAAAACGAAGTTCTCGTCAGCCGACATGAACAAGTGGAATGGCGCACCCTGCAGGATCTGGGTCTTGAAGTGGCCCGACGAGCCGAACACCAGGCGCAGCTTGTGGCCGGTTGCGCGCTCGAAGCGCGCAGCAAGTTCTTCGAGGGCGAACTTCAGATCTGATGCCGCGGCCACGGTGGGCACCGGCGTCTGCGCATGCGCTTGCAGCGCAGTGGCCAGAGAACCGATGACGGCGACAAAAGTACTCAGCAGGTGGCGGCGTAACAGGGACATCGCGGCATGGCTTTCAATCGCGGCACCAAGGGTGGCGATGTCGCTCGGTGTACTTGAACGGCGATATCGTCTGACGAGTGTATCGATGATCGTCAGCGTGCCTTGCGCCGCTGCGGGCCATTACCGTGCCCGTGCTGGGCTGGGCAACTGAAGCCTGCCCGGCCTGCGGAAAATCATGATTGATGCGACCCCTGGCGCCACGGATCAACGCGGCGCGCATTGCCGCGGTGCCGGGCTACGCCAGCCAGTTCCAGGCCGTCATCGGCGCCCCCGGCAGCGCTGCCAATATCACGCGCGCCTTGACGGCCTACATGCGCAGCAAGAACAGCGAGAACTCGCCCCGGGACCGCTGCGAGATGGGCGATGACCAAGCTCGAAGCCGCCGGCAGCGTTTTCAAATTGCCCTCGTTGCGCTCCGCCCTTGTGAACCCAACCGATGGAACGTTGCACTCATCATCGTTCCCCTGGGTTTGATCGTCTTCCGGCTGTGGCTTGAATGTCGTCGCCGTGGGGCCGCGTCGCGGCGCACAGCAGCAACTCGTTCGGTCCTTGCCAGCCGTTGGGGGTGTCGAAGCAGGCGAGCTGGGCGGTCATGTCGTCCCACGCATCGCGCTGCAAAGCGTCGGGCAGCGCCGCCAACAGCTGCACGATCGGCATGCCGGCGCTGCGCACGAACTCGACGTAGTGCGCACTCGACGGCAGCCGCATCGGCGCCGATAGCGCGTGGACCTCGACCCCGACGAACCCGGCGCGGCCGAGCAGCTCGGCCAGCAGCCCGGGCTGGCCGAGGCTGAAGAGCGTGCCGGGTGCGGCTGCCGAGGTCGGCGTCAGCGCCACCATGCCGGCGTGCTGCCGTGCGATGGCCAGCATCAGTGCAATGCACGGGTTGCCCGGCGGCGGCGCGAACACCACCGCGCTGAAGCGCCCGCCGGGCCGCAGCGCGTCGTGGGCTTCGCGCATGGCGTCGAGCGGCGCGGTGCAGAACATCAGGCCGAGCCGGCACACCGCGGCGTCGAATCCGGCACCCACCAGGCCAAGCGCCTGTGCATCGGCGATGCGCGTGGCGGCGTGCGCGAAGCCCGAGGCGCGCAGCCTGTCTTGAGCCAACGCGAGGATGCGCGGCGAGATGTCGGTCGCGAGCACGTGGCCACCGGGGCCGACGCGCCGCGCGATCGCCAGGGTCTGGTCCCCGGCGCCGGCGGCGATGTCGAGCACGCGTGAGCCAGGCACGATGCCGGCGGCGTCGAGCATCGCCGGGGTGACTTCGCGCAGCCAGTCGCCTAGCAACTCGCTGTGACGGTCCCAGCCCTCGGCGGCGGCGTCCCACGCGTGTGCAGTGGCGCTCATTACTCGACCTTGATACCGGTGGCGCGCACGATCGGCGCCCAGATGCGCTGTTCGGCGGCGATACGCGCGGCCAGCGCCGTCGGCGTGCTCGACGCGGCGACCATGCCGAGATCGGCGAAGGCCCGCACCAGTTCGGGCCGGGCGAGTGCTTGCTGCACGGCCAGAGACGCCGCTTCGACCGTGCCGCCGCTGGCCTGCCCTGGCATGAAGAACGCGAACCACTCGCGCACCACCAGGCCCGGGTAGCCCGCTTCGGCCAGCGACGGCACGTCAGGCAACTGCGCGGTGCGCGCGGCGCCTGACGTGGCGAGCACGCGCAGCCGGCCGCTAGCGATATGCTGGCGCAGCAGGCCCTCGGGCAGCACCAGCGCAGCGACCTGGCCGCCCATCAGGTCGACAAGCGCGGGCGGCCCGCCGGCATAGACGATGTGCTGCCAGTCGACGCCGGCCTGCCGAAACAGCATGGCGGCCAGCAGGTGGGGCAGTGTGCCGGTGCCGGGCGAGGCGACGTTGGCGAGCTGCGGGTAGCGGCGCATCCAGTCGACCAGCTCGAAAACCGTCGTCACCGCAGCCGGCACCGCCGGGCCGACGGCCAGGCCGAGCGTCATCTCGCCCGCGAGCGAGACCGGCTTCAGATCGAGCACCGGGTCGTAGCCGAGCTTGGGGTAGAGGTACGGGTAGACGGTGGCGATGGCGCCCTGCGCCAGCAGCAGTGTCGAGCCGTCAGCAGGTGCCGCCTTCAGCGCGCTGACTGCGATCTGCCCGGCCGCGCCGGGGCGGTTGTCGACCCACACGCGCTTCGCATGCGGGCCGGTCAGCTGCTCGGCGCTGCGGCGCGCGACGGTGTCCGGAATGCTGCCGGCCGGGCCGGTGCAGAGCAGGCGCAGCGTGTCGAGCGTTGCAGATGTGGGGGTGGATGTGTGGGCGGGCGTGAGGGCGGACGCGCGGGCGGGCGCTGCGAGTTCGAGCGCGCACACGGCGGCGAGGCCGCCACGCAGAAAGTCGCGGCGAAGAAGTAGATCGAGCGCCATCGGGCTCCCTCCGGAATGCGACACGCCCAGTGCGCATCGCTGCAGAGAAGATTAACCAGGACCGTCTTAGAAGTGCCTTAACGATTGAAGATCAGAGATCACGCAGCGAGGCGACCAGCGCATCGGTCGCGGCCGCCGGCCGGATGCCGAGCACGACCGAGAGCTGCTGGCGGCAGCGCCGATAGGCCTCGTACGCCTCGGCGCGCTGGCCGAGCGTGAGCAGACCGGCGATCAGGCGCCGGTAGATGTCCTCGGCCAGCGGCTGCAGCTCGACGACGCGCTGGTACACCTGCACGGCCGCCGCGTGCTGCCCGCCAGCGTCGAGTCGATCGCCGAGCACCGCCATCTGGCGCGTGAAGCGGGCCCGGATGCGCAAGCGTGCGACCAGCACGTCGGGCAGCTCGTCGTCGCCGGGCAGGAAGTCGCCGGCGCACAAGGCCAGCGTTCGCTGGACCAGCGAGGCAAGCTGCGCCGCGCCGGCATCGGGCTCGAGCCGCTGGATCTCGTCGAAACAGGCTTCGAGCGCGGCCAGATCGGTCCAGCAGCGGCTGGCGTCCAGGCTCAGGCCGCCGGCGCGCAGCACGACGAGGGCGTCGTCGCCGAGCAGCTTGCGCAAGCGGTGCAGCGCGTTGTCGAACGAGTTGCGTGCGGCGTCGCCGCCGGCGTCGGGCCAGAGCGCGGCGCACAAGCGCGCCACCGGCACCGCCTCGCCGCCGAGCGCAATCAGCAGCTTGAGCAGCTCGAGCGGCTTGCGGCTCTCCTTGCGCGGCGCAGCGCCGGGGGCGGCATCGCGCTCGATTGCGAAGCGGCCGAGGGTGCGGATGCGCACGGGCCATGGCCAACGCGCGCCTGCACCGGCGGGGGCGGGCAGGGCGTGGCGGCGCACCAGCGCCTGCGCGAACGGCGGGTCGATCCCGTGGTCGAGCGCGAGCAGCGCCAGCGCCGGCATCATGTCGCCACAGCAGTAGGGCATCGGGCCAAAGTCATAGCCGTGCTCGCGTCCGATCGCGAAGGCGCGCGTCAGCGCTGCGAGTGCGCGCGGCGGCTGGCCGCGGCGCTGGGCGAGCCGGGCCTCGATCAGCGCAGCGAGCCAGTGGTGCCAGACGCAGACCGTGTGGAAGCGATGCGTCAGCACGGCCTGCAGGCTCGCCTCGGCGACTTCGAAATCGTCGAGCTGCGCGGCGGTGAGCGTCTGGCCGAGCAGCGCGACGTGCTCGCGCAGCGGCCAGCCGCTGGCATGGCCGCTGGCCACGGCCTCGCGCATCAGCTTGGCGGCACCCGGCCAGTCACGGTCGAGCAGCATCAGCAGGCCACGCTGAAACTCGTAGGTGGTGGCGTCGATCGCGTTGTGCGGGTCGATCGCAGCGGCGGCTTCGGCGAGGTGGGCGCGTGCAAGCTCGGCGTCGCGCGCGGCGACGGCGGCGAGCACCATCGCCAGATGCGCCTTCGCGCGCATCGGCGCCGGGCCGGGTGCGGCCAGCGCGAGCGCGCTGCGCGCGTGTGCGAGCGCGGCGTCGATGCGGCCGAGCAGCGAGTAGATCAACACGCTGACGCTGTACCAGCGCAGCAGCGTGGCCGGCGCCGCATCGGGCATCGCGCACAAGCGATCGATCTTGATCAGGATGCGGTCGAGGCGCGTCGGCTGGCCGGTCCAGAGCAGGTAGTAGGCGAGCGTACCGAGGAGGATGCGCTGGCTCGCGCCCAGCGACTGGTCGAGCAGGCGCTCGGCGCGGTCGGCCAGGCGCGCAGTCAGCGGGTGCGCGGTCTCGCGGTGCACGAAGGCGGCAAGCAGGCCGGGCAGCACGCGCAGATCGGTATCGATGTCGGTGGCGGCGTGGCCGTGCTGCAGGTAGGCCGGCGCCTGCGCTTCGAGCACCGGCATCCAGGGCGCAAGGGCGTCGAGGCTGGCACCGAGAAAGACGATGGCGTCGGCCGCCGCTGCCGCGGTGTAGAACGAGCCGAGTGCGTCACCCACCGCGATGAAGCCGCGGTGCGCACGTTCGAAGTGCTGCAGTGCGCCGAGCGGGTCGGTGCCGAGCTCGCAGCAGCCGAGCCAGTACCACGCCTGCGCGTCGTCGCGTGTGTCCTCGGGCAGCGCGAGCAGGCCCTCACGCACCCGTGCGTGCCGCCCCTGCGCGACGAAACGCGAGGCCTGCGCGAGGAGCAGCGCACGCGCGGCAGGCCAGGCCCGCGCCTCGATCAGCATCGCGATCGCCGCGTCGGCCTGGCCGTGACTGGCGAGGATCGCCGCGGCCTCGACGCGCAGCGCGCGCTGCGCCTCTGCGCCGAGTGTGCGCGTCGCGAGCGCGCGCAGGAACTCGCCGAACAGCGCGTGGAAGGTGAAAACCTGCGGCGTGCCGTCGCGCCGGTCGGTGAACAGACTGCGCTGCGCGAGGCTGTCGAGCAGCTCGCCGGCCGACGCGTCGCCGCTGATCGCCACCGCCATCGCCGCGCTCGCGCTCGGCAGGTACGCGACACGCATCAGGGTGGCGGCCTGCGCCGGGCCCAGACCCTCGATCACCTCGCCGGCGAAGAACGCGAACAGGCGCTCGCGCG
>Ga0105049_10009419_pt1 | contig 11261 bp, 10 predicted proteins | sample MAT06_FD_78087 | JGI IMG/M metagenome (GOLD analysis project Ga0105049, IMG submission 78087) | Freshwater microbial communities from Lake Fryxell liftoff mats and glacier meltwater in Antarctica - MAT-06 | ecosystem: Environmental > Aquatic > Freshwater > Ice > Liftoff microbial mat | place... | reverse complement strand
TCGCTGAACGGCAGTTCGTCATGCGCGAGATCGGCAATCAGCGCGAACAGATCCTTGGTCATCGGACGTCTCCTCCGAACGGGAACGAAATCATACGGCAGGCAGCCGTGCTGGCGGGTCGACACGCTGCGCACGGCCGAACAGCGGGCCGGCCAGATTCAGCGCCCCGGCCCCGCAGGCGACGTGTACCTGTCCGGGGTCGGACAAGCCGGCAACCACCACGCCGAGCCCACTCGCACGCGCGTCGGCGAGCAGTGCGGCCAGGTGCTCCTGGGCGAACCGGCGCTCGGTCAGGCCGCGCAGCAGGCTGCGGTGCAGCCGAAGCGTCCTGACCCCGGCCCAGGCCAGTTGCGCGGCAGGCAGCAGGCCGCGGTAGTCGTCGATGCCCAGGGTTGCCCCGAGTGCCGCCAGTTCAGCGGCGGCATCGATGACCAGGTAGGCGTTGCGATGCACGGCAGCCTCCGGCAGCAGCAGGCAGGGCACAGCGCCGCTGGCCTGCCGGGCCGCCTGCACCAGAACCGACAGCGAGTCGATGCGGCCCAGTTGCGCCGGGCCGATCCGTATCTGCAGCAGGCGTGGCAGGGGCGGCGGCGGCGGGTTTGACTGCGAGTCCGGCGGCGCGTCCGGCAGCGGGCCCGGCAGCGGGTTCGGCACCAGCGACGCCGCCGAGCGGATCACCTGCGCCATCCAGCCGTTGAGCGCATCGGCGGCCGCGTCCTCCTCGACGATATCGGGCAGGTAGTCGAGCAGGTCGGCTACCGCGAACAGCGAGCGGAACTCGGCGCGCAGGTAGACACCGCAGGCGAGGCCGGTCGGTGCATCGACCACCGGCTCGGCGACCAGCCGGGCACGCCCGGACTGCACCAGTTCGACCAGGGTGCCGGTCAACGCCTCGCGCCGCTCATCGATATCGCGCTCGCGCGCGAGGCTGCTGACCGCCACCGCCGGGCGGCCCGGCCGATACTGGCCCGGATCGAACACCAGATCGAGCGCGTCCAGCAGATGACCGAGCACCCTGCCGTCTGTCGGCAGCACACACCACGCCACGCTCGGTCCGACCACCAGGCGCTGTTCAGGGCCGATCAATGCGCTCGCGGTCACTGCCGAAAGCCACTGTTCGGCAAGCGCCGCGCAGGCGGCACCCTCGCGTACCCAGACCAGCAGATCGCGCACCCCGGTGCGCGCAGCGATGACATCGACTTCCATCCGGCCGGCGGTGACCCGAAGCCGCTCGAGCGCGATCGCCAGCCACGGCTTCAGATCATCCAGCCCGGACAGCCGCGGCAGCGCGACCGGATGCAGGGCGAACCGGATCACCCCCACCGGATGAGCCGTCCCTGGCGCCACCGTCGCGGCATACAGCGCGGTGCCCAGGGAGAACACCTCAAGCGCAGGCATCCGGGCGGCACTGCCGGTACGCCAGAATTCGGCGGCGATCCTGAGCACCCCGGACGCCGCACGCGAAGTGCGCAACCGCAGCTCGACCGGGGTGTCGCAATCCGCCGCCGCGCGGCCCTGCTGCGCCAACAAGGACAGCCGACAGCGCCGCTCGAAACCCGGGTCTGGCGCGGCAGCCGGATCGGCGAGCGCGCTCAATTGCGTGCGCACCCAGGCCGGCTCGGACACCTGATCGGCCAGGGGTTCGCCGATACGCAGCCAGCCGGCAGAGGTCAACCCGCCACCCAGCGCCACCACCCGGCCCACCGGATCGAGTCCAGCCCAGCCCAGCAGCGGATCGCAGGACAGCTGCGCAGTTCCCGGTTCAGTCATGTCGGTTCATTCTGATTCCAGTGTGCCGATGGTCCAGTGCAGATTCGCCAGCGTCGACTCACCTGTACCGATGCGCCTGCGTCGATTCCCCTGCGCCAATCAACCTGCGCCGATGCGCCCGCACCGAGGCCCTCAGGCCACCTCCGCCATCGAAGGTATCGCATGACAGGCGCGCGGGCACAGCTGTCGCAGAGAAACCGGCCAGGGGACTTGCGTCCCCCGGCCGTACCGCCTTGCTGCTGCAACGTCATCGAGCCCTTATCTGCGTGCGCTCAGTCGCGGCGCTGGCGCGCCTCGCGCCTGCCCGGCCGTTCCCGGTCGAGCACGAAGGCCACGGTCTGCACCAGGGCCCACCAGGCCACACCAGCCACCACCGCCAGCACCAGGACCAGACGCCGATCGGCGCTGCTTTCTTCCACACCGACCGCGCCGGTGATCAGCGCGACGATGCGCCCGCTGGCACCGGCAGTATCGCGAATCGCCTCGACCAGTTTCGATCGACGCGAGCCGCGCAGCTGCCGTGTCCACCAACGCACCTGCCTCTGCCACCATTGCCACCACCGCTTCGGGCCCTGCAACCAGCCGCCAGACCACCATCGCTGGTACCTGCGCCAGGGGGCCGACATCAGTACACCCCCTGGACCCAGCCCAGTCGTTCCGCCTTCTGCCCGGGCCGGACTTTCCGCTTCGGCTTCGGCTTCGGCTTCGGCTCAGGCTTCGGCTTCGGCCTCGGCTCAGGCTCAGGCTCCGACTTCGGCTCCGAGTTCGACTCCGACTCCGACTCCGACTTCGACTTCGACTTCGACTTCGACTCCGGCTTCGGCTTCGGCGCCGACTGTCGCCGACCCACCAACCGTGTACGACGATGATTCAACAACTGGTCACGCGCATCGACCTCTTCGGCGAGCAGGCCGGACAGCAACCGGCTCACCATCGAATCGATACCGGCATGCAGCAACGCTACTGCAACCTCGTCCTTGCGCCGGACGAGTTCCTCGTCGCTTGCCTGCCCCAGCCACCGCAGATACGACTCCATGAACCACTGATCCATGCATCCTCCGAAAAAACGGGGACGCACGGACCCCTGGGGGGACGTGAACGTCCCCGAAGGGTGAATACCGCCAGGCTCGCAAGAGCATCGAAAGCATGACGGCTTGCGCGCGAAGTGCGCGCGGCACCGGAGGTAATCCCCGGTGGCGAGCGGAGCCAATCCCCGCTACAGCAGCAGACAGGCTAGCGACTGGCCAGGTGCGGGTCGCCCGAGGGAAACGGGCGTTACCGTGCCAAACCCCGGGCGACCCGAAGGCAGCTCAGTAGAACTTGCGCAGGTCCATGCCGGCGTACATCGACGCGACCTGCTCTGCATAGCCGTTGAACATCGGCGTCTCGCGCTTGAAGAACTCGCCGATGCGCCGCTCGCGCGCCTGGCTCCAGCGTGGATGGTCGACCTTGGGGTTCACGTTTGAATAGAAGCCGTATTCACTGGGCGCCGAGCGCACCCAGGCAGTCATCGGCATGGTCTCGACGAAGCGGATGCGCACGATCGACTTGCCGCTCTTGAAGCCGTACTTCCACGGCACCACCAGCCGGATCGGCGCACCGTTCTGATTGGGCATCAACTCTCCGTAGAGCCCCAGGCCGATCAGGGTCAGCGGATGCATCGCCTCGTCCATGCGCAGCCCCTCGACATACGGCCACTGCAGCACGGCAGTCTTCTGCCCGGGCATCTGCTTGGGGTCGAGCAGGGTGTGGAACTCGACGAACTTCGCATTGGCGGTCGGCTCGACCTGCTTGATCAACTCCGACAGCGAGTAGCCCGCCCAGGGCACGACCATCGACCAGGCCTCGACACAGCGCAGCCGGTAGATGCGCTCTTCGATCGGCGCGAGCTTGAGCAGCTCCTCGATGCCGAAACTGCGCGGCTTGCGCACTTCGCCCTCGACCACCACCGTCCACGGCCGGGTTCTCAGGCTCTTGGCGTTGCGCGCCGGGTCAGCCTTGTCGGTGCCGAACTCGTAGAAATTGTTGTACGAGGTGATCTGCTCGTAGGTGTTCAGCGTCTCGGTGGTGGTGAACGCCGGGGCGGCCGGCTTCAGGCCCGGAATCTTCTCCCGGGTCTGCGCAGTCGCGACCGATGACGTACCGGTCAGGGCGAGCGCGCCGGCACCGAGCAGTAAGCGCCGCCGGTCTGCATACAGTGCACGCGGAGTGATCTCGGACGGCGCGATGTCGGCGGGATATCTGATCAGCATGGTTTGCTCCGGCGGGGCAGGAATGGCGTCGTATCATTCTACGAGAAGACCCCCGCAGCGGATGCACGCTTTGCACGCGCCCGGGCAGGCTGCCTGCTACCGGCCTGGATGCAACGTCAGGGCGAACGAGGTCGCCCTGACCCGCCCGCTCAGGTCAGGGCCGCGCCAGGCTCCAAACCTTGTTCCAGCCGTCACCGGTGCGGTCACCCGGCTTCACATCCTTGATCCAGGTGTACAGCGGCTTGCCTTTATAGGCCCACTGCAGGCTGCCGTCATCGCGGGTGATGATCGTGTAGTCGCCCGAACGCCTGTCAGAGGCGGCCGCAGTCAGCGGCGGCCAGCTCTTGGCACAGCCGGCCACGCAGGCGCTCTTGCCCAGCGGGTCCTTGTCGAAGGTGTACAGGGTCATGCCCTTGGGATCGACCAGCACGCCGTCGGACACCTTGGCGGGCGCGGAACCGAAGATTGCGCACCCGCTCAATGCAACGGCGATCAGCGCGGTCACGGCGAACCATGCGCTGCGGCTGACCAGGCTGCGGGAGGCAGTTGTGGTTACGTTTGCGGTTGCGGCTGTGGTTGGGTTCACGGCAGGCTCCGGGAGACGGTTTGAACGGGAAATCCCCAATCAGCATACACGCCAGGCCAGTTCCAGCCTAGATCAGAAACAGGGTTGCCAGCCCCAGGAAGATGAAGAAGCCGCCACTGTCGGTGAGCGCGGTGATCAGCACCGAGGAGCCCATCGCCGGATCCTTCTGCAGCCAGCGCCGGCCGAGCGGAATCAGCACCCCGGCCAGGGCCGCCAGCAGCAGGTTCAGCGTCATCGCGCCCATCAGCACGAACGACAGCGCTATGTTTCGGTAGAACAGCCAGGCGACCAGGCCGACGATGCTGCCCCAGACCAGACCGTTGATCAGGGCGATGGTGATCTCTTTCACGAACAGCTTGCGTGCGCTGTCCATGCTGATCTGCCCGAGCGCCAGCGCGCGTACGATCATGGTGATCGTCTGGTTGCCGGCGTTGCCGCCGATACCGGCAACGATCGGCATCAGCGCGGCCAGTGCGACCAGCTTCTCGATCGACTCTTCGAAGGCGCCGATCACCCGCGAGGCCATGAACGCCGTGACCAGATTCACGGCGAGCCAGGTCCAGCGGTTCTTCAGGCTGTCCCAGACCGGGGCGAAGATGTCCTCCCCCTCGCGCAAACCGCTCGCCTTCAGCTTCTCGGCCTCGGACGCCTCGCGGATGTAGTCCACCACCACGTCCACGGTGAGCCGGCCGAGGACCTCGCCCTGCTCATCGACCACCGGCGCGGAGATCAGGTCATAGCGCTCGAAGGCGGACGCGGCATCCTGCGCGTCGTCATCGGGCTGGAAGCTCACCACATTGCGATCGACCAGGGTCGCCACCTCGATCTCAGGCTCGTTGACCAGCAGCTTCTTCAGCGGCAGCACGCCGCGCAGGATGCCCTTGCGGTCGACCACGAACAGCTTGTCGGTGTTGCTCGGCAGTTCGTCCAGGCGGCGCAGGTAGCGCAGCACCACCTCGATGGTCACATCCTCGCGGATGGTGACCATCTCGAAATCCATCAGCCCGCCGACGCTGTCCTCGGGGTAGGACAGCGCCTCGCGCAGGTTCTCGCGCTCCTCGAGCGACAGCGACTTGAACAGGTCGGCGATGACCTCGTCGGGCAGGTCGGGCGCAAGGTCGGCGATCTCGTCGGTGTCGAGCAGCTCGGTGGCGGCCACCAGCTCGCCGCGGTCCATGTCGGCGATAAGCGTCTCGCGCACCGCATCCGAGACTTCCAGCAGGATCTCGCCGTCGCGATCGGCCTTGACCAGTTGCCAGACGCGCAGCCGGTCGGTAAGTGGCAGCGCCTCCAGGATGAAGGCGACGTCGGCCGGGTGCAGCGCGTCCAGCCGCGTCTGCAGCTCGGCCTCGTTCTGCTTGTGCACCAGGGAGTCGACCAGCGGCTGACGATCGTTCAGCATGCCACCGCGGCCCTCGCCTTCACGATGGGCAAGCGACTCGACCACGCGCTGGCGCCGCAGCAGATCGGAGATCTCCTGCAGGCTCTCCTGCACGCTGCGCGGTTCGTCGATATCGGCCATTGGGTCGGCTCGGTGCCGGTTCAAAGTTGGCGCGATTGTATTCGCCGAACCCACCAATTGGGCAGGGTCGATTTCGGGAACTCGACTCCACCCCTGCCCCTGACGCTGCTTCTGACCCTGCTTCTGACCCTGCTCCTGACCCTGCTCCTTTCTGGCGGGCCGGTCAGGACAAGGGTCACGGCACGGGTCAGGGCACGGCAGCGCGCGGCATGCGTTTCAGGATGATCTCGCTGTAGCGGGCGAGCCATCGCGAGCCGCGGTTGCGGTCGTACAGGCGCGGGTTGGGCACCATCGCCGCCAGCCGGGCCGCCTGCTCGGGCGTGAGCTGGGACGCCGACACACCGAAGTAGTGCCGCGCGGCGGCCTCGGCGCCGAACACACCGTTGCCCCACTCGATCACGTTCAGGTAGATCTCCAGGATGCGGCGCTTGTCCATCACCTGCTCCAGCATCAGGGTGATCGACGCCTCCTGCAACTTGCGCCAGGGTGTACGCGAATCGGACAGGAACAGGTTCTTCGCCAGTTGCTGGCTGATCGTCGAGCCGCCACGCACGACGCGGCCCTGCTTTAGGTTCTGTTCGAACGCCTTCTGTATCGCCTCCCAGTCGAACCCTTCATGGTCGATGAACTTGTCGTCCTCGGCGACGATGATCGCGCGCTTGAGATGGATCGAGATGCTCGCGTAGGGCACCCATTGCTGGCGCAGCTGCGCCTTTGGATTGGTGCGCTGCAGTTCGTCCAGCCGCATGCGCATGAACGAGGTCTCGACTGGATTCTCATAATTCCACCAGACGACATGGCCGAACAGCCAGATCTGCCAGGCGAACAGGGCTGCGAGGCCGAGCAGCAGCAGGCGACCTGTCCAGCGAAGCAGGGTTCTCACTCGCGCAGGCCGCGCTCGGATCGGACCGGCATATGCAGTCGGACCTAGGCCGCCGACCCGCGCCAGGGCTGGGCATGGCGGCCGACCATGGCGGCGGTCTGCGGACGCACACCGCGCCAGATCAGGAACGACTCGGCCGCCTGCTCGATCAGCATGCCGATGCCATCGGCGATACGCGCACCGCGCGCACGCGCCGCGCACAGGAAGGCACTGGGCTCAGCGCTGTACATCATGTCGTAGGCGAGCGCCGCCGGCGCGAAACGCGCGTGGCCAATCGTGGGCGCCGCGGCCCCCAGGCTGGCCGAGGTGGCATTGATCACGATATCGAACTCGCCCTCGATCGCATCGAGCCCACTCGCGCAGACCCGATCGTCGCTGCCCGGATCACCGGCACCCTTGACCGCAAAGCGCTGCGCCAATGCGCGCGCGCGCGCGGGCGTGCGGTTGGCCAGATGCAGCCTGCGCACTCCACTGTCGATCAGCGGCAGCATCACCCCGGCCGCAGCGCCGCCAGCGCCGATCATCAACACCCGGGCGCCGGCCAGCGGCTGGCCGAGATGGATCTCGATGTCGCGCACCAACCCGACGCCGTCCGTGTTGTCACCGGACAGCCCGTCCGGCTCGAAGCTCAGCGTGTTGACAGCCTCGGCGGCCTCGGCGCGGGCGCTCAGTTGGCCACTCGGTTGGCCACTCTGCTGTCCGCCCGCTTGAGAGACAAGCTGCCAGGCCTCGCGCTTGAACGGCAGCGTCACGTTCGCGCCCCGTCCACCGCTGGCCCGGAACGCCTGCACCGCGGCGGCGAAGCCATCGAGTGGCACCAGGATCCGTTCATAGGCGATGTCCTCCCCGGTCGCCTGGGCGAACTCGGCATGGAGCGCCGGCGAGCGGCTGTGCGCGACCGGATTGCCGAACACCGCGTAGCGATCGGTCATGGTCTGCTCACTGCCCCTGGAACTGGTCGCCCGCGCTGAAGCTCCAGGTGCGGGTGATCGCCAGGATGTCGGTGTCCTTGGCAATATCGGGCGGGAACGAGGCAAACGGGGCAGCGAGCTCGACGATCCGGATCGCCGCCTGATCGAGCAGCTTGAAGCCGGACGAACGATTCACCTCGATCGACTCCACGCTGCCGTCGCGCCTGATCGAGACGGTGAGCAACAGGGTTCCGTACAGCTTCTGCCGGCGCGCCTCGTCCGGATAGTTCAGATTGCCGACCCGCTCGATCTTGCTGCGCCAATCGTCTACATAGCGTGCGAAGCGAAACTCCTGCGCCCGCGCGCCAACGAACTGCCTGCGCGGCCGCTGCTGATACTCGTCGAAACTCTGCGACAGCTGGCCGCGCAGTCGAGCCATCTCCAGACTGCGCGCTGCCAGATCGGCCGAGTTCGGCGCCGGACTCGACTGCGCGGGCTGCGCCGGTGGCGGCGCAGGGTTGGGGTTGGCCTCTCGCGTGTCGATGGGCAACGTCGACTTCAACTGCGCGAGCAGCCTCTGGGTCTCGGCCTCGAGCCGCTCGACCCGCGCCTGTGTTGCGGCCGCCTGGGTCGGCACATCGACCCCGGTTGAAGACTGGGGCAGCGGCGTCTTCGCCCGGCGCGCAAGATCGGTGTTGCCGCCGCCGTCCAGGTTCGACTGCGCTCGCACATCGGCCTTGACCGGCGCCTGCGTCGTGCGCGCATTCACCAGCACGACTTCCAGCGCTTGCGGTGCGGCGACCGGCGGCCGCCCCTTGCCGGCGGTGAAGTTCACCGCGAGCATGCCCAGGTGCAGCAGTACCGACCCGATCACCGCGATCGACAGCAGCCGGTCGGCTGGCGGAATCAGCGACAGCGGCGGCGACTTGAACAGCGCCTCAGGCGCCTCGAAACGCAAGGGATAGCGGATCAGCGCGGACACGTTCGGGTACAGCAATCGACGCGCGCGACGGTGTACCAGACAAGCAGGGGCGTCACCAATGTCACCATGGTGCGGATTCTAGGCGACCCGCAGACCGCTGTCATGCGCGATGCCCGCAGAAAAGGGGCCAGGGTCGATTTCCGCGGCACGTGCAAAAGCCAGGCTCAGGCATCGCTGGCGGAAATCGACCCTGGCCCCTTTTCCTCGGCTGTTCGCTTCACCGCCGCCACCTGTTCCTGAGGTCAGTGGACTGGACGTCATCGGTCAGGGCGCCAGCACTTCGCCGAACACCAGGTCGAGCAGCAGGTCGTACAGGTCGATCCGTTCCACCGACAGCCGCACTCGTGTCCCGCCAGGCAGTTCAGGCACCGAGGGTACCCGGGCCACCACCGGTACGCCGTCCAGGCGCACCAGGTTGTCACGGATCACTTCGCCCTCGATGGTCTTCAACCCCTGCTGGCGCAGGAACACCAGCGACCAGTAGCGCTCCATCGTGCGCTGCGACTCGGCATAGGCGTCGTAGGTCAGCTCGAACGACCGCATGATCGCCAGCAGCGCCTCGCTGCCCGCCGGATAGGCCGCCGGCTCGGCACGCAGCCAGCTCACCAGCTGGCGCTGGTTGACCAGATCGACCATTCGCCGAAGCGGCGAACTGGCCCAGGTGTAATGGGCGACGCCCAGACCCTGGTGCGGCGAGGGGACGGTGGTCATATGCACCTTGCCACCGCCCTGCGCCCGATAGATCGCCGGCACCTGGGCACGCGCGAGCTCACCGCCCCACTGGCTGTTGGCGAAGATCATCAGCTCGGCCACCAGCGTGTCCAGCGGTGCGCCGCGCGCGCGCGGCTTCAACATCACCTGCTCGCCGTCGACCACGAAGGTGTACTCGATCCGGCCGCCGCTGCCTGGCATGTCCGGCTGCTTGCCGCGCAGGGCCTGCAGCTTCTGCGCGAAGCCCCATAGCGTCCACAGCTCGCCGCCCCGCGGATGATCCAGGCGCGGCTCGGGCAGCGCCGCAGCCCGGGCGAGCGCTGCCTCGTCGAAGCAGGGCTCCAGGTGCTCCAGCCGCAGGTTGTCGGAAATCGGCACCGCCTCGATCACGCTGCGGGTCGAGCGAAGCGTGAAGTCGGCATCGACATCGGCATACAGCGACAACGCGGGCACGGTGCGTCCGGCCGCCAGCGTGAAGCGCTCGACAACCGCATCCGGCAGCATGGTGATCTTGCGCCCGGGAAAGTAGGCAGTGGACAGGCGCGACAGTGCCGCCTCGTCCACCGGCGAACCCATAGCCACGCCCAGGGCGGGTGCAGCGATATGCACGCCGATACGCCATCCGCCTCCCAGCGGCTGCACCGAGAACGCATCATCGATCTCGGTGGTCGCGCTGTCGTCGATGGAGAACGCGGCCACCGGCGCGGTGTCGAGCACCGGCGGCGGAGTCAGTTGAGCGTTTACTGCAGCTGCCTCGGCGCCGTCCAGATCGAAACCGGTGCCAGCGCGGAAATGCTCGAACAGGATCTTGCCGAAGTGATAGTCATGCGCCGACGCCAGCGCGCCGCAACGCTCGAGCAGGTGCGGCACGCTCATGCCGGTCGCGGTGCAGGCTGCCTCCAGCGCCTTCCAGGCGATCGACTGTTTGTCCGGCGCATGCAGCAGCGAGGTCAGCAACGGACGCATCTGTTCCGGCAGTTCGAAGTGCGCCAGCGCCGCCGCCCAGTCGGCCAGCTGCTCGGCCTCGCGGCGCTTGCGCTCCATGCCGGCCAGCGCCGCCTTCAACGACTCGGCGGGCGCGCGCTTGTACAGCCCCTTGCCGCGCTTGTAGAAGTACATCGGGCTTGCATGCAGCTTGAGCAGCATCGCCGCCCGCTGGATCACGCTTGGCGTCGCGCCGAAATACTCGGTCGCGGCCGCATCGAAGCCGAATTCATCGGCAGTGATCGCCTCCCACAGGAAGTCGGTGTCCAGCGTTTCGGCGAGCAGGCGCGCCTCATCGATCAATGCCTTCGCCCCCGGCGCCTCGAAGCGCAGCAACACGTTGCCCGCCTTCACCTTGGATCGCTTGCCATGCGGCGCCTCGACCTGCAGCGAGGTCGTATTGTCGGCCAGCACACTGCCCGAGCGCAGCTCGCCTTCTTCCTCGTAAAAAACGTTCATCGCAGGGCCGGCTTGGGTGGGGCGAGGCGGCAAGACCAGTGCCCGCTCGCCGGGGGCGCGAAGTATACCGGAGCGGTTGCGACCGACGACCGGGCACCGACGGCCAGGCGGCAAGGCGGCCAGGGGACTGACCCCGCATGGGGTCTGTCCCCCCTTCCGCCCCGGTCGGACGTGTCATTGAAGTCGACGGCGCCAGCGACT
>Ga0105049_10009418_pt1 | contig 11263 bp, 5 predicted proteins | sample MAT06_FD_78087 | JGI IMG/M metagenome (GOLD analysis project Ga0105049, IMG submission 78087) | Freshwater microbial communities from Lake Fryxell liftoff mats and glacier meltwater in Antarctica - MAT-06 | ecosystem: Environmental > Aquatic > Freshwater > Ice > Liftoff microbial mat | place... | reverse complement strand
TAGCTTTTTGTTTTTCCATTTAAATCAAAAATTGTGAGTAATACTTTACATATTCCAATATTTGTTTTCTCATTTGTGTTTGTAACTCCATCCCAAATTGTGCTACCTTTTATCCCTAATAATTGATTCTGAAAAATTGTTTTTATTACTCTACCTTTTGAGTCAAAAATTTCTAATGTTCCCACTAAATTTGTTTCTGGCAAATTATAATAGATTTCAACTGCGTCTTGATAACCATCATTGTCAGGAGAGATAAATTCTGCCGATAATGAAAGAATATCATCACTTTCTTTTTGAGTTAAATCTTGTGAGTTTTTTCCTGTTGGTGTTCCAAAACCTGAACTCTCAGAGGCAGATGTCCAATTAGAATATTGTGAAGAAGCTTTTTCGAGATTAATTTTTTCGTATGTAACTCCTTTTTTACTGTTCAATAGTGGAAAATGCATTGCTTCGTTATAATAGGCTTTATCTATAATTAAATCGTTGTATAAACTTATTGCAAGTGTTCCTTCGGCAATACTAAGACCAGGAAAACTTGTGGTATTTATTAAATTTTCTTCAGTAGGAACTTTGTAAAAGTTTTTTAGTTTTGATGCTTCTTTTGTTAAAACATAATACTGATTTGGGAAAATTAAAAATCCTGTTGAATCAATTGGATAAACAGAACTTAAAACCCAAGTTGTTGTATCATAATTTGAAATTCTACAATCTTTTAAATCAATAATTTTTGATGATTTATTTAAGAATTCTACAAAATCATTTCCATCTGTTTTGGGGTCGCTAAGTATCTCTGTTATTACTATATCGCCAATTTCAGGTAAAGTTGGAAGTCCAAATTTAACTAATTTAGTTTCTGATAATAGATTGCCAACACAATCTTTAATAGGATTAGAAACAGTTATAGTATAAACAATACCAGCTTGAAAATTTGTATTAAATTGGAGCAAAATACTTGTAAATATTGGAGCTATCGGATTTATAGAAATTGGATTTCCTAAACCATTATCTCCAACAAAATTTTCTAATGTAAAATTTGGATTCAAAGATTCATTAAACGATATTCTTAATGTATTTGCATTTACAGGATAAGCTCTTAATAGGATAGGATTAACCACATCGGGGTTGCTTGCATTTACTGAATTTAATTTACCTGGAGTTCCTCCGTTTAAATTGATACTCGATTTCCAATTTATTTCGCCGCCGCAAGGATTGTTTGAGTCTATCTGTTCTAGACTCCAACCACCACTTGATTTTATTGTGCTTTGATACCAACTTGACGAATACTCTACACTAGAAATTACTTTTCCGGCAGGAGTTCTTAAAACCACAATGCTACCATCGTTAGTTAACGAAAAAGAACCTACATCGCTTGCATTTCCCAAATTAGAAAAAGATTCAACCTTATTTAACGCAGTTAAAATCAAATAATCATTTGCAGCAATAGACACACAACCAATTGTTCCGCTTGAACTTCCAGTTTGCAATTGGTAATCTTTTAAACTAAATGGTGTTAAAGTTTTATTAAACAACTCAACATATTCGGCACTTGGCAAGCCAACCACTGGGTCAGGATCAGCCATAATTTCATTAATTACAATCTCATATTCATTGGGTGTTCTATTAGTAAAAACAAAATTTGAATTTGTGCTGGTTTGGTTTCCAACACAATCTGATATTAAAGCAGAAATAGTAAGTGTGTATACTAATTGATTATTAAATAGTGAGTCAAAAACTAAATCAATAGAATTACTAACTACCTGACTAGAAAATGAAATTGAGCTTGGGTTTCCAATTGAATTGTTAACCGAATAAATTTGAAGATTATCCAATGTTGATGTTTTTACCAACTCAGAAAATGTTATTTTTAAAGAGTTTCCGCTTATACACACTGAGGAAATTTTTGGTAAAATATTGTCGGGATTATTACTAAATATAGAATTAATATTTCCTGGTGTGCCACCTGTTTGAGCATTACTTGCAGACCAGTTTTTTATTCCTGCACACGAATTATTAGCATCTATTTGTTCTAAACTAAATCCTCCACCCGATTTAGAATTGTCTTTATACCAAGTATCGCTGTATGTAACCGTGCTTACAAGGTTTCCAAGAGAATCTGAAATATTTAAAACAGTTCCCGAATTAGTTAAAAAACCACTATTACTAAGGCTTCCACAAACCAAAATAGAATAAAATGGTTGATAATTTGAAACAACAGAAGGAGCTGTAATTAGTGCATATCCATTTGCAGGAATTGTTCCATAATCAATTATTTTTTCTGAACTGCCATATTTAAATTTCCAGTTTCTGGCATTTATCGGGAACGGAGTTCTATTGTATAACTCTAAATATTCGCCGTTTGGCAAACCTTGTGATGGATCTGGGTCAGCCATTATTTCGTTAATTACAACATCCAAAAATTGTGCACTATAAAGCGAAAAATCAGGTGAAATTAAGTTTGAATTAGTATTTCCCGCACAATCTGCTAAGGAAATATCCATCGTTAAATTATATATGGTTTGATTATTAAAATTATTAGGAAAATTTAATGTGATATTATCAGAAATTAAACTTGGAATAATAACGTTATTCGGATTTCCGATTGAATTATTTACAAAATAGATTAAATTTGAATTTAACGAAGAAGTTAAAATTGGTTCTGAAAAATAAACTTTCAATGTGTTTGCATTTAAAGGAGAAACAGTAATTATTTTTGGCGCTACAACATCAGGATTAATTGAATTAACTGAATTTAATTGGCTAGGTGTTCCTCCAGTTATAGAGTTTGAAGCAACCCAATTGCTAAACCCTGCGCAAGGATTGTTTGGGTCGATTAACTCTAAACTCCAACCGCCGTTAATTTTATTTTGATCGGCATACCATTGATCAGAATATGTAACTTGATGTATAACTTCATTTAGTGAATTAGAAATTGTTAGTTGCGAGCCTGTGTTTGTTAAAGCACTTGTTGATAAATTTTCTAACGCTATAACATTTCCGCTAAATAAACCTGAATTAATTGGTGCAGTAATTGTTGAATATGAACCAGCATTTACGGTTACATCTGGAAATGTTCTTATTGTTGTTCCATGTTTAAAGGTATAATTTTTGAGGTTGATATTTTGATTTGTTTTATTATAAATTTCTACATATTCGGCATCTGGCAAACCTATTATTGGTGTAGGATCTGCCATAATTTCATTTATTAATAAATCAAATAGCCCAGCTATATAATAGTTTTGTGTTACAGGCGAATTTTCTAAAACATTGCCTGCTTCGTCTTGAATATTGCTAATAGTAAATTCGTAAACTATTGATGATAGCAAATTATTAGAAAGAGTTAAATGAACTAATGAAGAATTTGTGGCATCAACTTCTGCTAATGTAATTGATGTTGTTGCTGGCAATAAGCTATAATTTGACAATAAACTTGCCGAGGAATTATTAACTGCTTCCGAAAATAATAAATCTACGGTATTGGGGCTTAGTAAAGAAAAACTAACCAAAGAAGGTCCTTCTAAATCCAAAATAATTGGTTGAATAATTATATCATCAAAAAAATGTTTGAGAAAAAATGAAGCCGTAGATTGTTTTATATATATTCCAAAAAATGAAGACGTTGTAAATGAATTATCAATTACTGAACCCTCGGTAAAATAACTATTTCCTGTGCCAGTAAGGTCTCTTTTTAATGTCCAATTATTGCTCAAGTCTCTTGTTACTTTTAATTTAATAATGTTGTTGCTCGAAGAGGAAACTGCACTATTTACACCATCAATTATTTTTGTAGAATCTCCTGCGGAAACTTTGTATAAAGAAATTTCATCGGTTGTATTACCAACTCTCACAAAATATCCATTGTTTGGTGTGCTTAAATTTTGAACATCAGAAGCTAAATACACGTCAACATAATTGGAACCCGATGTAGCAAATTGTAAATTAATTAATATTTCCCATTGAGCTTCACTTGCCAATGTGCTTGGCGTGGAAATATAATAATTAGAACTTACAGTTTGATTGTTTGACCTTAGTTGTTCATTAATCACTGTAAAAGAACCTAAATCTCCACTCCAAGTTGGGTTTATACTTATTTCACCATCAGAAAAATTTTCAGTTACCTGTGAATAGGTAAACGAAAAATTAATAAGAAAAAGAGAAAGAATATATATCGTTTTTTTCATGTTTTTGTTTTGCTAATCGGTAAAAATAAAAAAAGCATGTATGTTTGCCAAATATGTTTTCAACAATAAACAATCCTTTAATTGAAGTTAAAAATTTAGTAGTAAAATTTAGAGGTTCAGAAAAAGATTCTTACGCTTTAAACAATATTTCTTTTTTATTAAATAAAGGTGAATCTCTTGGTATTGTTGGTGAATCTGGTAGCGGTAAATCTGTAATGATGTTATCTGTTTTAGGGTTGCTAAATAATTTAGAAGATAATTTTCCAAGAGGCCAAGTATTGTTTTTTCGAGAAAGTAACGCAGTTGATTTGTTAAAACTTGAAGAAAAGGAACTAAGAAAAATAAGAGGTAAAGGAATTTCAATGGTTTTTCAGGAACCGATGACATCTTTTAATCCTGTTAAAAAAATAGGACATCAGGTTGCAGAGATTCTGGAGATTCATGAGAACCTAAATTTTAAGGAAGCCAAATTAAAAACTATTGCTTTTTTTGGAGAAGTTAAATTGCCAAATCCAGAAATACTATTCGAAAGATATCCTCACGAATTAAGCGGCGGACAAAAACAGAGAGCCATGATTGCAATGGCAATTGCATGTAAACCTCAGTTATTAATTGCCGACGAACCCACAACAGCCTTAGACGTTACGGTTCAAAAAGACATAATTTTATTGCTAAAAAACTTGGCCGATAAATATAAAATGGGTTTGATATTTATCAGTCATGATTTAGCATTAGTAGGAGAGTGCACCACTAAACTCTTAGTGATGTATAAAGGTAAATTAGTAGAGAGTGGAAATACAGTTGATATTTTAAAAAACCCAAAGGTCGATTACACAAAAGCACTTTTAAAGTGTAGGCCTAGCGTGAATTTAAGTTTGGAAAGGTTGCCAGTAATTTCTGATTTTTTAATTGGAGAGAATAAAGAGAAGGAAGTATCTATAAGTAATCTCCAAGCTTCGCCATACCAAAAAGAGTTAGTAATAAAGGTCGAAAATTTAGATATTCATTACCCTAATAACTCATCTTTTTTTTCAAAAAAAAATATAAGTATTGCTGCCGTTAAAAATATTTCATTTGAACTTAATAGCAAAGAAACTCTTTGTATTGTTGGAGAAAGTGGTAGCGGAAAAACCACAGTGGCAAAGGCTATTACGGGCTTGTTACCCATCTATTCAGGTACAATTAATTTATTTGAAAAAGTTTATTCAAACAAGAACCAATTAACTTACAATTCTAAAGTTCAAATGGTTTTTCAAGACCCATATTCTTCTTTAAATCCAGTTTTAAAAATTGGAAATTGTATTTTAGAAGCTATTCAAGTAAATAAAATATTTTCTAATAAAAGATCTCAACTCGATTATGCTTATTGGCTATTAAATAAAGTAGGTTTGGATGATGGTGCTTTTGAAAAATTTCCACATCAATTTAGTGGAGGACAAAGACAAAGAGTTGTAATTGCTAGAGCTTTATCATGCAAACCAAAATTACTTATATGTGACGAAGCTGTTGCTGCACTTGATGTTTCGGTGCAAGCACAAGTTTTAAATTTACTAAAAGATTTACAAGACGAGTTTGGCTTTGCTAATCTTTTTATAACTCATGATTTAAATGTGGCAAAATTTATTTCTCAAAAAGTTTTGGTAATGAAAAATGGAGAAATGCTTGAATATGGAGAAACGAAAGAAATTTTAGAGAATCCTAAAAATCCATATACAATTAAGCTTTTAGAAGCTGTTCCTGTATTATAAAATATTATTTACCAAACAAAAATACACACATTTTTTTGTGAAGCTCGGGTATATTTTTTTTCCAACTTTTAATCGATTTAGTTTCAATAAATTCTTCATCATTGGTTATTTCCATTGCTATGCAAAGCTTAATATCGTCGAACGTATTTTCTAAAATATCTTTTAACAATTGGTTGTTTCTAAAAGGTGCTTCAATAAAAATTTGAGTTTGGTTTTCTTTGCTCGCAGAAAAACTCATAGACTTTATTTTTTTTATTCTTTCAATTTTATCTATTGGAACATAACCGTTAAAGCAAAAATTCTGACCATTTAATCCAGAAGCCATTAACGCCATTAAGATTGACGAAGGACCAGTTAGCGGAACAACTTTTATATTTTGCTGATGAGCCAAAATCACTGCAACACTTCCTGGGTCTGCAACTCCTGGTACTCCTGCTTCACTCATTAAAAAAATATCATTGCCCTTTTGAGTATTTTTTAAGAAGTCGGAAATGTTATCGCTGGAGTGTTTTCCTATTCCACAAAAGAAACAATTATCAAAGTTTGCTTTGTAACCTATTTTTCTTAAAAATCTTCTTGCTGTTTTTATTTCTTCCACAATAAAATGTTTTGCGTTCATCAAGTTTTTTAGTGTTGAAGATGGCAAAAAGTTTAGTGGTTCTGCATTCCCTAATCCCGACGGCAGCAAGTAAAGTTTTCCTTTTGTAATTGATTCCATTTTTTTAAATTTTTACGATAAAAACAAAAGCCCTGTGCATTAAATACACAGGGCTTTTGTCTAATTAAAAAGGGTAAATTATTTTTTACCTTTTTTGTTAACTAATTCTGCTAATTCAGAACCAGCTTTAAATTTAACCACTTTTTTAGCAGCAATTTTAATCGTTTTTCCCGTTTGTGGGTTACGACCTTCTCTTGCACTTCTTTCAGCAACAGAGTAAGAACCAAATCCTACTAATGAAATTCTTTCACCTTTTTTTAATGCTCCAGAAACTGCCTCAATAAAAGCGTCCAAAGATTTTTTTGCATCAGCTTTTGTTGAGCCTATGCTTAATGCCATCGCATCAACTAATTCTTGTTTGTTCATGTTTTTTTTATTTTGTTGTTAGTAATTGTGTTAACGTCAACAAATGTATATCAACACCGCATTATAGCAAGGAATTTTGAAGAAAAATTTGCTTATTGTTAATAAAATCAGGGTTTTGTTAATAACCAACCCTTAAACTACCTATTTTTAGGCACTTTACACTATAAAAACTATAATTTATTACTCTAAATGTATTTCGCTTTGCCAGTTAAATCCCCTTAAAAACTCATCTACCTTCATTCTTCTCTTGCCTTCTAGCTGAAAAGAGATTAAAAAAAGCCACTTATCGACTGCTTTTATCTTTATATATGTCTTGTTATTTGTTTGGGTTGTTCCTGATTTTATATCATCTGCAGCTTCATTGATAATTGAAGTCTCAAATATTTTTAAGGTAAAACTTTTTTCTCCATTTCTAATTGTGCACCAAGCGCCTAAAAAAGGACTTAGTCCTTTACATTTTAAATAAATATTTACTGCGGAATCGCTGAAGTTTATTTTACAATCCTCCTTAAAAATTTTTGGTGCAGATTTTAAAATAGTTTCAGACATACTTAAATCTTGAGGGAAAGTAACTATGTTGTTTTTATCAATTGAATCAAGAGTTTTAGTAACTAGGCCCGAACCAATTTCCATTAATTTATCGTGTAAAATTCCAGCATCCCAATTGTCTTCAATTTTTATTTTTTCTTGAAAAATAATATTGCCAGTGTCAATTTCTTGTTTAATAAAAAATGTTGTTACTCCTGTTTCTTTTTCTCCGTTTATAATTGCCCAATTTATTGGCGCAGCACCTCTGTATTGAGGCAACAATGAGGCATGAAGATTAAATGTTCCTTTACTTGGCATTTTCCAAACTAGTTCGGGCAGCATTCTAAATGCAACCACCACAAAAACATCGGCATTTAACGAATGCAATTGATTTATAAATTCATCAGATTTTAATTTCTCTGGTTGAAGCACTAACAAATCCTTACTTAAAGCAAATTCTTTTACTTCTGATGCTTGAAGTTTTTTTCCCCTTCCTGCTAGTCTATCAGGAGCAGTTACAACTGCAACTACATTGTATTTTTCATCAACTATTTTGTTCAACACGCCAACTGCAAATCTTGGTGTTCCAAAAAAAACTATTTTCATTTAATTTAATATTTCTTGATTTTTAAATTGTAAATCGTACAAATGCTTGTAATAGGTGCCTTGTGAAAGAAGTTCGTGATGGTTTCCACTTTCAATTATTTGTCCGTTTTGTAAAACTAAAATTTTATTTGCATTTAATATTGTGCTTAATCTATGAGCAACAATAATAGATGTTTGATTTTTGGTAATTTTTGAAGTAGCCAATTGAATTAGCTGCTCAGATTCACTATCTATATTTGAAGTAGCTTCATCAAGTATTAATATTTTTGGATGATTAACAAAGGCTCTAATAAAAGAAAGTAACTGTTTTTGGCCTGACGACAAACTGCCTCCTCTTTCTTTTACGTCAAAATCTAATTTGCCAGGAAGTTTATTTATAAATTCCCAAATACCAATTTCTTTTGCTGCACTTATTATTTGTTTATCGCTAATGTTTTTATTTCCCAAAGTAATATTATTTCTAATTGAATCGGAGAATAAAAAAACGTCTTGATGAACCATTCCAATTTGATTTCTTAAAGAAGTTAATTCATATTGCTCTAGTTCAACATCATCAATAAAAATTCCTCCTTTACTTTTTTCGTAGAATCTATTTATTAAATTTATTATGGATGTTTTGCCAGAACCTGTTGTACCAACCAATGCAATTGTTTCTCCTTTATTTACTTCAAAAGAAATTCCTTTTAAAACATAATTAATTTCATCTGTTTCATCTTCTAATTGATTTTGATAAGTAAACCAAATATTTTTATAAGCTATATTTCCTGTAATACTATTTGCAGAAATTCTTCCCACATTTTTTGTTGCATAATTTGTTTCTAAAAGTTTAAAAACTCTTTCTGCACAAACTATTCCCATTTGAAGTGTATTAAATCTATCTGCTAATTGTCTAATGGGTCTAAAAAGCATATTTATATACATTGTAAACGACAATATAATTCCTAATGTATATTTTTCTTGCAGAGCACCTTTGGCACCCCACCAAATTAATAGTCCTAGTGAAATGGCAGATAAAACTTCTACCACAGGAAAAAAAACTGAGTATGCCCAATTAGAACGGATATGGGCTTGGCGGTGTTCTTTGTTTAGAACAGAAAACTTTTGTGCTTCGTCGTTTTCTTTGTTAAACATTTGAATTATTGATACTCCAGTGATGTGTTCTTGAATGAAAGAATTTAATTTAGCAACTGCATTTCTAACATCCTGAAATGATTTTTTTATTGCATTTTTAAAAATATAAGTACAATAAATTAATACTGGAATAGTACTTAAACTTATTAAACTCAATTGCCAATCGGCATAAAACATTACAGATGAAATGATAATTATTTTTAGCATATCGCCTAAGATTTCCAAAAAACCCTGAGAAAAAACATCTGCAATGTTTTGAATGTCCGAAATAGTTCTCGTTACCAATAATCCAATAGGATTTTTATCAAAAAAGCTTGATTTAAAACCTGTGAGATGCTTAAAAAGTTGAGTTCGTAAATCGTAAATTACATTCTGCCCAATTTTGTTTGTAAAGTACATGGAGCTAAAAATTAATCCACATTCTAAAAACAAAACACCTAAAATATAAATTGTGAATTCTAAAAGTTTTTTTTCGTTTGGCGTGCTCACATAATGGTCAAAAGAATATTGAATGAGCCAAGGTCTTAGTGGAGTAATAAAAGCAAGACTTAACGTAAAAATTAAGGAAGTATAAAAAAGTGATTTATAGGGTTTGGTAAAACTTAAAACCTTAATAAAAACATCAACATCGATAGCTACTTTTTTTTGAGTCAAAATATATTTTAATTTTTAATTTTATTGAACAGAATTTGCGAGTTTGCTATTAAAAAATCCATAGCTAAAATAAATCACTAATCCTCCTAAAAGCCAGGCAGAAAAACCAATCCAATTGCTTATTCCAAGCTCACTCATCATATACAAACAGCTAATTAATCCAGCAAGAGGAATTAAACTTAATTCGTGTTTAAATGCCAAAACCGACATTACAATGCAAAAAATTAAAAACACCCAAAATGGTATTCTGTGCATAAAAGTTTCCCAACCGCCGTCAAACATTTCATCCTCTGATAAACCAAAATCTACCAAAACATTTTTGTATTCTTGATAATCTTTTTTCTCTAACCAAAACTGTATTGGGTTATCTTTAGAAAAAACTTCTGCATCTATTCCGTGTTTGCTCTGAGCAATTAATAGCCAATCAGCTTTTTTTGCATTTGATGTTTGTTTTAATAAGTTTTCGGCTTCTTTTATTTTCCTGCCCTTAAAAAAATCTTTCGTTTCTTCAGTTTTTAAACTAAAAGAAAGCACAATCCCTAAAATTAACAATGCAGGAAAAATATATTTAGAATTAATGTAAGTAATTTTAAATTTTGGTTGAGGTATATCTTTTTTCTTTTCTAATACTAAAACGCCACCACAAACCAATAAAAAAGCAAACAAAGTGCCAATGCTGCATAAATCTGTTACGGCAGTTAAATTTAAAAATAGGGCAGGTATGGCAACAACAAATCCTGTTACAATTGTTGCAAATCCTGGTGTTTTATATTTAGGATGTATGTTCGAAAATCTTTTAGGAAGCAATCCATCTCGGCTCATACTCATCCAAATTCTTGGTTGACCCAGTTGAAAAACCAACAATACACTTGCCATTGCAATAACTGCACTTATAGAAATTATTCCTGACAGCCAAGTTAAATTTAGTTCTTCAAATGCAAATGAAAGTGGGTCGCCAACGCCTAATTTATAATAAGGAACCATCCCCGTTAATACCAAGGCAATTAAAACATATAAAACAGTGCAAATTAAAATGGAATAAATCATTCCTTTTGGTAAATCTCTTTGAGGATCTTTACATTCCTCGGCAGTTGTGCTTAAAGCGTCAAAACCAATGTATGCAAAAAACACGGCAGAAATTCCTTTTAAAACTCCCGAAACTCCGTTTGGTGCAAAGGGTGTCCAGTTTTTGGCGTCAACGTAAAAAGCGCCAACAATTATTATTAGTATAACAATGCAAAGTTTTATAATAACCATAACATTGCTCATGTTTTTTGATTCTTTAATTCCTCTATAAACCAACCATGTTATTAAAAATATAATTAACAAAGCTG
>Ga0105049_10009415_pt1 | contig 11264 bp, 8 predicted proteins | sample MAT06_FD_78087 | JGI IMG/M metagenome (GOLD analysis project Ga0105049, IMG submission 78087) | Freshwater microbial communities from Lake Fryxell liftoff mats and glacier meltwater in Antarctica - MAT-06 | ecosystem: Environmental > Aquatic > Freshwater > Ice > Liftoff microbial mat | place... | reverse complement strand
TCCGGCGGCTCCGCTTCGCTCACGTCGTCGAGGGTAGCGTGAGTTCGTGCACCGGTCGGTCGGGACTCGACTCATGCTCCCCCTCGGAGTCGCGCTCGCGTTGGCGCTCGGCGTCGCCGCGTGTGGTGGCGACGACGACACGTCGTCGAGCCCGCCGGCACCGACCTCGGAGAAGACGCCGGTCGATGCCGCGTGCTCGCTGCTCACCGCCGCCGATGCGACCACGTTGTTCGGCGTGCCCGCCCAGCCGAGGGTGGAAGGCCGACCGAAGAGCGTCGCGTCGCAGTGCATCTACCAGTCGCCCGCCCTCGACGGGCAGTTGGCGCAGTTCCGCATCTTCGACAACGAGCGGTACTACTCCGAGGACCTCGTCGCCGACGGCACGCCCGTCACCGGGCTCGGCCGGAAGGCGTACATCGACGCCGAGGGCCCCGACGGGATCGTCGACCTCCAGTTCGTGAACGACGGGAAGGTCTACGCGCTCGCTTATTCCAACATCGCGGGCGACGCGGCGGCGCGGGCGTCGAACCTCGAGCTCCTGGCCCGGACCATCGACGACCGCATGTAGGGCGGGGCGTCTGGAGGCCGGGCGCCTGTAGGGTCGAAGGTGACGTCAGGATCGCTGTCAGGGAGAGGAGACCGGTGGCACTGGAGATCGAGATCAACCGCGAGGTGTGCATGGGCTCGGGCAACTGCTCGTTCTGGGCCCCCGGGGTGTTCGACCTCGACGACGAAGGGATCGCGATCCTCGTCGACATCGACGCCGCCCCCGAGGAGAAGATCGTGCTCGCGGCGCAGGGCTGTCCGACCCAGGCGATCAAGCTGGTGAAGGACGGCGAGAAGCTCGCCGGTCCGTAACGACCGGATCTCGTGGCTGAACGCCTCCCCGCCGCCCGGACCCGAGACCGGCGTGACCGCCTGGTCCGCACCGCGCGCGCGAACCTCCGCCGCCGCTTCGCCCGCCAGCCGATCGCGTTCGCACTCAGCGGTGGCGGCTCGCAGGGCAGCTTCGAAGTCGGGGTGCTGCGGTACCTCTACGACGAACTGAAGGTCCGACCCGCGATCCTCTGCGGCAGTTCCGTCGGCGCGATCATCGCGGCGAAGCTCGCCGAGGGCGACGACGAAGCCACCGGTCGGCGCGCCATCGACGACCTCGAAGACATCTGGCGCGGTCTGCGGGGCAACGCCGACATGTGGCTCACCGAACCCTGGCTCGACAAGCTGCGGTCGCAGGCCGCGTGGGCGTCGTCGCTCCGAGGTCGCGCGGCCGAGAACGGCACCGCCGGCAGCCAGACCCGCGTGGTCCTGCGCATGCTCGGCGAGCTCGTCCGCAACCCGCCCGAGGCCGACGGCACCCTCGAAGCGCTCCGGCAGGCCATGCGGGCGAAGTCGTTGCTGCGGATGGATCCGGTGCGGTCGATCATCGAGACCCGGCTCGACACCGACCGCATCGTGGCGTCGGGTATCGCACTCCGGGTGGGCGCGGTGAGTCTCGAGACCGGGGAGCTGCGCTACTTCACCGAGACCGGCGAGGTCTGCAGCCGCGACGGTGCGCCGCTCGACGTCCCCGCGGTGCCGCTGTGCGAAGCGGTGCTCGCCTCCGCGTCGATCCCGGTGATCTTCCCGCCGACCGAGCTGAACGGGGAGCACTTCGTCGACGGCGGCGTCCGCGAGATCCTCCCGCTCGAGCTCGCGTTCAGCCGACTGGGTGCCGGCCACATCTTCGCGGTGGTGGCATCGGCGCTCGGGGTCGAACCGGTCGACGACTACAGCGATCGGGGCCTGCTCGACGTCGCCCGCCGGGTCGCGTCCGACATCGCCCCCGACGAGACCCTCCGCAAGGAGATGACCCCGCCGCGGGGATGGGGTCGCAAGGTCACGGTCATCGCGCCTGAGTTCGACGTGCACGACGCGCTCACCATCGACCCGGAGCTGATCGCCACCGCGATCGACTACGGGTACATGCGGGCCGCCGACGTGCTGCTCGGCCTCAGCGACGAGCATGCGGGCCTCAGTGCCGAGATCGCCCGTACCCGCGTGCGCATCCGGGCCGCGCACGGACCGGTGCCCGGGTTCGCGGAGCCTCCGGTCGAACCGATCCCGGCCGAGGAAGCCGCCGCGGTGGTGGCGTGGGAGACGGCCCGACTCCACGAGCTGATCGAGGCGCGCCGCGCCGCGGGCGCCCCGCTCCCACCGGGCGACTGCGAGCCCGTCAGCGCACCGTTCTCGGCCCCCCGTCTGGTCGAACCGGCCGAGCGATCGCGATGATGCTCGTCCCGACCGGGAGGGCGACCCCCGCGCGCAGTACCAGCAGCCGCTCGATCGACGTGAGCACGAGCGCGGCCCGGTCGACCGGCGTGGACGCGACGTCGAGACCGAGCTCGGCCCGACCCGTGGAACGAAGCCGACGCTGCACCCACACCGGCACCGCGAGCCACGAGAACACGTGGCTGCACAGCTCGACCTCGAGCCCGGCGCGTTCGAGATCGGCGACGAGCGCGCGGCGCGTGTAGCGACGCACGTGTCCGAGCGCCTCGTCGGCGGCGCTCCAGAGTCGCGGGTGTCCGGGGACGGTCACCACGAGCACCCCGCCGAACCGGAGCGACCGTGTGGCCTCGCGCAGTGCCGGGAGTGGATCGGCAAGGTGCTCGATGACGTCGAGTAGGCACACCACCGACGCGGCGCCTGTACCGATCGGTACGGCGTCGACACCCGCGCAGATGGCGTCGAGGCCCCGTCGTCGTAGCGCGACCTCGACCAGCTCGTGGGAGCCCTCGACGACCACGCACTCGTCGGCCACCCATCCGATCGCGGCGGTGACGCCGCCCGCGCCGCCGCCGAGATCGACGAGCCGGCCCGTGGGCGCGGCGGCGCGGCGGAGCGCCGACGCGACGAACGCGGCCTTGCTCCGGAACCACCAATGCGTCGCGTCGGCCGCGGCCAGCGCCTCGACGTTCCGATCGGTGAAGATCCCGCTCTCGGCGCGCGTGCCCTCCTCCGGGCCGGCGACCCTGTGGGCGATCGCGCGCGTGGTCTCGGTGCGCACCGCTCCGGAACGGCGTGAGATGCGGCGGAGGGCGACGACCATGCGGGTGCCGTCGCGGGTCACGTTGACCTTGGTGCCCTCGCGGTGCTCCCATTCAACGGCGACCTCCCGGACCCCGACGCCGGAGGCACGCGCGATCGCGATGATCTCCACGTCCCACGCGAAGCCGTCTTCGCGCGACCGGGGGAGGAGGGTGTCCCAGACCTCGCGTCGCGCGGCCTTGGCGCCACATTGGGTGTCGACGATGCCGGGCGTCAGCGCGAGCTGCACGGCACGGTTGTACGTGCGCCCGAGAAACTCCCGCACCGGCGACTGCGCCCGGGTGATCGTCGAGGCAGTGGCGTCGCGACTCCCGATCGCCAGCACCGGGGCCCGTTCTGCCGCGCGCCGCACCTCGTCGAACGACGCGAGCGGTGTCGACAGGTCGAGGTCGCAGAACCCCGCGACCGGGGTGTGGGCGTCGGCGAGTCCGGCGCGCACTGCGGCACCCTTTCCGTAGTGCGGTCGACGGAGCACGCGCGCCGGCGCCTCGGAATCGGCGACGAGCTTCTCGAGCCGTTCGGGCGTTCCGTCGCTGCTGCCGTCGTCGACGAAGACGAGCTCGCTGCCCGGCGGGAGGTTCGCGGCGTACTCGAGCAGCTGGCGCACGTGCGCGTCGAGGCGTTGGATCTCGTCGAACACCGGGACGACGAGCGTGAACGGGAGCGCCACGAGATCCACCGCTGCAGGTTCGCACGCGCGTGCACGTTCGGCCACCATGCACGGCTCCACGTGAGCCACGGTCCGGCACACCTCCTCTGCTACCGTCGAAAATCGCGATGAGACCCGGAGACACCGTGGCCACAACCGACCGGGTTCCCGGCGCACTCCCGGCGCTCTCGAGTCGGTACTGCACTGCGCTGATCGTGATCGTGGTGGCGGGATGCCTCCTGCGCGTCGGCTGGGTCGCGGCGGTCACCGAGCCCCCCACCGTGGGTGATCCGTCGTCGTACTTCTTCTACGGCAAGGACATCGCCGCCGGCAACGGATACCGGTACCACGCCGTCGTGTACGGCAACATCCGGCGGGAGCTCGAGGGCGAGCGCCCCCTGCCCGTCCCCCCGACGGCGTTCTTCCCGGTGGGATACCCCGCCGTGCTGGCGGGCCTCTTCACCGGGATGGACGCGGTCGGCCTCCCCGACAGCGACGACGCGCGGGCGCTCGCGGCGATGCTCCTCAACGTCGCGCTCGGCACCGCGATGATCGGATTGGTCTTCGGGATCGCGCGCCGTCTGCTCGAACCGACCGCGGCGCTCATCGCCGCGGCGTTCGTGGCGTTCGAACCGAACCTGATCTTCCACGTCGGTACGCTCCACCTCGAGACGCTGTCGATGACGCTCCTGCTCACCGCGCTCTACGTGCTCGTCCGGCGGCCTTGGCCGCGTGCGGGCCCGTCGTTGGGCCGGTGTGCCGGCGCGGGGGTCCTCGTCGGGTTCGGAACCCTCGTGCGCCCGACGGGACTCGCGCTGGTGGTGCTGCTCCCGCTCGCGCTCATCGCAACCCGGGTCAGCTGGAAGCGCGCGCTCGGGCTCGGCGCGGTGCTGGCCTGCGGCGCGGCCGTGGTCATCGCCCCGTGGACCATCCGGAACCTGGTGGTGCTGGGCGAACCGATCGCCGTCTCGACGGGTGTCGCCGATGCACTCTGCATGGGTCGTCACGACGGCGCCGACGGCCGCTTCGTCCCGTCGCCCGACTGCGACGAGGGGTTCAAGAAAGTGCCCCTCGCCGACTCCGAGCTGGAGCGGTACCACACGAACATCGACCGCTCGGTGTCCTGGGTGACGCAGAATCCGTTGTCCGAGATCCGCCAGTGGTTCAACCGGATGCTCTGGGCACACCGCGAGGACCACGACGCGCTCGAGCAGGTCGCGCCGAGGTTGAGCTCGTTCCAGTACGCAACGTTCTCGACGATCGCCGACGGCTTCTACTTCGTGCTCCTCGGGCTCGGGCTCCTCGGTGCACGCGCGTTCGCGCGTCGGCGGGAACCCCGTGGGCTGCTCCTCCTGCTCGCGGCGGCCTCGCTCGCGGTGGTCCCGTTGTTGTTGTTCGGAGACCCGCGCTACAAGGTGCCGCTCGTGCCGGTCCTCGCGATCCTCGCCGCGCCGGCCGCACTCGCGGCGTGGCGCGGCGCACGCGGCATTGCCCTCGCTCCGCCCACCGAGTAGCTAGCGCGCGCCGCGCACGAGCGCGCCCGGCCGGGCGCCGGTGTCCTCGCCTGCGTCCTGCACCACCTCGCCGCTCACGATCGTGGCGACGTAGCCATCGGCCTTCTGGGTGAAGCGGCGGGCGTCGCCGGGGAGGTCGTAGACCATCTCGGGCGCGTGCAGCTGCATGCCGTCGAGGTCGAGCACGTTGAGGTCGCCCTTCAGTCCGGGGCGGACGGTGCCGCGGTCGCCGAGGCCGTAGAGCGACGCGGTGTCGGCCGTCATCTTGCGGACGACCCACTCGAGCGGGAGACGGTCGCCGACCCGGTCACGGACCCAGTGCGTGAGCATGAACGTCGGCGTGCTCGCGTCGCACGTGGTCCCGCAGTGCGCACCACCGTCGCCGAGACCCCACGCGCTCGTCGGGTGGAGCAGCATCTCGCGCACAGGATCGAGGTTCTGGTTCGAGAAGTTCAGCAGCGGCCGCATCACGAGCGCGGTGCCGCCGTCGGCGAGCAAGAGGTCGTAGTACAGCTCGAAGACGTCTCGTCCCTCGCGTGCGGCCCGGGCCGAGATGCTGTCGGCGGGATCGGGCTCGTACACCGGGGGATCACCGAGCGGGAACGACTTCGCCGGGTCGACGAACTGCACCATCGCGGGGTCGAGCTCTTGCGCCGAGCGCACGAGGCGGGCGCGGACGTCGGGGTCCTGCATGCGCGCGACGCGCTCGGGGAGCGGGAGGATCGCGAGCGAGCCCCACTCGGGCGCGTAGGCGAACGGATGGAAGGTCTGGAGCCCGAGGAGCAGGGTGACGGGACGCCCGGCGACCTGAGGTCGGATCCGCGCCCCTTCGGTCACGGCGTCGCCCGCGAGGCGGAGCATGTCGCGCCACGCGTCGGGATCGTGGTCGTTCTGCGTGAGCGCGAAGGTGACCGGGCGCCCGATGGCGGCCGAGAGCTTGCGCATCCATGCCATCTCGCGCTCGGGCGCCGCGAGGTCCTCACCCAGCGCACCGGCCGGCGCGAGCTCGAACACGGCGGTGCCGCGGTCGCCGAGCACGCGGCCCAGGCCGAACAGCTCGTCTTCGGCCGCGAACGTGCCCGGGACGGGCTCACCGTCGATCGCCATGTGGGCGATCGTGCGCGACGTGGAGAGGCCGAGCGCGCCGGCGTCGATCGCTTCACCGATGATCGCCGCCATCGCGTCGATGTCGTCGGGGGTCGCGGGCTGGTTCTTCGCGCCACGCTCGCCCATCACGTAGACGCGCACCGAACCGTGCGGGATCTGGGTGCCGACGTCGAGCGACTTCGGCATGCGGTCGACCGCGTCGAGGTATTCCGGGAACGTCTCCCAGCCCCACTGGATGCCGGCGGAGAGCGCGGCGCCGGGGATGTCTTCGACGCCCTCCATCAGGCCGATGAGGTAGTCGTGCTCGTCGGGCTTGACCGGCGCGAACCCGACGCCGCAGTTGCCGATCACGACGGTGGTCACGCCGTGCCAGCACGACGGGGTGAGGGTCGGATCCCAGGTGATCTGGCCGTCGTAATGCGTGTGCACGTCGACGAAGCCCGGCGTGACGGTCAGTCCGTCGGCATCGATCGTGCGCCGACCACCACCGATGTCGTCGCCGACCTCGGTGATGACGCCGTCGTCGATCGCGACATCCGCCGGTCGGGGCGCGTCGCCCGACCCGTCGACGAGCGTTCCGTTCTTGACCACCAGATCATGCATGCATCAACTCTACGGTCGAATCCGCGGCGCCGGCTCGATCGCTCACCCGTTCGTGTCCCGCGGTTGGTGTCCGCCGGCTCCGCTCCTTCTCCTCACTGTCCGGTCGAATCCGCGGCGCCGGCTCGATCGCTCACCCGCGTGACTCCCGTGGCAATCGTCCGCCGGCTCCGCTCCTTCTCCTCACTGTCTGGTCGAATCCGCGGCGCCGGCTCGATCGCTCACCGTTTCGTGTCCCGCGGTTGGTGTCCGCCGGCTCCGCTCCTTCTCCAACCTGACGTCGCGGTCAGGCAATCCGTAGGATCGGCCCATGCCGATCGGGATCACCGAGGAACACGACGCGCTCCATCAGGCCGTGCGGGGTTGGGCCGAGCGATCCTGCCCGCCTGCGGTGCCGCGGGCGCTGCTCGATGCCGGATCCGAGGGTCGCCCCGAGTTCTGGGGCGCGCTCGCGGAGCAGGGATGGCTCGGCCTGCACGTCGACGAGGTGCACGGCGGCTCGGGGTACGGCCTCCCCGAGCTCGTCGTGGTGCTCGAGGAGCTCGGTCGGGTCGTCGCTCCGGGTCCGTTCCTCGCCACCGTGCTCACCGCGGCCGTGCTCCAGGCCGCGGGCAAAGACGTCGCCGCGGCCTACGGGGGCGGCCTGGCCGACGGATCGCTCGTCGGCACGGTCGCGCTCGGCGGCTCCCTCGCCGCGGAGGAGCAGGCCGACGGGTCGCTCCGGGTCTCGGGCACGCTGCGCCCGGTGCTGTCGGGTCACCTCGCCGATCTCGTCATCGCCGATGCCGGCGGCACGTGGGTCGTGCTCGAAGCGGGTGCATCGGGAGTGGGCGACTTCACCGCGGTCGAGTGCACGAGCGTCGACCTCACCCGACGCGTCGCCGAGGTCATCGTTGCCGACGCGTCGATCCCGCCGGCCCGCCAGCTCCGCGAGATCGCGACCCCCGAGGTGCGCGACCTCGCCGCGGTGCTCTTCGCCGCCGACGCGGTCGGCGCGTCGCAGTGGTGTGTGGAGACCGCGGCCGAGTACGCCGCCGACCGACGTCAGTTCGGGCGTCCGATCGGGCAGTTCCAGGGCACGAAGCACCGCTGCGCCAACATGCTGTCGCGCACCGAGCTCAGCCGGGCCGCCGTCTGGGACGCGGCGCGTGCCGTCGGCGACGACGACGCCGGTCCACTCACCGCCGCGTCGGCCGCCGCGCTCGCCATCGAGTCGTTCCTCGACACTGCGAAGGACTGCATCCAGGTGCTCGGTGGCATCGGCTTCACCTGGGAGCACGACGCGCACATCTACCTCCGACGCGCCGTGACGACCCGAGCGTTGCTCGGCGGGTCGGGCGCGTGGAAGGCGCGCGCGGCGACGATCGCGATGGGTGGAGCCCGCCGTCGGCTCACCGTCGACCTCCCGCCCGAGGCCGAGGCCCACCGGGAGGAGCTGCGCGCGTTCCTCGAGGAGATCGCGCCGCTCGAACCGAAGGAGCAGCGCGTCCGCATCGCCGACGCCGGCTACATCTCGCCGTCGTGGCCCAAGCCATGGGGGCGGGAAGCCGACGCCGTCGAGCAGCTCGTGATCGAGGAGGAGTTCCGGCGGGTCAAGATGATCCGGCCGAGCATCACCATCGGCAACTGGGCCCTCCCGCCGTTGATCATCTACGGCACCGAGGAGCAGCGGCAGCGCTGGATCCCGCCGACCATGCGCGGCGACATCGAGTGGTGCCAGCTCTTCAGCGAACCGGGCGCGGGTTCCGACCTCGCCGGACTGTCGACCAAGGCCGAGAAGGTCGAGGGTGGCTGGCTGATCAACGGCCAGAAGGTCTGGACGTCGTTGGCGCACCGCGCGCAGTGGGGGATCCTGCTCGCCCGGTCCGACCCCGACGCGCCGAAGCACAACGGCATCTCGTTCTTCATGCTCGACATGAAGACCCCCGGCATCGACATCCGCCCGCTGCGTGAGCTCACGGGCGAGGCGTTCTTCAACGAGGTCTTCTTCAACGACGTGTTCGTGCCCGACGACTGCCTCGTCGGCGAGGCGAACGACGGTTGGCGGGCCACCCGCACCGCGCTCGCGAACGAACGGGTGTTCATGGGCGGCGGCGCGACGATCGGCGCCGGCGTCCGCGGCATTCTCGGCATGCTCCGGGAGCAGGGCCGCGAGTCCGACACCGCGGCACTGGTCGAGGCCGGCGACCTCGTCGTACGCGACTACGCGTTGTCGGTGTTGGGGTTCCGCCTCACGCTCTCGAAGCTGAGTGGCGTCGACCCGTCGGGTTCGGAGGCTGCGGTGCGCAAGCTGCTCGGCGTCGAGCAGGACCAGCGGGTCAACGAGGTGGGCCTGGGCTTCATGGCGGGCGAGGGTGCGATCGCCGACGGCCCCGCGGCGAACTGGGCCCGCCAGTTCCTGTTCAGCCGTCAGCTCACGATCGCCGGTGGCACGAGCGAGATCCAACGCAACATCATCGCCGAACGCACCCTCGGCCTCCCCCGCGACCCCTGACCCAACCCACCCGCACAACCACTCACGAAGCCACCCGCACGAAAGCCCCGCCCCAACCACCCGCGGAGTTGGGCGGGTTCTGGTCCTATGAGGACCGAAACGCGCCGAACTCGGCGGTTCGGAGGGAAGTGCGGAGCTCGTACTTCTTGACCTTGCCGGAGGGGGTGCGGGGGAGGGCGTCGACGACGTGGAGCTCTTCGGGCCACTTCTGACGCGCCAGGCCCGCGCGTTCGAGGTGGGCGCGCATCGCGTCGAGGTCGGGAGGTGTGGCGTCGGGGAGGACGCGCACGAACGCGCAGGCATGCTCTCCGAGGCGCACGTCGGGCGCGGCGACGACGGCGACCTCGGCGACGCCGGGGATGCGGGCGACCTGTTCTTCGACTTCGACCGCGCTGATGTTCTCGCCGCCGCGGATGATGATGTCTTTGATCCGGTCGGTGATGGTGAGCGCGCCGTGGTCGTCGAGCACGCCGACGTCGCCGGTCGAGTACCAACCGTCGGTGTCGACCGCGGTCGCGGTCAACCCGGGATCGGTGTAGCCGGCGAACAAGTCGGGGCCGCGGCTCAGGATCTCGCCGGGCGACCCGACGGAGACATCGTGACCGGCTTCGTCGACGAGGCGGATCTCGACCCCGGGGAGCGGGCGGCCGTCGGTGTAGCCGCGGACCTCGTAGGGATCGTCGTGGGTGCTGCCGGTGGTCGACGGGTGCTCGGTCGAGCCGTAGGAGCGCACGATCGAGACCCCGAGGTCGCGGGCCCGGTCGACGAACGCAGCGGGCACCGGCGCACCACCCAGCCCGACCCGCCCGATGAGCGCCCGGTGCTCGGCGGTGCACGTCGGGTCGTCGAGGAGGCTCTGGAGGAAGAACGTGGAGCCCGCGCCCGACGTCACCCGGCACTCGAGCATCGCGGCCAGCACGCGGGCCGGGTCCCACACGTCGGTGAGGTAGACACCGAGACCCTGCGTGAGGGGGAGGAGCAGCCCGGCCTGCATCCCGATCGCATGACCGACCGGGGCCCCGTTCAGGATCGGGGTGCGGCCGGTGGCCGACATCGTCGCGACCTGGTGGATCTCGGCGATGAGGGTGCGGTGGGTGTGCACCACACCCTTCGGCGACGCGGTGGTGCCCGACGTGTACCCGACGACCGCCGGCGAGTCGGGGTCGACGGGACTCGGTCCGTCGACCGGATCGCCGAACAGCGCGTCGAAGCCGATTGCGTCGGCGGGGAGCGGCCCGTCGCCGACGATCGCGACGGTCTCCAGGTCGGCGAGGCCCGGCCGCAGCTCCTCGAGACCAGCCAGGTAGTCGAGATGTCCGAACCGGTCGGTGGTGATCAGGACGCGGGCTTCCGACTCGCGCAGCACGTATCCGACCTCGTGCGGTCCGTAGAAGTGCACGATCGGCACGAGCGTCGCCCCGGTGAGGGCGACGGCGTAGAACGTGACCGCGGCTTCGAGCCAGTTCGGGAGCTGGAAGGCCACGACGTCGCCGGGGCCGATACCGCGGGCGATCAACCCGCCGGCCAGCTCGCGGGCCCGGTGGGCGACGTCGCCGATCGACGTCTCCGCCGGACGGGTGTCGGACCAGATCCGGACCGCCAGCCCGGGGGAATCGACGAACGCCCGGTTGACGACCGCACCGAGGGTGGCGTCGGTCCACCAGCCCTCGGCGCGGTAGCGGGTCGCGAGCTCCGGCGCGGTGGTCCGGAGGGGCCAGTCGGCGGGCACGGCGCGCAGACTACGTCGCCGGAGCGAGAGTTGACACTCGTGTCAGGAAACTTGTAGCAAGGAGCCGTGACGGAACAGAAGCTC
>Ga0105049_10009412_pt1 | contig 11266 bp, 10 predicted proteins | sample MAT06_FD_78087 | JGI IMG/M metagenome (GOLD analysis project Ga0105049, IMG submission 78087) | Freshwater microbial communities from Lake Fryxell liftoff mats and glacier meltwater in Antarctica - MAT-06 | ecosystem: Environmental > Aquatic > Freshwater > Ice > Liftoff microbial mat | place... | reverse complement strand
TGCTCAAAGAAATTGGGAAACAGCATCAGTTTATGAACAAAAATACATTAAAATGTTTCATTTATTGCGTCAAATTAATGGGAGCATGGATCACTACAGTAAAGGGCTTCATTTGAATAATTAAAGAGCTTCATTAATAAAAAACAAATTATTCTTTATTTGGATCAAGAGGAATCACATCCATGAATAACGATGCTGCAAACCACCCTCACATGCAATACCTCCTCGCAAAACGACGTGAAATAGAAAAAAGAACTTTCTACTACGACAGGCTAATAGATGAAGCTGAAGCTCAAGGAAATCAACAAAATCATATACGAATATTGGAGGGGGGTAAGGATGAAGCAAATCAGCAATGGCGTACAATAAGTAGAGAAATTCAAAACTTCCGTATAAAGTTCCAATAAAACATTATTCTTTATTTTGTTGTACTTATATCAGTCTTTTCTTGCGGTTGTTCCAGACGATTCTTGCAGAGTGGACAAATCATTGTATACCATTGGGAAAACACTCCCGCGAATCGACAATCAGTGTTTGTGCAATGAAGCTTAAAGCAAGACTTGATTAAGCTTTGTGATTCTGTGTCCATAAAATCTTGCATCAAAAATAAAAACTCCATTTTTTATTCAAGATTATGATGAATTCTCACTCCACAACCTAGCAATAAATTTTAAATCATTAATAAGATATCCATCTTTCTTCCATCTGTTGTTTCCCCTTATTAGTTGTTCTAAAGAAATTAAGTTGTCATTGAATTCTTTTCCATTTATATCTGTAGGCACGATATTATTATATATATCTAAAAAAAAATCCTCTATCTCTGATGTTTCTTTCTTTAGTTGATCCTTATGTAGACTATCAGCCATATCCTGTATAACATGTACATTGACTAATTCCTGATGGAATTTTGTATTATTAGTATCAATATTCGCTTCATGAAACTTATCCCAATTTGTTCTTTTTATAGAGGATTCCGGAGTAAATAAAAGATAACGCATCATTCTTTTATGATTCTCATCAACCCGCTCTATTGAAATTAATATTTTATTTAATACGTTTCAAGAGTCTAACCTCTAGATCTTTTAGCTCCCTGTCTAAATTCTTCATCCATGAGCTCAGCATTAAATTGTTCAAATTGATCACGGAGTGGCAGTGGGGGGCTTTGCTTTGGTCCAGATTGTACTGGGAAAGTATCACGACTCATGAAACTTTCTTGTTTCCCTTTTCCACCACCACCTGGATATCTTTGATAGGTATCATAACCACCTTGATAAATCACATTTCCATAATTTGGTCCTTGAACAGGTTTATAACCAGCCTGTGGTTTTAGGGGAGCTCTGAGTTTAGGTCTGTAACCAGGTGGTCTTGGTTTGCCTTCATTATCATCACCCCAATGTCTGACATCTGGTTGAGTTCCAAGTGACCCGGCGCTTCCTCCTGCACCACTCAATTGAACCTTCTTTTGTAATGCTTCCTCTCTTTCAACAGCAACTTGAACATAAGGAACAACTTGATCTTTCAGAAATGCCATTACTTCTGATTCAGGAAGATTTGGTCGTCCTCCATACTTTTGTCTATGCCATGAAATTAATGCTGCACCACTTTTTCCATCTAACATTTTGATCATATTGATTGCTGCTTTGGAAACTGTAGTAATCCCATTTCGTTTCATTAGAATTTTAATGGATTTAGCACTATTGTAATGTTTTCTTGGATCACCATTAGCAGCAATAAATCTTTGTTTTACAGGTTTCATTGCAGCTTGGAGAGCGCGGACTCTTGTTCTTGCCTGGTCTGGCGAAGCTTTTTTTACACTTAGTCCACCATATTCTGATTTCCACTTTGCATATTCTGAACTAGCTTTAAAATATGCACTGAATTCACTTTGAGCAGTTCCAAATAGTTTTCGAAATGTCATTTGAGATCCATATTTTGAAACACCAGAGGATTTACGAAGTAAATAAGCTGCTTTTTTATCGGCCTGTGCTTTTCGATAGACTGTTCGAGCTCCTAGTTCAACTCCTTTTCTCCAAAGACCTAGTTTTGGATTGAGCTCTGCCTTTCCAGACCCTACTTGTTTCGGTCTGTATTGTTGCATCGCGCTCTATTCAAATCAATGCAAGAATAGATACGCAAAAAAAAAGAATGTGGGAGAGTTTATTAAACTTTTTTTTAACTAAGGAGCAGGTGGAGATTCAAGAGCAACAATTCGATTTCGCAAGTGTCGAAGACTTGCTAGAATAAGTCCATCTGTTTCTTGATATTTGAATGCCGAAAAAGTCCCATCTTCATTAAAGAGAGATAATTCAGGCATAAATTCATCTGATTCATCCACCACAACACCATAATGTATTTCATCTGTATCATCTCCATTCATTTTGAATTTTCTTGCTCTCATACTGAGATAACGAGCAACATCTGCAGTAGAAATATCTTGAATATCTCTCTTTCTTGATGCTGCAGAAACAACAGTTCCTAATTGACCAACAGCATTACAAATCACAGGCGCAGCTGCAGCAACAGCAACACCACTAATTCCTCGAGTGAAATTCCTAGTGTGATTTGCGTTTCCAATGCGAATAGTTCCATTATCACCAACAATACCCTCATTCGCGAGCATCACATTCCAGGTATCTGCTCCCGTAAGATTCTGACCAGCAAAAGCGCCAAGAGCAACATTATTGTCACCAGTGGTTATATTTTGAAGGGTATAAGGACCCAATCCTGCATTTCGATTCCCTGTCGTGAGCGCAAACAAACTTCTTCTTCCAATAGCAGCACATTCATCTGCTCCATTAGCAACAGGCATCGTATCCGTTCCCACACTAACATTAAACGTTCCATCAAGACTATCACGACCAGCTCGAACACCGATATAGGTATTTTCATCTCCAATAGTACATCCTCGACCAGCTTCTAGTCCAATCGAGACATTGGAAGAACCTGTTGTGATATCTCTTGCGGCAGTACTACCAATACCAAGATTTCTACTCCCAGTAACATCAATATTTCCTGCTGCGTTTCCAAGAAATAAATTGTTGGTTCCTGGAGCTTGCATAAAAGTAACTCCACCTCTGAGAATAAGACCTGCTGCTGCGGTACTTGTTGCTGGTAAAACAAGATTGGATTGAGCAGTAACATTCGAAACAAATGTTTTTGCTCCACCAAAAGATTGAATACCAGTACTGACACCTCCAGGTAAGACACCTGAGGCAGGTTGAAGAGTGAGATTTCTTCCAACAACACTTGATGCATTTGCATTTGGCACAGCACCAAAAGGTTGAACGACTATACTCGAAGCTCCTGTAAGGATTGGAGATCCATTATGTGTAAATGTTGCATTGCTTGCAGTCTGAAAGCTCATAGCCTCAGTTCTGTAATCGAGAGATTTTTGTCCGAAGTCGCCTTGTCGTGCCATTTGGACGTTGGAATAAAAAAAAAAGAAAATGCAATCGGGGGAAGCGACAGTAGCGAATACTGCACCCCCCTGCGCCAGCGGCAATCCAAAAGAGGCAAGGAAGCGGGGGAAAGCATGTTTATTTAAATCTTTCTTTGGTTCTGGGTTGTAGCTTTATCCAACAAATAAGCTTCATAGTCTCTATTCAACTTCACTAGAGCACTGTTTCTTTCTATAGAAGCATAATCGAAAGGAATTCGATTTGTTGGGATTGGAATAGGAAGACTTTTCTCTAGAGTCATTATATCTTCAGCAGAATAACACCTTACATGATGTGTTCTATTCGATAAAGAGAGCGAATACTCCTGTTCTGCAAGATTGAATAGGTTCACTGCAGCATTCTTGGATTCGTAATTGCAATTCTCAACATAATCACGCATCAAGAAACCAATTTCAGAAACAATTTCAGAATAAAAGACTGCAGCAGCATTTAAATTATTTGCGAATAATTGTCTTAATCTTTCATCTTCTTCTATTTCTAGTTTTTCTTGTAGTAACTTTTCTTCTCGTGCTTTTTCTCGCGCTTCTAGTTCTAGTTGTGCCGCTTCTTCGCTTATACTTACAGGCATTATACTTTCTAGTGCTTCTAGTTCTTGTTTTGCCACCTCTTCTGCAGCATGTTTTTTCATTTCACGCCATAGTCGTATTGTATTACAATTTGCTTCCTGATAAATTGTTTCTTTTCCATCAATCTCTTTTTCTTTTTCTATTTCCAGCTGTCTTTGCAAAAGAAACAAAAACGAAATTATATATTCCGGTCCAAAAATTGTAAACAATTCAGTGAATGATTTGTTGGTTAAGAGAATTGGAATTGGGTCACATTCGTTTTTAAAGGTGTGAAGTTTGTGAAGAAGATCAGCAGCTTGTTGTCCATTTTTCATAAATACACACATCAATTCATATGTGTCTATTTGAGAAGCGCAGTCATATTCTTTACTTCCAATTTTGATTTTGGAAGGACCCTCTGGAAGACTCGCCATAAGGAAAGATCTGGTTGATATAACACTTCCTCCATGAGCTTTGGAGAAACATGAAAAATAACTTTTGAGCACCATCTTTTTTTTCCAGTAATCATAGTTATGATCTCCATACAGTCGTTCAATAATACCACGAAAAACGGATTTGGCACGTTCACATTTTTCACTTGTACAACTATCATAAAAGTCTTTCCATATTTGAATATTTGCTTGTTCAAGTGCGGCTTCAAATGCTTGAGTCATGACCTGTTGCTGTTGTTGGACAATGAAAAGTACAAACAATTTTTATTTCTTAAATAGAGGAGTTTTCATGAAAAATTTTCATGAATCAAAGAGGGAATATTTTCCACGAATTTTATTCATGAATCAAAGAGGGAATCAAAGAGGGAATATTTTCCACGAATTTTATTCATGAATCAATGAGCGCGGGGGATCATGATCGATAGCGCTTCTAGTTCTTGTTTTTTTTCCATGTGGAGTTTGTCAGCAGCTTCTTGTCTGTTTTTTATAAATACACACATCAATTCATATGTGTCCATTTTAGAAGCACAGTCATATTCTTTACTTCCAAGTTTAATTTTGGAGGGACCCTCTGGAAGACTCCCCATAAGGAAAGATTTAATTGTTAGATAACTTCCTTTCGAGAAACATGAAAAAAAACTTTTGAGCACCATCTTTTTTATCACCCAACCATAGTTTTTGGGTCCATATAGACATTCAACAACAGCACCAAAAACGCATTTGATGCGTTCATATTTTTGGGTTGTGCAACTATCATAAAAGTCTTGCCATATTTGAATATTTGCTTGTTCAAGTACGACTTCAAATGCATGACTCATGACCTGTTGGTGTTGTTGGACAATGAAAAACTACAAACAATTTTATTTCTTAAATAGAGGAGTTTTCATGAAAACTCTTCATGAATCAAAGAGGGAATATAAGAAGTTGAGAAACTAGAAGCTACTTGCCACCACAACCACCAACAGCAACAAGAAGCTGCTCGCTACCACCAGCATCAAGAACAACAAGAAGTTACACGTGAATATCAAAAAGAAGGAGTTTTTAATTCTTTATAGGATATAATTCTGGCTTATTCGCGGCAGCAACTTCTAAGGAAACAAGGATCCTTTCGAATATCAAACTACCGAGATCATTCCATGGATGAGCATGGTAGGTATCAATGCTATCCTCCTTTGTCCCGGGAACTGGTCGGGATCGTCCCAGACATCCAATAGCAGAAAGAGCTTCCAAGACACCACGAGATCTTATCAAACTATGTTTGGATACAAATATATTACTAATGTGCTTCCGAGATCTATAGTTATATACTACTTCCAAACGCTCATAATCTTCAGGAGTTAGTTGACACATTGTTTCATCGACAGCTGAGGTCATGACTGAAAATATCAAAGGAGGAGATTTATTTACACATGATTTCTATTCATGAGATTTTATCGGAGATATTCAGTAATAGCAACCAAGGCAGTAGCTTTGGAGGCGTTATCAGTCATTCTTTCACTTACAGACATGAATGTATAATCAGGTGATACTCCTGGACGCATAAGACTTCGTAGACCATCTCCTAAGGCATTTCCAGCAGTTAAAAGTAGTGTGCAGATTGCAATATCATAAATTCCATTTGCAGAAACGAGGTTAGTAATAGCACCAGTTGCTTTATCTGTCTTGATTTTTAGATCAATTCCCATAACACCGTCTCCTGGCATCGCGTATGTTCAATTATAGATTTAAAAAAAAAAAAGAATACGATTGAGAACTAAAATACTTTTATTAACTCTCCATCCGACCCAACTTTCATAATGACATTGTGAGAGATTAAATGATAGGCTGTGGTGTTTACAGGTGGAGGATTGCTCAAATCTAATCGAAGAATAATATTCATGCTATTATCCACCGAGGATAAGTCATTAAAGATTGAATCTTGGGTTTGGGTGTTCCAAACATTTCTTGGGATGGATTGATAATCAAGAATCATGGTGAATTGATCATTGTTGAAGGATTCTTGATCGATAGTTGCAGGAAATCGCATATGCATTCGATTATCCCAAACACCTTGATCTGTCAAATACATGTTGTAAGCACGATCTGCATCATCTCGACATGAAATTGCTTCTTGAGGGTCCCAATTGTTGTTAAAATTGTATGTATATTGAGTCACGTCACATGTAGGAACAACACCAACTGCAGTCAATCTTTTGAGCCATGTCGTATAACGATCATTCACAAGAGGGTTGTTCAAGTCCGCGCCAGAGACAAGAATGGTATGAATTGCATTGAGGGAAGATCCTCTCCATGGAATCATCAAATCATTCGAAGAACTTTGTACGGGATTTTGGAACACAGTCCAATCTCGATATCCAAATGTGAATCTTCCTGAGCTAATTTTGCTTGCCAAGTCAGCTTCCCATTGAGAACCACTGAGCTTGTAGTAATCCCATTCCAGTTGATTAACAGTGATTTGTAAATTATCACCATCACTCTCTAAACATTGACGAGGTTGAGCAAGTGTCATTTCAATAAATGCGTTTTTGACTTTTCCTCCCATTTGATTGAGAATTTTCATTGGTAAAATATCATTGTTGAGGATTCCTGATTTCATAATGATAGTGTAAGTAGTTCCGTTTGGATCTGCTCCTTCCGCATTTCGATCCGTTTGAGTTCCATAACCCATTTTATCTTGACCAATACTGGCTTGAATATCAGCAGAAATGCTTGTGTTCCATTGATAATTCATGGATCGATTGTAGAATTGGGTATCCATTTCAGCATTTCCAATCACAATTCGCACACGATCAATAATCGGGCAACCTTGTGCTAAACGAATATAACTTCCACCTGTTTTTTCGAGGATGACTTTCATCATCAAGCTAGATCTTTTGAGATCCAAGATTTCATCACTGGGAATCTTCCATCGGATTAAGTTGTCTCCTTTGGTGCTATATCCTTGTTGATTTTCAGGTCTCCAAATCTTGTAATCTCGAATAACTTTTGGAGCCTTGTACACTGTGCGAATGTCCAATTCGACAGGAACAAGAGTTTGGAGAGATGCTAAGCCGCTCATGTTGCTCGTTGAAGTGAGCGCAAACTTTTTTTTTTTGTTTCCTAGTCTCATTCTCATGGGAGGATCAGTCAGTAATGACACCTATACTCAATTAGCAAAATACCGTGCTGGACTTGATCCTTCACTTTTTTTTGATCCAGATATTGGTGGAAGTATAACTCCAATTACTACAGATGAACCTGGATATCAAACTTTTTCAATCGCGTTTCATAAGTTGTTTCCAAAACCAAACTTAGCAGAAAGAGAATTGCCTGAAACAGTTATAAATTATAATCTCTTTAAAGCAAAGGATGCACAAGTTCTTAATCCTTATGAATTATGGTTGAGAGATTATTATATACATATTAAACATGGATTTCGTGTTGGTATTCCTTATTTATTAAATGCGCCCCATTTAGTAGATGGAAAGAATACCATGACAGTAACAACTCCTCCTCTTCGATATCATCATCGAAAAAATTATATTGTGGATCATATTCCTATATATCAAGGAACTGCTATTTTACGTAGAATGTTAATGGTCAAGGCAAACAGAACATTGTCGAATGATGCATGCAATCACATGTTTGATCTTATTGTAAAGAATATAACAAACACAAAAGATTTTCTAATCGAGTTTGAGAAAGAATACCAAATTGTTTTTTCTGAACTTAAAAAGAAACAAGAACATATATATGACATACAGCTAACCTCTATCATTTCTTGGGATCCGCTTATAAATATAGATCAAAGTTCAACTTGTGATTCTTTTTTTCCTGGACAGATGCCTTTGGAAGTTCTAAAGGTGTGGGGGAAAAAGAATCACATGAAAGTTACTTTTCCAACTCTATGGCATCGTTATATAGATAATCTTTATGGAGATGGAAAAAAAGTAGATCCAGACTATGCAATTATAGGGTTCCCACGATTTCATGAAGAGTTTCTATCCTCTACAGCGCAAGGATTAAATATTATTACTATAAATACAGCAATACCTTCACAAGAAATACTTGAAATGACAAGAACTTTTGTTTCAGTCTATTATATGAAAATTCTACAAGAACTGAGGAAATCTCATTCTTCACAAGTAAAAATTATAAAAGATGCGCATCAATGGATTATTACAGATAAACGATGGTCTATCATGAATGGTTGGTTAGAAGCAAATGCACCCCATCTTTTACCCTATTATTACGCGCAGTGGGGTCAATTTGAAGCAGCGAACCATGTAGAGTACCTTGGAATTATGGGTTTACTTGTTTTTGGTCATGTTAGTATATGGATGCATACGCCTACTGGAAAATCAACAGCTACATTGTGGAAGGACGCTAAAAAAGAATCTGCAATACCTGTTCAACCTCCAAAACCTCTTCCACCATTCCAAAAAGGTCCTGGATATATAGAAACAATACGTGATACAAATGGGAAACGTCTTTATGAAAAACATTATCGTGATGCTACCCATTTTTATGAAATTTATTATAATGAAAGTACTGGAAAGAAAGCAAATATTCAAGAAGAGTTACCTGGTCGTCTTAAAAGTGCGCTCATCTATGATGATAATGGTCGACTTGTTGAAATAAGAATATTTGATTCCAATGGAATATTAATTTCAGATACTGCTCCAATAACTCCAACAGGCAAAACTCCAGGAAAAGAAGTTGTTGCTGGATATGTGGAATCCGTCTATAATACGCAAGGTTTTTTAACACTTGAAAAACATTATCGTGATTCAACGCACTTTTATGAAATTTATTTCAATAATGGTAAGAAAACTAGTATTCAAGAAAATCTACCCTCCTATCTTCGAAGCGTGCAAAACTTTTCTCTGAATGGAGATCTTGTTAATACACAGTTTTATGATTCAAATGGAAAATTACTTTCTACTACATCAGAAAATCCTTCTGCTCCAGCAAATATCCCAATTCTTGAACCAACAAAAGAAATACCTGTTGGTACTATAAAAAAAATATATAATAGTAATGGTCATTTACTTTATGAACAACATTATCGTGAACATAATCATTTTTATGAAGTTTATTATGATGCACAGGGTAAGAAAACGAGTATTCAAGAAAATATACCTGGTGGTCTTTATCGCACTTCTCAAGACTTCGATTCTAATGGTGATATGTATGCTATTAGAACCTTTGATACAAATGGAATATTGCTTTCTACGGAGAATATAGATGTTAATGCACCTGTAAATGTTCCAGCAGTAGGTACAAAAAGAGCTGCTGGTTTTGTACAGAAAGTATATAACAGATCTGGTCGTTTACTTTATGAATTACATTATCGAGAACATAATCTATTTTATGAAATTTATTTTAATGCACAGGGGAAGAAAACGAGTATTCAAGAAACATTAGCGGATGGAACTAGAACCTCAGAAACCTTTGATTTAAATGGAAAGAGTGATGAAGTTACCGTCTATGATTCAAATGGATATGTTATAACAAGAATTGATCCATCATGGGAAGTTCCTCCTAACGAATATAAATTTGTAAATCCTGATTTGTTTCAATCCACCCAAATGAATCTAATTCGTGAATATTGGATGCAATCACATATGAATATTATCCCAACAGCTGGAACAGATTGGGTGAATAAGCTTCCTCCTTCTAGTCTAAATAATTTCATTCCACCATCAAATATCACATCTTTACCAAAAGAAAAATATCAAGAATATGTTTATCAATTTATGAAAACATATCCGCTAGGTCAACCAGTAACACCTAGTTTTTTTGAAGATGGACATTATAGAGATTTATTTGGTCGTCTATTTAATACTAAAATGTCTGATAGCGCATGGCAAACTAGCTGTAAAATACAATGGAGTTTATATCTCCTTTGGATTGAAGCAAATATTAATAGTTGGGGAAAAGAAAATTATGTGAAACCGGGTAGTACGTTTCCGAAATTCAATGATAAAGGTCAACCTGTAATCAATCAATGTCCAAATACAGGAATTCTAGCACCTTATAAAACAAATGATTTAATTGTCACATTCCTACATATTGGCTTTCCAGCGTTAACCTTTATATTTGGTGATTCTTGGTGGAAAAAATTCGTAGATCTCTTAATAGATACATTTCAATGGGTCCTAAAGTTTTTAAGTGAATATTTACCGAGTATTGGCATGTATCTAATGATTGCTGCTGGGGTTGGTGTTGGAGCATTATTACTTTATGATTTTATTGATGAATCTATAAGAGTGAAGGCTAGAAAATAAAATTTATTCAGTGATTCAAATTGTCGGAGAGAATATGTTCAGACTTTCCTTTGGGCGTATCTTGACCGCTGAAATCGTCCACTACTTTGCAGAATCCACACGCACTTTCGAAATGATTTGATTTGACATGTGTAAACATTTGACTAAGAAGCGTAAATGCTTGAGAAATAATAATAATAATGATCGGAGTTGTCCACTCTGTCATCAGCTGCTTTCACTCGGAATTTGGAAAAAAAAATCATTCTGTGCGATATCAAACAATCATGGCAGCATCTCCTCAACTCTTAAGAACCGAATCAGCAATGGAAATTGATATGCCTCCTCCTGCAACGGAAGAAATTCAAAAACAAAATGAAGAACTAGAGAAGAAATACAAATCAATCAAAAGACAACGAGAACCTGCTCTCCCTCCTTCCCATACCTACAAATGGCTCCTATTCATTGATGTTCCTGATTCTATTGTTAAAGATTTGTTTGAAGATGCTTCTGTTTATCTGGATAATTACAAGAAAGCTCAACAACCAGATACACTCATTCCATCC
>Ga0105049_10009403_pt1 | contig 11269 bp, 3 predicted proteins | sample MAT06_FD_78087 | JGI IMG/M metagenome (GOLD analysis project Ga0105049, IMG submission 78087) | Freshwater microbial communities from Lake Fryxell liftoff mats and glacier meltwater in Antarctica - MAT-06 | ecosystem: Environmental > Aquatic > Freshwater > Ice > Liftoff microbial mat | place... | reverse complement strand
TGGGAACGTGTTGTACTTCGTCTTGTTCAAGGTCAGGATCGATAATGACGCGTGGCGACGTCGCTGCCCCCGGCGCCACAGAAACCGGACTATACGTTTCCGCGAAAAGCGGCTCTTGTGCAGCAAGCGTTTCTTTGAGCCGATCCTCTTTGATGCGGCGCAACTCATCGCGCTGCGCTTCGCGCTCTTCACGCCAACGCTTGCGCCCTCCGGCCACAGCCGCCCTGGTTTCTTTATGGTACTCGCGCGCTGCATACATACCAAGTTTCTGGGCATAAAGCGCTCCGAGCAGATCTTCAATCTTGTTCGGGTGCACGGTTGCCCAGCGCGATTTTCTGTTGCCATTGAATTCACTGAAATATTCAGCAAACCCCGCGTCCTTAAACATCCGGCTAAAGGTTGCCGAGCCTGGGTAATACAAAAGCACCCGGTCGCCGACCTTCGTCAAACGAATATTGTTCGCCGCACCGCCGGTGGGCGAGGAATTGAGCTCATTGACGCCCATCTCAAACGCCTCGAACGACGACCTTGCGTCGGGGAGCGCAATATTACCAAGCGACTTGGCCGTTGCCTCCATCGGCAGAATCACTCCACGTCGTCGCTCCCCTTTGTCGTCGGTATAGACAGCGAGCGTGCCCACCTTATTCTGAGCTGAGTGTTCAGCCGCACGGAACAGGTTGCCCTCCAATACGTATCGTCTTCTCATGACCTCCCCCACCACAACCGCGCCAAGGTCATACGCCATATCGTCAGGCGCAGTGGACACCGAGACGTTGAAGGCAGGGTCGCCCCGGAGCTGCGTGAATGTCCGATAGTAAGTAACTGGCCGGCCCGGTACGGTAATGCCGACACGATACAGATTGGAGTAGTGAAGGCGATCTGACGACGGCACATCGAAGTCCGTGATGTATCCGGTTAGTGGCTTCTCTGACTCGAGTGACGAGGTAAACGTGATCTGTCTTCCAAAATCAACGACAGAAAGGATCTCAACCAATCGGTCGATTCGTCGCGTCACTTCTTTTGTGAGGTTCTCACTATCCGCGGCGAGAGCGTCTTCCACGCTGGCGAAGTCGCCCAGCGTCGTGTCCAGCACCTGGCGACGGCCTTTGTTAATGCCATAGAGGCACGCATCCTGCGCTGTCACTTTGCCGGCGTCATAGTCTTGGACAGATCCGCCCATCTCGATTAGATTGCCATACACAGCGGCAGTTTCCTTCAATCTAGCTTTGCTGTAGTCAATGCTTCTCAAAAGGCTAGGCACATCGTGCCCCTTTATCGCCTCCTTATACTCGAGCTTAGTTAGCAGCAGTGGGTCGTTGAACACAGAAGAGTCGTCGTCAACGTCTAGGTACTCCTGGAAGATTTCAGAAGCGCTAGCTTTGGCACGAAGATCAAACTCTTTGGGGCGGATGGGGTTCGTCCCCGTCTGGTCGAGTTCAGCCATATAGGCGCGAAATTCATCGCCCAACATGGCGTAGGCCTCTTCCTGCATGTTGCACGGCAACAGAATGAGGCGCGACGTCAATTGGTTCGAAAAGTATGTGACTGGGATGTCGTCGTTTTCGAGAGCGTCTTCTTGCATCTCTATCATCAAGCGCTTGGCGATTTCTGGATTGTTTTCCAAGAAGCGGTAGCAGACCTCATTTCCCACCACATTGAGCAGGTCCGGCATATGCTCTGCCAGTGCCGAATGCTCTCGGTTTGATGTGGTATTGGCGCTCAACTTGCGCAGCGCCAAGTTTTGGATCATGAACAGACGATTTTCGCCAGGCAACCCGCTAGAGACTTGGCGGAAGATTGGCGGTACGACCTGATCAAGACGATGGACACGGCCAAACATCTGCAGGCGCTCCGCGACGTCGGACGGCGCCTGTAACTCAATGAGCTCGCGTTGGCGCTGGTCGATGAACGTGGCAGAGGCATGCAGCGATATCCCAACTCCGCCGGCCTTCGACAAGAGCACAGCATCAGCGGTTCCGCTATTAAATGCAGCCTTGACTTCTTTCTTAGTACCCTTCACGAGGGGACGCACGACAGAGAGCGCCTTGCCGTTGGTCGCGAGCTCTGTGTCCACGGTAAGGGTGCGGCCGGAGATCTCTTCGACCGTGAATCCTGCGCGAACAATGGCGCGCCGGATAACATCTAGAGGCCCTGCCTCTAGATCCGGCAAGTCATCCATGAGCACGTTAAGTGCTTCATATGCCGCCTTCAATTCCGGTGTGGCGACATCGACTACCTCCTCGACGATCGCGACGTCGGTGTACACTTCATTCTCAGGGTCAAACACACCAAACGACCGCTTGATTTTCACGCGGAAGACAGACGCAACTGTTGCTTTAAGTATGTCGCGGAACGTCAATTGGCGCGGTAAGATGATCTGCTGTTCGCCAGTCGCCGATTCGGCCCAGTTAAGCGCTGAGGACTCCGCCAGCGACACCTTGACCAGCGCGGCCTCGATGTCATCGGTCGCCTCCAAAGCGTCAGCCTGTTGCGCAATCGAAAGACTCAACATGTCGTCGGCCTCCGCCTCCTCGGCTTCAAGCGCGTCAATTTCAGCGCTATTGGCGTCAACCGCATTCGAAACAAAACTCTTGATGACTCTGCGCAGCGGAGCTTCAAGAGTCATGTCAAACGTGACCACAGGTTTGCGACCCTCTTTGAGCGCCTGTACCGCGAGCTCAGCAACGCCCTCGGCTTTTAGACAAAGCATAAACTGGCGGCTGATCGCGAAAATTCTCGAATTGAAATTGAAGTGACTGGCATTGACGCTACACATTTGCTTTCCGCCACCACTGGAACGGCTCGTTAATACCTTAATTCGTGCTTTGAGGATCATCGCCTCCGAGTCCTTTTCTAAGTCGGCTACGATCTTGCCAACTTCGCCGGATAAGTACGCCAGGGAGGCAAGCACCTCGGCCAGTTTGTCTGCGGCCAACATGTTGCGGTCCTGGTGCGCGGAGAGGATGGTGGTCTCGATGCGGGCGGTTGACAGGTCGTGCTCTCGACGGACAAGGACGCCATCTTGCGCAAGTTGCGCGCAAAGCGCCTCTTGTACTGCATCTCCACCAGAGCGCAGTGTCGCCACCAACCCGTCGACATTGACCGACTCTGGAAACATGCGCTTGAAAAAGGAGATGTTTTTCGTATCCTTGAGGAAGGTTGCTGACGAAAACGCAACGCTAGCTGCGGCGCTAGCGATAAGTCGGCCATTTTTGCCAATGTTCGAACTGGGGGTCGCCGCTTCGTGGCCCTCGTCAAATAAGACGCAGCCCGCTTTGCTTGCGGCCGCTAGAACCCACCCTGCGCGCAAAGTATAGGAGTCTGGGTACGGCTCCTGAGGGATACGCTTTGGGTCTACGTCCGGCTGGGCCAAGCACGCCGCCGCCCAAAGCTGCTCAGAGCGTTCTTTGGTCATCTTGAGATCACCCGTGAACGCAGGACGATTGACCTGAGAATAAGTCACAAGCGCCAGATCGTAACGCTTTGGGAGACGTCCAGAGCGAAACACTTTTTCCGTCTCTTCGCGTAACGGAGCAGACGCCGTCCACTCGCCGTTTGCCGACGAAACTGTTTCCTCCCGATTGACAATGAAAGGCTGTCTCACAAGGTCGAGCGAATTAATGGCCTCGAGGTCCCGATAGATGTCCTGAAAAAGGTCACCAGTCTTTGTGAAGAAAATTGGACGCTCGCCCTGGAGGCGAAGGTACCTGATGATGGCTGCCAACTGGCGCCCTTTTCCCGCGCCCGTGGCGTCGCCGCACGTAAAGGCTCGGCCGCGCTTAAAGGCGTCGATCGCAAGGGCCACTGAATCCATCTGTTCGGCGTTTAGGTATTTCTTTTCCGCCACTTCTTCAGGGGTCCACCGCAACTCGTGACAAACAAACTGGTCGACCGTCATTTTGCGGCGGCTCTCCAAGTTACGCAGCGCAATCCGCGTTGGCGCAACAAGATTTCGCGGCGCCATCATGCCCGGCTCGCTCACTTGGCTTGCCGGAATGTATGGGGCCTGGTATGGATTGACGAGCCGCGTGTGCTCTTCTAAATTGAGCGCAGACGGCAACGCCAACAAGACTGACGAACGAACTTTCTCGGCCTGCTCCCAAACCTGCTGGTAGTCGAACGCAACCGGGACACCAGCAGGCAATTGCACGATCGCGGGTTCAGCGTGCCGGGCCCCGACAACAACGAGCCTGGTGCCCTTTGTTGCACCAGCGCCTACTAGGTTCGGGTCAATATCAAACAAGCCATCCACCTTATAGCGGCTGAATAGCCAGTCTGCGAAGCGCCGAAACGCGGGGTCAAGCGTGCCGGGGCGGTCCACCGCTAGGGCGATGACCGCACGTCCGCCTTTGTCTCGCCCGGCGAGCATCGATGCAATAGCCGCTTGGTCGGAGAGTCGAAACTGAACGCCGTCCAGTTGAACAGGCTCAGCGAGCGGTTCACCGTACCAGCCGCCGATAAAGTGCGAGTAGCCTTGGTCCACGCGCTTAACTTGTTCTGAAATCAGCGCGGTGTGCTCACCTGTTAGCGACTCAATAACACGTGTTGGCGTCGCTGTTGCGCTCGCGGGGATAGACAGCATGCGCTGCATCACCACAGCAATTGGGAGCGGCGTCAGAAATTCACCTGGGCGCTGGAACCTGCCAGGCTGCCCCTCATGCAACGAGAGCGCAAGCGCATATTGCGCGGTTTGCACTCGCTCGCTTGCCCTAGCTTCGCGCGACGATGTCGGGGTGACCTGCCCTTCTTGCGCCGCATCGTCAACGACGGAGCCCTGTAAGATCTCCTCTTTTGTTGGCAAACTCGCACCCTCAGCCAACGCGTCGACAAGGGCGCGGTCAACGGCGCGGTTCACTTTGCTGATGTGCGCTTGGCGCTCTGTCTCGCCCACTTGCTGGAAGGCTGACGCGCTATCGCGATTTGGTTGATCTGTTGGGAAGGTAGCACAGAGAAACCGGGTGATGTCGTCGGAGCGAAGAATACGGCCGCTCTGGATTTCCTGAACAAGCCCTTTTGCACAAAGCACCATGTCAGCGTCAGTCGGCGCACGCAAATACACGGCGGGCGTGGTTTCCGCCTCGGTCAACGTAATCTGTTCGTCGGACGAGTCACCGGTCCTGCGGAGGAAGCGGCCGTCAAGACCATCGAACACGTCGTACCCGAGGTGATTCACACCCAGATAAACCGACTGGCGTAGCGCAGCGCCTAGCGGAACGCTTGACACAACGTCATCCACAGCGGCAACTTCAGCGGCTTCAGCAGCCTCAGCCTTTTCAGCGACTACAACCGGCTCCGACGTGTCAGAAAGCGATTGCGCTTCCGCTTGTGGCTCGCCGACGGTCGGGGCGGCACTAGGCTCGGACTGGGAGGCGCTTACGGCCGCAGCGGGGCTCGGTGCGGCGGGGGCGGCATCTGAAGCGGCGCTAAGCGGCTGCAACGATGGATTGCGCCGGTCCACCATCTTCTTGCTAATGGCCCGTGAGACATCATCGGGGGAGAGGCGGACGCTCTTGAGGTGAGGAAAGACGAGCTTTAGGTCGGCGAGGTTGAGGCGAATCGCCTCTCTTACAAAGACCCCCTCCCATTTGGTTGCGACAAACCCCTGATTCTCGGCAACACCCTGCCACTTTCCAGCTTCGTCAACCAAAACTAGGCGTTGCTGCCCGGATGGAACACGAATCGTGCCGAGGAACAGTCCGTACATCGACAGATCAGGCCATACGACCTTGCCGTCCTGCTCGATCGCATTAGTTTGGTTCTGCTGCGTTGTTGTGCGCGCTGCTGGGTTTAGGTTGGACGTCATGGCCGAGCGAGGCGGCGGCGCATTCAGCGTTCCTCTTGGGCGGACGACCTGAGGGATCGGCGCGCCTCCAGCCACAGCCGCAGGCGTTGAAGCCGAACCCACCGGTCCGCGGTTGGCGGATGGCTGGAAAGAGGTCGAGCGAACGCTGCCAATTGCGGGGCCAGTAGCACGTACGGAACTAGCAGGCATGGTCGGACGAGCGAAGCCGGAGAGTCGTGGGGAGTTTAGGCTCGCGGGTAGCGGAGCTGGACCGGAAACTTTACTATTCGTTTCGTCGTCAATCATGTCGTCACCTTTGCGCATTGGATCCCTGCGCGCATCCGATGCGCGCAGGGAAAGTCGAGTACAAGCCTTTGGCTAAAGGGTCTCCCGCTACACGGAAGGACGCTGAAACTTAGCGGCCGCCGCGCCGCCTCTTTTAGCTGCCGGCGACCGCGGCGCAGGCGGGTTTGCCGACGCGACACTATTTGGCGGCACGGAGTTGGCCACGGCCGCCCCCATCAAATCATCGTCGTCAAGAAAACCTGCATCTGTCGATGCGGGAGCGGACTGCTGATCGCCTTTGGCCTCACTCGCCTCACTCGCCCCGATGGCCTCAGCCGGTGGTTGGTTTTCGGATGGTGCCGCTGCATCTAAGTCAACGTTCGAAAACGGCGACACGCTGCGGTTAGACGCCTCCGCGTCCTGCCGCGATCGGGTATATGTCGCAACCAGTTTGGCAATGATCTCCTCCTTCTGCTTCTGCGACAATTGAACGCTGGCAGACTCCGCGACCATTTCGTCATAGGCTGGAGTAGGCGCGGACTCAAGATATGAGCGTGGTGCGCGATGACCGCTAAAACGTGGATTGCAAACAGTGAAAAATGGTTGATCGCCCTCGTTCTCGCGCTCGCGTAACGCGACAATGGACGGGGCGTAAACCGGGACCTCGAAATACTCGCGCCCCTCTGCGGCTAAAGTACCGTGCGGGTCGTTCTGCTTATTCAATTTTTGGAAGTCTAGGTATGGCACGAATACGTCATTTTTAGTGCCAATGCTATTGACGGCGCGATCGCGGGTCATTGGACCCGCCCAAAGGCGCGTCATCGCGACCAACTCAAAACGCATCCCGTGAACGACGTTCGGCAGCATGTGCAACCAATACTGAAAGAACTTGCTCTTGTAGGCCGCGGCAAGCCCTTCATCCGGCGAGACGGCGCGCGCGAAACCAAATTGGTCCGTACGCGGGCGCCAAAACTCTTTGGAATTCTGTGTTTCGCCGAAGGGAAACACCCCGCGGATGAAAAAGCTGCCTTCGCCAGGCGCCTCATAGGCTGAGAGGATCGCGTCCTCAAGATCGGCCTGCGAGCTGAACTCGCGGCTATAGGCCGGGAGGATCACCTTTGCGCCGACTTGAATATTCTCGCGGCCTTGCGCCTGGAACAGGGTCGCGTGGGCAACCAGCACCTGCGCGTCCTCCGGCGACTTGCTAATCGAGAACTCGCGTCTGGCGCTAAACACGTTGACGCCATTGTGAACCTTATCCAAGATGCAGCCGTTGAACCCGATGACGCCGCCTGGATACACCTGATCAGGCGACGACTGATTACTGAAGTCGGCTAAGGTACGCGGCTTACGTTCGTCTTCAGCATGAGGCTCTGGCGCTTTTGTAGGGGGGCGCACAAACACCGCGGTGCGTTCGTTTGTGGCAACGCTTCTGCCAATTGCCAGCACGCCGTTTGCGCTCTGCTGGTACTTCTCAACCTGCAGCGCAATCGCCTCCTGTGGTGCGGTGGCTTTTGCGGTGATCTCTGCAAGTTCATTATTAAAAAAATCAAGCGCGCCCATGATGGATCCTCTAAATGTGATTTGCTAGGAAAGTTGAAGACGTCGGGACTGGGGTTCCAAAAAAATTGGTCTAGCTCTGGGAATGGTCCTACTGTGCAAATGGTCTAGCAGCTACTGCAACGTCACTAAAATGGGTTGGGCTTCCGAGCAGAGTTTGCCTCAACGGCAACTGCGCCTTCGATTGAGGTCCCTGGCGCGGCAGCAAGCGCGCCAGCGCTTTCAGGGTCCGCCTCCGGCATATTCCAAGCCGCCTTTGGGTCAGACCATTCAACGATTCGCTGAACAAACTCTTTGACCTCTGCGCGGCACTCTTGAACAATTTGCGCTTCTGGCCCTGACTTCTTGGTAGACACCCGAACGGACAGCCCTTCAGTGCGACACTGCGGGACGGTTAATCCCACGTCGTCGAGGTAGGAGAGCGCCGCAGCCCAATCAGTGACGTCTACTCTGCAATCGCTATCGTGGCCAAGCTTGACGAGGAGTGCCTCTGCCTTCTCCGGGTCAATTCCTCCCTTTGACGTGAATTGGTCTGCAGATACGCCGACCGCTTCCAGCCTATCGCGGACAGCACCTTCATTGATCTTGGACTTAGCAGTGATGGCCACGCCAGACACCGAGAGCCGCGCCTCACCTAGTTCGAAGGTTCCGACAGTGGACTCTAGTTTTGCTTGCCACTGGTTCAGCTCGTCCTCGACAGCTTTCGCCGCAAGGCGCAACGCCAAGACGCGATCAGATGATTGCCGGACATCGCTTAGCATCTCCTCAGTCAGCTGGATTTCTTGTTTTGCAATTGCAGGTGGTAAGACGCCGGTGAGTACGTGGCGCTCCCAGTAATGGTTGCCGGCCGCGATGATCTCGTCATGCACATCCGGATTCTCTGCAACCGCACGGACATCAAGGTCCCACTTTTCAAAGTTTTGCGAGACCAACAGCAAATGGTCGACGCGCAGCCCCTGCGAGCGAATCCACTGAGCGCCGTGATGAAGCTGGCAGGCATAAGAGAGATCCACCTCGCCGCTGCGCTCATACGCCTTTACGGTGTCGTCGTGCGTGGACTTGAAATCGACCAAAGCAAATTCGCCGCCGGGCAACTGGCAATACACGTCCGGGGAGTAACGCATCCATGGATACGCGGGGTGCACGCCATTACCAAGGCTCGAGGTGAGGTCGATGGCGCCGAACTGCTCTTCAAACATCTTCTTCACGAGCGGCTCAAGCGCCACGCCCCGGCGCATCGCTGCAGAAGGACGGCGTGGTGAAAACATTAATAGCTTCTCGCCGACGATGGCGTGGGCGCTAGTGCGATGGTTGTACACGCCGCGGCGCGCCTCAACAAGCACGCCAATGTCTGATCCACCGAAGCCGCCGGCTCGCGCAACATGCCAGTCGGCCCTATCGGGATCGACAGCCTCGACACGCGCGAGCCACGGCAAAATGTCCTGTTCACGGATGGCGCCCGATTGCGGCAACGCCTTAATGGCAGAAAGCCTCTTTTGGCGCGTCTCTGCGAGCTTTGGCGCACCCTCGACGCTCGCGGCCATCCCCGAGAGCAGGCTGGCGCCCCCGGCTGGCGACACTACTCCCACGCCTGCATCGCTACCAACATGGCCATCTTCTAAGCCCATATGCGCTCCTAATTCGTAATGCGATCAGTGTTTAGTTGAGAGAGGCTTTTCGAGCGCTAGGAACGAAGCTGGCAAGCGCAGGCTTTATCCGCCGGCCATCGCCGCCGGATAAAGCTTGACGCGACAACAGCGTTTTTGGCGCCGCAGCTGAAGGCGACAGCGACTGGATCGTCCGGTGCCCGAACAGAGTTGCGCCATGCAGCGCCGCTAACGCATGCGTTAGATCAACGTTGAGTTCGAGACGCTTTCTAGCGCGCGTGGCGGCTACATATATGAGATTGATTTCCTGCGGGTCTGAGACGAGGCCTGAGATTGACTTAAGCCCTGCGCCTTGCGCCTTCAAGTCCTCCAGTAAATCGGAGAGACTAAAGAAGTTGTTGTCGATTACCACCGAGTCAAACTCAAGACCCTTCGAACGGTGCGCGGTTGTCAACGCGACGTCGGCGTGTTCGGCTGACTTTTGCGCTGCATTACGAATGGCCGCGACGATTGTTGGGACTCGATTTCCGTAGCGATGCACAAGCCGAATTACCGACAACAGCTGAATTTGTCGCATGGACTCAGCGTCACGGGTTAACTGGTCTAGTGAGTGATATCGAGCGAGCAACGGGTTTTGGGGGCGCTCGCGCTTGGACAAAGCATAGACGTCCATCAGTTCATCCAGTCGATAGCCGTCAACACCGCCCACAAAGTACAGCGAGACTTTCGGTCGCGCATCCAGAACATGAGCCGCATGGGCAAATACACCACCGACCGTGCGCGAGATAAACGCATAGCGGCCAGAGCGATCAACCGCACCAACCCGATCTTGCCCCCCGCAGCCGATCAGCTGCACCTTCTCGCCTTTGAAGGAGAGAACCCCATTCGCTACCGCTGCCACTTCTGGCCCAAACCGGAAGCTGTTGCTGAGGTAGAAGGGGTCGGCGACGACGTTTAGCTGATCCATCGCGTTTACCGAACCACGAAAACCGTAGATGGCTTGATGGCGATCGCCTACATATACTTTAGGTGCCGACTGGCTGCCAACCATCGCCAGCGTTACTTCGTTGGCATCCTGCCATTCGTCGCACAAGATCTCATCGACGTCCCATTGCGGATTGGTCAGTTGATAGGCCTTTAAATACGCGTCATGGGTGCAGCGCAAGGCAGAGGTTGGACGGAGCATCTCGGTATAGAGGTACGCCGCGTCCACCACTACGGAGCGACCAAGTCGACTCGCTTCAGCGTTCGCATCGGGGCTAACGCGGATATCGCCGGCATCTCTAGCCGCCGAGATTAAAAATCGATGGACATGACGTAAGACCATCGTCGCGTAGTCTATGTTGCCGCTTCCAATACGCAGGTAGTTGGCGACGTGGACTGGCTGGTGCTCATCAATCAACTTGTCTTGGATGCCAAATGTCGGCGCCCCAACGGCGGACATCGCCCTAAATGCCACGGCATGTGTAGTTGTGGAGTCTACGTTCTGCGGCATGCGGGCCTTGGCCTCGTCTGCCAGAGACCGGTTGAATGTAAGTCCTAGGAACCGACGTTTTGGGTAAGCCGCCGCGTATGCCCGCTGCATCGTCGATTTGCCCGATCCCGCAAGCGCCTGCACCACCAAAGCAGCTCCTGTGCTCTGGCTGGCACCTGCGGCAACGACCGCACTCTGTTCATCCGTCAAAAAGACGCCGCTCCGGCGGGTGACCGACGGAGCGACGTTGACAGGCACACACTCATCTCCAAAATCTGTCATGCAAGATGCCCAAAAAGTTCGCAATGTCTATATATTACACTTCTTTCCCAATTTGCAAAACCGCAATTTGCGGAAAAGCGATGCCACATTTCGAAAAACTTGAGGCAGCCTAACGCTGCTTGCATGGAAATTTTGTGAACTTGACGCAACTGCCGAACTTCCGCCGACCCCTACTTTGACCTGTGTCCACCTGTTTTGCGCTATGACAGGCGCCTGTGGATAACTTCCCTCTGTGAGCGCCCACTACTGGTTTTCAACCCCCCTATTTGGAAAGCTTGC
>Ga0105049_10009400_pt1 | contig 11273 bp, 6 predicted proteins | sample MAT06_FD_78087 | JGI IMG/M metagenome (GOLD analysis project Ga0105049, IMG submission 78087) | Freshwater microbial communities from Lake Fryxell liftoff mats and glacier meltwater in Antarctica - MAT-06 | ecosystem: Environmental > Aquatic > Freshwater > Ice > Liftoff microbial mat | place... | reverse complement strand
TTGATTGAAGGTGCGCGCATTTTGCATTTTTTGAATGAGCGCATCTGGTATGGCTTCGTTGGTTACGATATGTCGCGCGTGTTTTTTAAGTACAGCCGGTTCCGATAACCAATGCTCAAATAATTGCGAGGGCAGCTCGACAAAATCGCGCAGCACGCTGGTGCCAGACAGCCGTTCGTAATTCACGCTCGAAAGCAGGCCGTGCAGGCCGTGGCCAAATTCATGAAACAGGGTGCGGGCATCGTCGAAGCTGAGCAGCGTCGGCTTGCCTTCAGCGCCCTTGGCGAAATTATTGTTGTTGACGATGATGGGCTTGACGTCGCCGTCAATGCGACTTTGCTGCCGATAGCTGCTCATCCACGCGCCGCCGCGCTTGGTGGAACGCGAAAAATTATCGTGCAGGAACACACCCAGCAATGAGCCATCGGCGTTCTGCACTTCATAGATTTTCACATCCGGGTGGTATGCCTTCAATTCAGGCTGGTAGACAAAACGCAGACCGAACAGCCGCTGCGCGCAATCGAATGCCGCCTTGACCATGCGGTCCAGCGAGAAGTAGGGTTTGACCAGAGCGTCGTCCAGATCGTAGCGCGCCCGCCGAACTTTCTCAGCGTAATAGCGCCAATCCCACGGCGCAATTTCAATTTTTTCATCACGCGACAGAGCCATCGCCTGCAACGCTTCGCATTCAAGCGCGGCTTTCTCTTTTGCGGGCACCCAGACTTTCATCAGCAGGTCGAACACGGCTGCGTGCTTGCCGGCCATGGTGTCGGTTAGTGCGTAATCGGTATAGCTGGCGTATCCATGCAGATTGGCTTGCTCCAGCCGCAGCGCCATGATGCTGGCAATGATCGGTGCGTTATTGAATTTCTCGGTGCCTGCGTTGATACCCTCGCCGCGTCCGGTCCAGGCTTTGTAGGCGCGCTCGCGCAAGGCTCGGTTGTCGGAGAAGGTGAGAAAGGGCACGATCAGTGAACGTGAAATGGTGATCACATAGCCGTCGAGTCCGCGCTCCACGGCTGCCTGTTTGGCACTGGCGCGCACTGATTCGGGCAATCCGGCGAGGTCACTTTCATCCTTCAATAACAAATGCGTCGTCGCCTCGTCAGCCAACACATTCTGCGAAAACTGGGTGGTCAGCTCGGCAAGCTGCTCCATGATTTTTCCGTAGCGAGCTTGTGCCTCGGCGGAAAGCATGGCGCCAGCGCGGACAAAATCCAGATGAACCCTTTCCAGCAAGCGCATCTGCTCGGATGTCAGGCCCAACGCGTCACGCTGGCTGAAGAGTGCGTCGACGCGACTGAACAATCCGGCGTGCATGTAGATTACGTTGGTGTGAGCCGCCAATGGCGCCGCCATTTCGCGTTCCACCGCTTGCAGCGCTGGAGATGTCTCAGACGCCGCCAAGTTGTAGAACAACTGATCGATGCGCATATACAGCCGACCGCTCTTGTCGAAAGCAGCCAGGGTGTTTTCAAATGTTGCAGCAGCAGGATTGGCCGCAATGGCATCGAGTTCGTCACGATGCGATTTAAGGGCGACCGCGAACGCTGGTGCGAAATGTTCGGCCTTGACGTCGGTGAAGGGCGGCAGACCATGCGGGCTGGTCCACGCGTCGAGGAGGGGATTGGTGAGGAGTTTTGGGTCGGTGGGTGCGTTCATGGAGTAGGTCTTCTATTGAGGTGTGGGCATTTTACATTGGTGTGGAGTTGTTGATTTGGTCGGCGGATGATGCAAACATAGCAAACACAAGCATCTGCGCGCCTTGCAGAGCAAAATGTGGCCAAACGGCCCGCCGGTTCTGGTGTTTGCACATTTAAACGGCGCAAATAAACGTGTCACTTTATGCGGCGCGTCGTCCCAGTCTTGGCTGGGACGACGAATTTTGCGCGTTTTGAGGTATTCCCGTTACTTTGCCAACATCTGCGCCGGCAGCCACCCGCGCACACTGTTAATGAACCACACCCCTTCGGCGCGCTTGATGTCATTGCGAGTAATGACCGCCTCCTGAATAACCTCCCGCTCCAGCAACTCCGCACGCAACACCCCCGGCAACAATCCGCAAGCAAGCGACGGCGTCAGCAGCTTCCCATCGAGCGATACCACCACATTGCCGCGTGTGAATTCTGTCAGTTCGCCACGCTCGTTCCACAACAGAATATCAAAGGCATCCGGCGCTTCGGTAATGTGAACGTCGTAGGCCGCGCGCGCGGTGGTTTTGTGGCGCAGGAATTCGTGCTGTGAATCGACGGGCCGGGTTGCCATGGCTATCGTCACGGTTTCGGCGTGCGCGTTTGCGGCAAGCCAATTGTCGGGAGCCGATTGGAGTGCGGTGCTGGTGACCGTGATTTCGCCGTGTGCCGACACCAGCAACCGCACGCGCCGCAGCTGATGCGCATAGGTGGCTGCGTGCGCGGCGAGTGCGGCGCGAATGGCCGCGATATCAGCGGGATACACAAAGCGTTTGGCGGCGTGCTGCAATCGCGCCAGATGGCGGTCGAGGAAAGCGAAGTGCCCATCCTGAAGCATCAACGTCTCTAGCAAATCAAAATGCCCGCTGCCCACACCCAGAAAACGCGCCTTCGTCAATGCCTCGGCATGCTCCTCGCCGGCAGTGGAATCCCAGGTAATGCCGCCACCCACAGCGCATTGCGCCATGCCGCTTACTCGCTCCGTGATGACGGTACGGATCGGTACATTAAACACCGCGCGTTGATCCGGCGTGATGTAGCCGATGGCACCACAGTAGATGCCTCGCGGAGTGCTTTCGAGCGACTTGATGATTTCGGTGGTCTTGATCTTTGGCGCGCCGGTGATCGAGCCGCAGGGGAACAGCGCGCAGAAAATATCCTCCAGCGTGGTGCCTACTCGCGTTGTTGCTGTCACGGTGGAGGTCATGTGGTGCACGGTCGGGTAGGTTTCCAACGAAAACAGTTTTGGCACAGCCACCGATCCGGTGACTGCCACGCGCGAAAGATCGTTTCGCAGCAGGTCCACGATCATCAGATTCTCGGCGCGGTTTTTTTCTGAATTGACCAGCGCATTCGCCTCAGCCTCATCGCTGGCTTGCCAAGTCAGGCTCGCCGATTCCGAAGTTGGTGGCGCTGAACGGCTAAGCGTGCCCTTCATCGGCCGCGCCAAAATTTGCGTGCCGTCCCAAGCGAAAAACAGCTCGGGCGACAGCGACAGGATCTGTTTTTCGCCGATGTCCAGATAGGCATTGAAGCGGCCGTGCGATTGGCCCGCTAGTGCCTCGTACCAGGCGCGCGGATCGCCGCTGAATGATGCGTTAAGGCGCATCGTGTAATTGACTTGATAGGTATCACCGCGTGCGATCGCCTCGCGAATGGCAACGATATTGGCGTCGTAGGTCGCGCGGTCGGTGTCAGCTACCCAGCCGCTGACGGCGGCGTGCTGCCTGGTGATGCGCGGCAACGTGACTGGGTCACGAAACAGGCCGAACCAGAGCAGCGGCAATCCGTTCGGTGACTGTGCGCTCAGTGCTGCATCGAATGCTGGTGCTGCCTCGTAGCAGATCATGCCTGCCGCAAAATAGCCTTCGTGAGTTGCCTGTTGCACCTCGCGCAGCGCGGGGCGAACTTCGGCGAGGGTGCGGGCGGCGATCACCCGCTCCGGCTGTGTAAACGACAGCCGATGCACAGCCGACCCTGCTACAAGCGGATCGGCGAAATCAAAAATCAGGGTGGGGGATGAAAGGTGCATGCGGGGTCAAGTGATGACGGACCCCGCATTATGCCCATGCTGTTCGCGGTACGCCCTGGCAGAATTGAATGGGGCGCAGCGCGGTGCTAAAAACTCATCTCAGAACTGCGCCTTGAACTGTGCGCCCCAGATGCGTGGCTCGTTGATAAAGCCGGTCAGGTTATTGAAGTCGATACCGCCGGTGATACGGACCTTGTTAGTGATATTGCGACCGTACAGCGCGACTTCGTATTTGCCGTTACCCCAGATATAGCCCAGACGCGCACCACCTTCAGTGAGCGACTTGCCGGTGAATTCAACCGATTCGTACAGGAAGAAATTCACTTTGCTGCGATAGACCCAATCGGTATAGGCGTACCACTCGCCATTCGTGGTGGGGACGCTGTAACGCAGTGTGAAGTTGGCGGTCTGCTTGGGTGCCTGCGGCAGCGGGTTGCCGTCGATCAGCGCCAATCCCGCTGCGGTGAGCCGATCAGTTACCTTACAGGCAGCACACACGGCGACAGCCAGGTTGGCATCCTTGATTTTGGTGTCGTTGTAGCTCGCGCCGAACGTTGCCAGCAGGTTGTCCGCCAGGTATGCCTGCAAGTCCATCTCGAAACCTTGGCCCTGTGTCTTCTTGGCGTTGAGCAGGATGTTCGCGTTGGCCGCACCGCCGACCGCTGTCAGCTGCTGGTCCTTGATGTCGTATCTGAACACGCCGAAGCTCATGCGCGCCTTGCGGTCGAACAGGTCGGCCTTGATGCCGGCTTCAAATGACGTGCTCGTTTCCGGTTTGGCAACCGATTGATTGTTGAACGCGCCGGCGCCTTGTACGCTCGCTGCACGGAAACCATTGGCGGCGCGCGCGAAAAGCTTGACGTTTTTGTCGAGCGCATAGGTGCCGCTGATATCCCAGCTCAACTTATTGTCGCTGGGTGAAGCGCTAAGCGGGCCTTGTGAGCCAAGTTGTGCGAGCGTGCATTTTTTCAACAGCACACAAGGTACGAAGCCAGTGTTGGTGTAGGCCTCGACGTTGAAGTTCTTCTTGTCGCGGGTGTAACGCAGGCCGCCGCGCAAGTCCAGTTCCGGACTGACGGCAAAATTGAGCGCTGTAAACACCGCAGTCGCATCGTTTTTCTGGCGCACGCGCTGGTAGCCATCCTGCGCATTCTTCGAGGGCGAGTCATAGCTGAAGCTCTCCACCGTGTAGTCTTCATTGAAGTAGTAGAGCCCACCCTGCCATTTCAACGGTCCTTTGGCGTTGGACTCAAGCCGAAGCTCCTGCGTAAATTGCGAATGCTTCGGGATACCATCTGCGCTCTCCGATGAGAAGGGGATAAAGCCCGGCCCGGAAGGCGGCGCGAACTGGTTACCAAAGCCGCCGTCGATGTCGCCGCGATTGAAGGTATCCAGCGATTCATAGCCGGTGATCGAGTGCAACGTGAAGTCATTGAGCGCCCAGCGAAGGCGGATGCTGCCGCCGTCGGTTTTAAGCCGTGATTCGTTCTGGCCGTCGAAGGAAACCTTCTTCATGTCGAAGCCATCAACGAGATCGTTGGTGCCTGGCTTGATGATGTTGGCGCGGAACAGGCGTGCACTGCCTTTGAGGTCGCGGGCGTGAAAATTGAACAACGCGCTGAAATCCCGGCCTGGCTGGTATAGCAACTGGAAACGTGCCGCGTTGTCGTCGTAACCTTCAAAATCACGGGTCGGACCGGCGACGCTGTTGCGCACATAGTCGTCGCGATGTTGTGCCTGTACCGAGAAGCGCATTGCCCAATCCTTGTTCAGGGGCACGTTTACTGCGCCTTCGAGCGCGGTCGTCCGGTAGGTCGCGGCGGATAGGGTCAGGTAGGCTTCCTGCTGTTGTCTAGGTTTCACTGAATCAAACTTGACTACGCCAGCGGGCGAATTGCGACCGAACAGCGTGCCTTGCGGCCCTCGAAGGACTTCGATCTGGTCGATATCGAACATCGGGAAACCCTTGAGGATAGGGTTTTCCTGCACCACATCGTCATAAACGAGCGATACCGGCTGAGAGGCATTGAGACGAAAATCGGTATTGCCGTAGCCGCGCAGGTAAAAGCGCGGGAACGCACGACCAAATGAGGATTCGATGTTCAGGCTTGGCACTCTGCCCGAAAGTGCCCGCACGTCCTGACCCCCGGAATTGATGATGTCGAGTTTTTCGCCGCTCAGCGTGGAAATCGAATTCGGTACGTCGTTGATATTTTCTGAACGGCGCTCTGCCGTGACGGTCACTGTTTCAATCTTGCCTTCCACTTTCGACGCCGTCTTCGCATCGGCTGCGGCTGTCTGGGCAAAAGCACTTGGCATGGCAAGCGCCGCGGCGATCGTCAGGCCAAACGTCAAGCCATTTACCAGCGCGCGTGGCGCACATGCCGCCGCGAGAATTGTTTTTCGCATATCTTAGCTCCAGGGAAAGTGTCGATTAGTTGAGGGTGACGGCATCAAAACTTATCGAAAATACCAAAGATTGGCAACCGCCGCAAACGAAAGCGACCAAAATTTAGTTTTTGTTGCACCGCAGATACATTTGCCTGATATTACAGAAACGTTACAGTGAAACTATGCTTGCTGTGCCGCACCAAAAAATAGCGATTGTCGTTCTGGAAACCACCGGAATCACCTCCACGGGCGGACGCATCACCGAAATCGGCATCGTGCTAGTTGAGCAAGGTGAAGTGATCGAGGAATGGCAGAGTCTGGTCAATCCGCAGTGCAGTATTCCGCTGGTGATTCAGAGCCTGGCCGGTATCACCAGCGCGATGGTGGCTAGCGCACCTACCTTTGCGAAGATCGCCAGGCAAGTGCTGGCACGCTTGGAGGGCTGCCTGTTTGTTGCCCACGATGCCCGCTTTGATTACGGCTTCGTCAAAAATGCGTTTCGCCGCCTGGAGATACCGTTTACCGCCGATGTGCTGTGCGCCGTGCGGTTTTCGCGCCGACTTTACCCGGAAGACAAACCGCACAGTCAGGACGCACTCATCGCCCGCCACAACCTGACCAGCTTCGACCGGCATCGCGCGCTGAGCGACGCGCGTATCACCTGGGCTGCGCTCAGCGCGATGCACCTGGGCAATCCACCCGACACTTTCGTGGCCGCTGTGAACGTCCCGCTCAAGATGCCCAGGTTGCCGCCACAGCCATCGCCAGGTGTGCGCGACCTTCTGCGCGAAGGCCCCGGTGTGTATCTGTTTTACGGCGGCAACGCACTGCTTATTGGAGGAGCTCTGGTCGCTGGTCCAGTCGGGAAGCGCGAAAGAGGCAGAGTTTGATCCGGATATTTACAAACTGCTGCGGAAGTTTCTGGCGCGACCGAACAAATCCGATGTGAGGGTGTTGACGCAGCGGAAAATGATGGAGAGTGAATAGTCGGTCATCAATCAACCCTTGGAGCCAAAGCACTTGACAAGCAGAACCGTGCGGCGAGGCCAAGCAGATTTCGATTCCGGTGGTTCAACACGCTGATCGTTGTGCGCGCGCAATCCGCGCGCACTTCCGCAAGAGTATGACCAACCAAGCGGCTGGCTGCATTCTCCTCGATGGACAGAGTCTTTCAGGCTACTGAACACGAGGGTGTGTAGGATTCTGCCCACAATCAAATTGGCAGTTTTGACGACCAAAAAGCGCTTAGTGGGAATGACGCCTAGCCGAGACCGCGCATAACCTTGCTTCACATTGCCAACTGGGCAATGGAACCTGAACCTCGATGCAATTCAACTTTACAAAGGAGAAGTAGTTCTTTTGGCCATATTCAATTTCATTCGTCGCTCAATCGCCCGTTAAAACGGTGGCGGGTGTGCAAATACAACTATCAAAGGAAATCAAACATGAGCTATAAAACAGAAACCATCAAAACATCGGTCGGCGATTCGAACCCTGACCTCATCACGGGCGCACCCGGTTCACATCCTATCGGAACCGGTATTGGTGCTGCTCTTGGTGGCGTAGCAGCTGGCGCGGCCGTCGGCACGGTAGTCGGCCCAGTTGGCACAGTCATCGGTGCAGCAGTTGGCGCAATCGTCGGCGGCCTCGCTGGCAAGGGCGTTGCTGAGACGATCGATCCGACCGAGGAAGAAACCCATTGGCGCAGTACGTACCAGGACCGGCCTTATGTCAACGGCGGCAGCTTCGATGACTACGGCCCAGCCTACATGTACGGGGCAAACTCGTACGCGAAATACCCAGGGCGCAGCTTCGATGACGTAGAGTCAGATCTCGCACGGGACTGGAACACGGAGGGCGGCAAATCGCGTCTGGACTGGGATAATGCACGTCTGGCATCCCGAGATGCGTGGGACCGCGTCAGCGACAAAGTCGAGCGCGCCGTGCCCGGCGACTCTGATCGCGACGGCAAGTAGGTCATGTAGGGTGGCGGCGCTTCGGTGCCGTCACGTTCATTTCGGCTCCAAGAATCCAGCCTGCTAAGCGTGGCAGACCTTGTAACAACGGTGTGCTGCGTATTTCTTGTGATGCGATTGGGCACTACTCGATTGGTTGGGGACACGATTGTTTGGGGACAGACCACGGTTGTTTTTCGAAAACAACCGTGGTCTGGTCCCAAACGACAGTCGCCAGGACAGGATTTCAGCTTTGCCGCCACTGAAAGCCCTGCATGCCTTTCCGGTTCATCGAGCGTGTAGCTTGAGCCCCGCGAATTCCCCGTTTCGCCCTCCGCTGGAATGACGGCACAGTAAACAACATACAGGAAGCAGAGTCGTCCCAGCGTAGGCTGGGACCCAGGCCAATCCTTGATCGGTTGTTTATTCGTAAGTGAAATGAATAACGTCGGAAGGACTAGACTCCCGCTTAGTTGCAACAGAACTCCCTGCATCGCTCACCGGTTCAGCAAGTTCTCGTACATGAGTCGCGAAATCCGAACCCGCCAGCCCCAAAACTCCAACAATTGAAGGCGTTCAAATATATCGTGGGTGAATTTCTGAACAACGCTGTGCGCGGCGACGGTTGATCAAGAATGGGGAGCTTCAAAATCAAAACCAAATACTGGGCGGCCTCTTCGCATTGTTGATGCTGGCAGGCGCGCAAGCCGAAACGCTGTACAAGGTCATCGGCGCTGACGGCAAGACAACCTATACCGATCGGCCGCCAGCCGATGCCAAGACGACCACGACGCTGAAATTCTCGGATGCGCCCTCGACGCCGTTACCCGCCTCGGTTCTGAAATATCAGGCTGAATTGCAGAAGGGCGCCCAAGGCCGACTGGCGCAAGCGAAACGGCTTGATGCCATCGGCACAGTGACCCTGTTCAGCGCATCCTGGTGCGGTCACTGTACGAAGGCGAAAGCGTACCTGCGTTCCAAGGGAATATCCTTCCAGGAGCTGGACATCGATACCCCCGGCGGCGGCCGCGCCTATTTCGAGGCTGGCGGCAAGCGTGGAGTTCCGCTGCTCATGGCAGGCGGCAAGCGACTGGAGGGGTTCAGCGACGGTGCCTACGACTATTTTTTCGCAGCGAAGAAATAGGCGGATGCGGCGGACCAGCCTGTCAGTGCCGTCGTGCCTCGACTGCGCATGTCTCGCTCAACTTGGTAATCGCGCCGCTACTTTATCCACTACCCTGCGACACCGATATCTGGAAGCTGCGGACGTGTCGCAAGCGCGTGTTTCATCATCGCTTCAACCTCGGCGGCCTCGCTGGCGCTGAGTGCCAAACGCGGCGGACGAGTGACGGCGCTACCGCGTCCCATGATCTGCTCGCAAAGCTTGATGCACTGGACCAGATCGGCGCGGGCATCAAGATGCAATAGCGGCATAAACCAGCGATAAATTTCCATCGCCTCGACGTGGCGTCCCGCGCGGGCAAGTCGGAACAGCGTTTCGCCTTCGCGCGGAAATGCATTTGACAATCCTGAAACCCAGCCCACCGCCCCGACCATGATGCTTTCGACCGCGACGTCGTCGAGACCCGCGAACAAGACGAAACGATCACCCACCATGTTGTAGAGATCGGTGAAGCGGCGCGTGTCGCCAGATGACTCCTTGAAATAGACGATGGTGTCGCAGTCGCTCAGCGTGGCCAGAATCGCCGGCGTCACATCGTTCTTGTAAATCGGTGGATTGTTGTAGACCATGACCGGCAAATCGGTGGCCATGGCAACGGTTCGAAAATGCGCGGCGGTCTCATGTGGTTTCGACGAGTAAACGAGTGCGGGCATCACCATCACGCCATCGAGACCGATGCGCGCCGCTTCTTTCGCCATGTCGATGGCGAATGCCGACGTGAATTCCGCAATGCCGCTGACGACTGGCACACGTCCCTTTGCGACAGCCTTCGCCGTTTCCATCACGGCGATCTTTTCGGATTTGCTGAGTGAGCAGTTCTCGCCCACGGTACCGCAAATGACCACGCCGGAGACACCATCCGAGATCAGACCTTCGATGACGCGCGCGGTGGCGTCGACGTCAAGTGAAAAGTCTTCGCGGAATTGGGTGGTGACTGCTGGAAAAACACCGCTCCAGTGAGATTTCAATTGTGTACTCCCCAACTTATTGGTTGAATTCGCCCAGCCCAGCTAACTTCATTGCCCAGTATTGCATTCCTGCTCTCGCACGGCACCCTCACCTGCAATTGCTATTGGGCTGTATAGAAATAGCATTCCGCCAAGTAACCGATGCGCGCAATTTTGATTTCCCCTGCGCAGGGCGCGTGGCCTGATACATCCGGCCACCGTATTAGCAGGCAAGACGCATGCGTCTTGAAACCCCCGCAATACCCCTTCGCCCAAGCGAGAAGCACTAAATCTGCGCAGCAATTGATGTCCAGTTGATCGCACGATCAAAGGTGTGGGAAAAGTCACAAGCCAATTATTGGCGGGCCTCCCCAGCCATTTTCAGCTCAGGACCCTCGCCAGTATTGGAGTTTCCTACTTCAATGCCTTGTAACGTACCCGCTTCGGCCGCGCACCCTCTTCGCCCAATCTGCGCAACTTGTCGTTTTCGTATTCGTTGTAATTGCCGTCGTAGAACACCCATTGCGAATCACCCTCGCAGGCGAGGATGTGCGTGGCGATACGATCAAGGAACCAGCGATCATGCGATACCACCATGATCGAGCCGCCGAACTCCTGCAACGCGTCTTCGAGCGACCGCAACGTTTCCACGTCGAGATCGTTTGACGGTTCATCGAGCAGCAGGACGTTGGCGCCTTTGAGCAACGTATGGGCCAGGTGCAGACGACCACGCTCACCACCGGAGAGATTGCCAACCAACTTCTGCTGATCGCCACCTTTAAAGTTGAAACGACCGATATAGGCGCGCGACTGCATCTCGAATTTGCCGATGGTGAGGATGTCCGCACCGCCGGAAATGGCTTCCCAGACGGTCTTGTCGTTCGGCAGTGAATCGCGCGATTGATCGACAAACGCCAGGTTCACGGTCGGGCCGATCTTCACTTCGCCGCTATCGGGTTGCTCAACACCCTGAATGAGTTTGAACAACGTCGATTTACCGGCACCGTTCGGGCCAATCACACCGACGATAGCGCCAGGCGGCACGCGGAAGGAGAGGTTGTCGATCAACACACG
>Ga0105049_10009397_pt1 | contig 11274 bp, 6 predicted proteins | sample MAT06_FD_78087 | JGI IMG/M metagenome (GOLD analysis project Ga0105049, IMG submission 78087) | Freshwater microbial communities from Lake Fryxell liftoff mats and glacier meltwater in Antarctica - MAT-06 | ecosystem: Environmental > Aquatic > Freshwater > Ice > Liftoff microbial mat | place... | reverse complement strand
GTGTACACAAACCACGGCAACTCCGCATAGTCCCAAGCATAGGGATTGTCCGGCCTCAGCATAAAGGAGTCGCGAACCACCCCCAAGGTTGGGTCGAAGACCACAAAAAAAAACTATCCGGCGTGTGCTGGCTGAAAGACCTGCGCGCGCGATCTCGGTGATTGTGGCCATGCCGTGGTCGCCCGGTCAAACGGCGCCAAGGCCCGCCGCCCCGCGCATCCCATTGGCTACGCCAGATGCTCCAGATCGTTCAAGTCCCTGTAGCGCCCGCTCGCCCGCTTGTTTGCCTTCAAGTCATCCAGACCAATGATCGTCAAGGCCACTCCATCGAGCACGCCGTGAACGGCCCGCGACGCGCAGTCATCGAACTCCACGCCATCTATCCCCGTAAGCAACGCGACCCTGTTGGTAGGGTGCCCCATGCGCACTACCCGCATCGGATCGAGGAACATCGCGGTCTGTGCGCTCGCGCCGAACCCGAAGTCGCGCAGCGCGGCGACAAGTCGATCCGCGTTCTCCGGCGTTCGTCTGATCCACAGGTCGATATCCAATGTCGCGCGGGGATATCCCTGGAACCCCACCGCGTAGCCACCCACCAGCAGGAACTCAACCTCCCTTGAGATCAGCAACCTCAAGAACTCTTTGAATTCGGTCGTTGGCCGGATCGGTCCCGTAGAGCATGTGCCTCATGTAATCGATGGCGTGAACGCGTTCCTCGGGGGTGCGGCTGAGCCAGTACTCCAGATCGTGGTCCTGCTCAGAGAGGCCGCAGACCGACAACTCCCTCGCCATCGGCGGTGGGTCGTCGGCCTGCGATGCCAGTCGGTTTGCTTCGTCTATCGCGGCGGCCCTTCGGCAGCCGACTATACGTCCAGATTCTGCACTTCCGGCGCATGCCGCTGGATGAAGGCGCGGCGGGGGAGCACCTCGTCGCCCATCAGCGTCGTGAAGATCAGCTCGGCCTCGATGGCGTCGTCCATCGTGATGCGGAGGAGGCGGCGGCGCTTGGGATCCATGGTAGTTTCCCAGAGCTGGCCCGAGTTCATTTCGCCGAGACCCTTGTAGCGCTGCACCGTGATGCCCTTGCCGCCCAGGTCCTTGATCTTCTCCAGAAGCTCTATCAGGGAGAAGGTCGCGTGGCCGACGCCCTCCTTGTTGTACACGCGGAAGGGGGCCGACTCGTCGCTGGAATCGATGCGGGAGATGTGGTCCACGTCGTATAGCTTGATATCCAGCCCCATCTTGTCCAGCGTCTTGATGATGACCTCGATCTCGCGCGACTCGGGGAATTCGTAGACTTCCACCTTGCGGCGCTCCTTGACCTCCTCCGGGGGAACCGCGTCGGCGTCCTGGACCACCTCATCCACGGGGGCGCCAAACAGGTCCGTGCCGCCCGCCGGCGCGGGGATCGGCTTCTCGGGGGCGGGGGCGGAATCGGGATCGAAGGCCGCAAACTGCTCCTTCGTATAGGCATACCGCGGCGCGTCTTCGATGACAGCCATGCCAATGGGCAGGCGCCCATCCGCGTCGATCGCCGCGAGGTACATCTCCAGGGAAATGCCCTTGCGCGTGATGATCCGGCTCACCTGGGAGAGCTGCATCATCGACTCGGCGAACTGCTTCACCTGGGCCTTGGAAAGGTCCTGCTCCTTGCGCGCGCCATTGGTCCCCGCCAGCGCCGTCACGCGGACGGAATCCAGCCCCTCGTTCAGCAGGAAGCGGTCCTTGTCCTCGTCCTTGTCCAGATACGTCTCCGTCTTCCCCTTCTTCACGCGATATAGCGGCGGCTGGGCGATGTAGAGGTGCCCCTTCTCGATAAGCTGGGTGAACTGGCGGTAGAAGAACGTCAGCAGCAGAGTGCGGATGTGCGCGCCGTCCACGTCCGCGTCGGTCATGATGATCAGCTTGCCATAGCGCAGCTTTTCGTAGTCGAAATTGTCGCGGATTCCCGTGCCCAGGGCCGTGATGATCGTGCGGATTTCCTCGTTGGAGAGCACCTTGTCGATGCGGGCCTTCTCCACGTTGATGATCTTGCCGCGCAGGGGAAGGATCGCTTGGAAGTGGCGGTCGCGCCCCTGCTTGGCGGAGCCACCGGCCGAGTCGCCCTCGACCAGATAAAGCTCCGTCCCCATTCCCTTTTCGCTGCAATCGGCCAGCTTGCCGGGAAGGCCGCCGCCCTCCATCGCCGACTTGCGCACCATCTCGCGGCTTTTGCGCGCGGCCACGCGGGCCGTCGCCGCAAGGATCACCTTGTCGACGATCGCGCGGGCGTCCTTGGGGTTCTCCTCCAGGTATTCCGAGAGCCCCTCGTTCACCACCGACTCGATCAGGCCGGCAACTTCCGCGTTCAGCAGCTTGCCCTTGTTCTGCCCCTCGAACTGCGGGTTGGAGATCTTCACGCTGATGACCGCGATCAGTCCCTCGCGCATGTCGTCGCCGTTCAGGCCGTCCTTGAACTTCTTCAGCAGGTCGTTCTTCGTCGCGTACTTGTTGATCGTGGAGGTCAGCGCCTTGCGATAGCCCGTCACGTGGGTGCCGCCGTCGCGCGTGTTGATCGTGTTGGCAAAGGCGAACAGCTTCTCGTCGAAGCTGTCCACATACTGCATCGCCACCTCCGCGCTCAGGTACTCCTGAGTCCCGTCGTTGCGCACGAATTCGCGCTCGCGCATGAAGTACACCGGCTTGCGGTTGATCGAGGTCTTGTTGGCGCACAGGTGGCGCACGAACTCCGTCACGCCGCCGTCGAAGCGATAGCTGTGGGACTTCCCGCTGCGCTCGTCCTCGATCGTGATCGTCAGGCCCGCGTTCAGGAACGCCTGCTCGCGGAACCGCGCCGAAAGCGTCTCGAAGTTGAACTCCGTCGTCGTGAAGATTTTGGGATCCGGCTTGAACCGGATCGACGTCCCCGTGCGCTTCGAATCGCCGATCACCTTGATCGGCTCCGCCGGGATGCCGCCGTTTTCAAGGCGCAGGAAATGCACCTTGCCGTCGCGGCGCACCTCCGCCTCCAGCCACTCCGAAAGGAACGCCACCACCGACACGCCCACGCCGTGAAGCCCGCCGGAGACCTTGTAGGCCTCCTTCTCGAACTTGCCGCCCGCGTGGAGCACCGTCAGCACCACCTCCAGCGTGGACTTCCCCTTCATCTTCGGGTCCTTGTGGGGCCCCACGGGGATGCCGCGTCCATTGTCGGTGATCGTCACCGAGTTGTCGAAGTGGATCTTCACGTCGATCCGGTCGCAATTCCCCTGCATCGCCTCGTCGATCGAGTTGTCGATCACCTCCCACACCAGATGGTGCAGGCCCAGCGTGTCGGTGTTGCTGATGTACATCGCCGGCCGCGTTCGCACTGCCTCGCGGCCTTCGAGTACCTGGATGGAGTCTTCGGTGTACGTGAGCTGCTTCTTCTCGGGCTTCTTCTCGTCGGTCATGGAGCGGTGAGCCAGTCTGCCAGCGGGATGCGGAGGCAACGGACGCGCGCGGGCGCCGCCACGTTCCCCTCAGTCATGAACGGCTAGGATACCCCCCGCCGACCGGGGGATTCAAGCGGCAAAACGCCCCCATGGAGGATAACCAGAATCCCCTAAAGCTCCCTCGCGGCCCCAATTGCCGCTTTTCCCTGTTGTTCCCCTCGCCTGCCCCGGTTTTCCTCCCACAACTCCCTCCCTATTGGACTCCCGAATGGCTTCTTCCGGATTTGCCGTCTCCACCCTGGCCGTCGCGAGCTTTGGCGCGTTGGATTGGGCCGTTGTCGCCATCTACTTCGTCGGCGTCATGGCCGTTGGCCTGTGGGCGGCGCGGGGGCAGGGGGACAAGCGCGACTACTTTCTGGGCGGGCGCGAGCTCTCCTGGTGGGTTGTCGGGCTGTCGATCGTCGCGACCGAGACCAGCGCCCTCACCTTCATCGGGGTGCCCGCCTACTGCTTCGGGGCGCTGTCCTTCGACGCGGCGGGAAAGCTGGTCGTCACCGGCGGCAACATGCTCTTCATCCAGCTCATCGTCGGCTACGTTCTGGGCCGCATCATCATCGCGGCGTACATCGTGCCGCTCTACTTCAACGGAGACGTCTATACGCCGTTCCAGTTGATCAACCGCGCCTTTGGGCGCCAGACGCGCTTTGCCGCCGCGAGCATCGGGGTCGTCGGCATGTCCCTCGGCGCCGGGGTCCGCGTCCTCGTCAGCGCGATCCCCGTCACCATCGTCATGCAGACCTCCTGGCCAAGCTGGACCCTGACCATGTCGATCATGGCGATCATGCTGGTGGCGCTTGTCTATACGGCCATCGGCGGCATCAAGGCCGTGGTGTGGACGGATATGGTCCAGTACTTCATCTTCGTGGGCGGCGGGCTTTTCGCGCTCTACTACATCCCATCGCTGCTCACGGGCGACCGCGCCGCGCCCAGCGGGGCAGAGGGGTGGTCCGCCGTCGCGGAGCTATCGGCGGCCAAGCTCGACTTCTTCCGCTCCGGCTTCCTCACCGGCGACGCGCTCTCCGCCGCCGTGGGCGATTCGCCGACCCTCGCCGCCACCGCATGGGCCCAGATCCGCAACATCTTCGGCGGACCGTTCAACATCATCATGGGCATTTTTCCCACCACGGTGGGGATTATCCTGGCCTTTGGCTTCGACCAGATGAACGTCCAGCGCGTCCTTGGCTGCCGCAACGTGTCGGAGGGGCGCCGCGCCATGATCCTGAGCGCGATCCTCATCTTCCCCCAGTTCCTCATGTTCCTCCTGATCGGCGCATGCCTATACGCCTTCTACGCCGTCACCGGATTCGACTTCGGCAACGTCCCCCCGTGGAACCCCGCCAAGCTCAATCCAGAGACCGGCCTCGGCTCTCCCACCGCCGACTACGTTTTTCCCCTCTTCATCATCAACCATGTCCCCACGGTGTTGAAGGGCTTCCTGATCGCGGGTCTCCTCGCCGCCGCCATGTCCAGCGTCTCCAGCGTGCTCTCCGCCCTCTCCAGCATTGCCATTATTGACTTCTGGAGGCCAATTCGCGGCACGAACTCCACCCCCGCTCAAGAACTCTACCTCTCCCGAGTCGCCACCATCTTCGCCGGCGTCCTCCTCGTCGTCATCGCCTTCGCGTGCGAGGGCGCCCCGTTCCTCCTCGACCTCGCCTTCAAGCTCGCCGGCCTCACCGCCGGCGCGATTCTCGGAGCGTTCCTCTTTGGCATGTGGAAGAAGCGCGGCCACGCCGGACCCGTGATTGCCGGCATGACGGTTTCCTTCTTCTTCATGATCATCTACAACATGACGCGCTCCTACACCGGTATCAGGTGGCCCTGGGACGCGCCGATCGGCATGCTCGTCTGCTTCGCCGTCTGCTGGCTCGCCTCCATCGGACTCCCGGAAGCTACAGAGCGCGGCATTGCTAACGGCAGGGATGAGGGATGAACAGCCGGGAAGATCGCGGGGGCCCGAGCGACTATTCGCCTTGGCCCCTTATCCCATTCGCCCGCCATCCTAGCGCACCCGTCCATCCCTCATCCCTCATCCCTAGCTTTTCATGTCCAAAAAGCGTCGCCCCCACGTTCTCATTTTCGCGGAGACCTTCTTCCCAACGATGGGTGGGTCGGAGCGGGTGGCGCACAACCTGGCGCTCGGGCTGGTGGAGGCGGGTTGGCATGTGACGCTGTTTGCGCCGGCGATGCCGGGGAGCGCGCATTTTGACCGCGCCCAGCCGTATCGGATCCACCGCAGCCGCGCGTGGAGCCTTTCCCGCCGTATAGACGCCAAGGCGCGCAAGCCCGTGGCGCGCGCGGCACGCTACTCGGGAATACTCGCCGCCGCGGCGTGGATGCTCCTCCATCGCAAGGACGCCGTCGTCTCGGCACACCTCACTCCTTTCTCGATTCCGGCGGTGCTGCTGCGCACGCTCTGGCGCGGTCCCGTGCTGGTGTGGACCCACGGTGAGGACCTTACGGTGGGGGCGCGGTCGCCGATTATCTCCCGCCAGATCCGCGCGTGCCTCCGCGCCTCCAGCCGCGTGGTGTCCAACTGCCGCACCACCGCCCGCCGCGTGCGCGAGTTCGGCGTCGCGAAGGAGCGCATCGTCATCCAGTATCCGTGTCCCGATGCCTCCTTCTTTGCGCCGCTGGGCAATGATCGCGCCGCCCTGCGCAAGCACGAGGGCGTCGGGGACGGGAGCACGCTCCTCCTCGCCACGGTGACGCGGCTCGTCGAGCGCAAGGGCATCGACACCGTGCTGAGGGCGCTGGCGGCGGCCTTGCAAACATTGAAGGATTCTGGCCAAACGCCGCCACATTGGCGCTATTTGGTTGGCGGCACGGGGGAGTACCTGCCTCGACTGAGGCGTCTTTCGGCGGAGCTTGGGCTGGCTGGGAATGTCGCGTTCATCGGCGCGCTGAGCGAGCCCGAGAAGCGCAACCTGATCGAGGCCGCGGACCTGTTTCCCATGCCGAACCGCGAGATGCCCAACGGCGAGATCGAGGGTTTCGGAATCGTCTTTCTGGAGGCCGCGCTGCGCGGGACACCGTGCATCGCTGGCCGATCTGGCGGCGCGCCGGAGGCGGTGGAGGAGGGAGTCAGCGGATGGGTGATCGATTCCCACGATCACGCGGCTTTGTCGGAATTGCTGGTGGCTCTCTTCCGCGATCCCGCGCCGCTCGCCGCCATGCGCGCGTCGGCTCGAGAGTGGGCGGTGACCCGCTTCACCGCCAGCCTGCATCAGGAACCCGTAAGGGCGGCCCTGGAAAAGCTGATGGGGCGCTAGCATCCGCCGACGTTCTGGCACGGCCAGCGCTTTCACCGTAAGTTTGACGCGCCATGCGGCGAAAATTCAAGATGGGGTGAGGTAGAAACCGATGTTCGACGCGCAGAATATTCTCAAGTCGCTGATCAAGGGAAAGTCCAAGGGGAGCGGTTCCCTCGGCGTGGGCGATCTGCTCAGCACCCGCAACATCCTCCTCGGCCTTGGCGCCGCCGGTGCCGCCTACATGGCCCACAAGCATCTGGTTGGCGCCCAGGGCGAGGCGCCGACGGCGCCTCCCGTTCCGCTTGATCGGCTTCCGCCGCCGCAGATGCGTGGCGGCGCTCTCCCGCCGGTGCCGCCCGCCTTTGGCAATCCGACTCCGGTCCCTGCTCCGCCGCAGGCTGTCGCCTCGGTGGATCGTGACCGCCAGTCGATGCTGCTCATTCGCGCCATGATTGCCGCCGCCAACGCGGATCACGAGATCGATGACGAGGAGCGCCGCCGCATCCTTGCCAAGGCGGAACTTTTCTCCCTCGATCCCGAGGAACGCGCGGCGCTGGAGGCCGAACTGCTGCGCCCGCTCTCGGTGCATCAGGTTGTGGAAGAGGCGCGACGCCTTGGCTGTGCCGGGCGACAGATCTTCGCGGCCAGCTTTCTTGCGATCTCCGCCGATACGCCCGGGGAGCGCGCCTACCTGCGCCGGCTAGCAGAGGGCCTCGGCCTTCCCGAGGCCGAGGCGCAGGACCTCGAACGCGTTCTGAGCTAGAAGTTCGACCCGATCTTCAGGTGGAAGAACTGGCGCTCGTCATCGCTCTGGATGAGGACCGGCACGGCAAAATCCACCTCGGCGTTGACGGGGCCGATCTTCAGGAGGGCGCCGACGCCGCTGCCGACGCGGGGCGTGCCGAGTTCCACGGGGCCTTTTTCCAGAATCGCGGCGTCGGTGAAGACGCGGCCCGTGACGTACTCGGAGAATGGATACCGGAGCTCGTGCCGCTGGGTGATGCGCGTGGCGCCGCCGATGGCGAGGTCCTCGTTGCGTTCGTCGCGGGGGCCGACCCCGCGCGCGCGAAAGCCGCGCAGCGTCGAAGTGCCACCGACGAAGAACCGCTCGGAGATTCCGATGTTCGTCGCGTCATAGGGCATCACGCCCACCGTGTGCTGGTAGGCATAGACGAGGTCGCTGCGCTCGAAGGGCTTCTTGTACCACTCGTAGTTGTGAAGCAGCTTCAGCAGGAACCCATCGGCTGCGCCGACTTCCACTCCGCCACCCACCAGGTAGCCGCGCGTGGGCCGGCGGATGTTGTCGCGCTGGTCATACACAAGCATCGGCCGCGCCGCGACGACGTAGTAGCTGTCGAAGTTCTCCTCGGGCTCCGGGTCGTCGTCGATGTTGGAGAACTTGACGTGCTCCAAGCGGAAGCGCAGGTAGCCGGTGAGGCGCTCGCCCAGGGGCTTGCCGAATTCCGTGGAGGCGCCGATGGTGCGCTCGCGATAGACGCGATAGCGGTCGGTGTCATAGTAGATTGCAGAGTCCACCGACGTGTCGGAGTCGCCGATGTACCGGTCAAAGAACCCGATGCGGAACGCCCGCGACCGCGTGCCGATGGTGGCCGACGCGTAGGCCCGGTCGGCGCGACCGCCCCAGTTGGGCTGGTCGATGGTGAAGGTGACTGACGGGCCGGAGCGCTCTCCCACGCCCGCGGTGGCGCCGATGAACGCGGCGGCGGGATCCTCGTCCACCACCACCAGCGCGTCGCGCACGCCAGGGTCCGAGGTCGGCGTGCGGACGATATCCACCGTGCGGAAGATGCCGAGATTCTTGAGCCGCTCGATGGTTCTCACTTCATTCGCGGCGCGGTACTTCTCCCCAGACTTGAGGCGCACTTCCTTCAGCACGGTCTCGGTCTTTGTGGGCGGGGCGATGGCCTTCAGCGCGCGGTCCAGCGCGCTTGGCTCCACGTTGTAGTCATAGTCCTCCATCTTCAGCCGGATCTGGCCCACATAGACCACCGGCTTTTCCGTCACGTCGAAGACCACGTCCACCGTGCGCGACTCGGGATCCTTGTCCAAGCGGTAGCCGATCTCCGTATCCACATAGCCTTCGTTGCCATAGAGGGTCGAAATCTTGTCCACCGACTTCGCCAGGCGCTGACCCTTGAAGGTCCGATCAGTCATCTGGACCGTCGCCTTGCGGACTTCTTCCGCCGTGAACAGGCTGACGCCTTCGGTCCGGGCAGACTTCACGCGATAGCGGGGGCCTTCCTCCACTGTATAGACAAGGGTGATGCGCTTCTTGTCTTCCTCGTAGATCGGCTCGCCCCGGCTCGCCTTCACATCCAGATAGCCGGCGTCCTGGTAAACCGCGCGCAGGACAGCCATGTCCTCGTCCAGCGCCAGTTCGTCGAAATAATTGGAGAAAAAGAGCAGCCCCGGCGCATTTGTCAGCCGCGTGCCCAGATAGAAATCGCTGAAGTGTTCGTTGCCGTTCACGATCAGCTTGTGTATCTTGATGCGGGCGCCCTCGTCCACCGTGATCACCAGATTGATGCTGCCATCGCCCGCGGCGGGTGTCTCCACCGTGATCTTCACCGATTTGAAGCCGCCATCGCGGTAGAAATTGCGCACGTTGCGCGCCGTCGCCGAGCGAAGGTCCGCCTTGGCCAGGTCGCCCACCTTGTCGTCGAGCTGGGCGATCAGTTCCTTCTCCTTGAAGCGGACGTTGCCGATGAACCGGATCGCGGCGATGATCGCGTTCTCCTTCACCGTCACCACCAGCGTCACCGCACCCGCGTCGTCCTGGGTCCACGAAATGCGGATCGCCAAGGGATCGACCACCCCCGCGTCGGCGATGGATTGGATATCGCGGCGATAGGCATCGGCGGAGAACGTGCCGCCCTCGCGTAGTTCCATGCGGTTGATGATCGCCGTCGGCGCCAGGCGGCTCGTGCCCTCGACACGGACCTCCTTGATGGGCGCGCCATCGGCGGGGAGCGCGGCGGTCTGGCCGGGCGCAAGCCCCGGCGCCAGGCCCAGAAGGATCAATATCGGAAGAAAGAGCCGTCGCAGAACGCTCAACGCTCACCACCCTCGGGAAAGATCGGCCAACGGGACACCTGCCCAATGGTCCTCGCATCATTCGCCCTATGGGGCTGGCCGGGCGTCCATTGGCGCAACGAAAAACCCCTCCGGCAGATTCCCGTTGGGCCAGCGTGGACTCCTCCGGCAGGTTGCCCCATGAGCAACCCCCGCCGCCATCGTATCCCCGCCGCCCTGCTCCTCGCGTTGGGGCTGCTTCTGGCCTCGTGTTCGGAAAATGCCGAGGGGCAGCCTGCCGCGACCCTCTTCGCTGCGCGCCCGGGGGGATTCGCCGCGTCGCCCCATTTGGACGCCGGGGCAACCTTCCACCTCGATGTGCCATCCACGGCGACGCTGGCGCTTTGGCTGGCGCGGGCCGATGGCGGCGCCGAGCTACCAGGTTCGAGGCGGGAAGTGACGGGTTTTCTCCCCGAGGGGGAAGCCGAACTCCGCCTCGCTGACGACGGAAGATTCCTCTGGCTCGTGAATCTCGCGCCGATTTCCGACTACCGGCTTCGCGGCGAGTGGAGCCTCCCCGGCGCGGATGCCGCCATGCTCGATCCCATCGCCATCGATCCCCGCTCGCTGGGAGAGGAGTCGGCGGACGGACTCTCTCGCGGCGCCTCCATCACACGTCATCGCGCCGCCCCCGGGCTGGTGCGCGGCGATGGCGAGACTACGCAGACGATAGGCTCCAGCGGCGCAACATGCGACCTCTTCACGCATCAGGGCGAATGGCGCGACCTGCGCGGAGAGGCACCGCATCCCGGCGATCCCATTTGGCTCAAGACCCTCGAGTGGCGGTTCAACTCCTCACCCTACAACACCGGATGGGATGCGATTCCGGCGGCTTCGGATCATGGCACCGTCGCGCCGTGGTATGCCACCGACCACACCCAGCGCCTCTCCGACCGCATTGCGATTTTCGAGCGCTCTCCCGGGCTGCCGCGCCGCATCCATCGCCTGCGAATCACCACGCGCAGTGCCGACGGGCTTACCGGCGGGTGGCGTTACATCAATTTGTTCCGGGATCCCGTGACCGACGCCGAACGCATGGCCCCCGGACGCGACTATCCCGAGCGCGCGGCTGACCTGACGGGGCGGCTTCTACGCTTCGACATGATCCTCAGCGCCAGCGTTCGCGGCGACCAGATCCCCCCGCTAAGATTCGTTCTGGAGGGCAGCGGCGTGGTGCAGACTTTCGATGTCGCCGCGCTCCGCAATAACGCGGGCGAGCCTCTCCCGTCGGGCGATTTCACGCGCGTCACATGGCTGGTGCAGCCTCCGCACCACCTTGCCAATGCCGACCCCCGCACTCTGACCTTCCGCTTCGAGACCACCGGCCACGGCGCGCAGGGCATCGCCGAGAAGGAAGTGAACTTGGAGAACCTGACGGTATGGGAGACTCCCATCGCCGATCTGCCGCCCGGCGCGGAGGCGCGCGGCAATCCGTGGCCCGCGGTCGCCATGCT
>Ga0105049_10009395_pt1 | contig 11274 bp, 5 predicted proteins | sample MAT06_FD_78087 | JGI IMG/M metagenome (GOLD analysis project Ga0105049, IMG submission 78087) | Freshwater microbial communities from Lake Fryxell liftoff mats and glacier meltwater in Antarctica - MAT-06 | ecosystem: Environmental > Aquatic > Freshwater > Ice > Liftoff microbial mat | place... | reverse complement strand
CAACACAGCACTTGCAAGCACAGCCGGCTCGACCGTCACCCTCACGAATGCCACCGGCTCGCTAACCGTGAACGGAACGGCACTCACACCAAACGTTACGATGGCGTCGCTCGGCGGAGTTGCTAAAGCGGTGACTCCCGTTGGGTATGACCGTGTAGTGCTTTCAAATGCAACAGGTCAGTTGGATGAAGTAGCAACGAACGTTCTCCTCGGAAATGCTTGGTTGCTTGCCGGTAACGCAACAACCACGGCATGGAATGGAACAACGGGTTCGTTCGTAGGAACCACCAGCACGCAGCCATTGTCGATCGCAACCACAAATGCCACAGCACAAGACATTCGCTTCTACACAGGCGTGAGTGGTGCCAACGAACGTATGCGTATCAACTCGACAGGCGAACTTGGCATCGGAACAACCTCAGCGGCCGGACAACTTCTTACCGTGAACGGAACAGCCGGAACGCCGAACGTAACGTTCACGTCGCTCGGCGGAGTGGCTAAAGCGACGTTGCCTGTTGGCTACGACCGCATTGTCTTGTCGAATGCAACGGGTCAGCTCGATGAAGCAACTTTATCGGCTGTCATTGGCGGTACCGCATGGGTGCTCACCGGCAACGCTAACGCCATCGCATCGAACTTCCTCGGCCCAACAACGGCATCGATACCGTTGAATCTCGCAACAGCGAATGCAACTCCCGGCAACATCAACTTCTACATCGGAACAGTTGCTGCGGCGAACCTTCGCATGACGCTCACGAACACGCAGCATACTATTGGCGATGTGACGAATAACGTTGCCACGGTCATGACCGGTACGTTGAGTGCCACCGGCAACACAGCACTTGCAAGCACAGCCGGCTCGACCGTCACCCTCACGAATGCCACCGGCTCGCTAACCGTGAACGGAACGGCACTCACACCAAACGTTACGATGACGTCGCTCGGCGGAGTTGCTAAAGCGGTGTTGCCTGTGGGTTATGATCGCGTTGTCATATCGAATGCAGCAGGTCAGTTGGACGAGGCAACCTACTCGGCAGTAGTTGGTAATGTTGCATGGGTCCTAACCGGGAATAGCAATGCGATAGCTACGAATTTCCTTGGTCCAACGACAGCCTCGATACCATTGAACCTTGCCACCTCCAATGCAACAGCAGGCGATATCAACTTCTACCTTGGTACTGTTGGTGCCGCAAACCTCCGCATGAATCTTAGCACGGCATCGGGTCTGGCTATTGGCAATGCAACGAATTCTGTGAACACGGCCGTTACAGGAACGCTAAGTTCAACTGGCAACACGACACTTGCGAGTACGGCAGGAACGACGGTAACCTTGACGAATGCTACGGGTTCACTGACCGTCAACGGAACGGCACTCACACCAAACGTTACGATGACGTCGCTCGGTGGAGTGGCGAGAACAACAACCCCAGTAGGGTACGACCGCGTAGTTGTATCAAATGCTACTGGTCAGCTTGATGAAGTTGCAACTACAAGCCTGCTAGGAAATGCATGGCTGCTTGTCGGTAATGCATCAACAACAGCATGGAACGGAACAACCGGCTCGTTCCTTGGAACCACCAGCACGCAGCCACTATCGATAGCAACCACGAATGCTACGGCTCAAGACATACGCTTCTACACTGGAGCTAGTGGAGCAAGCGAACGTATGCGGATTAATTCAACCGGTGAAGTTGGTATTGGCACAACAGCTGTTGCTGGTGTGCTTCTGCAAGTAGATGGTGTAGCCGGTACACCAAACGTTCGTATGGGATCACTTTCCGGAACGGCGATCACGACGATCTACACACCGTTGACAACGGATGGTATTGTCGTAGCAGATGTGAACGGAGCCCTCTCGAAACGGTCTGTCCTCAATGTAGTAAATGCCGGCAACGCTTTGAGTAGCGGAACCGTTGCACTAACAGTCGGAACGACGACGATAACGGTGGCGAATACGACAATTCAAGCGAATTCTAGAATTCTCGTAACGTATGAGGATCTTTCAGGTTCGGGATTTGTCGACGTCATGGTATCCGCAAAGGTTGCAGCCACAAGCTTCACAGCTGCATTTTCGGGTCCGATTCCCGTTGGTGCGTCGGCATCACTTCATTACATGATCATCAATCCATGACGCTCACACGACCATATCGCTTATCGAGGTTGATCGTTGCTTTGATCGTTCTGGTTGTTGCATGCCTAACCACTCAGGCACAAACACGCAACTTCAATACACAGAGACTGGTTCTCGATAACAACGCAGGCCGGAACGTCACTCTTCAGACAGGCGCAACGCAAACTTCGTATTCATTGATTCTACCAGACACTGTTGGCCTAACGGGATCATTGATCTATGCCGCCAGACTTGGCGCATCTGATTCTCTAAAGTGGCTTCCGCCCGGTATCGATGGTTACGTTTTGACACTGTCTGCGGGGGTGCCAACCTGGGCAACCTCTTCGAATTGGCTCACTACAGGTAATGCGGGTCTGAGTACACCAGCGAATTTTCTGGGCACAACAGATGCTGTAGACTTGGTTCTTCGCGCGAATAATCTCGCGCGTGTGACCGTTGGCTCAAGCAACACCGGTGGCGTGCGTATTACACGACCACCTACAGTTGGCGTGAACGGACCGTACAACACGCTTACGACGAGTATGCAGTTGCCTGCTGCGTACACACTGAGTGCTAACACGTCGCTCGTGTACAATGAACTGCAAGTAAACTCAGGTGTCTCTGGTGCCGGCTCTGCCGGTGACCTGTACTTGTCGCACAATAGATTGTGGCTGAACGGCGCCGATGCTGTTGCATTCGCAGACGTTTTCGGACAGTTCAACTTCATTTCAACCTCCACAAGCACCACGGGATCGGTCACTTCGTTTACAGGCTTTGCTTCTGCCGTGCGTCCTTCGAACAGGAGTGGAATGCCAACAACATTTTATGCATTTCGAACACATAACCTTGGCGGTTCTGTACCGAGTATTGGAACTATGTACGGCCTGTTCGTTGCTCCATATTCGTCAACAAATTTTTATGGAGTGCGTGTTGGCAATATCAACACAAATCAAACTGCGATCGGCTCTGCTACAAACTGGTACGGGATTGCCGTAGATAGTATCCCTATCGGTACGCCTGGAAACAAGTATGCCTTCTTCTACGGTCCTACACTCACGAATCTCCAATTCGGCGTGAATCATCTCGGTAGAGTAGGCGTTGGTGACAACACGTTTGCATCAAAGCTTAGTGTTCTCGAGACTGGCGCATTCACGTCTGCATTTACAACGGAGAGCGTCGTAAACACAGCTACATCTTCTACAGCTTCGATCTCGAAGATTGGGACAGACATCTCTTCTACGGGACTTTGGAGCGGAGTTGGGGCTACAAACATTGGACTTCGTGTTGTGGTATCGGGTGGCACAACGAACTACGCCGGGCTTTTCAATGGCGGAGCTGTTGGTGTAGGAACCACTACGCCAACCCAACTTCTTGAAGTGAATGACGGTAGCCTTCAGATCAGCACTACGTCTGCCACGCCGGGCACGTTGCGTTTTGAAGAAGCGCAAGCAAACGGTAGCAACGTGGTGTCGTTCGCGGCACCTTCAAACCTTGCAATCGACAATGCTTACACGCTCCCTACGGGTTTCCCGCTCACCAATAGTCAGTTGCTTGCGAGTTCAACCGCAGGTGTGCTGAGCTGGAACGATGGTTCCGGACTCTTCTGGGCATTGGGAGGTAACTCTGTTGCCTCGCCAACCAACCTAGGTACGATTACCGTGCAACCATTGCCTATTGTTACAAGCAATGTTGAACGAATGAGGATCCTAAGTACGGGTGAAGTTGGTGTTGGTACATCTATTCCAACAACAAACGCGCGACTTCACTCTGTTGGATCGGCAACGACGATTTCATCAACGGCGTACGGCTTGATCTCTGAAGTGCAAGCGGTAGCAAACAGCACTGGTATCGGTGCCTACGTGCGAACCACTGGGGCAACAGGTTCTTTGCATCCGTTCGTAGCTAGTAGTCAGAACAATGCCGCCGTGTACTTAGGCAGTGCTGTTGCAGATATTCCCGCATCCCTTGCCACCCTTCTCTCCGGTACGACGAATCTCAACTCTACGTACATGTTTAATGCGCGTGTAAGTGGTGGACTCACGATGGTGGGCACAACGTCTGGAACGGTGACGTTGCAAGCGCCTGCCGTGATCGCTACAAGTCACACCTACACTATGCCGGCTGCAACTGGTACTGCGAATCAAGTGTTGAGAGTCGCATCTGCGCCTGCGCCAACGGCGGCAGCCGCAACGCTTGAGTGGGCAACGGCGGCAACTGCGCCAGTGTTTGCGCGAAGGACGTCAAATCAGAATTATGCACTCAATGTGCTTGCGAATGACGCTCAACTAGTCGTTGCACTTTCGGCGAACGATGTTTTTGAATTTGAGGCAATGATCGCTTATGAGGGTTTGACGACGGCTGCCGCAATGCAGCTAGCCTTCACGGTGCCTGCAGGCGCAACGATTCGATGGGGGATTGTGAATTCAGGATTTGCGTCGATCTCTCCGATGAGCATTGCAGTAAGTGGAACAGCAATAACCGACATTCCCGTGAACACAACAACGGCGACGAACGATCAAGTGGTGTATGTGAAAGGCCTCGTTGTAATGGGTGCAACTCCCGGCAACCTGCAACTGCAATCAGCAGCGACAGTTGCTGCAACGCAAATCACGATAATGATGAATTCGTTCTTAAAGGCCACAAAAGTCAATTGATGTTCTCGCGTTCCACCATAGTGTGCTTGTTCCTCGCAATGGCAATCGCTACTGCTCCGAGAATCGCATTCGCACAAATTGACGGTGATGTGTTTGGTAGGTCGTTAATTCTGAATGATGGTGGAATAGCCACCTCCACGAAGAACACGATCACGATCATTCCGGCGGTGGAAGCAACACTTACAACCGATTATTCGTTGATCTTGCCTAATGCACTTCCAACAGCATCGGATTTTCTGAGCGTGACGTCAATCACTGGAACTCTGATCACGCTTGGATGGACGTCGCTCCCTACCACCACGTCTCCCTACGAAGAAGCAACCGCTGGTGTGCAAAACATTCGAAGGATCGCGAGTCTTGTGAATGGCCCCCTCATTACACCTGGAGCATTGGCAACAGATCTGTCTGCAGGTCATACGGCAGCCAGTCAAACAGCAACTGCGAACTATGGGACGATCACCGGCGGAAGGAACAACACCAACTCTGGGGTAGCTGCAGGGATCCTTTCTGGAGACGGAAACTCTACGGCATCTGGGATAAGTGCGATCTTGGGAGGAATTTCGAATACGATAGGCGCTAGTGGATCTCGGTCGTTCATTGGAGGCGGTGGTTCCAACTCTGTGAACGCAACGTTTTCCTCCATCGTCGCCGGTTCTTCGAATTCTATCAACGGTGCAAATTTCAGCTTCATAGGCGCCGGTAACAGTAATGCAATTGGTGCTGATTACGGCGTGATCTTTGGCGGACAGAATAACAATATCAATGGTGGGCCGAATTCGTTCATTGGCGGTGGATCCGGTAATCTGAGCTCAGTGGATTCAGCCGTTATCGTTGGTGGATTGAATAACATCATCAGTGGTGGACAGGCTGGATGCATTCTTGGAGGAAATGGAAATTCCATTTCTGGAAGTGGTACCAGGGCACTCATACTTGGAGGCGAATCGAATACTGCATCTGGTTCGGCAAGTGTTGTCCTAGGCGGTAGGAACATGACGGTAAGCGGAACCTATTCAGCGGGATTTAATAGCGGTTCTGCGATGACAATTGCTGCCGGATCTTCGGTCGCCTTTGGAAGTTCTAACCTCTGGTTGTCCAACAATTCTAGCACCTCGAGCGAGACGCGCTTCTTTGAACCACAAGCCACAACTGGTGCATTCCCGGCAGTCGGCACAAACTATGTTTCCGGTATGGCGGCAGGGAGCATGGCAAACGATAACACGTACACGTTGCCGATTGCTATTGGAACAGCCGGACAGGTACTGCGAATTGCTACCGCACCCGCACCAACGTCAACAACGGCAGCATTGGATTTTGTGACGTTGAATATCGCGACTGTTGTGACGCAGGTGATCGTTGCCGACAACACCATCGTCACGGTCGCAAATACAACTTCGTTCTTGCGCTTAGATGGTAACGGCAACCCAGCAACAAGAACAGTAACTCTTGCAAACAGTACGAGCGACGGTCAGGTTCTAGTTATCAGAGGTGTTGCTTTTGGAGCGAATGGCATTGAACTTCAAGATGCTGGCAATCTGCGCTTGAGCGGTGATGTTCAATTGAACAACAACGATACGATATGCTTAGAATGGGACAACACGAATTCATTTTGGATTGAAGTGTCTAGGCGAAACAACTGATGCGCATTTCTACAGCCATCATAGCGATTTGCTGTTTGTTCGGACTTTTTGTCCCTACCAATACTGTATTGTCGCAACAGCTTGGCGATGTGTTCGCAAGATCGTTGCTGCTGAACGATGGTGGCCTTGCGGGGTCAACGAAGAACACCATTACTGTGATCCCACCTGTTGCAGCGACGCTCACGATAAACTATTCGATGATTCTGCCAAGTGCACTGCCAACCGCTGGAAATTTTCTGCGAGCAGCCTCACTTGCCGGTACCCAGATCACGTTGGACTGGAATGTGGTGTCTGTTGCCGCATCTCCCTACGAAGAAGCAACCGCTTTTCAAAGGAACATACGTCGAATTACGTCGCTTGTGAATGGTACGCAAGTGACGCCCGGTTTTTTAGCGACCGATCTGCAAGCAGGCCATACGGCGGCAGGGCAAACTGCCACGGCGAATTATTCTATCATTGCAGGTGGGAGCGAAAACACGAACTCAGGGCAGAACTCTGGCATTCTTTCGGGAAACCTGAATAACGTAGGTAGCAATGAAAGCGCGATCGCAGGCGGCGTGAGCAACACGATCACATCTGGCGGTTTTCGTTCATTTATTGGTGCCGGAGCATCAAACTCTGTAAGCGTGAATTTTAGTGCGATTGTTGGTGGGCAGTCGAACACTGTTTCGGGCGGACTCAATTTGTTCATCGGTGGGGGTGCTAGTAATAGCGTTGCGGTGAACCATAGCGCTATAGGAGGCGGTCAAAGTAATAGCATAACAGGCGGACAGTTCGGCTTTATAGGTGGAGGTTCTGGTAATTCGATTACGGTGAATAATTCGACAGTAGCAGGTGGATTAAACAATGCAGTTTCGGGTGGACAATACGGAGCCATTCTTGGAGGCAACGGAAACACCGTGACGGCGAACAGCGGCGTGATACTCGGCGGAGAATCGAACTCGATCTCCGGTCAGTATGACGCCATTATTGGTGGACGAAATCTGACAATCACTGGCGCCCAGTCGTTGGGATTCAACACGGGTGCCGCTATGACCATCGCGGCGGCGAATACCGTCGTGTTTGGAAACGCAAATCTTTGGTTGGCGAACAACAACAGCACAGCAAGTGAGTTACGGTTCTATGAACCCCAAGGTTCAAGTGGTGCGTTTCCGGTGGCAGCAACGAACTATGTTGCTTTCAAAGCCGGTTCCACGATGGCTAACGATAACACCTATACGCTGCCGAATGCAATCGGAGCGGCAGGGCAGGTATTGCGAATTGCCTCGAGCCCTGCTCCAACCGCTACATCTGCCACACTGGATTGGGTTACTGTGACCTCGCCTTCTGTTGTAACGCAGGTGATCGTAGCGGATAACACATTGGTTACTGTTGCAGCCACCACGTCTGTGTTACGACTTGATGGTAACGCCGTACCAGCCAACCGAACGATTACTCTCTCAAATGGTTTAACAGACGGACAGTTCCTCATTCTCAGAGGAGTTGCATTCGGGGCAAATGGCATTGAGTTACAAGACGCTGGAAATCTTCGATTGAGCGGCGACGTTCAACTCAACAACACAGACACGATCACACTCATTTGGGACACTACCTCTGCCGTATGGTTGGAAGTAGCTCGTCGCAATAACTAATTGTTGGGAGTCTCTCATGAAACGACTGTTCTACCTTTTGGGCACATTGGTGCTCTTGACGGTGTTGTCGCGAGGCCAATCCACCGAGACGTTTAATACGATCCGGTTTGAGGATCCTTCAAGCATTGGATCGTTCATCTCGATCCAACCACCATCTGGCATTTCCCCGTATTCGCTCACGTTGCCGTCGTCGATGTCTGCTGGCACGTGGGGTTTGAAGTTTAACGGTTCGACGGGTTCCGCTACGTGGGGTACGTGGATGAACCTCGTTGGATCTGACAAACAGATTGCTTGGTTCAAGGGTACCGATAGTGTGAAGAGCTCGTCAAAGCTTACGTGGGATGATGTGAGCGCTGCATTCACACTCACAAACTCAGGTGCGATAACGGCGTCGGATACCACAATGACACTCTTGAATACGGTAACCTCTTCAACGGCAAGCATTACGAAAGTTGGATTGCAAGTTCTTTCAACCGGTTCTCTCTCCGGTGCGAGCACAGTAAATACTGCTCTGATCGTAGACGCCCAAGGTGCCGCAACGAACTATGCAGCATTGTTTTTAAATGGGCGAGTTGGTATCAATACATCAACGCCCACCACGGCTCTTGATATCAATGGTGATGTTGCGTTTCGCGAAGTGAATTACACCACTACACTTTCCGCAACATCGAACGACGTTGTTTTCTCCACGAACAACAACTACTCCTATGTACGTATTGCTGGCACGCAGACAGCTGCATTCTCTGTCACAGGTATTGCAGGTGGTCAAAGTGGAAAGATGATCATTCTGTACAATGCCACAACTTTCAACATGACGGTCGTGAACGAAAGTACGTCGAGCACCGCGGCGAACCGGATCAAGTCTCCTGGCGGGTCCAATATTCTTGTGACTCCAGGATCGGCAATTCAACTCTTGTACTCGGGCAATGAGTCGCGTTGGCGACTTGCCTTCGCTGGACCAGGTGCACTATCGCAATTCGGCAACGCAGACGTAGTGGTAACAAACAATGCCGTACTCCCCACGAGTTCAGCATCATATTTGAAGCTTACCACAGGAACGGCTCTCAACCGATATGACGCATCACTTGAAGACGGTGTTGTTGCTGGTCAGATCCTGGTCATTCAGAATGGTGGTCCCAAGATCATAGATCTTACGGGGACGAATTTCATCGCGGATGGATCCTTCAACGGAATGGGCAACGGGGACTCCATTATCTTTGTATGGAATGGGTCGAAGTGGCAACAAGTAGCTCGGCAATCCAACTCCTAATGAGAGTTCCTTCCTCCCATCTGGTCGTACTGTTGGTACTTGGGTTGATCGCCTCAACTGCGAGCGCACAAGTGCTTGTGAATCGCGGCGCGCAGATCCATATCCGTGAAGGTGCTGTGGTGACAGTCAATGGCGATACCGAGAATGGTTCAGGTGAGATTCGTGTGTACAACAAGGCAAAAGTGACCTTCAATGGCAACGTCAAGATCCTGCAGGGCGGGTTGTATTTGCTCCAAGATTGCCTTGCCTCCATCTCGATGGACTTGACCATTGGCGTAGCAGGAGTTTGCTGGCGATACTCGCCAGGCGTGCTCGACGTTTTGGGTACAATCGGGAACGACGGCGAACTCAACAACGAAGGCGAGATCAACATCGGGAAACCGTAGTGAGATCCATACGACCATATCGCATTCTCTATGCAGCCGCAGTTGCGACCTTGATGATCGTGCCTGCGGAGGCGCAGCATTTGCAGAATGGTGTGGGCGGACGTGTGAATAATACCGGCGTCATTCGATTTAAGTCTGACACCGGACAGTTCCGAAATGCAGCACCAGCCGCGTCGTTTACGAACAATGTGATTGAGTTCACCGGAACGAATAATGCCTTCACGGATATAGGGAGCGACCCAACGACGGCAACTGCATTTGGTGTTGATGCATCCATGCGTGTTCCCGGTTTGGTGAGGTATACGCGAGACAGTATTCTGCAAAACGTACAGTCACGTTTTTACACCGACCTCGAAATGCGTGGTGGTTCTGCAAAGAAGATTGTGGACGGTGTCTACGTTGGGAATCGATACCTGATCACGAAGTCGGGACCGCGCTCCTACGCCGGCACCTTCACCTACGATGGCGCGCTGCTGCAGTACATCACGTCTGAGAGTGGACTCAGCGGTAACACAGATCGGTATGATAATCTCACGATTCTGAACGGACCGAAAGAAGTTCGCAGGTACGACGAAGTCCGCATGAGTCGATCGTTCTATAGCGATGCCTCTGCACCGATGCTCGTTCAGGGCTCAATGTTTTGGGGCACGAATAGTTTGACCTCTGCGCCTGTGACCATCGATTCTGGTGGCATGCTTGCAACCGGAGTTGGAACAAGCTTGCTGAACGCCAACCTTACGGTCAACGACGGCGAGTTCATTGCAACCGACAATGCAGATACAACAACAATAGGTTCTGGAGCGCGGTTAACGGTAGGTCCGTCGGCAGCAGCAAAGCTTTCGCTAGGACAGAACGCGCAGTTATATGTGCTGGGCGACTATGCGAATTCGTTCGCTCTGCGTACGAACGTTCGCTTCGACCCAACGTCACTCGTGAACTTCAATGCACCCACACCACAAGTGATTCAAAGTACCGTTGCAACAAACGCATACGGACATCTGCGAACGGGTCGTTCCGTCAAAACAGTGAATGGCGATGTCTACCTTGTGTCGTCACTCTCCGTGAACGACGAAAACCTAGACGTTGGTACATCGATGCTCTCGATGACAACCGGTGCTGCTCAATACACAGGTTTCACAGAAGTCGTGGGAACGATGCAGCGAGACCTGCGCAGTGGCTCCACTGGCGATCTCTACGTATTCAACAACGAGCAAACGAGGATGACGTTTGAAAAGCTACCACAAGACATAACGCTGGAGGTACGACCGGTTACCAATCCAACGAGCTACGATCTTACGTCGGACATCCAACGAAAGATTAACGTACGGTACAATGGTGTTTGGACAGCACTCGTACGAGCCGGCTACAAACAAGCGGATATTCCTGCCACATGGGGCGTCGATGTTTCCGAAGATCTCTTGCGATTCTTTGATGCAAAGGGTCCACTCACAACAGACGTTCGCAAGATGTTACCTCAGCCGGGTTCAGCGTATAGTAGAGGTCGCGTTGCCGATGCACGTTCCTTTGGATGGGTGGAGCTCGGACGCTTGTCCAGCATCGATCCTGCGGAACGCAGAGTAGATAGT
>Ga0105049_10009393_pt1 | contig 11278 bp, 8 predicted proteins | sample MAT06_FD_78087 | JGI IMG/M metagenome (GOLD analysis project Ga0105049, IMG submission 78087) | Freshwater microbial communities from Lake Fryxell liftoff mats and glacier meltwater in Antarctica - MAT-06 | ecosystem: Environmental > Aquatic > Freshwater > Ice > Liftoff microbial mat | place... | reverse complement strand
CGGTTTTGGTAGGGGCGGGGCCATGTCCCCGCCCGCCATGCAACAATTTGAAATGCACCCGTGCCGTTCAGCGCAAGTATTTACACAATCGGCGTAACTACTCAGCCCCCATTTGAGGGGAAAATGAGATTTTGACCGCTACTCAGCCCAATTATCTGAGGGAAGAATTTCCCTGCGTCTCAACCAATTTGACGCGCTACAGCATCAAATTGAGGGAAGAAATGATGGCTGAGTAGTTACGCGAAATGAATATTCGGACAAGCCTTGAAGCCGACTCAAACCGGCTGTGCTTCACAAATTGTCGCCTTGCAGTCCCCTTCAGGGGGCTTGAATCGGCAGACGGACGCTTTAGCGTCTGGCGTCCAACGAGGCGAAATCGACCCCTATATTTTTCTGCCCTACGGCGCGACCACGATTTCTCCGACCACCACATACGGTTGGTCGTCAGACGTGCGGATTGGGCGCACTTCTAACGCTGGGGTCAGGCGATAAACTTGTATCGCCACCTGATACCTCCCCGCCGGTAGCGCGCTCAGGCCGCCCGCCAACTGCATCAGCTTCGGCTCATACATGACGACATCCGGCAGCCATGTCGAGGTCTGACGCTCGCCCATGAATGGCGTCGAGTCCAACTGCGCGACCAACTTGCCCGACTCATCCAAGAGGATGGCTGAGGTCGTCAAATCCGCCTCAATGTGCTGAGTCGCTGACCACCACACATCAACGCGCAAATCGTCAGGATAAACCTCGGCATGATGCAGTGTCAGCCTGCCGAATTGTGCTAACGGCGCGCCCTCATAGACCACCGGTAAGTCAAACCGATAAGCTTCCAACAGATTGCCGTCATAAACCATGACGCGGTGCGCGGTCTCGACATGCCCGGTCTGGCGCATCAGGTCAAACGACAACGGCTCGTCATTCCAGCGCAGAATCCAAACGGTTGATGCGGCCTGAATCTGCGGGATGAGGCTGTTATACAGGCCAGCCGAATCCCAGATGGCGTATTGGCGCAATGACGCGGCAGTCGCCCCACTGGGGAGTTGTCGGGCAAGATAGTACATCGGCGAAAAATCCGCGCCCTTCATATCGACCAGTGCCAAATCACCGGGGAGGGCATAGGTTGAGGCCAACGCCGCGAACTCACGCTCTGGGAACTTGGGGCGGTAAAAATCAACGTTGACCACGCCGTAAACCGTCACCACCGCAATCAAAAATAAGCGCGTCGGGCGCGGAAAATTGCTCAGGCCGAACGCCCATAACAAGACGAAAGCGGGCGTAATCAGCGAAATACGATAATAGGTCATGATCGAAAAGCGCGTATTGCCGATGAAGGTCAGCACCACGGGTACGATCATCCAGAGCAGCAGTAAGGCCGAGGCGTTCAGCGGGCGGGCTTGAAATTTTCCGTCGGGTCTAATCGCGACCAGTCCCGCCAAGAGTAACCCCAGCATCAGCGGCCATTGTTGGGTGAGGTAGCTGCGGGCGTACCCGATTAGCGTTTCCAGCGTTGACGGGTCAATAATCGCGTCGCTGTCGGCCTTAGCCGTCTGGTAGGGCAGGACGATTAAAAATAACCAGACCGCGAAAGCCATCACCGGCATGAACAATAAGCCGACGGCGTTGATTCGTCCGCGTCCGCGCAAAAATATCAGCGCGTATAGGCCGTGGACGACCCCCATCCATGCGCCGAGGTAATGGGTATAAATCAGCGCCGTCATACTCAGAACCCAGATGACGGCGGAACTGCGCTGATGAGTCCGCGCCCAGCGTAAAAACGCCCAAGTCGTCAAAATCGCCAGCATAACATGCACGCTGTAACTGCGAACTTCTTGCGCGATATAAAATTCCATCTCGGACAGCGCCATCAGCAGCGCGGCCAGCACCGGCACATACGCTGGGGTAGGGCGTGGGCGCAAAAACGCGACTTCCCGCGCTAATGGCACAATCAACGCCATACTCAGCATACTGGGCAGTAACGTGAACCAGCGTAGCGCCAATTCACTCACCCCGACCAGACTCGCCCAGCCTTTCAATCCGACGAAATACAGCGGCGGATGGACATCGCGCATCAGAGTCGTCAATAAGTTGGGCTGGAGGATGGCAAAACCCGAAAAACCCTCATCCGTCCAAAGCGACTGCGCCCCCAAATGGATGATTCTAAGCGCCGCGCCCAATAAAAAAATCAGCGTGAAGGCCGCCCATATCCACGATTTTCTTGACATCTCTTGACGCCTTCTTGATGTGCTACGCTCGATTATTGACCTAAAGCCCTCTGACTCAGCCGGATAATTTAGCGTGTAAACCGAGGGAGGTCACATGACCACAGGGGAACTGTTCCAGCTTATCATTTACTTTGGCGTCTTGATAGTGAGCGCCAAACTGCTCGGCGAATTCATGGCACGAGTCTATACCGGCCAAACCGTTTGGCTATCGCGCATCATTCACCCCATCGAGTCCGTGATTTACCGCCTCGCGGGGGTTGACCCGTCCCAAGAGATGACTTGGAAAACCTACGCCGCCGCGTTGTTGGCGTTTAATCTGTTGGGCTTTGCGGTGGTGTTCGCGCTGCAACTCTTACAAAGCGTGCTGCCGCTGAATCCCGCTGGCTTACCGAATGTCGAACCGGCGCTGGCCTTTAATACCGCCACCAGCTTTGTGACCAACACCAATTGGCAATCCTACGCTGGCGAGACCACCATGAGCGTCTTCACGCAAATGGTCGGGCTGGCCGTACAAAACTTTGTGAGCGCAGCGACAGGCATGGCGGTAGTGATTGCCCTGACACGCGGCTTGACCCGTAAAACGGCCAACACGCTCGGTAATTTCTGGTCAGACATGGTGCGTTCTACCTTGTATGTCCTGCTACCACTGTCGATAGGCTTGGCGTTGATTTTGGTCGGGCAAGGCGTCGTCCAGAATTTTAACCCGCCGGTTGAGGCCGTCACCCTCAGCGGACAGGTGCAGACGTTGCCGCAAGGCCCCGCCGCGTCGCAAATCGCCATCAAACAGTTGGGGACAAATGGCGGCGGCTATTTCAACACCAACAGCGCCCACCCCTATGAAAACCCGACCCCGTTCAGCAATTTTCTACAAGTCCTCAGCATCTTAATCATCCCGGCGGCGCTGACGCTGACCTATGGGCGGATGCTGGGTGATATGCGGCAAGGTTGGGCGATTTTCGCGGCCATGTTCACCTTATTGGTGTTGGGCTTGACGGTCATGTTGGTGAGCGAATACAGCGCGCCAGCCCAAATCATGCCTGCGTTGGAAGGCAAAGAACTACGCTTTGGCATCACCAACAGCATTTTATGGGGCAGCGTGACGACGGCGGCCAGCAATGGCAGCGTCAATGCGATGCTATCCAGCTTCACACCGTTGGCGGGCGGGATTGCCATGCTCAATATTATGCTGGGCGAGGTGATTTTCGGCGGCGCGGGCGCGGGCTTATACGGCATGATTATCTTCGTCATCCTGACGGTATTCATCGCCGGATTGATGGTCGGGCGCACGCCGGAATATCTGGGTAAGAAGGTGGAGGCGCGGGAGATTCAACTGTCAATTGTCGCTGTCTTATTGCCCAGCGCGTCCATCCTCATCGGGTCAGCGTTGGCCGTCAGCTTAGAGGCCGGCCTGAGCAGTCGTGCCAATGTCGGCGCGCACGGCTTGAGCGAGGTGTTATACGCTTTCGCTTCTTCGGCGGGCAACAACGGCAGCGCCTTTGCCGGTCTCAACGCCAACACTGCTTTCTACAACACCGCGCTGGGAATTTGTATGTGGGTCGGGCGTTTCGGCGTGATTTTGCCGGTGTTGGCGATTGCAGGCAGCATGGTGGTCAAGAAAACCACGCCGCCATCCCCCGGCACATTCCCCACCAACAGCATCTTGTTCGTCGTGCTGTTGATTGCGGTCATCCTTATCATCGGCGCGTTGACTTTCTTCCCGGCGCTGGCGCTGGGGCCGATTGTCGAGCAATTAAGCCTGATGGGGCGTTAGGAGAAAAACCATGACTCACACAACCAACCGTTCACTATTCGACTCAGCTATTCTGCGCCGCGCCGTGCTGGACAGTTTCACCAAGCTCGACCCACGCCAACAAATCAAAAATCCGGTGATGGCCGTCGTGGCCGCCGGAGCCGTCGTCACCAGTGTGATTGTGGTGATGGATGTCGCCAACCAAGCCCCTAGCTTAGGCTTCAATCTGCAAATCGCGCTCTGGCTCTGGTTTACCGCCCTGTTCGCCAACTTTGCCGAGGCCATGGCCGAGGGGCGCGGCAAAGCACAGGCCGACAGCCTCCGTAAAACTCGTAAAGAGATGATCGCCCGCCGCCTGACTTCCGACAAGCGCGAGGAGCGCGTCCCCGCCCCGGATTTGAGGAAAGGCGACCTCGTGGTCTGTGAGGTCGGCGACCAAATCCCCGGTGACGGTGAAGTCGTTGAGGGCATCGCCAGCGTAGACGAGTCGGCCATCACGGGCGAATCCGCGCCGGTGATTCGTGAAAGCGGCGGAGACCGCAGCGCCGTCACTGGCGGGACGCGGGTGCTGAGTGACCGTGTGGTCATTCGCATCACGTCCGAACCCGGCAGCACCTTCATTGACCGTATGATTGCGCTGGTCGAAGGCGCGAAGCGCCAGAAGACTCCCAACGAAATCGCGCTGACCATCCTGCTCATGGGTTTGACCGTGATTTTCGTGCTGGCCGTCGTCACGCTCAAAGCCTTCACCAACTACGCCGAGATGGAATCCGGCTTGACCACCTCCATAGCCTCCATCCCGGTCTTAATCGCGTTGTTGGTCTGCCTCATCCCGACCACCATCGGCGGCCTCTTGAGCGCCATCGGTATCAGCGGCATGGATCGCATGATTCAGCGCAATGTCCTCGCCACCAGTGGGCGTGCGGTGGAGGCCGCCGGGGATGTCGATGTCTTGTTATTGGATAAGACCGGCACAATTACGCTCGGCAACCGTATGGCGACCGCCTTTTACCCGGCGCGTAACGTCGAAAAACAACGCCTTGCCGACGCCGCGCAATTGTCCTCGCTGGCCGATGAAACGCCGGAAGGCCGCTCGATTGTCGTGCTGGCGAAGGAACAATTTCAATTGCGCGGGCGTGAGATGAGCGAACTCAACGCCGTGTTCGTCCCGTTCACCGCGCAAACGCGCATGTCAGGCGTCGATTTTGTGGCGCATGAGGATGTACCGGCGCGCAGCATCCGTAAAGGTGCAGCCGACTCGGTACGCAAGCACGTCGAGTCGTTGCGCGGGGTCTATCCGCCCGATGTGGTCGAGTCGGTTGACCGCGTGGCAAAAGCCGGTAGCACGCCGCTCGTGGTCTGCGAAGGCAACGAAGTCTTGGGCGTGATTGAACTCAAGGACATCGTGAAGGGCGGCATCCGTGAGCGTTTTGCCGAACTGCGCGCTATGGGCATCCGCACGGTCATGATTACCGGCGATAATGCCCTGACCGCCGCCGCGATTGCCGCCGAAGCCGGGGTTGACGACTTCATGGCGCAGGCCACCCCAGAGGACAAACTGCGTCGTATCCGCGAGGAACAGGCGGGCGGACATCTGGTCGCGATGACCGGCGACGGCACGAATGACGCCCCGGCGCTGGCGCAGGCCGATGTCGGGGTGGCGATGAACACCGGCACACAGGCCGCCCGCGAAGCCGGTAATATGGTTGACCTTGACAGCGACCCGACCAAACTGGTGGATGTCGTCCAAATCGGCAAGCAGTTGTTGATGACCCGTGGCGCGCTGACCACCTTCAGCATTGCCAATGATGTCGCCAAGTATTTCGCCATTCTGCCCGCGCTGTTCGGCTCATTGTACGCCACCAGCGGCCAGACCGACGGCCCCTTAGCCGCCCTGAACGTCATGGGCTTGGCGTCACCGCAGAGCGCGATTTTGAGCGCGGTGATTTTCAACGCGGTCATCATCATCTTGCTGATTCCGCTGGCGTTGCGCGGCGTGACCTACCGCCCGATGAGCGCCGAACAATCGCTGCGCCGCAATTTGTTAATCTATGGCTTGGGCGGCCTGATTATCCCGTTTGTCGGCATTAAGCTGATTGACGTGCTGATTGTCGCGCTAGGCTGGGCTTAATCAAGGAGATTCGCATGAAAAATCTACTTCCGGCAGCGCGGATGCTGCTCATCTTGACCGTCCTGACCGGCCTGATTTACCCGCTGTTCGTCACGGTTGTCGCGCAGGTTTTATACCCGACCCAAGCCAACGGCAGCCTGATTGTGCGCGATGAGGGCGTGGTCGGTTCATCGCTCATCGGACAGGTGATAGATGACCCGCGCTACTTCAGCGGGCGTCCGTCCGCCGTCAACGCCATGCAAGCCGATCAAGCGACTCTGTTGTCATCAGGCGCGAGCAATCTGAGCATGACCAACCCCGCCTTGCTGGACGCTTATGCCGAACGCGCTGCCGCCTTTCGCGCCGCCAACAACCTGTCAGCCGACGCCCTAATTCCGTCTGAGATGGTGATGGCGTCTGGTAGCGGCCTCGACCCACACATCAGCCCAGCGGGGGCGCGACTTCAGGCGGCGCGAATCGCTGAATCCCGTGGTATACCTGTAGATGAGGTGATGGCGCTCATCATCCAATCTACCGAGTCGCCGCAATTGGGCTTCTTGGGCGAGAGCCGCGTCAACGTCCTGATGTTGAATCTGGCATTGGATGACATAACGACCCCGTGAGATTTTGTAGGGGCGCACCCGTATGTGCGCCCGCTCTATCAAAAAAAGGGATAATTCAATGAACGATGACCACCGTCCCGACCCAGACGCGCTATTAGCCGCCATTCAGCGCGACGAATCGCGCAGCAAACGCGGCAAGCTGAAGATTTTCTTTGGTATGGCCGCTGGCGTAGGCAAGACCTACGCCATGTTGCAAGCCGCCCATCGGCGCAAGGCTGAGGGCGTGGATGGGGTCATCGGTTATGTCGAAGCGCACAAACGCCCAGAGACGATGGCGCTGGTGGCCGGCTTAGAGGTCGTGGCGCGCCGCCAACAGGACTATCGCGGCACAGTGTTAGAAGAAATGGACATCGACGCGATACTGGCGCGCAAACCGAGCTTGGTGCTGGTCGATGAACTCGCCCATACCAATGCCCCCGGCGCACGCCACGTCAAACGCTATCAAGACGTGATTGAATTGCTAGAGGCGGGGATTGATGTCTATACCACCGTCAACGTCCAGCACTTTGAAAGCCGTTCGGACACGGTGCGCCAAATCACCGGCGTGACGGTGCAAGAACGGCTGCCCGATTCGGTGCTAGAACTTGCTGATGAAATCGAATTGATTGACCTGTCCCCAGAAGACCTCCGTAAGCGCCTGATGGAGGGCAAGGTCTATACGCTGGAAAAAGCCGCGTCCGCCGCACAAAACTTTTTCCGCCTCGGCAATCTGACCGCCTTGCGCGAGATGTCGCTGCGCTTGACCGCCGAACGGGTAGACCACCAACTGCAAGATTACATGCAGATCAAGCGCATCAGCGGGCCGTGGAAATCGTCAGAGCGCCTGATGGTGGCGGTAGGCCCCAGCCCCTATGCCGAAAATTTGGTGCGCTGGACGCGCCGCATGGCTTATAACCTCGAAGCGCCGTGGCTGGCCGCCTATATCAAGACCAGTACGCCGCTGTCGGCACAGGCCGAAAAGCAATTAGACGCCAACTTGACGCTTGCGCGCTCACTAGGCGCAGAGGTGATTACCACGGCTGGCGATGACGTGACCGAGGGGTTGATTCACCTCGCACATCAGCGCAATGTGACGCAAATCGTGGTCGGCAAAACGCAGCATCCGTGGCTACGCAATCTATTACGTGGCGGGTCGCCGACTGAGCGCATGATTCGAGCGGCTGGCGATATTGATGTCTCGGTGGTCAGCGCCGAAGATGAGGGCGCGCCGCCCAGTCCTGTCCGCGTCAGTTTGTCGATGCCGACGCGCCACTCTTCATGGAAACAATACGTCCTCGCCGTCGGGATTGTGGCGATTGTCACCCTTTTTGATTTGATGTCGGGGAACTGGTTGAGTTACGTGGCCGTCGGCTTAACCGAATTATTGGCCGTATTGCTGATTGCGGTCTATATCGGGCGTGGCCCGGCGTTGGTCGCTGCCTTCGTCAGCGCGCTCAGTTGGAATTTTTTGTTCATCGAGCCACGCTTCACCCTCCAAATTTACCAGACGCAGGACTTTATCTTATTCCTGTTGTATTTTTTGATTGCGCTGTTCACCGGCAACTTGACCGCCCGCCTGAAACAGCAAGAACAGCAAGCGCGTTATAACAGCGAGCGCAACCTCGCCCTCTACCGATTGGCGCGGGACGTGGCCGGTGCGGTGGATATGGATGATGTTGTGCGCGTCGGCGTTCAACAAATTGGGCAGGCTTTTAACGCCGATGTCGGGGTCTGGTTAACCCAGTCTGAAAAAACGTTGAACGAGACCTCACACCCCGCCAGCACGCTCGTCGTTAACGATAAAGAGTATAATGTCGCGCTGTGGGCCTTTCACCATAGCAAACCGGCGGGCCGCGATACCGATACGCTTCCCTCGGCGGACGGGCGCTATTACCCCCTCAAAACCACCGGCCCGACCATCGGTATCTTGGGGATTCGGTTGCGCGAACCAGAGCAGCTTAGTTTTGAGCAACAACTTTTGTTAGAGACGTTCGTCACCCAATTGGCCTTGACCGTAGAACGTGAGCTACTCGATCAAGCCAGCGAACGCGCCACGATGATGGCTGAATCCGAACGCCTGTACACGACGCTCTTAAACTCGATCAGCCATGAATTACGGACGCCCATCACCGCCATTACGGGCATCGCCAACACGCTTGCCGACCCGCACGCCAACCTCAAAGATGACGCCCGTAGCGCGCTCGGCGCAGATATCCAAGAGGCGGCGGCGCGCTTGAATCGGCTGGTTGAGAATTTGTTGGATATGTCGCGCTTAGACAGCGGGCGTTTAGAGGTTAAGCGTGATTGGTGTGATGCTTGTGACCTGTTGAGCAGCGCGGTCAATCGGCTCAAGAAGCGCCTTGATGGGCGTCCGCTGACGATTGATTGCCCGCCGGGGATGCCGCTGATTTCGCTGGATTTCGTCTTGGTCGAACAGGTTTTGGTCAACCTGATCGAAAACGCCTGTGCTTATACCTCACCGCAAACCGCCATCCGTCTCAGCGCGGGCATGGACGGCAACAGCATGACCCTGATGGTCGAAGATAGCGGCAGCGGTATCCCCCCCGAAGAACTGCCGCACATCTTCCAGAAATTTTACCGCATCGCAGGCACAGCCGCTGGCGGCACGGGCTTGGGATTGTCGATTGCCGAGGGGATTATCAGCGCCCATAACGGCACGATCCATGCCGTGAATGCTCCCGACGGCGGCGCACGCTTTATCATCCGACTGCCCGTGATTGGGACGCCCCCGCAAGTGAAGGAATCAGACCTATGATCGATAACCCACGCATCCTTGTGATTGACGATGAGGTGCAAATCCGCCGTTTTTTGCGCTTTAGCCTCGAAGCCAACGGCTATCGTGTCTACGAGGCCGAAAGCGGGCGCGAAGGGCTGTTGAGCGCGGCCAAGCTGCGCCCCGACCTGATTATTCTTGACCTCGGCTTGCCCGACATGACCGGTCACGCCGTCCTGAATAGTTTACGCGAGTGGACGCACACCCCCGTGATTATTTTATCGGTTCACGATTCCGACAAAGATAAGGTCATAGCGCTGGACGGTGGCGCGGACGATTATCTGACCAAGCCGTTTAGCCCGGAAGAGTTGATGGCACGCATCCGCGCCGCTATGCGCCACGCCCAACCCGAACCAGAGCAACCGGTCTTGACCTTTGGGCATGTCCAGATTGACTTGACCCGCCGAGTGGTCACAAAAAACAGCCTACCGGTTAAGCTGACGCCGACGGAATACGCCTTGCTCAAGCTGATGGCGCAGCACGCCGGGCGCGTTTTGACCCATCAACAGATTTTACGCGAGGTCTGGGGCCCGGAATACATCAACGAGACGCATTATCTGCGCGTGTATTTCGCACAATTGCGCCAAAAAATTGAGCTGGACACGACGTTACCGGCGCTGCTCATCACCGAACCGGGCGTGGGCTACCGTTTGCGGGTCGAATAGGGCAGAAACGGTTTTGGTCGGTTTCAAAAGGGTATAGGGCGGCGGACGCCCCGTTGGGCGTCCCTACGAATGACGATTTTGGTAGGGACGCGCAACGGCGCGTCCATCACCACGTACCTTTCTTTCCTCCTCTAAATTTTGATACGTTTGCCCTAACCCCGCCATGCACCCGTCAGCGTTTTGCTGAAAATGAGATATAGTTTGGAGTGTTGTTTTCCGCGAATCCTGATTTTCGACTAGGCTTGCCGTGTAACCTGATGACGATTCCCTCCGGTTTTGAATTACGACCCATCCAGTCGCAAGACATGGATTTTCTATGCCAATTGTACGGCTCGACCCGCGAAGAAGAATTGGCGCAGGTTGATTGGCCGTCAGCGCAAAAAGACGCTTTCGTGCGGATGCAGTTTGAAGCCCAACACGCCCATTATCAGCAACATTATCCCAACGCCCAGTTTGATGTCGTCCTCTATGACGCCAAACCCATCGGGCGGATGTATGTGGACCGCCACCCCAAAGAAATCCGCCTGATGGAAGTGACGCTTGTCCAAGCAATACGCGGGCGCGGACTGGGGACGACCCTGATGCGCTGGTTGATGGACGAGGCCGCCCAAACCGACAAAATACTGACCTTACACGTCGAAGAATTTAACCCCGCTTATCGCCTCTATCAACGACTGGGCTTTAAGCCGCTCGAACAACGCGGCGTGTATATGTTCATGGAATGGAAACCAGAATGATTGCCAAATTGACCTATGGTGTGTTTGAGCCGTTGTTGAACCAGTCATTTTTAATTCACTACGGCAACAGTGAGACCTTACCCGTGACTCTGACTGAGGCGACTCGGTGGGGGCTGACGCCAGAGACGCCAGAACAAGCGGAAAACCGCCCATTTTCGCTGGTATTTCAATCGACCATTCGCCAACATTTGCCGCAAGGGACATTTCAGATCAGCCATGAGATATTGGGCGACCAACAAATTTTTATCGTCCCGTTAGCGCCCAATGCGGTTGGGATTCAATATCAGGCGGTTTTCAACCCATAAAACCGGCTCGACACAAAAAACGAGGCTATATCTCTCAAGATATAGCCTCGTTTCGTTTTACCACAAAATGACCGAACTATGTGAGCGGCGGGT
>Ga0105049_10009390_pt1 | contig 11281 bp, 11 predicted proteins | sample MAT06_FD_78087 | JGI IMG/M metagenome (GOLD analysis project Ga0105049, IMG submission 78087) | Freshwater microbial communities from Lake Fryxell liftoff mats and glacier meltwater in Antarctica - MAT-06 | ecosystem: Environmental > Aquatic > Freshwater > Ice > Liftoff microbial mat | place... | reverse complement strand
CTGGTGCGGGTGGAGGGACTTGAACCCCCACGCCTCGCGGCGCCAGAACCTAAATCTGGTGCGTCTGCCAATTTCGCCACACCCGCATGAACCAAAAGGCGGCGCAAACCGCACCGCCCCGAAATCCGCGCCTGTCTAGCAAAGAGGCGCGAGGGATGCGAGGAGAAAATCCGTGTGTCGGCCCGGGCAGTTGACAGTGAATCCTGCAGCGCTGCGACAGTGCATGTGTCAACCAGCGGTTACGATAACCGATCCAACAAGCGCTAGTTCCCGTAGCGGAAATGCCCTGCGCTTAACCCATTCTTGCCACATTCGGATGGAAGAAGGGGCAAGTTGCACGGTCCATCACCGCAGGAGCATGACAAGTGGCACAGATGTTCAATGCCCGCACCATTCAGACAGCCGAACCGGTCGCAACCGTGCCGTGCGGAGTTGCCGCCGGAACCAGGATCATGACGATGGATGGCGAAATTCCGGTGGAGTTTCTGGAGGTGGGCGACCGCGTCATAACCCGCGACGCCGGGGTATGTGTGCTGCGCGGTATCGTGTCGATGCAGGTTAAGAATGTTGAAATGATCCGCGTCGCCGCCGATTGCCTGGGCACCGGCCGCCCTGGCGAAGACGTGCTGGTGGCCCCCGGTCAACGCGTCCTGCTGCGCGATTGGCGGGCAATGGCGCTGTATGGCCAGGCCCAGGCGATGGTGCCGGTTTCGCGGCTGGTCGACGGACAATACATCAGCCGGGTCGCATCGGCATCAGCACGGCTGTTCACCCTGCAATTCGATGCAAGCCACGTGATCTATGCCGATGGTCTTGAACTGGCCTCCGAAGACGTATCCGTTACCGCCTGACCAAAGGCCGGGTCGCCTTGCGGAACAGCTTGGCACCGCCGTTCATGACAAGCCCCGCTGCAAATACACATCTGGAGCGTGATGAGCTTTGACCAGAACCGCGGGCGGTCCGACCGGAGTTTGCACAAACTCCGGAACGAAGCCTGTACAGGCTTCGGCTCGATTTCTGCAAAGAAATCGGTCGAGGGCGGCGACCGGACCGCCGCTTCCACCACAAGGCATCCTGCGGTAGGCCTCTCTCACCAAGGTGCACAACGATTGGCGTCGGCGATGCCGACGGCTCGAGGCAAAGTCTGCCGCATCGCCACCATCGGCAATCACCACCACATCTTGCGGTGCAAATGCCCCCTACCCAAAGCCTAGCGGCTCCCCTATACTCCCTGTGGATAACTGGCCCGTTATACCGAGGGATACCCGATGCGTTGCCCGTTTTGCGGAAACATTGATACTCAGGTCAAGGACAGCCGCCCGGCAGAGGACCACGTTTCAATCCGGCGCAGACGGTTCTGCCCAGCCTGCGGCGGGCGCTTCACCACCTATGAGCGGGTGCAATTGCGTGACCTTGTGGTCATCAAGACCTCTGGCAAACGCGAAGATTTCGACCGCACCAAGCTGGAGCGCTCGATCCGCATCGCCATGCAGAAACGCCCGATCGACCCGGAACGGATCGACCAGATGATTTCGGGCATTGTCCGCCGCCTTGAATCGCTGGGCGATACCGACATACCGTCCAAAGTGATCGGCGAGATCGTGATGGAAACCCTGGCGCGGATCGACACCGTGTCCTATGTGCGGTTTGCCAGCGTTTACAAGAACTTCCAGGCCGCCGACGATTTCGACAAGTTCGTTTCCGAACTGCGCCCACAGGGCAACGGCGACGAGTGAGCGCGGACGACGACCTTTGCCACATGCGCCACGCTCTGGCCCTTGGCCAGCGGGGCTGGGGAAATACCTGGCCAAATCCTGCAGTTGGCTGCGTCATCGTTCAGGGTAGCCGCGTCGTTGGGCGCGGCTGGACGCAGAGCGGCGGCAGGCCCCATGCCGAAACCATGGCTTTGGCGCAGGCCGGGGCTGCGGCGCGCGGTGCAACCGCCTATGTCACGCTGGAACCCTGTTCCCACCACGGTCAGACGCAGCCCTGCGCCGATGCCCTGATCGCTTCCGGCATTGCCCGGGTGGTCAGTGCAACGACCGACCCTGACCCGCGGGTCAGCGGGCAAGGCCATTCCCGTTTGCGGCAAGAAGGGGTCGTGGTCACCGAAGGCGTCGCGGGGGCCGAAGCACAGCAAGCTAACGCGGGTTTTTTCCTGCGGGTCCGGTCAAGCCGACCCCAAGTCACGCTGAAACTGGCCACCACGCTCGATGGCCGCATTGCAACCGCCACTGGTGCCAGCCGCTGGATCACCGGGCCGCAGGCACGCCGCAAGGTCCACGCGCTGCGGGCACAAAGCGACGCGGTGATGGTGGGGGTAGGCACTGCGCTGGCCGATGACCCCGACCTGACGGTGCGCGATATCGGAGTGGCGCGGCAACCGGTACGAATCGTGGTGGATAGCGGGCTGCGGCTGCCGTTGAGCAGCCGGCTGGTGCAGTCCGCCAAGGACGGGCCGCTGTGGCTGTGCCACGGCGCGGCAAGCGACCGCGCCAAGGCCGCCCTGACCCGCGCCGGGGCTCGGCTGGTTGCCTGTGGTCCCGGCCCTGGCAAGCCTGACCTTGGTGCCGTGCTGGCCGCACTGGCGCAGGCCGGCCTGACCCGTATCCTGTGCGAGGGCGGCGCGGCCATCGCGGCGGCCCTGCTGCAGGCCGGTCTGGTGGACGACCTGATGCTGTTTTCGGCGGGGCGGATCATCGGCGATGGCGGCAAGGGGGCGGTTGGCGCGCTGACATCCGGCAACCCGCTCGCCGGTCTGCCGCAGTTCGAACTGATCGACCACCGCCGGTTGGGCGATGACCTGTTGGCGCACTGGCGGCTGCGTGCGGCAACTGCCGGTTAGGCTATCGGGCTTTCAGGCCGGGCTTACCCCGCCGCAACGCGATAAATTACAATGCGCTCGAAACCGATGCCTCACCGCCACAGATCGGCCCGGCTGGCCGCCAACCCCTGCAGCTTTGACAGCAACCGGTTGCTTGCCCCCGACCTTGGCCCTGCACCGCTGGCCAGCCGCTCTGCCACCACTTCAACGGGGCACGGTAGCCCGCTCACCGGGTCGCGGTAGCGTGGATAGGCGATCAGAGCGGCATGGGCCAGCGCCAGCAGCGAGGGCCGTGCCGTGCGGCGGGCCGAAACCCGGCCCAGATCGCGGGTCAGCCCCCAGCCGGCATAGAACGGGGTGCCCAGACAGGTGACCGGCTTGCCGCGCAGCAACGCCTCGAACCCCAGCAGCGAGGTCATGGTCCAGACATCGTCCACCACCAGGATCAGCGCCACCGGGTCGGCATTGGGCACCACAAGATCGGCCAGCCCCGCCAACCGCTCCGCCGGGATGGCCCCCGCGCGCAGCCCCGCCTCGACATCGGGGTGGGGCTTGTACAGGATCACGGCGACCGGATTGGCTTCGCGCGCCGCCGCCAGCAGGCCCAGATTGGTTTTCACCAGATCGGCCCCCAGCCGGATCGAGGCATCATCTTCCACCTGCCCCGGCACCAGAATCCGCTGGCCCCCGGACAGGGCATGCAGATCAGGCACGACGGCGGCGGCCAGATTGTATTTGCTGAGCCCCAGCGCCCGGATGCGGTCAATCAACTCCGCCGCCCGGCTTTCCCCACCCGGGGGCAAGGGGGCGGCGATCAACCGCTCCAACCGGCTTGCGCGGGTCGGGTCGTAGTAGATGCCAAGGTCATCGCTGACCAGCGACAATGGGGGGATCAGTTGCGCCCCTAGCCCACGCGAGCGCAGGAACCCATCCTCAACCCGGCGCAGAATGGGGGCGGTGGCCAGCCCCTTGCTTTCCTTGCCTGCCCAGACCAGCACGCCCCGCCCGGTTTCCCGCGCCATGGTCAGTGCCGCATCCGGGTCATTGCTGAACCGCAACCGTTTTTCGCCGCCAAAAGCCTGTTGCAGATGCCGCCGCTTCCACAGCCGCATGCCAACAGCCACATGGCCGTGCCGATCCTCGCGAAAGGTCCGGGCCATGGCTTCCAACTGGTTCAGCACCGCCTCGAAGCTGCAAAGCCGATCGCGGCAGGGGTCATACCATGTGGGGTAAAGCAGCATCGCGGCAGCGAACAACTGTTCGCGGGTCAGGGTCCGTTGGCGGCGCGCCAGCGATTTTTCGTTCTCGGTCAGACCCCATCCGGCGTAAAAGGGCTGGCCAAACACCCTTGGCCGGTGCCCGGCCAGCACCGCCTCGAACCCCAGTTGCGATGACACGCAATAGACAGCGAAGGCCCCCTGCAGCAGCTTCCACGGCGATACGGCATCGGCCAACAGCACTGCACCGCCACCCGCATCGGCAGCGCCAAAATGCCCCGTCCGGTCGCCGGATGCGGTTTCCGGATGGGTCTTGATGATGAGCCGCCGGCCCGGATGCTCTGTTCGCGCCGCGTGTAGCATGTCGTGGAACGATGTTTCCCCGGCACCGCCAAACCGCACCGAAGCGTCGCCCCGCACCTGATCCAACACCAGCACATAACCCGGCTCCGGCACGGCAAGGGCGCTGTCATGCAAATTGTATTTCGACAGGTCCGATGCAATCAGCCGGGCGATCCCGTCGCGCGCCCGCGCCAGAAGGGCGCTGTCATCCAAGGGATGGCTGGCCAGCAGATGTTCAAGATCAGACGGGGTGGAAGGGTCGAAATGCACCCCGCGCTGGTCGATCAGCAATCCCAGTGGCGGCTCGCCAGAACGGCCGGGGCGGATCGAGCGCAAAAAGGCATCTTCCACCCGCAGCAGTGCGGCACCAGACCGCGCCGCCATCGCCTCGCCCCGCCAGGCCAGCGGGCTGCGGCCCCAGACGGCGATGCTGTCGCCTGGCCCCGCCAACCCCAGCGCCACCTTGTGCCCGGCCAGCGCCAGAATGCGCTTCACCCGCCCCCGCGCCATCCCGGCGGTATAAACGAAAAGCCGCCCGGAACGCGCGCCGGCGGCTTCGCTGTCTGGCGTGTCGGCCACTCAGTTCCCGGCCAGCGTATTCACCGCATTGGCCGAATTGAGCGACCCGGTGACGGCACCGATGGTTTTCTGCCACTGCACGAACGGCGCTTCGGTGACATAGACGGTGTCGCCGTCACGGATCACGAAATCACGCGCCATGAACATGCCGGTGGGTTCGGTCAGATCGAGCACATAGACAAAGCGCTGGTCGCCGACCAGATCGCTGCGGCCCAGCACCGAATTGGCAATCTCGGCCGGTTCGTTGCGGAACACAAAGACACCGGTCGGATCGGCAAGATTTGAATTCAGCCCGCCGACCTGCGCAATCGCTTCAAGCGCCGACAGGTTCTGGCTATCGAACGGCACCCGGTTCTGAGCGCCGGTGGCACCGAGCGCGGTAAAGGCGCGGGTATCCTCTTCGACAAGAATCCGGTCGCCGCCACGCAGCGCAATGTCGAATTGCGGATACCTATACAGGTCTTGCAGCCAGATCTTGCCCTGCTGGCTGCCACGGATCACGGTGATCTGGGCGATCTTGGGCTCGATCACCACACCACCGGCCCGCGCCAGCATCGACGACAAGGTCCGGGTTGGCCGCTCGATCGGGTAAACCCCCTGCCCGCCGACCCCGCCCACCACCGAAACGGTGGAGCCGTTGCCCGCCAGCCGGGTGACCTGCACCTGCGGATCGGGGGTCTGGGTATCGAGCTTGTTGGTAATGGCCTGCCGCAATTCCTCGGGCGTATTGCCCGCTGCCTTGATCCGCCCCGCATAGGGCACAAAGATGAAGCCGGAGCCATCGACCTGCATCTCGGTCAGGACCGAGACCTTTTGCCCCTGACTGGCCAGCAGACCGTCATTGACGTTTTCAAAGATCGTCAGCCCCAGCGTGTCGCCGGGGTTGATGGTGTCGGAACCGACGACACCCGCATTCACAAAGGCCTGGCCGAAGCCAAGCGCCGGAACCACGCCGGTTGCCCGCGTCACATGGTCGTTGACCGACACCACAAAGGCATCGCCCGCTTTCAGTTCCGACGACGAAAAGATTTCCCGCTTGTTCGGCCCGGATCGCGGCAAACCACATGCCGAAACGGTGGCGAAAAGCGCCAACAGGGCCAGAGACCTGGCCCCTTTGGTTGCCATGAATTTCACTGCCAGGGCTCCTTGACTGTAAACTGCCTCAAGTTTTTTTTGTAACCTAGCAGAAAACAGTCAGAAAAAACCAGCGGCCATTGTTTCCGTTACTTCACAAGGCGCAACTGTTGCCTTGGTGCAGCGTTGCCCGATGCCAGCGCGTCATAGGGATCCTGCGCTGCCAGCATCATGTCCACCACCTGCCGCAGCAAGGCGCGCCGCCCCCGGCTGGAATAGAACCCGCCCGGTATCTGCGAGGTTTCCAGCAGATAGTGGCGATAATCGCGGTAGGCCCTGCTGTCAGGCCGGGTGGGTTGGGCAAAGAATTCCGCCAGCGGCTGGGTCGAGACAAACTCCGGCTTGGCATAGACGGCATCGCCAAACACCTTGAGCGGCAATCCCCGCCACAGCGCCTGTTGCGCGGCAGTGGAATTGACCGTGACCGCTGTGCGCGCCTGGTTCAACAGTGCCGCCAGCTTGCCGCCGCGCACGAAATGCACCCGGTCGGCCACGCCATGCTCTGCCGCCAGCCGCACAATCTCTTGGCTGATCCGCACCCGGCCATCTTCCAGCGGATGGGCCTTGAACACTAGATGATGGTGGGTCGGCGCGCCTTTGGCAAACCCCTCGATCGTCAGCGTCAGAAACTCTGTCATGGTGCGGAACGGGCTGTGCATCTGGAAACTGCTGTCATGTTCCAGTTGCAGCAACGCCAGATGATAGGGAAACCCGCCATGCTTCACCCGCAGTGTCGCGGCGATCCGCTCCACCGCATGATAGGGCATCAGCAGCAGCCGCTTGAGGTAGAGCCGAAATTCTCCGGTAACGCCAATTGCCCGGTGCGGCTGGAAATTGCCGTAGCTCCGGTTTTGCGTCAGCACGAACCAATGGTACAGCGCGCCATAAAACACATGATGGCGCATGTCGCCCCAGTTTGCCGGGGCATCGGGCAGATCCATATCCAGATTGGCCAGCGCACCCTGCATCTGTGCCACGCTTTGCTGCATCAGCCGAGAATTGCCGTTGGAGCCGCCACGCTCATACGTCACCCAATAGGGCCGCAGATACCCCTCTTCGAACACATGTACCATCAGGCCCAGCGCCTTGCCGCGGGCGACGGCACTGGCATGGATCGGCCTTGTATCCCCGTAGAGCACGATATCGGTGATGCCTTTGCCCGCCAGAATGGCGTCCAGCGCTGCCGGCCATGCGTCGGCGTTGCCGGTAAAGGGCAGATAGGTCGATGGATCGCGCCAGAAATGCGCATCGCCCTGATTGAAGCCGACGCGGTGCACGGCGCTGCCCGCAGCGCGCAGCATCATTGCCAAGCGGTGGAAAAACGGCCCGTGCGGCCCCTGCAAGAACAGGAACACCCGCCCGTTGCCTGTGACACCCGTCATCTGAAACCACCCCGGAACGCCCGCTCCCCGGCATCTGTGTGCCGTGCATCGCTGCCAAAGTCACGCCGAATAATCGGGCATTCAGGGGGCAAATGTCTCCAATCTTTCCAATCCTCCCACACCGGCGCTGCTGGCATGACAATGGCCCGGCCATGTGGCCCTGATGTCCACTTGCCTGAAGCAGGCGCAGCGATTAGTTCAATGGCAAAGGAGCGTTGCGATGTTCACCGGGATCATTACGGATGTGGGCGAAGTGCTGGCGCTGGACCAGCAGGGCGACCTGCGCGCCCGGATCGGCACCAGCTATGACCCGGCGGGGATCGACATCGGCGCTTCCATTGCCTGTGACGGCATATGCCTGACCGTGGTGGCTCTTGGCACCTCGTCGCGCGGCTGGTTCGACGTGCAGATATCGGCGGAAACCCTGACGAAAACCACCATCGGCGGCGGCAATCGGGCCGAATGGCGGGTTGGCGCAAAGGTCAATCTGGAACGGGCGCTGCGGGTTGGCGATGAACTGGGCGGCCATATCGTGTCGGGCCATGTCGATGGCGTCGCAGAGGTGATGGCCATGGCGGATCAGGGCGACAGCACCCGCATCCGCTTTCGCGTTCCCGGCGCGCTGGCCGGTTTCATCGCGCCCAAAGGCTCGGTTGCGCTGAACGGCACCTCGCTGACCGTCAATGAGGTGGAAGGGGCAGAGTTCGGCATCAACGTCATCCCCCACACCAAAGCGGTCACGACCTGGGGGCAGGTCCGGGTCGGCGATCTGGTGAATATCGAGATCGACACGCTGGCCCGCTATGTGGCGCGGCTGCGCGAATGGGCCCCCAATTGAGGTTTGCGGCATGAGCCTGATCGGCCACAACCGCGGCCCGACGATGGCGGAAGGCCACTCCTGGCGCAAATATTGCTGGGCCGAGGCGCGCCGCGCCCTGTTGCCGACCCTGCCGCTGGAGGTGGTGCGCCTGCGGGTGGCACGGGCCCGCGCCATCGGGCTGGACTACAAGACCTATGCCACCGTGCGCGCCAGCACCGGCCAGGATATCGTGGCCTTCCTGTTTTCCTCCAACGCTTTGCGGCTGTTCGCCCCCGCCCCGCACCTGCCGCCAGACCGTGCGGCGCGGCTGGCTTCCATCGAAGCCTGCGACCGCCTTGCCGCGATCCACCGCCCCTTGTCGGCGGAGCAGATACAGATACCCGGCATCGACACCGCCTTTGCCGCACCGCACCCCTTTGCCATATGGCGCGAGGTCCGCGCCATCCTGCGCGCCGCCCTGTCGGTTCGCGGTCTGGCACCCGAAGGGGTGCTGGTGATCGGCGATGCCGGGGCCGAGCAGGATTGGCCGGCAACCGCCGCCCTTGCAGGCTATCTGCCGGCCGACCGGTTCTTTGCCGGATAGACACTGCGGGGTTGCCGAACCATGGCGGCCGCCTGCGCGCCTCCGCACAGCCTCCCTGCCCAAAGCACCCGGATGCGACCCCCACCCGCTCTGGCCTTTCCCGCCCCGCTGCGCTAAGGCCTGCGTGCCGCGACCGGAGCCTCGCACCATGCCAAAATCTGAATATCATGACGCCATCTCTTCGGTGGAAGAGATCATCGAGGATGCCCGCAACGGCAAGATGATCATCCTGGTCGATCACGAAGACCGCGAGAATGAGGGCGATCTGCTGATCCCGGCGGAAATGGCCGATGCAGCGGCGATCAACTTCATGGCGACCCATGGCCGCGGGCTGATCTGCCTTGCGCTGACCGGCGAACGGATTGATGCGCTGGGGCTGCCGCTGATGGCATCGCAGAACTCGTCGCGCCATGAGACCGCCTTTACCACCTCGATCGAGGCGCGCGAAGGCGTCAGCACCGGCATTTCGGCGCATGACCGCGCGCTGACCGTCAGGGTGGCGATTGATGCCACCAAGGGTGCCGCCGACATCGCAACCCCCGGCCATGTCTTTCCGCTGCGCGCCCGCGATGGCGGCGTGCTGGTGCGCGCGGGCCATACCGAAGCGGCGATTGATGTGCCGCGCCTCGCCGGGCTGAAACCCGCCGGGGTGATCTGCGAGATCATGAATGATGACGGGTCGATGGCGCGGCTGCCCGATCTGGTGGCCTTTGCCCAGAAACACAATCTGAAGATCGGCACCATTTCCGACCTGATCGCCTATCGCCGCCGCCATGACCATCTGGTCAGGGAAACTGCAGTGAAACGGGTGACATCGGTGCATGGCGGCGAATGGGTGATGCGGATCTTTACCGACGAATTGCAGGGCGCAGAACAGATCGCCCTGACCAAGGGCGATCTGGCCAGCCCGGAACCGGTTCTGGTGCGGATGCATGCGCTGAACCCGCTGGAGGATGTGCTGGGGCTGAACGCCGCCCGGTCCGGCGAACTGGCCGCAGCCATGCACGCCATCGCGGCAGAAGGTCGTGGTGTGCTGGTGCTGCTGCGCGATACCACGATGAAGCTGGTGGTGGATGGTGCCGCCAGCCCGCAAACGCTGCGCCAGTACGGGGTGGGCGCGCAGATCTTGGCGGCCCTTGGCCTGAGCAACCTGACGCTCCTGTCCAATTCGCCCCAGCCGCGTGTCGTTGGCCTTGAAGCCTATGGCCTGACCATTGCCGGCACCCGCCCGATTCCATTGGAGTAGATGATGGCTGAACAGGAAACCCATTACAGTCTGCCACTTCCCGCCTTCGACAAGCCGGTAAAGCTGCTGATCGTCGTCGCCCCCTTTTACAAGGATATCGCCGACGATCTGGTGGCCGGGGCGCGCGCGGTGGCAGAGGCGGCTGGTGCTTTGGTGGAACTGGCCGAGGTGCCTGGCGCGCTGGAAGTGCCGACGGCGATCCGTCTGGCGCACCGCCATGCCGATTTCGATGGCTATGTGGCTTTGGGCTGCGTGATCCGGGGCGAAACCACTCATTATGATACGGTCTGCACCGACTCGAGCCGGGCGCTGAGCCTCCTGGGCCTTGATGGCTGCTGCATCGGCAACGGGATTCTGACGGTGGAAAACCGGGCACAGGCTCAGGTGCGCGCGGCGCCGGATCAGGGCAACAAGGGCGGCGGGGCGGCGGCGGCGGCACTGCATCTGATCGCCCTGTCGCGCAAATGGTCGCGCGCCACCAAAGGCATCGGCTTCAAGGCCAAAGCCGGATGAGCGGGCCGACCAACAAACGCCAGATGAAATCGGCGGCGCGGCTTTATGCGCTGCAGGCGCTGTTCCAGATGGAAGCCTCGGGGCAGACGGTGGAGGCAATCCGGGCCGAGTTCGAAACCCACCGCTTCGGTGCCACCTATGAAGGCGATGAAATGGCCGAAGGCGATGTGGCGCTGTTTCGCGCCATCCTTGATGATGCGGTGAACTGGCAGGGCCCGATAGATCAGGCCACCGACCGCGCACTGGTGGCCAAATGGCCGATTGCCCGCATCGACCCGACGCTGCGCGCCCTGTTCCGTGCCGCCGGTGCCGAACTGCGCAACCCTGCGACGCCGCCCAAAGTCGTCATCAACGAATTTGTCGATATCGCCAAGGCATTCTTTCCCGAAGGGAAAGAGGCGAAATTCGTCAATGCGGTTCTGGATCACATGGCCCGCGAAGCGCGGCCAGAGTCTTTTGCCACGCCCTGAACTGACAGGCTCCAAGCTGACACGCCCTGATCCAAATGAAAAACGCCCCGAATCCGGGGCGTTCCAATGGCAATCCCGCAGGATCACCCGTCATGGTCGGTCATGCCGGATCAGGCCGGACCTGTCAGGCCAGACTTATCAGGCCAGACTTATCAGGCCAGAGCGAGGTTG
>Ga0105049_10009386_pt1 | contig 11282 bp, 9 predicted proteins | sample MAT06_FD_78087 | JGI IMG/M metagenome (GOLD analysis project Ga0105049, IMG submission 78087) | Freshwater microbial communities from Lake Fryxell liftoff mats and glacier meltwater in Antarctica - MAT-06 | ecosystem: Environmental > Aquatic > Freshwater > Ice > Liftoff microbial mat | place... | reverse complement strand
CATATCCTTTGTCTTAAGAAAATTTACCAATTCTTTATGCGGCATTCCTTTAATAATTTTTACTTCGTCACCAAATTTATAATCATCTATTATAAATAATATTTCTTCAGGAATTTCTCCCTGTGCCATAATTGTGTATTTAAATTTAATTCTCTCTTCTTTCAAAATTTTCATAGCATCCAATGCATAATGATAACCTTTCTTCCAGTGATACCTGCCGATTGAAATAATTTCGATTTCATTTCCGACTTCACATAATTCTGAATTCTCCTTAAGCAAATCATCTGAAACACTTGAATGTATTACTTGAATTTTTTCTTTCACAGTTCCATACCTTAATGACTCTTTTGCAATTGCCTCTGAGACTGCATGAAATCCGTCAATCAACGGGAAATATTTTCTGTAAGATTCCGCTAACACTTTATCATTCAAAGGACTGTAATTTATATGTGCTCCTCTCAGGCTTAATGCAAGTTTGCAACTTAATATTTCCATTAATTCAGGATTACGCTCTACTGTTTTTGCCCACTGTATATGAAAAATATCAGGTTCATTATTTAAAATTGGAAATATTAATCCGGCTTTTAAAATGTAATTTTTTATTTCCGGACTTCTGCTGAAAATTATTTTCGATATTTGAAAATATTTACCGGGAGAATTTATTAACAGTTCCAAAGATTGTTTTATTACAAAAAATATTAATCTGATTTTAGATTCCGGAGTTGGGAATAATTTCACATCACCCTTATAGCTTACATTCTTTGTCTGCTTTCCGAATAAGAATATTTCAAAACCATTCTCTGACAATACTTCTATCAGATTTTCTATAAAAGTTGTAGAAGGTATATTACCTGAATAAATTGCTACTTTAATTTTTTTATCTGATTTGATCTTCTTTTTCCTTATAAATATTTTTTGTAAAAAGTGACAATGTAAGAAGCATACTTACCGGATGTGAATAATAAACAGAATCTGTGTTTTTGAATTTATCGTAAAATTCTTTTATAATCTTTTCAGGAATTAACTCATTCAGATTTTTATTTTCAAATAAATGTTTCCTCAACTCTTTATCATTTTCCTCACCGATGAATTGTATCTCCCAGTTTCTTGTAGTAAGTTTGCTTCCCGATAATTTATTTTTTATCTCACGCTTAACTTTTTTTAATATTCTGTATGGTATTCTCGTTTTACTGTTATATCTTTTATAATTATATAAGTTTAATGGATCATATGTCTGCCATGGTATCTCTGCTAATGACGGATCTTTCATTTTAATGTATTCAATCTGAATTTGTCTGCCTGATAAATAATTTTCCGGAACTGTACAAATAAATTTACTCATCGCATCATCATAATAAGGCAGGACAACAGGATGACAGTCACTGAATACATTCATGTTTGCACTCGTCCATCTCGGTGCCCAGTACATAGATTTAAATGCTCTGATTCCCGAATTTGCATTATCAATTTTAATTTCTCTTAGTAAATCTGAAATTCTGTTTCTGAAATAACTCTCAAAATTATCTTTTAAATCCCATTGTTTCCATAATGCTTCGGCAAGTTCCTTTCCGCCGCGTTTAAGAATTTTCTTTACTAAAACATCAACCTGTACATCGAAAGTAATATCATCTTCTACTCCCATATCATCAAACAATACATCTCCCCAGTGCCCCAGATAAAATACATTTCCAAGTTTCTTAATTTTTTCTATAACTGCCATCTGTCTTGGATGAGTAAAATCTGCATAACATTGATTTATCTCAGACAGCTCATTTATGATATTCCATAAATATGCTTTCGGAATAATAAACTCATCAAATGGAATTCCCTTTTTTTTACAGATTTCTTTTCCGTATTTTGTCTCATCAAAACTATTTTGAAATTTATATGAATAAGCTTTTACATTCATTCCTTTGTTTAATCCTGCAGCCTGAGTTCGGCTGTCAAGTCCGCCTGATAAAGGAAGAATAACATTTTTTCCTTTTAGATTTTCATTCGTAATATTTTCAAACAAATGTGCAAATTCTTCAGTTGCCTGTTTAAATGAAATTTCTCTCGGACTGTAATTCCAGCTCCAGTATTTCTTTGAATTTTCTAAAAATCCGTTTTCATTAAAACTATAATCTGTTGCCGGCTGCAATGCCTCAAGATTATTATAATATGTATCTTTTTCAAGAAAGAATCCGGCTGCTGCAAATATACATATTGCTTTAAGATTCAATGAATTTTCATTGCCGGTATTTCCAAAAACTTGTCTGTGAGGGATAATATTAGTTTTCAAATTTCTTTTAAACCGATAATCATTTTTTTTTAAACCATTCAAATCTCATCTTTGCTGAAACTTTTGAAGCAATCTCAAATGGCAGAATTACATCGAGTATAAAATCTTTCATAAATTTTTTCTTAAGATCAGGATATGAATCAAGTCTTTTCTTTAACTCAATTCTGCTTTCCAGATAATTTTTTCTTACTGAAACTTTTTTGAGTGAACTGTAAAACGTAAAATCGTTGTCATTAATAATTGATTTTTTTGCCGATGTTCTTTCTAAAAAATCTGAAACCCATTTGTAAAAACCAAGATCCCATTCATTCATTATACCGCTTTCCTTGGCTATTCTGAGTGTAGAGCCCTCATGTTTCCTGTATTTAACAAGCACTTCATCATGATAATATATCTGGAATTTATCTGCAATCTTCAGCCATAGTACTACATCTTCTGAACCTCTTATAGATTCTTCAAAACCTTTTACTTTATCAAAATAATTTCTTCTTATCAATGTTGTTCCCGGAATTGGAGTTCCCTTTATATCAGATAAAAATATTTCAACAAAGTCAGGAGGATTATATATTCCGCTCTGAAGTCCCTGACATTTATATCCAACCGGTTGCTTATATTCACGGTCTCTGTACCAGTATAATGAAGGACCCCATATCATTGCACATTCATTCAATGGCTTTAAAATATTGTATTGCTCTGTCAGTCTGTTTTTATACCATACATCATCCTGATCAATGAATCCTATAATTTCACCGGAAGATTTTTCGATAGCTCTGTTTCGTGTAAATGAAGTTCCGAAATTTGCATTTTCATCATGCTCATAATAAAAAATTTTACCCGGATATTTATTCGAATATTCTTTTGCCTCCAACTGTGTTCCGTCCTTACTCCCGTCATCAAAAAGTATCCATTCCCAGTCTTTAAAATCCTGAGATAAAACACTCTCAGCCGTTTCAGAAAAAGTTTTTTTACCGTTGTATAAAGGTGTTATTATGGATATTAAAGCCATATATTATTTCTGAAGATAAATTAATCCGTTTCCCATTATTCTGCTTCCTTCTTTAATAAATTCCTCATGTCTGTAATTTGATTTTATTTCATTCCAGAATTCTACAACACCATATCCTTCTTTATGTGTATTAATGTCATGAAATCCAATTATTCCGTTTGATGACATAAGGTTTTTATAAATATTAAAATCTTTTTTTATTCCCTCATATGTATGATCTCCGTCTATATAAAGAAAATCTATTCTGTCTCCTTTAAGAATTTCCTTTAATTCATCTAAAGTGCTTTTAGCTTTTGAATCTCCACGTATAAAAAATAACTCACATTCATCTCTGCCTTTGCCAAACTCCTTAAAAAACTTTATTCTCTTTTCATCATAACCTCCGCCATACTGTCCGTCAGGTAAATCTATACTTATAATTTTTTTTGCGTTCGGATTAATCCTGTTCCAAACATAAAATGTTCCCCCGTTCCATGTCCCTATCTCAACTATTACTTTAGGTTTATTTTGAACAACTCTTTTGCAAAGTTCAAGTAATTCTTCTTCTATCTGAGCAAGTCTGATTTTATCATAAAACCCTCTTCCTGAATATTCTTTAATTGATCTAAGTACATCTTCGATTTTATCGGAGTTCATTACTTTATAGAGTTTCTTTCTTGAAATATGAAATGCAACTCTGTCCCGTAATTTATCCATTAAATTATTTTTACTCATTTTTTATTGTTTTTTGCAATTGAATAAATAGTTATCTCCGGTAGTAATCTCGATAATCTGAATACTCCTTTTGATAAATATTTTCTGTGTATTCTTCTGAATAAATATCCAAGACCGCTTTCATCAGAATGTTTTTCTGATAATATCTGAGGGAGCGGATATTGCAATGGTATCAGCTTATCTTCCTTCTCTCTTGTAAATGATATCATAGCTTTAGTGTCATCAAATACAAGACCGGAAAATAATTCTTTTGTACCGTCATATGTAAATCTCCATAGATCAACCGGCATCTTCGAAATTTTTCTTACATAACATTCTGAAAGTATTACAATACCATCATTCTTTAACATTGAAATTATATTATCCGATGCTTTAAAAGGATTTTTTACATTTGTAAGAACTTCCATACAGATAATTGTATTATAAAAATTTCTATGATTATTTATAAATTCTGATGAAGTATCCGTTATGTCAATCGCATGGTCAACTCCCTCACCTTCAAATAAATCAATCCCCGTTAAATCCTTAAAACCCCATTCCTGCATGCGAAGTTTTATGTTTTCTTTATCATATTCATATTGCTTTGAACCGACTATCAATACCGGCTCTTTTATTTCTGTTTTATTTTTACCGATAAAATTTATCTGGTTTACTGTTGCCATAATATTTCTACAAGTTTTTGTGTGTGAATGAATTTTGTATCAGGCCATCTTTTGTGGATTTCTTCAAATAATTTTTCTAACTCTTTTAACGTTCTTTCTCTGTATTCTGGTGTATATTTCCCTGCAAAGTTTACTCTGTGAAAATCTATTACTGCCGGACTGCTGCTCTCATATGCCCTTTCTACCGAGTTTAAACATTGTTCATAAAAAAATTTATATTCGGGATGTGGGTCTAATCTTGCATTTCTTTCAGACCAATACATTCCTTTTCTTTTTCTGTAATACGGGAACATATACTTTTTCTTGTCAGAGTTAACGAGACGATTTGAAGATTGTATCATTTCAATCCCGTTTTGAGTCAGTATTTTTGCTAACTCTATATCAAAAATAAATGTAGGCGGTATAAAAGACTTTGACTTAAATCCAAAATAATTTTCAAATTCTTTAGCAGCTTCTATGAATAATCCTGCCTTTTGATTTCTATTACTCATCTCTCCGTGAAGAAATGAAAGGTTTTTTTTAATGGTAGATTTAGCAACAAAAAAATTATTTCGAAAAGCTTCCTTTCCTTCTTCTGTATCAAAGTATGTTTCCAGTTCGGTACAGTTGTAGTGCGAATATCCGTGTAACTGAGGGAAAATAAATTTCTTTTTTATACCCTCTTCATATTTTTTTCTGATCTGAGTATTTTCAATATTGTTATATCCTGAACTTAAAGGTTTAAAGTTTAATTTACTTTCACTTGAATAATCTATATTATGCGTAATGAAGTTTGCTGTTATCACCGGTGAATATTCAAATTTATCTTTAAATTTTTCAATTACATTATACAGACAATCTAAGTCTTCCGTTGATTCAAGTGAATCCGTTGTCCATCTGCTGAAATTTTCTTTTCCAAACTTTCTCCCCGTCCAGTCTATTGATTCTTTGTTCAATGCTCTCTCTAATCCCCAGTCATCACTCTCAATAATTATGTAACGTTCTTTAAATTTTTTCCTAAACAAATATGGAAGATACTTCAGAGAGTTAAGTGGATTCATTCTTTATAATATCTGCTACTTTTTTAAAAGATTATTATAAAGCTTTTGAAGTCTCTTCACTTCACTTTCAATAGAATAATTGTTTTTAATAAATTCTATCTGATCAAAAATTATATTTCTCTTTTCTTCTTCATCCATTTTCATAAATTTCAAAATTTTATTTGCTATTGCACCCGGATTTTCAGACTCAAATAATTGATTTGGAAATTCTCTGAACTGATCCCTGATCCCCGGCACATCACTGCCGTATGAAATTATACCGCTTGCCATTGCTTCAAGTATTGATATCGGACCGCCTTCCCCCGTCTTCTTTGATGACAATACAAAAATATCCGCAGCTTTGAAAAAAGGTTTTATATTATTTTGTTTACCTGTGAATATAACTTTTTCTTCCAATCCTTCCTCCCTGACTTTCTTTTTTAATTCATCCGCATAATCAGTCTTGTCTTCACCTACTATTAATAATTTTGCGTTTTCATAGTCTTCCAGTACAAGACTAAATCCTTTTATAAGATAGTCTATACCTTTTATTGAAATGACATTTGCTATACTTAATATTACCGGATATGAATTTTCTAATTTATATTCTTTTATATTATCAATTTCCATTTCTATATTTGAAAATTCGTCTACATCAATTCCAATCGGGATTAAATTAAGTTTCTTAAATCCATTGAAAAATTTTACAACCATCTCTTCGTTTTGAGGAATAATTATATCGGCTATTTTTGATCTTATCTTCCACGCATTTCCTCCCCAGCTCATATTTTTCTTTGTGTAAATCCATTTTATTCCCGCAAGTCTTGCACTCAAACCTTCCGAATAATCATCTGAATAATTGTATGAATGAATTATATCAGGATTTATTTTTTTAAAAAATCTTGATAATCTGAAAATATTTTCTATTCCTTTTAATCTCGGTTTCATTAATGCCGTGAAATAAGAAATGTAAATTGGAACATCTAATTCCTGTGCAGCTTTAAATAATTCTCCTTTTTCATGTCTGCAGCAAATACTTGGTTCAAAAATATTTTTATCAATTCTTGAAATAACATTTAATAATGCCTTTCCACTGCCGGCTGTATTAAAATTTGGAATTGTATAAAGTATTTTTATTTTTTTCTTCAATCTATAAAAAATATTTACTTTCTTATAACTTTAATTAGTTAACTGTTTACTCTGTTCTTAAATAGACATATATAAATTTCGATATGCTTTATCTACAATTTCAGTTGACCAGTTGTTTTCTACTTTTTTTCTGGCTTCAATTCCAATTCGGGAAATACATTCTACATCTTTCAATAATTTTTCTAATCTATCTGCCAGCTCTTTGGAATTACCTTCTTTGAATGTATATCCGTCTTTGCCTGAACTGATCTGTGCCTTTGCAATTTCCGGTATATCCGAACCAACTACCGCAAGCCCGCATGACATTGCTTCAATTACTGATATTGGAAATCCTTCCTGACGTGAAGGCAATACAAATATATCCGAACTCTGCATATACTCTTCTACATTCTCTACATTATCCTCTGTCATGTATACTTTTTCGTTTAAATTATTTTCTTTAATTTTATTTTTAATATTTGAAATATATTTTTGATCATACTTATATGTTGGTCCTACTATTAACAATTTTAAATCCGGAAACTTTTTCTCTATCTGAATATAAGCATCAACTAATACTTCAACCCCTTTTCTTATATTTATTCCTCCTACAAATAATATTATTTTTCCTTCTTTCCATATTTTTAGTTTTTCTCTTAATTCCATTTTCTTTTCCATTCCAATTGGTTTGTATTTTTCCGTATCAACTGAATATGGAATCTGAACTACTTTATTCATTGGAATTTCTGACTTTTTAAATATCTCTGTTATTACTTCTGATTTACTTACATATCTGTCTGCCATTTTTTAAAAAACATATCTGAGATATTTTGGTTTTATATAATGTTTCCAGTTGGGAAATCTCCCTAGCGATAGCGGATCGTCATCGCCTATTAATGATGTTTCCGTTATAACTTTTTTTCCTAAAACTTTTGCAATGAAAATTGAAACTCTGTTAAATGCAAAACCCGAATTAAAGTTGTGAATGTAATCATATTTATCCCGAAATTTCCACATTGGAATAACCAATACCCGAAAGCAATTCCACATGTGATACATTTGTTGAAAATAAATTAATATCCCTTTTGCATCTTTAGGATTTTCACTGAATTGAACTGAATGAACAAAATCATAATTTAAATTACTTCGTTTATATGATCCGGTTCTGTCCCATCCCATTACTATAACTTCCGAATCAGGATCTTTTTTTAATCTCATCACATATTTAAATGCTGCTACTTCTGCACCTCCATAAGCAGGCGGAAGTATTGCAGTTACTACACATATTTTTATTTTATCTTTACCGGATTCCAATAATTTTTTTTTACAGTTTATATATTTTCTAATAAAAAATTAAAATTTCAGACTTTCTATATCTTTAATAAATGAATCGACAGGATCTTTTGGTACAAGAGTCTTTATATATTCATTAGCTTTAATTCCCATTTCTTTCCATTCTTCTCTTCGTTGCCAGGCTTTTTCCATTGCTTCATCTACAAATTCAGGAGTTGCTGCCTTTGCTAAGAATCCATTTTCGTTATCTATAATTACTTCAGGATTTCCACTGACCTTTGTAACCACACTCGTCCTTTTACATAACATTGCTTCTATCAAGGAAAGCGGAAGTCCTTCATATCTTGACGTTAGTATTAATATATGATTTGCTTTCCATATCTCTGTTGGTGAAATATGACCTGACATAACAACTTTATCTAATTTAAAATAATTTTTTAATTTATTGACCGAATATATATGCTCTCCCTTTCCGTATAAATTTATTACAAGGTTTCTTTCCCGCCATTTTCTTTCATTCAAAACCTGAAATAAAATATCCTGACCTTTAGCATAATACTCTAATCTGGCTACATGTGCCATAAAATAATTTTCTTTTATTTCTGGATATTCAACGTTATTATCATATTCTACATTAAACGGATTCACAATTATTCTTGAGTTATTAATACTCTGTCCGATTTGTAATTCTGTCAATCTTAAATTTGACTTACTTACATAATAATTAATTACTGCCTTTGGTAAACATTTTGAAAGACGCTTATTCAAATCATCTGATGGCCATTTTGCTTCATTTGCTGCATTTGAAAGTGTAACAAATTTAAAATTGTTACTCATACAAAATTCCATTAAATCAATACCACCCGTATTTCCTCCCTGATTAATAAATACTAAATCCGGTTTGAACTCAAATAAAAATTTAAATCCTTCGTTGGTATAATTAAATTGTAAAGATATTGGCACCAATCTGTTTATCATCTTTTTATATTTCGGAATGTCTGTGTTAAAATTTACCTTAATTCCTTCCTTCTTCAAATCCTCTATTGCAGATGGGATTTCCTTCCATCTCGGTACGCTTACGATTATTTCATATCCCGATTTTAAAAATCTGAACGATGAATTATACCATAAATATTCACTTCCACCCCAGGCTGATTTATTTGTCGAGATAAATGCAATTTTTTTCAATTCGCTTTTTGTGTTTTTAGTAATTTTTATTAATTAAAACTTCATAGAAAAATTTTATTTTAATCTTTTTTCCCGAATATATTCAACAAAAATGATAGTCTGTATTTTATCAATATTGATTTGATCTTTAATTTTCTAACTTCATTCGTATCGTGATCTTTTATAAATCTCAATTCTATAACATTCAGATATTCATTTAATAATTCGTAATTTTTATCCGTATATGCAATTCTTGCTTTAAAATATAAAAAATAGTTTACTACCTTTCTTGCAAGCATAATATCTTCATCATTAAAGTTATAATTAAATGAATAATCATTAGTGTTTTTATAATCATAAATTCTTTTAATAAATCCTGCATGCTGTTTCATTCCTGCTTTTAATGCAATTGAATAAATTATTCCTGTATATTCATTATTAAATTGAAACTGCGAAGTCTTGGATTTCGAGTGCAATCTGAAATGTGATAATTCTTTGTCAATTATTTTTATATTTTTCTGACCATACTTAAATAAATATTTTTTCCATATATCCTGATCCATTACAAAATGTAATTTCTCATCTAATTTTCCTAGGTTTCTAAAACTCTCAAGTCTGAAAAATGTTGATGGTTGATTTATTAACACATGTGATATAGATTCCTCAAGAGAGTTTCTTAATTTAAGGTTTATTAATCTGTCTTCTGTTGCTCCGCTTTCATCAAAGAATCTGTATTTTCCCGCTACTACATTAATATTATCAGTAAAGCTTTCTGCAAGAATTTTAAAACATTCTTCGTAATAATAATCATCACTGTTAATCCAGTTAAAAATTTCACCGGTGCAATGTTCTACACCTTTATTAATTGCATGTGACTGACCATTGTCCTTTTCGCTTACCCAAAACTTTATCCACGGTTCATACTTTTTTATTATCTCTTTAGTGTTATCACTGCTTCCACCGTCAATTATAATAAATTCCAGACTCGGGTAATTTTGAAGAAGCACTGACCTGATCGTTTGTTCTATGAATTCTCCCTGATTATAACTCGGTGTCAGTATGGAAATTTTCGGAAATGTTTTTAAACTCTTATATATTCCCGGATTTACTTCCTCTGTCCATGGCCATCCGGTTTTAGTGTCAGGTGGTATAGGTAAATCACACAACAACCCCTTCTCATAATTCTTTTGATTCTCTTCTGAACTTATATTTTTCAAATCCCCTTTTTTTAAAATCTTCCCTTATTCTTCTTTTAAATAATTCATAAGCTTTCCAAAACCTTTCAGTGGATTCAATACTTCTTCATACAATTTTTTGCATCCCTCTGATTTAATTTTGTAATCTTTTGAAATTTTCCTTATCGCTTCATCCGATTCTTCCATTGTATTTATTATTTCCCCGAAATTATATTTCCCGTTGAGCTCTTTGTATACTGCATTTGGAGTAGTTATTGTCGGTATTCCAAGCATCATATAAGTTGAAAATTTTCCTGAAGATAAACCAATCTCTTCTATGTTTTTACCTGCAAATACATCCGTCGTATTCGGATAATATGTCGTTATTCCAATATTACAATTTATTAAAAATGCATAATAATCTTTGTAATCGTAAAATGGTTTATCATGAATAGTTATATTGTAATTCTTATTTATCAGTTCAGTAATTTTAATCTTTAATTCTGTTTCATTACTTAATTTATGATGCGAATGTAGTATTAACCAGTATTCTGATTCCGGTTTTACCGGAAGTGTATTTAATAATTTGTAAATTCCACTCCACTCCATAAGTGAACCTGAATAAATAATAATTATTTTATCTTCCGGAATTTTATGCTCTTCAAAAATATCATAATTCTTTAACTCATAATTCATAAGTCTTGGCGATACCGGAATATGAATTACTTTCATCCTTTCATTAAAATTACTGACTTCACGTAATAATTTTTCTCTCGCAGGATCCTGTATAACAAGTAAATCTACATTTTCGGAATATTTAATTTCCAGCTTCTTTAT
>Ga0105049_10009385_pt1 | contig 11282 bp, 7 predicted proteins | sample MAT06_FD_78087 | JGI IMG/M metagenome (GOLD analysis project Ga0105049, IMG submission 78087) | Freshwater microbial communities from Lake Fryxell liftoff mats and glacier meltwater in Antarctica - MAT-06 | ecosystem: Environmental > Aquatic > Freshwater > Ice > Liftoff microbial mat | place... | reverse complement strand
GTTTAAACACGAGACCGACGGTGCAGAGGTTGCGCCATTCGTCGTCGCCCGCCTCGTCGTGGGCGTGTGGATTGACGAGGATGCCGGCGGTCATCGGAGCCTCTTTGGAGCGGTGGTGGTCCACGACGAGAACGTCAATTCCCAGGGAGACCAGATAGGCCACTTCGTCGCGGGAGTTGGTGCCGCAATCGAGGGCGATGAAGAGGGCGGGGCGGCCGCCTTCCAGGGCACGATCAATGGCGCTGCGTGAGAGTCCGTAGCCGTCCTCCATGCGGCGGGGCACGATAAAGCGAGGGGAGGCGCCGAAACGGCGGAGGATGCTGACGAGCAGGGCGGTGCTGCTGACGCCATCCACATCGTAATCGCCGAGTACCACGATGTCCTCCTTCAAGGTGAGCGCTTGGCGCAGGCGGGCGGTGGCGCGGTCGAGGTGTTTGAGTAAAAAAGGGTCGGCCAGCGAGCCGAGGGTGGGGCGGAGGAATTGTTCCGCGTTGGCGGCATCAGTCACGCCGACGCGAAGCAGGAGCTCGGCGGTCACGGGGGTGACCGACGCCGCCTGGGCCAAGCGCGCCACCTGATCGGGTGGCGCAGGATTATGGATCCAACGCATGAGCGGATAGGAGATGACCCGGAGCCGGCGTGGAGCCGGTCGAGTAATACGGGAGCGAGGGGGCCGTTCGGAGCGGTGGCGGCAGGGGCGAGTGTTGCCCGTGTCCTCCGCCACCGAAACGGGCAGGAACGCGCCGGCAGAGCCGGCGCGGATGGTCAGCGGGAGGCCTTGGTCTGCACTTCCCAATCGTAGATGCGGCGCTTTTCGTCGTTATCCACCTTATCGCGGTCGCCTTTGTGCCACCAAAAGAACACTGGGGCGGCGATGAAGACGGAGGAGAAGGCGCCGGTGATGATGCCGATGATGAAGGTGAAGGCCAGGTCGCGCATGACGCCGGTGCCGGCGATGTAGAGGGCAACGGCGGCGAGCAAGGTGGTGAAGCTGGTAAGGATGGAGCGGGAAAACACGAGACGCAGCGAGTTGTTGACGATGTCGCGCAGCTTTCCGGTCGGGTTGAGCCTCATCTCCTCACGGATGCGGTCGAAGACGACGACAGTGTCGTTAATCGAGTAGCCCGCGATGGCGAGGATGGCGGCGACCATGGGGGCGGAGAACTGGTGCCCGAAGATCACGAATATGCCGATGGTCATCAGAATGTCGTGGATGGAGGCGACGACCGCGCCGACCCCGAAGCCCCATTCAAAACGGAGGGCGACGTAAACGAGGATGATGACCATGGAGAGGGCGAGCGAGATGATGGCGTTGAAGCGGACCTCGCCACCGATGGTGGGACCGATGCGGCTCTCGCCGATCTGAATGAGACCAGCGTCGGGGTTGGCCTTTATAATAGCCGCGAAGACCTCCTTGGATTTCTCGAAAGGAGTTTCGACACGCAAGGTCTCGGTGCCGCCGCCGATGGGCGAGACGTAGGTGGAGGTGGCTTCGGTGATACCGATGGAGGCCGCGATGTCGCGGATGGCGGCGGGCTCGACGCGTTTCTCGAAGGTCAGGGTGGCGATGTCGCCGCCGAGGAAGTCCACGCCGTAAACCTTTTCGCCCTTGAAGACGACAACCACGACGGAGACCAGCACGAGGATCCAGGAGGCGATGAAGGCGGGTTTGCCGAGTTTGACGAAGTCCACGTTGCCGATGCGGATGGGCTTCATCATGCGTAGTTTTTTAACGACCCCGCCGGCGATCAGCCAGTCGAGCATGAGGTGGCCGACAATCAGGACGGAGAAGAGGGTGGAGAACACACCGATGGCGAGGGTGACGCCGAAGCCCTTGATGGGACCGGTGCCAAAGCCGATCATAACCGCGCAAATGGCGAGCTGGGTGACGTGGGCATCGAGAATGGTGGTGAAGGCGCGTTCGTAGCCGGCGGTGTGCGCGGCGGGGAGGGATTTGCCCAAGCCGAGTTCGTCACGCATGCGCTCGAAGATGAGGATGTTCGCATCCACCGCCATGCCGAGGGTCAGCACGAGGCCGGCGATGCCAGGCAAGGTAAGCGTGGCACCAAGAGAAGCCATGGTGGCGAAAACGATGAGGATGTTGAATGCCAGGGCGACGAGGGCGATGCCGCCACCGATGGAGTAGTAGGTCACCATGAAAGCGGCGACCAACGCGGTGCCTATGATGGCAGCGCGTACGCCGCTATCAATGGCGTCTTGGGCGAGGGAAGGGCCGACCTCGTATTGCTCACGGACAAGCAAGGGCAGGTCGAGGGGGTTGTTGAGGACATTGGCGAGCTCCTCGGCCTCGCGGCGGGTGAACTGGCCGCTGATGACGGCGGAGCCGCCGGATATCTCTTCCTGCACGCCGGGGGCGGAGTAAACCTTGCCATCGAGCACGATGGCGAGCTGGGCGCTGGCGCGAGGATTACCGGAGCTGGTGCGCAGCTCCTGGGTCTGGCGGGCGATCTCGGCGGTGACGGCGGCGAAACGTTTGCTGCCCTCGGAGTTGAAGGAAAGCATGATGCGGTAGCGGCCAAACTCGTCCACGGACGGGAAGGCGCTGTCCACCCCGTCACCGGTCATCTCGGAGGTGCGTTTGACGAAAATCTCTTCGGTGACAATCTGGCCGTTGGAGCCCTCACTTTCGATGGTTTTGACCTCGTAGAGAGGCGGCACGTTTTCGACATTGGCGGAGCCTGGGATGACTTCGGGGTAAACGAGGCGGAAGTCGAGGCGGGCGGGTTTCTTGACCGCTTCGAGCACCTCGGGGTTGTCGCGGGTGTTGACGCCGGCGAGCTGGACCTCGATGCGGTTGGTGCCGACGGGGCGCACGATGGGCTCGGAGACGCCGAGGCCGTTGATACGATCGCTGATGATCTCGATGGCCTTGCTCAGTTTTTCGGTACGCTCGCTTTCGCCGATTTGAGCGGCGGCCTTTTCGTCAACCTCAAGGGTGAAGGCGACGCCGCCCTTCAAGTCGAGACCTAGCTGGAGTTTGCCCTTGGATTGCTTGAGCAAGTGGTCGAGCAGGAGATTGTTTTTCTTGGTGATGTTCCGCAGGGAGTTTTCCAGCGGAATCTGCGGGAAAAACTGTTCGGCGAGGTCTATCTTGCGCTCGTTGGCGATGTCGCGCAAGGCGACGAAGATGGAGGGCGTCTTGGTGGATTTGTCGTCGAAGCGGGCCTTGGCCTCGTCAAGGAGTTTGCCGAACTCGGCGGAGCGAGCCTCGGCTTCGCCGCGCACATAGGTGGGGAAATCGCTGTCCCGAATGGGGAACAGCGATATCGACGCCCATAGCACGACGCCGAGACTCAGGATAAGTTTCCAGAGATTGCGTTTAAGCATGATGGTTTGTTTTTGGTTAAAAAAGGAAGGGCGACGCGCTTCGGAGCGGTTCGCAAGGAAAGGGGAGGGGCGGAGGAAAAATTAGGGGGCGGCTCGTTGAGCAGGTCTTGAGGCGCGGGGGAAAACAAGCGCGGCACCGGTTATGCGCCGATGCCGATAAAAACTGCGGAAGACAGAGAACTCAGTTCCTGCTCGAGCCGCTCTTGCGGACGACCTCTTGCACGAAAGACTTGCCGATCTCGACCTTTACGCCCTCGGCGATGCGGACGACGAAACGGTCTTCTTTCTTATTGGTGATCTCGCCGAAAATGCCGCCGGAGGTGACGATCTCGTCGCCGGTGTCGAGTTCGGAGATAAGTTTGGCATGCGCCTTCTGTTTTTTACGCTGGGGAGCGATAATGAGAAACCACATCGCGGCGAACATGAGGCCGATGAACACGAGGTTCATAATGCCGGCATTAGGGCCTGCACCGGGGGCGGCTTGGGCGATGACGAGAAAGGAATCAGCAGTGAAGGTCATTTTCAGAATTGCGTGTCGTGGTTTTCAGACGAGGAATCGCGAGATAACCGTGTCCGCATTTAAGAACGCAAGCCATAACCCATCCCGCTCCTCTCCTGTGAAAAGTAAATCCGCTCCCGCCTGGTCGTCCGCCCAATCTGAAGAACTCTATGGGTTCAAGCGTTGGGGCGGCGGGCACTTTGGTGTCGGAGAGGATGGCACCGTCACGGTGCAGCCCCTCGCCGACGGCACCTCGATACGCATCATGGACGTGATTGACGAGGCGGTGAGCATGGGCCTCAAGGCGCCCTTGGTGATTAGGTTTCAAGATCTTCTCCGTCATCGTGTTACCCAATTAAACGAACTCTTTCACCAAGCCATAAAAGAGGAGGGTTACGAGGGGGAATACCGTGGAGTTTTCCCGATCAAGGTGAACCAGTTGCGCGAGGTGGTGGAGGAGATCGTCTCGGCCAGCGAGGGCTACAATTATGGGCTCGAAGCCGGATCCAAACCCGAGCTCATGATCGCCCTCGCCATGCACGAGGGAGCGAATTCGTTGATCATCTGCAACGGTTACAAAGACCATGATTATATTCGAATCGCGCTTTTGGGCCGCAAGCTGGGCAAAAAAATTATCATCGTCGTCGAGCAGCTCTCCGAGGTGGACGACATCATCCGGGTGGCGGCCGAGGTCGGTGTGGATCCGTTGATCGGCTTCCGCGCGAAGCTCCAGACGCGGGGCGAGGGCAAGTGGTCCTCCTCCACCGGCGACAACGCCAAGTTCGGCCTCAACACCGCCGAGATTCTATTTGCCTGCGAAAAACTCCGGAAGGCCAAGCTCACGTCCGCGCTCAAACTCGTTCACTTCCACATTGGTTCGCAGGTGCCAAACATCCTGACGATCAAGAACGCCGTAATCGAGGCTTCCCGCTTTTATTGCCAGCTCGCGAAGATGGGTTTTCCGATGGGTTATCTCGATGTCGGCGGCGGCCTCGGCATTGATTACGACGGCTCCCGCACCAACTATGAGTCGTCCATGAACTACACCATGGCCGAATACGCCCGCGACGTGGTGGCCAATGTCCGCGAGATTTGTGATAGCATGGGCGTGGCGGTGCCGAATCTCGTCTCCGAGTCCGGCCGCGCCGTGGTCGCCCCGCACTCCATGCTGGTGGTCGAGGTGTTTGAGCGCATCAACAAACGCGAGACTCTCGGCGTGCAACATCAGCCCAAGGAGAAACACAAGGTCGTCATTGGCCTCGAGACCCTGCTGCGCAACAAACATAAACTCGGCCGCCTTGAGCGTTTTCACGACGCGGTGCAGAAAAAGGAAGAGGCCTTCTCCCTTTTCAACCTTGGTTATCTGGACCTCGAGAACCGCGCCGCCGCCGAGTCGCTCTTTTGGCAGATTTGCGAGCAGATCGCTCAAGAGACGCGCAACGCCGGTTACGTCCCCGAGGAATTGCGCGATTTAAACAAACTTCTCGCCGACCAATACGTCTGCAACTTTTCCGTTTTCCAGTCACTGCTCGACCACTGGGCGCTTAAGCAGCTCTTCCCCATCGCCCCGCTGCACCGGCTGAAAGAGGCGCCGTCGGTCAACGCCACGCTGGTGGACATCACCTGCGATTCCGATGGCAAGATCGGCACCTTTATTGATCTCCAGGATACGAAGGACTACCTCCAGCTCCATCCGCTCAACGGCAAGCCCTACTACCTCGGCGTGTTTCTCACCGGCGCCTACCAGGACATCATGGGCGACTTGCACAACCTCTTTGGTCGGGTGAACGAGGTCCACGTCTTCCTCGAAAACGACGAGCCCAACGGTTACTACATTGAGGAAACGCTCTCCGGGGTGCGTATGAGCGAGGTCATTGAGGGCGTGCAATACCAGTGGGAGGAACTGTGCCGCCGCATTAAGTCGCAGATAGATACCGCGACTAAGAAGGACCTCGTAAAACCCCGCGAAGGCGTGCGCCTGTTGGAGTTTTATGAGAGCCAGATGATGGCCAAGACCTACCTCAATATCGAGCACCCCGTTCCCCAAAAACCTGCCCGTCGCGTCGTCAAAAAGTGATTAAGGCTTTGTTCCGCACCGGTGCGGAGCAAAACGGCGATAACCTTAACGAGGAGGCTTCCGTTTATCGTCGGATTCAAGTTGGCAGTTGCATTTATTGTTAAAAGTTGGCGACAATCTTTTTCCGGAAAACGTTTTCATGGAAAATCCAACTCCTTATTTTTATTTGGTTCATTCCATAAGCGGGTTCGGTTTTATATCTTTTTTTGCAGCAGCGGTTTCGGCGAAGGATAAGCTCTCCTCTTGCAATGCGACCTTCTGGGAGATGGCCGCTCTGACCGTAAGTTTGCTCTCCAAGCACAAGGAAAGTTTTTTTGACACGGCGGCGGCGGTCACGGTGCTTATCTGCGAAGACACCAGGCGCTCGGGCGTCCTGCATCTGCCCGATATTTTGTGCATGGCCTCGGGAGTCGAGGTCGGGCAGTCCGGGAGCAGAAGTTACAACGACACCGAGCGCGGGGAAGTGAAGCGTTTTCCTTTTGTGAAGGTGGACTGGCGACGATGAGTGATGCGTGCTCCAGCATTTTGGGTTTACGCCCTGCGCCGGGCGGCGCTTTCACCCATAGACGCCGCCTCGCTTGGGCAGTTTGTTGCGGAATGATGTCGTTTTTAGCGGGGGAAGTTAAGGCCGATGACCAATTGCCCGTGAACCAAGTGAAGGCGGGCCACCTCGTTTTATTTGTGCGTTACGTCGAGTGGCCCAAGGAAAAGGAGGGCGCGTTGGACGACCGCCCTTTTGTGGTGGCCGTGCTGGGGCATGACCCATTTGGCGACGTGTTGGAACGGGCGTTTGCGGGCGTACTCCCGAATGGTCGCCCGGTGAAAGTGCGCCGCATCGCATCTTCGGCGGAAGCGAAAAACTGCGATATGGTTTTTATCAGCCGGGAGGAGGAGCGCCGCCAGGCAGGCTGGCTGGCCGAGTTGGCGGGCTCCGCTGTTTTGACGGTGTCGGATGCCGACACTGCGCTGAAGGAAGGGGCCATGATTATGCTTGTGAGCGAGCAGACCCCGAAGGGGGAAAAACTCTGTTTCGATGTGAATCTTAAAGTTCTGAAACGTGCCGGTCTTAGGGTGAATTCGACCATGTTGGTATCGGCGCGCAACGTAATCCGCAGATCTAAAAATTAGCTCCACCGCGATGCGATTCTCCGACCTCCCCATTCAGCGTAAACTCCTTTGGGGGGTATTGCTTTCGGTCGCGGTGGCGGCTGCCGTTTTGGGTGGTGCCATCGTCGTCTATGAAACCAGCAGATTTCAACCCATGTTCGTGAAGGACGCCAGGGCCGATGCAAAGATGATGGCCGAAGTGCTGATACCCGCTTTGGAATTCAGTGACGATAAAACGGCGGTCAAACAGCTCTCCAGCCTGGAGCGCCGACAGGAGGTGGTGGCGTCGGTCATTTACCTTAGGGCGGGTTCGCTGTTTGTCTCCCGGGCACGTAACGACGAGCACCGGTTCCCGCCGATGATGCCGGATAACACACTCAACTTTACCATTAACGATCGGGTTGTTACTCTATATGAAGTGATCCCCGGCCCCGAGGGTAATCTGGGTTGGGTCGGACTGAGGTTTCAGTTGCCAAACCTGGGTCAACGCATGGTGGGCTACGGGCTTTTTATCATTGCCTCGGGCGTCTCGCTCGCGGTTCTGGCCGGGCTTTTTTCGTATGTGGTGCATCGGGCCGTTTCGGGCCCGGTGGAGAGTTTGATGAAGGCTACGCAGGAAGTTTCGGAAACGAAGGATTATACCCTGCGCGTGCCGGTCAAAGGGAGGGACGAGTTTGGGCGTCTGGCGGGGGCTTTTAACGAGATGCTTGCCGCCATAGGGATGCGCGACGAAGAAAGGCTTAGGCATGAGGAACGGCTGGCGAGGTATAATAGCGGTTTGGTCGAGCTGGCCCAAGCCGAGGCGGTCTCTTCCGGAAACTCCGCTGAACAGCTGGAATTGGTTCTGGCCATCCTTAGCCGGGTGCATCGGGTGAGCAGGGTCAGCATGTGGCTTTTCGATAAGGAGATGCAGGCCATGCGCTGCATAGCCGGCTACGACGCCCGGACGAAGCGGCATTTCAGCGGAGCAACCCTTGCGGTCTCTTTCGCACCCGTATATTTTGAAAACATCACCTTGGGGTCTGTCTTGGCCGTGGAAAATACCGCGACAGACCCGCACGTGGCCGAATTATACGCCGATTATTTGCAGCCCGAGGGCATCACTTCGATGCTCGATTTGCCCGTCAGCCGGCATGGCCGTTTGGCCGGGGTACTTTGCCATGAGCATACGGGAGCGCCTCGCCATTGGGAAACCCAGGAGATTAATTTCGCCACCGCAGTATCGAACCGGGTGGTGTTGCTCTTGGAGAGCGATGAACTGGACTCCGCCCGGCGGGCATTGCAGGAGAGTGAATCGCGTTATCGCGAAATGGTGGAGGCGGCGCCTGATGCGATTTTTACCTTGGATCGCGACGGTCGCATTCGTGAGCCCAATGGTGCGATGAGCCGATTGACCGCCTGGCCGGAGGATCGCTGGAACGGCTTGGCGCTGGTGGACGCGGTGCTAGTGGAGGACAGGCTCCTGGCCCTCACTGCTTGCGCGGAAGTCGCCACAACGGGTGCATCGAAAGTGGTTAACCTTCGGTTTCTGCGTAAGGATGGATTGGCCTTGGCGCTCGAATGTTATCTTGTGCCGCGCTATTTGGCGGCAGGTCCCGGAGACGTCCTTTGCGTTGGCCGTGATCAAACGGAGCGATTGGCCGCCCTCGCGGCTCAGGCCCTATTGCAGGATCAGTTGCGCATCTCCCAGAAGATGGAGGCGGTGGGCACGCTGGCCGGCGGCATCGCGCATGATTTTAATAACATCCTCACGGCCCTGATGGGTAATCTGGAGCTGATTGACTATGAGCTGCGTGATGACCACCAGGCTCGTATTTACTTGGGAAATACGCTTAAGGCGACTGAGCGAGCCCGCGATTTGGTGCGGCAGATATTGACCTTTAGTCGCCAGCAGGAGTCCAAACGTCGTCCGGTCAAGCTGGCCGAAATTGTGTCTGAGGCAATGCGCCTTTTGCGCGCAACCCTTCCGACCAGTATCGAAATCGTTAACCGCTTTGACCTTGAGGCCCCGGAAATCCTGGCGGACGAATCGCAGATTCACCAAGTGATCATGAATCTGGCGACGAACTCGTTTCATGCCATGGAAACGACGGGAGGGCAGCTGACCTTCGAGTTGGCCCGAGGTGCGGTAGATGAAGCCAAGCGCGTGCGCCATCCCCAGTTGCGTGAAGGTGAATACGTGGTGCTAACCGTCAGCGATACTGGTTGCGGCATGGATGAGGCCACGCAGAGACGGCTGTTTGAGCCCTTTTTTACCACCAAGCCGCAAGGGCGTGGCACGGGGCTGGGCATGGCGGTGGTGCATGGTATCCTCCAATCCCACGAGGCCATGGTCGCAATTCAAAGCGCACTGTGGAAGGGCACCACGATCCGGCTCTATTTCCCGCTTTGGAACAAAGCCCTGCCAGTGACTCCCCGCACGGCTTCGCCATTTCCCCCCGCGAAGGCAAAATCAACGGCGCGAGTCATGGTGGTGGATGACGAGACTCTGGTCGCCCAGGTTGCGGAAATGGTCTTGCGGCGCTCAGGCATGGTGGTGAGCAGTTTTAATGATTCCCTGGCGGCGCTGGCCGCGTTTAAGGCGCAGCCCGACGCCTACGACCTGGTGCTCACGGATCTCACCATGCCCCAAATGGGCGGCTTGGACCTGGCGCGGAAAATCCGCGAGCTGCGCCCCCGCCTTCCCGTTGTGCTAATGACTGGCTACGGCGGGGACCACAATGCTGCGGTGTTCGATGAAGCGGGCGTTCATGGCCCGCTCCAAAAGCCATTTACGGCCAAAGCCCTAGGCGATATGGTGGCCGAGGTTTTGGTCAAGGGGGCCGCCTCACCAGTGGCAATCTGATTTTGATTCTGGCGACAATCGGCGTTCATTTCGTTGTTCGCACTGACTAGCTCCGGCGCAACTCCAGCCTGTTGCATCTCGACGCCTTGCACGCGGCGCTCCATTGAGCCGCCTTCGGCCAGCCTTGGTAGGTGAGAAAACAGCCCTGCATTCCTGCTTCAATCCAAGGATCGCCGCTTGCCAATCGGCTAATCACGCGGCGAACGGGATATGACCTCGCACATTTTTCAGCACCCCTGTTTTATCGGGCGTTTCTCGTAACTGGCAGTGGGCTTGAACTGCTTTTATTGAGCTTTATCAAATCGGCGACTTCGCTGCGGCCACCACCCCGCAACCGCCCTGTCAGGAGCTTCCTCGCGTTTAAGGCGTTCTAAGCGCGTCACGGCTGCGTGCCGTGAGGTGTTACCCCTTGCGAAGCGCGGCGAGTCGTGTGTGTTGTTCGATATGAGCATTGGCAAAATTCTCCTGATCATCGCCGGTTTCCTGGTTTTACTCGCCCTCGTTGTCGGGCTCTGGGTAAGCGGTATTTTCAACCGTCTCGTCACGCTCCAGCAGGGCACGGACGCGGCTTGGGCGCAGGTTCAGAACGTTTACCAGCGTCGGGCCGATCTGATCCCAAATCTCGTCAACACCGTCTCCGGTGCGGCCAACTTCGAGAAATCCACCCTCACCGAGATTACCGAAGCCCGCGCCTCCGTTGGCCGCGTGCAGCTTCCCGCCGGTGGTGCGCCGACCGATCCGGCGAAGTTCGCCGAATTCGAGAAGGCTCAGGGTCAGCTCGGCGGCGCGCTGTCCCGCCTGCTCGTCGTCGTCGAGCGTTATCCCGATCTCAAGGCCACCACCAACTTCCGCGACCTCCAATCCCAGCTCGAAGGCACGGAGAACCGCATCTCGGTCGAGCGCGGCCGGTTCAACGAGGCGGTGCAGGCCTACAACACCGCGCAGAAGCTTTTCCCCGCCGCGATCTTCGCCGGGATGTTTGGCCACACGCCACGACCTTACTTTGCCGCCACCGCCGGAGCCGAGACGCCGCCCCCGGTGAACTTCGACTTCGGACAAAAGCCCGAGGCCGCCGCCAGGCCCTAGTGGAAACCTGCCCCGTCGCGAATGCGCCTTCGGTTTTTCCTCCCTCTGTTTTTTGCGCTGGTCGGGCTCTGCGTGCGCGCCGCCGAGGTGCTGCCGCCGGCTCCCGCCGGCTACCTCAACGACTACGCCGGCATCGTTTCTCCGGACGCGGCGCGACAGCTCGACGCCGAGCTGAAACAATTTGAACGCGACACCTCCAACCAGATTGTGGTCGCGATTTTCCCGAGCCTCCCGCCTGGCGCCGCCATCGAGGACTACACCGTGCGTTTGGCGCAGAAATGGCGCGTCGGCCAAAAGGAGCGCGACAACGGCGCGGTCCT
>Ga0105049_10009383_pt1 | contig 11283 bp, 5 predicted proteins | sample MAT06_FD_78087 | JGI IMG/M metagenome (GOLD analysis project Ga0105049, IMG submission 78087) | Freshwater microbial communities from Lake Fryxell liftoff mats and glacier meltwater in Antarctica - MAT-06 | ecosystem: Environmental > Aquatic > Freshwater > Ice > Liftoff microbial mat | place... | reverse complement strand
GCGGCTGGCAGAAAGTCGAGAACAGTCCCACTTTCGGTGTCTGGAAGGATCTATCGACCTGTCTTTACGCAGCCGTCCACATTCTGTTCGGTCCGTTTGGTAAAAGATAGCATAGCGAACACCGCACGGCAAGTGCGTGCTCTGATTGGAGGCCCCCAGACTGACAACAGTCTGGCAGCGGCCGCTGGGCAACGGCGAACAGGGAATAAGCACTCGGACCGAGGACTGAGGTCTAAGGACTTCCCATGCCCCGTCCCCAGCCCCCCAAGAATGCCGGTACATGAAGAACAATCCAACCGGCCGTCTCGCGCTCGCCCTCACCGTTGCCGCAGGTGCCCTCAATGGAGTCGCTTTGGCACAATCCGATACCACGGGCGCTCAAACACTCTCAGCCGGCGGAGCAAACGTCACGGACGAGGCACTCCCCTGGCACCCAAGCGTGGTGCGGGGTGAACTCTCCAACGGGCTCAAGTACATGGTGATGCGCCACGCCAACCCGCCGGGCCGCGCCGCCGTGTGGATGCACATCGACACCGGCAGCCTCAACGAAACCGATGCCCAACGCGGCGGTGCTCACTTCCTTGAGCACATGGCCTTCAATGGCTCCAAGAACTTTGAACCCGGCTCGTTGATCCCATACTTCGAGAGCCTCGGCCTCACGTTCGGGCGCGATCAGAACGCGTTCACCAGTTTCGATCAGACGGTCTACCAGTTGCGGATGCCCGACACCCGACCCGAGACGTTCAACAAGGCCTTCACCTTCTTCAGCGATGTCCTTTCGAACCTCCTCTTGGGCGACAAGGAAATCGACAGCGAGCGGCAGATCATCATGGAGGAAAAGGCCACCCGCAAGGGTGCCCAGCAGCGCATCGGTGAGATCCGCCTCAAGACCATGGCCCCCGGAAGCCTCCTGGGCGAGCGCATAGTGATCGGCGTCGATGAAACCATCTTGGGCATGAGCCGTCAGGATTTTCTTGACTATTACACCAAGTTCTATGTCCCCAGCAACACAACCCTCATGGTGGTCGCGGATGAAGACCCGGCCAAGGTCGTCCCGCTCATCGAGGCCGCCTTCAAAGAGCCCACCGCCAAAGTCGCCAAACCCGCCCGCCAAGACGCCAAGGTCAAACCCTACGACAAAACCTTCTCCGTGGTCGCGAGTGACCCGGAACTCACCCGCGCCCAGGTCGGCATTTCGCGGCTGATGAACCCCTTGGGCGGCGCAACGACCATCGGGGAATACCGCCGCGACCTCGTACAAAGCCTCGCGTCCATCGCGTTCAACCGCCGCATGGAAGACAAGAAGAGCGAGGGCACGCTCAAAATGCTCGGAGCCTCCGCAGGTGTGCAGGAACTCGCGGGAATCGCCCGCATCGCCGCCGTAACGGCCACCGGCGAACCGGTCCTGTGGAAGCAGATCCTCGCCGACATCGGCCTTGAACTCCAGCGGGCACGCACCTTCGGCTTCACCGATCGCGAGATCGAGGAAGTCAAAAAGGACACGCTCTCCCGTGCCCAGCAGGCTGCCTCGACCGAGGCCACAATCCCCGCCCAGGGGATCATCGGTTCCATGAACTCGAGCATCGCTTCAGGCGAACCCTACATGAGTTCGGCCCAGCGGCTCGAAATCGTCGGCCAACTCCTCCCCACCATCAGCGGATCGGAAATCTCCGAACAGTTCCGCACCGAGTTTGAACCCAAGGCAGTGATGTTCTTCCTCGCGCTCCCCACCAACGCCGATGTGCCGACCGAAGCCCAATTGACAGAACTGGGCCTCGCAGCACTCTCGGTGAAGCCCGAGGCCGACAAGGAAACCGCGCGGGCCACGTCGTTGCTCGCGAAGATCCCCGAGATGGGCAGCGTCGCCGAATCTTCAGTGCACACACCCACGGGCATCTGGTCGGGCTGGCTCAAGAACGGTGCCCGCGTGCACTACCGCTTCATGGATTATCGCAAGAACACCGCAGGCATCAGCATCACCCTCCTCGGCAAGCCGCTCCAAGAGACCGCCGCCAACCGGGGCGTCACCTCCGCGGCGTTAGCAGCCTTAGGACGCCAGCCAGCCAGCAGGAGCCTCTCTTCCAACGACATCCGCAGCATCATGTCCGGCAAAAAGGTCCGCGTCGGGCCTTCGGGCGGGTCCGATTCCATCCAGATCTCCGTTTCAGGTCAGCCCGAAGACTTTGAAGCCGGCATGCAGTTGGCCTACCTCCTTCTGACCGAGCCCAAAATCGAACAATCGGCCTTCGACGATTGGAAGACGGCGACGCTGCAGTCCATCGAGGCTTCCGAAAAGGATCCGTCGCAGTTGTTCGGCAGAATGATCCCCGATGCCGTCTACCCCGAAGGCGAAGTCCGCACACGGCCACTAACGGCCGACCAAGTGAAGGCCGTGACCATCGAAGCAGCCCAGGCGTGGCTCGACGATGCCATGAAGACCAGCCCCATCGAGGTCGCCTTCGTCGGCGACATGAAGCAGGAAGCCGTGATCCCCCTGGTCGAAAGGTACATCGGTTCCCTCGCCGTTCGGCCCAGAGTCGCGCCCGATGCCTTCACGGCCTTGCGCACCATCACCAAACCCGCCGAGCCGCGGACGGTGAAGCGGACCATCGATACCACCACCGATCTGGGCGGAGCGATGGTGGCGTTCTATGGCCCCGATGAAACCAATCTCGACGACGCCCGGGCCATGTCAATGGCGGCCCGTGTGCTCTCCTCGCGCATGGTGCAAGAGATCCGCGAAAAAGCCCAGTTGGTCTACAGCATCCGTTCCAACTCGAACCCCGGAAGCACGTTCCCCGGGTTCGGCGTCTTCTCAGCCGCCAGCCAGACACAGCCGCAAAAGGCCGATGCACTGATCGTCAAGATCCAAGAAATGTTCGGAGCGTTCGCCAAGGACGGTCCGACGGATACCGAACTCACCGTCGCAAAAACCCAGACGGCCAAGGCCATGGACGAAAGCATGAAGGAGCCGGGCTTCTGGATGAACCAGATGGAAGCCTCAACCTACGACCGCACGAACTTCGACGATGTCCTCGCCGAGCCGGAAATGGCTCAGGCCCTGACGGCAGACCAGATCCGCACCACCTTCGCGAAATACTGGAAGGACGGCAAGACGATCGTCGTGGAAGTCATGCCGGCCAAAGTAGATGCGCCCACGAAGTGACTGAAAGATTCCCGGCCGAACAGGTTATTGCACCCTTGTGCCCAAGGTCAAGATTGGTTAGAATGTCAGCAGTGATCGGAACATTCACACGCCGCCGCGGCTTCTCACTCCTCGAACTCCTCGTGAGTGTTGCGGTGGTTGCTATTTTGGTTTCTCTAATCCTGCCAGTCCTCATCCACGCCCGCGAAAGCGGCTACCGGGCGGTGTGCGCTTCAAATCTCCGGCAGATCAACGTGGGTTGGTCGTCCTACCTCCAAAACCACAAGGAACGCTTCCCGCAATTCGGTGAGCAGCCCGACTGGTCGTACGGCGGCGCCGACTTTGTCGGGCCCGACGCCCGACCGGTACTGGCCTCAGACCGACCGATCAATCCGTACCTCATCGAGAACGCAGGGCTGGGGCAAAGCGAAGAGTTAGCCGCCATCTTCCATTGCCCGAGTGATTCAGGGATTCACGCACGCAACGCCCGTGTCCGAGGCCGCAACCCCGCGAGCATCCTCGCGGGCGAAACCTGCTTCCGCGAGTTCGGCACCAGTTACCGCGCCAACGGAATGCTCCTCAACTCCACGCTGGCGGGCCTCGACGGCTTCAACCGCCCGCTGTATCTGCACGAGGTGCAGGTCGATCCCTCCCGCTTGCTGCTCACGGGCGATGCCGCGTGGTATTACGCCACCCGCGCTCCGGGCAACGCCGAGGCCACGCTCGAGGCCTCTTGGCACGGCGGAACCGATGCCGGCAACATGCTCGCGGTCGATGGCTCCACCCGCTTCATCCGCTTCGGCGAGTGGCAGCAGTCCAACATCGCGATCGAACCCCGCCCGGGTGCGATCGGCCAGCACTGATTGCGAACCGGGCCGCGTTGCGGCAACGCCTACGGTGGGTGGTGAAGTTCCCCGTGCATGACTGGCAGTTCTGGGTGGTGACGGCGGCCGCGGTGATCGCGCTCGCCGTGATCTTGCGGGCCGTGCTGCCGCAGAGGGTCAACCCCTTCCGACGGAAGCGAAAAGGACAATCCGCGACGCTCACGGTGGGTGGCCGACCCGTCGCGAAGCGGTGATCGCTTACGCGGGCTGAGCCGCCAAGCCACGCACGCTCGCCGAACGCCGCTTGAGCGTGGGTTCGTCGGAGGGCTTCTCGGCCTCGGCGAAGTTCTCGCCGAAGCGGAAGAGGCGGAAACTGTTGCCGATGACGAAGATGTCCCCCGCGAAGTGGTAGAACGCGGCCAGCGGCAGCGCGAACTGGCCGATGCGGCTGCTGAACATGGCGGCCAGGACCAGGCCCACCGCGGCGATGAGCACGCTGACGATGATGTTCTGGCTGATGATGGAGCGGGTGCGGCGCGAGAGTTCGATGAGGAACGGGATCCGCGAGAGGTCGTCGGTCATCAGCGCGATACCCGCCGAGTTGGCGGCGATATCAGAGCCAGAAAGGCCCATGGCGACGCCGACGTCGGCCGCCGCGAGCGACGGGCCATCGTTGATGCCGTCGCCCACCATGAGGGTGCGGTATCCGGTGCGGACCATGCCCTTGATCTGTTCGTGTTTCTCTTCCGGCAAGCACTCGGCTTCGATGAGGTCGACGCCCACGGCCCGGCCCACACGGGTGGCAACACTCAGACGGTCGCCGGTGAAGATCGCGACGGTTTTGACGCCGAGATCGCGCAGTTGCTGGACAACCTGCTTGGTGTTCGGACGAACGGTGTCCTCAAGCCCGACGGCACCCAGGTAGCGGCCGTCCTTCATGACGTGAACGCCGGTCATGCCCTCGATGCGGGATTCAACAATGTCAACCTCGGCCTTGATGCCCGGCTGAAGTTCAACGAGCCAACTGGCGCGACCAATCCGCACCTCGCCCATGCCGCCCTTGGCGCGGACGCCCCGACCGTGGATCTCTTCATATTCAGCCGCGGGTTCGGTGGTGATGCGAGCCGCGCGGGCGGTCGTCATGATGGACTGGGCCAGCGGGTGGTTGCTCGATTGATCGCCGAACGCGGCGGCCGACAGCAGTTCCGCGCCCTCGACACCGGTCGCCGGAGAAAGCCGCGTGACCTGGAACTTGCCGGTCGTGATCGTGCCGGTTTTGTCGAAAACCACCGCGGTGACATTGCCCGCGGCTTCGAGGTAGTCGGGCTTCTTCACCATGATGCCCAAACGGGCGGCGGCGGCAAAGGCCGCCAGCATCGCGCTGGGGCTGGAAAGCAAAAGGGCCGAGGGGCAAGAAACAACGAGGACGGTGACGGCCGTGGTCGCGGCGTTGGGGTCACCCTTGCGGGCGAGCAAGAACCACGTGACGGCGGCAACCGAGAGAACGACCGGCACAAAGAACCGCGCGACCTGCTCTATGAGCATCTGGCGGGGCGTGCGCGATTGTTCGGCCTGGCGGATCAGTTGCATCACCTTGCCGATGGTGGTGTCGCCCCCCACCTGCGTCACGGCGATGTCGATGCCGCCCGAAAGGTTGCTCGTTCCGGCGTAGACGGGGTCGTTGATGGAGACTTCTGCGGGCACGGCTTCGCCCGTGAGCGAAGCCTGATTGATGGTGGTGCGACCGCTGACAACCCGGCCGTCGACCGGCAAATTCTCGCCCGGACGCACACGCACAATGTCGCCGACTTTGATGGTCGCGAGCGAAACTTCGCGCTCGCTGCCATTCTCGACGCGGCGGGCCACGTTGGGTGTCAACTGAACAAGTTGGGCGATTGCCCGCTCGGCCCCGCTGGCCGTCCGACGGATGATCTGGCCGAACACAACGAGGATGAACGCAAGCCAACCGGCCGTCACATACTCACCGACCGCCAGGGCCGCCAGAATGGCCAGGGCAGCCAGAGACGAACTGCTGACCGTGCCATTCTTGATCTCGGTGAAAGCCGCCCAGAGCAGGGGCATCGCGAGGCAGACCGCGCCGACCATGGCGGGCAGGTCGGCGACCATGCCGTCGCCCACGTTGAAGACCTTGGCGATGGTGCTCGCAAGAACCAAAACGCCGCCGATGAGCGTGAAGACAATCCAGCGCTCGAGCGACACTTCGTGGTGCGAGCAGCATGCCATGGCTTCGTCCTGCTGGCGGGCGAGGGCGTCGGCGTGCGTGTGGTCGGTGTGGTCGGCGTGAGAATGAGCCATCGGGCGGGACGCTCCGGGGGTGGTTTTGGTTGGGGCTTGGTCAAGGGGAACGGAGGAGAGCGGGCGTGATACCCGTTGAAGGGGGAAAGTGTAGTCGGGGGTCTGGGTTTCGGCCTTTCCCCTTACGTCAGGCCGGGTGAGGAGGTTCTAACCCACGCGCTCGGGCTTGGGTTCGCGGCTCATCAGTTGGCCGATTGCCTCGATGGGGTCAACGCCTTCAAACAAGATGGCGTGGACGGCGGCGGCGATGGGCATTTCGACCCGGTACTTGGCACCGAGTGCCGCGACGCTTTTGGCGGTGGCGACGCCCTCGACGACGTAGGGGCTGTTGGCGAGGTATTCATCGAGGGTGCGGCCTTGGCCCAAGGCCTCACCGAGGCTGCGGTTGCGGCCTTCGGGGCTGAAGCAGGTGGTGGCCAAGTCGCCCACGCCGGCGATACCGAAGAAGGTATCGACGTTGGCTCCCATGGCGACGCCGAGTCGGGTGATCTCGGCCAGCCCCCTTGCCAGAAGCGCACTTTTGGCGTTATTGCCGGCTTGCAACCCATCGACGACTCCTGCGGCGATGGCGATGACATTTTTGACTGCGCCGGCGAGTTCGACACCGAGGACGTCGGGGTTGGTGTAGATTCGCATCCAACTGGTGCCGAAGCGCATTTGCACCTGTTTGGCAAAGTCGGGATCGTCGCTGGCGGCGATCATGGCGGCGGGGAGGCAGCGGGCGAGTTCGGCGGCGATGGTCGGTCCGGAGAGGCATCCGATGGATCTGGGTTTGCGGTCTGGGTTGTCGCGGCCGGACTGGGCGAGGACCGAGGCGATGATCTGGGTTGGGCGTTGGAGGGTTTCGTTCTCGATGCCTTTGGCGACCGAGAGGACGCAGGCATCGGGGCGGACGTGGCGGGCGAGGCGCATCCAGACTTCGCGGGTGTGCTGGACGGGAATGGCCGAGACGATGAGGGTGGCGTGGGCGAGGGCCGAATCGTCTTTCATGGCGACGACGACTTCGGGGGGGAGGACGAAGCCGGCCAAGCGGGGGGTTCGTCTGGTTTGAGCGAGTTTGCCGGCCTCGTCGGGGGAATGGCCCCACATGACGACCCGTCCGGAACCTCCTGCGGCTTCGACCTTTGCGGCGTTGCTGGCCAAAAGCCCAGCGCACACCAAGCCCATTTGACCCAACCCGAGCACGGCAGCGGTGGGGCTGTCAGGGGTTTCTGCGGCCCATTTTGGTCGTCTGCTCGGCATGCTGGTGTGTTGCGGACTCCTTAGTAGGTTTGAGTGGACGTAAACAGTTTGGGGACAACACTTTAGGAAATTGGGATCAAAAAGTTTGAATTTTCGCGTGAGTAAAGACTTTGGTTGTCGTTTCTGTGAATGAAGTTCAAGGGCCGCCAGGGACGACGGAGGGTCGTCCTTGGCGGCTTTTTTTACGCGACGAGGATCTCGCCTTCGCGGGCTTGGCTGAAGCCTCGGGTGTTGTCGGTGGCGCGGGCGAAGATGGACCAAACGCCCGGGGTGACGTTGCGGACGCTGGTGGTGAGACTCCAGACGCCGTTCACGTTGCGGCCGTTGCCGAGCACGCGGTCGATGCTGAGGTTGAACTCGCCGTTGCCGTCGCTATCGATGTAGAAGGTGACGGAGCGGACGGTTCCGTCGGAATCGGCGACGTCGCCCGCGGCGACGGTGAAGCGTTCACCATTCAACACTGTTGTATCGGGAACGGTAAGTGACCCGATGGTGGGGGCGGCGTTGAGGAGGACCTGTGTGCTGACCGTCTGGCTTTGTCCACCGTCGTTGTCGAAGACGACGGCGAGGACGGTGTTGGCTCCGACTTGGAAGGCGGTGGTAGCGAAGGTGATGGCGTAGGAGCGGGACGGGTTTTCGCCGAGCCAGATGTCGGTGACGGCGCCTTCGAGATCGACGGATCCGTTGTTGTTGGTATCGAGGTAGTAGCGGACGAGGCTGATGGTGCCGTCGCGGTCCTTGGGGCCGCGGACCGTGAGCGTGAGCGGGTCGCCCTGGTTGGCGACGATGGTGGGCCGAATGGTGATGCCGGTCGCGGTGGGGACGGCGTTCACGACCTCGGCCGTGGTGCTGGCGACGTTAGAGACGCCCCGGTTGGCGTCGGTGGCGACGGCGAAGAAGGTGTTGGTGCCGGCGGCAAAGCCTTTGGTGGAGATGCGGAGCGAATAGGTGCCGTCGGCGTTGCGGCGGGCCTTGCCGATCGAGCGGTCGACCGCACTATCGAACGCGTCGTTGCCATCGACATCGCGGTAGAAGGTGACGGACTTGATGGTCGTGTCGTCGGTGACGCCCGAGGCGGTGAGGGTGAAGAAGGAGAGGCGTTCGATGGATTCGGCGTCGGACGCGAGCGTGGCGATCACCGGTGCTGCGTTGATGCGGGCGGTGGTGGCGACGGCGGTTGAGAAGAGGCCGCTGTTATCAACGGCGCGGCCGAAGAAGGTGTAGGTGCCGGGCGTGAAGCCGTTGGTGGGGGCTTCGAAGCGGAAGCCGCCGCGGGAGGTGGTGGAGCCGCCCAAGAAGGTGTCGTCGTCGGTGTTGAAAACGCCGTCGCCGTTGTCGCGCCAGTATTCGATGCCGGCCACCGTGCCGTCGCGGTCGCGGAACCCGGAGCCGGTGAGGACGACGGGTGTTCCGGCGTTGGGGATGAGGGCTGGGGTGGCGCGGATGGAGGTCAGCGTGGGTGGATTTTCGAGGATGGTGATGGTGGTGGCGACCACGTTGGAGAGGGCATCAAAGTCGTCCTCGGCTTGGGCGAGGATGGTGACGGAGCCGAAGGGGAAGCCGGTGGTGTTGATTCGGGCGCGGAATGCGGTGGAGTCGTTGCCGGATTCTCCGATTTCGGTGTCGATGTCGAGTTCGAGCGTGCCGTTGGCGTTGATATCGCGGTAGTAGCGGACTTTGTCGACGGAGTCGTCGGAGTCTGCCGCGTTGACGGCGGAGAGGTCGAGATTCTGGCCTTGGAGGGCGCTCGAGGCGGAACTGCTGATGCCGGCCAGGGTGGGGTTGGCGTTGATGCGGACCTGGGTGGAGGCGACGAAGCCGAAGATGTTGTCGTTATCGCGTGGGCGTGCGAAGTAGGTGTAGAGGCCGGAGGCGGTGTCGCCGGTGGGGATGCTTGCGAGCCAGTTGCCCTCGGAGGAGGTGGCGGTGGCGACGAGCGAATCTTGCGTGGCGTTGAAGGAGCCGTCGCCGTTGGCGTCTTGCCAGTATTGGATCGAGGCGACGGTGCCGCTGCCTTCATCGGCGACGCCCAGCGATGTCATGGTGAAGGACGTTCCGGGCTGGACGCTCGCCGTGCTTGCCTGGGTGGTGGTGACCGTGGGGATACCGATGTTGACGGTGAAGGTGTCGGAGATGGGGTCGCCGCCGTCGCGGCTGGTGCCTGTGACCGTCACGGTGGTGCTGCCGGTGGTGTTGGCGAGGTAGGAAAGGCTGAGGTTGCCGTCGATGATCTGGGCGGAGACTTTGGTGGGGTCGGCGACGGTGACGGTGTAGGTGACGCGGGCAGCGCGGGTGATGTTGGTGAACGCGACGAAGTTCTCGCGCTGGGGGATTGTCACCGAGTCGTCGACGTTGCGGAGGGGGAGGTTGTCGAAGGCGGAGTTGATACCAGTTCCGTTGAAGCGGGGGACCGCGGCGATGGCATCCACGACCGTCATGCCGTTGCTGAGAACGCGTCCGAAGGTGGTGAAGCCGCCGTTCTGATTGTCGAGGTTGGAGGAATTGTTCGCGAGGTTGAAGAACCACTGGTTCGTAGCGCTGTTGGGGTTGTCGCCCAATTTGGCGTAGGAGAGTGTGCCGCGGAGGGCGGTGTTTGCGATGTGCTCGTTGAGGACCGGGGCGTATTGAGAGATTGTGCTTTCGAGATCTGCGAGGACGCTCCCGCCGCGATACGCGAAGCCGCCGCCTTGAACGATGAAGCCCGGCACGGAGCGGTGAATAAACGTCTCGTTATACGAGAACCCGCTCGTCGGCGCCGAATCGACATACCGCAGGAAGTTGGCGACGCTTAGCGGCGTGGCCGTGTTGTAGAGAAGGGTGTAGATATCACCCACATTGGATGCGAACTTGACGACGGTGCCGTTGAGGGTGGTGTCGTCGATCCGGTTCGCGAGTTCGATGACGTTTCCCGTCGAATTGATGGGCACGGTGATGTCGTCGAAATCATCGATGACTGTCGCCGCGAGCATCTGGCGTGCTTCGAGGGGTTGGAACGCGGCGGGGGTGGCGTGTGACGTGCCGCCGACCACCGAGAGGAGTCGCTGGATGAAGGTGGGGCGGGCGGGCGATGGCTGGAACGGCATTGAGAGACCTCCGGGAAAACGAATGGAGACGATGAATGTCGATGGGCACCTGATTCATCGCTTCCAGTAAAAATACGCACGGGAGGGAGCGGGGGTTGGGTGAGAGGGGGTAGGGATTCTTGAGGCGGGGTCGGGACAGGTGGAATTCGGGGCGGGGAGGAAGTGCTGCGGGAGTTCGGGGAGTCCGGGGGAGTCCGGGGGAGGCGTGGGTGGGGTTAGCGTGAGGGGGTTGGGGGGCGGTTAGGCGCAGGTGCGCAGGGCAGGTGGAAACCTTTGCGCACCTGGGTTGGTGCGTTTTCTGGTTAGGAATTGGGCAGGTGCTCATGCTCATTGAAAAGTAGTGGGGGCGTATAGAAAGAGTTATTGGACGTTTGGGAGTTCTGAAGAAGTGATGAGTGTGCAGTCTGAGTCATGTGGGAATACTGAGGCGGGAGGATTGGGAAGGCTTGGGGGCTCCATAGGGGTGTTGGGGACGCGTGGGTATGGCTGGATGGGGGCTTGGCGACGGAAGGTCGCAGGGGAACCACGCCTGTTTACAAGTTACGGGAAGGGGGCGTGGTTTCAATGCGGAAATCTTGTGGAGCGACCGAAATGGTGCGCCATTTTGGGCGATTGCTCGGCGGGTAGTAGCGGGTTGGGGGGCTGGGGCATGCCGCTCGGAATAGACCTTCTT
>Ga0105049_10009376_pt1 | contig 11289 bp, 10 predicted proteins | sample MAT06_FD_78087 | JGI IMG/M metagenome (GOLD analysis project Ga0105049, IMG submission 78087) | Freshwater microbial communities from Lake Fryxell liftoff mats and glacier meltwater in Antarctica - MAT-06 | ecosystem: Environmental > Aquatic > Freshwater > Ice > Liftoff microbial mat | place... | reverse complement strand
GTCGACGACGCATCTCGGCAAGGGCCTCGATGGCACCGGCGACCTCGTGCAGGGCGGCTTCGTCCCGCAGCGCGTCGATGGGTTCAAGGGCGCGGTGATGATGAGCCAGATCGATCTCGGCGATTACGTGCTCGAGGACCTCCACGGCATCCCGGTCGGTGCCGCGGTCACGCTGGGTGTCCGCGCGCCGAACCTCACCAAGGACTGGGGCGCCGCGTACAAGGCGAGCTTTCGCGATTACGGCCGTCACGCGCTGTCGATCGCGATCGTCGGCAAGCAGGGCACCGCGCGCACGATCCAGGTTCGCGATGACCACGGCAATGCCGCGGTCGGTGGCACCTCATATCTCCCCGCGCCCGGCGCCCTCGAGGCCGCACGCTCGATCATCCGCGCGCTCGGCGGCGCGCCGTGGGAGGTCGCGGGCACGTCGTTCACGGTGCATCCCACCGGCGGCTGCGCGATGGGCTCGATCGTCCGCCCGCGCGACCTCCAGGTCGAGCACAACCCGGGCCTCTACGTGATCGACGGCAGCGTGCTGCCCGGCAACCCGCTGCGCAATCCGTCGCACACGATCGCGGCGGTCGCCGAGCGCGCGCTCGACGCGATCCTCGGTGGATCCCGCTGATCGCAGCGCTCGGCGCGAACCAAGGTTTCCCCCGGATGGCCCTCCGCTGACGTGGCCGAGTTGCTACGCTCGGAGCTGGCCATGCTTCGCCACCCTCGGAGCGCCTGATGCCAGGCGGACGTCGAAAGCGTCCCGCCGGTCGGCGCTACACCTTCGCGTGTCGGGCCTGCCGGATCACGCTTCACGATCGCGTCGAATACGCGTGGTGTCCGCGCTGCGGTGCCGAGGTCGACTGGATCGATGGCCGGTTCCGCGTGCTCACCTGCGCGCCCTGCGACCTGCTCGTCAACAAGCGCGTGACCGACGATGCATGCCCGAACTGCGCCGCGCCGCTGACGCTGATCTCCGGCCCGCTCGGCCCCGAGCAGCCCGCGGGCGAACGCCAACCGCTGATGGCGATGACCCGGCGGGTCGGACTCGCAGCCCTCGTCGTCCAGGCGATCTTCGCGGTCCTCGATCCCGAGGCCTTTCCATACCTCGGCCCCCTCCTCGTGTTCGTCCAGCTCGGGGCGTTCGCGATCGTCAGCGGGTTGATCGCGACCTCCCGCGAGATCCGCGCGCTCGCGGGCGAGCACGCGACCCGCGTGATCCACGGGTTCGAGCATGCCGCTATGAACGTCCTCGAGGAGCGTGGGATCGCGATGCTCGGTGGGCAGACCATGGACGGCATGTTCACGATCACGTTCGAGCACGACGGCACCTCCTACGAGCACCTCGAGACCACCGTGCGCGACGCCACCACCGACGCGATCTCGCGGATCCGCTTCGGCGAGCACACGCTCGCGTACGATCGCCGCTGTGGCACCAGCTACCTCGTCGGCGTCGCCCTCCTCGCCCTCGCGATCGTCGGGGCCGGCGTCGCCGCCACGATCGCCGGTGTGCCATCGGGGCTCACGTTCGCGGTCACCGTCGGTGCCGGATTTCTCGCCCGCGCGCTCGCTCGGCCGGCCGGGCTCGCCGCGCAGCGCTGGCTCACGGTCTCTCACGACTTCGCCGCCGCGGTCGTCACCCGTGTCGACAAGCGCGTGTCCTCGGACGGCAACACGCTGACCGCGATCGTGATGATCGACGTCATCCCGAAACCCCGGACCTCCGACGTCGACGCGGTCGCGCCCAGCCTCTGATGGCCGGGTGATGTATCGCTGGGCGCTTCCTCTCGCGATCCTCGCGATGTCGACCGGCGCGCCGTTCGCTCGCTGGGCCGCGCCCGCCTCGCCGATCGCGATCGCCGCGCTGCGCGTGTTGTTTGCATCGGTCCTGCTGTTCGCCGTCGGTGGGCGCGAGCTCGGGGAGCTTCGTCGCGTCGCTCGCCGCGACCGCCTCCTGATCGGGTGCTCCGGGATCCTGCTCGGCATCCACTTCGGTTCCTGGATCGCGTCGCTGTCGTTGACCTCGACCGCCGCCTCCGTCGCGCTGGTCTGCACCAGCCCGATCTTCGCCGCGCTGTTCGGCACCGTGCTCGGCGACCGCGTGCAGCGCCGCGAGATCGTCGGCATCGCGATCGCCGGGGGAGGCTGTGCCGTCCTCGCCGGTGGTGACTGGAGCGCCGGTGGCGATGCGCTGCTCGGCGACCTCCTCGCGCTCGTCGGTGCCGCGAGCGCAGCCGCCTATCTCGTCGTCGGTCGCAAGCTGCGCACGTCGGTCCCGCTGCTCCCGTACCTTGGCTGCGTCAACGCGATCGCCGCAATCGGCCTCGTGATCACCGTGTTTGTGCTCGGCGCCGACCTCGCCGCACTCCCCTCACACAGCTACGTCGCCTGCGCAGGCGCCGCGCTGATCGCCTCGCTGGTCGGCCACAGCTTGCTCAACGCCGCGGTTCGCACGACGCCGACCCACCTGGTCGCGCTCGCCGTCCTCGGTGAACCGATCGCGAGCTCGCTCATCACCTGGGTCGCGTTTGGCGAACAACCACCGATCTATGCGGCTGCCGGCGGCGCGATCATCCTCGCCGGGATCGCGCTCGGCTTCGTTCGAAGGAGCCGACCTGCGTGATCAGGCGATCGCGCTCGCGAGCCACCTCGTGATGTCGACGTCGCGGCACTCGATCAGGTCGAGCTTGGTGACGATCCCGAGCGGGTGATTGGCAGCATCGACGATCGGTACGCACCCGATCTGGTGGGTGGTCATCAGCGTTGGCCGCGAGGATCGTGAGCACACTGCGCAACCGCGCCGCTTCGACCCGGGACGCGCAGAATTTGCGATGCCGCGCGACTCACCAGCCGCGGGTATGGGGGTCTCCCTTGAACGGTCCGACGATCTCGGCGGTGATCCAGCCGCCGTAGAAGTCCCCTGGCTGTGGACGCACGCGCTCGCCACCGACCTGGCACTCGAGGACGTTCGCGTAGCACCCGAGGTGGCCGGCGATCGTGGAGGCGTCCGCGAACGGATCTTCGTACGACCACGCCACGCGCGGTAGCCACCGATCACCGACGCGCAGATCGTAGTAGGTGCACGCGCCCTTCCACTCGCACAGCGATCCGCCGTCTCGCGATCGCGCGAAGTAGGTCATCGCAACGTCTGCACGCGGGATGTAGAAGGTCGGTGGATGCGAGGTCTCGAGGAGCCGGACCGACGACCTGGTGCGAGCGATCTCGATCCCGTCGATCCGGACCACGACCTCGCGAGAGTCCGCCACCAGGAGAGGTGGGCGAGGATAGTCCCAGACCGACTCCTGACCCGGTCCCGGTGTGATCGCAAACGCGGGGCGTGCAGCACCGGTCCACGTCCAACCGACGCGCCCCGCGCGCGCCCATGCGGGCAACTCGTCATCGCTGGCCATGGGCAAGGCTAGCAGGCCCGGCGATCAAGCGACGCGGTCGATCGACGCGTCACCGGTGAGCTCAGCCGAGGGCACGTGGTTGCCGACGAGCACCAAGATCGCGAACAATGCCAGGACCAGCCAGACCAGTCGCAACACCCAGCGCACCTGCGCGTCGCTTGGCTCGTCGCTGAGCAGCCGCGCCTCGGAGCCGAGATCGCAGCGTTCGAGTGCCGCGAGCATCGGTCGAGATCAACCATCCCGCGCGCGCTCCTCGGGATGAATCGGCGCTCAGGGAAGGCACTCGCAGACAAAGACCTGACCCGCGGCGCACTGGAAGTCAAAGAGCTCGTGGTTGTCGAAGTCACCGACGAGCGTGCAGTCCTGGATCCCACCAGTTGGTTGGTCACTACCCCACGGGAGGTACGTGGCCGCCCCCCCGCGAACGCTGACGAAGTTGTTGTCGGTGGCATCCGAGGGATCGAACAGACCACTCCAGAAGAACGCGCTGTCGTCGGGATCCTGGACGAGGTTCGCCACCGCCTCCGCCTCGATCGCGTTGTCGATCACGACGAGGTCACCGCCATCGGCCTGACACTCGGTGCGAGCAGCGGACCACGTGACCCGTGTGTTGACCCCCTTGTAGGTCGCACCGATCGGCGTCGCCCCGACGATGGCCGCATAACCAGGGCAGGCCGCCATCGCGGATGCATCCGGCCCGATCGAGTCTTCCGGGGCAGTCGCGTCGACCGTCCCGGAATCGATCGCGTCAGGGAGCCCGTCATCAAGCACGGACGACGAATCCGGGGCCACGTACTGACAACTCAAGAGCGCGACCGCGAGAACGCACGTCTTCACAGGTTCACGCTATCACCAGCAACCCACGTTCCACGACCCGTTTGCGAGCGGGACCTGTTCAGCGGCGTGTGGGAGAGTTCACACGAAGTCGCACCAGAAATATCAGAACTATCAGAACGCGCCGACCGAAGCTCTTCATCGCGACAGGGCCGCGCGTGAAGTCGCCGACGATGCTCGCAACGAGGCCGAGCGGGAACCAGTGAGTGTCGCGGCCTTCGATCGATCGTCAGCGGCCGAAGGATTCGAGCGCTGCACGCGCGACGAGGTCGCCCTGTTCCTGCACGAAGTGACCTGCCTGCGGCAGCATCAACGGATCGGGACAGCCTCGGATGATCTGTTTCACCAGCCGCATGGTGTTCGGCCCGAGCACCGGATCCTGCTCGCCGACCGCCATGAACGTCTTCCCTCTCCACTGGGTCGACCACCAGCTGGCGGCCTGCTTTGCTTGCCGAGGCCGGCACCTTCCATGTCGTCAGCGATCGGCACGATCGCCGGGAACCTCCGCACCCCAGCCTTGGACTCGGCCGTCGGGAACGGGGCGCCATAGGCCATGGCCTCGGCCTCGGTGAGGCTCGGAGCGGCGCGCTTCATCAGCCCCACCACGTCGAGATCCGGGTTGTTCGCCACGAAGTCCCGCCACGCCAGGAACCCCGGTCCGGGCGAAACGCCAGTCGCGATCGCGGTGTTCATGATGATCAAGCGAGACAGCACGTCGGGGTGCGTGACCGGTAGCGTCAGGCCGAGCACGCCACCCCAGTCCTGGCACACCAGCGTGACGTCGCCGCGCAGCTCCATGTGTTCGACGAACCGGACCAGCGTGTCGCGATGGAAGTTGAAGGTGTACGTGGCGTCGTCGACGGGCTTGTCCGATCGCCCGAACCCGTACCAGTCCGGCGCGAGCACTCGCCCACCGGCCTCCACGAGCACCGGGATCATCTTGCGATAGAGGTACGACCACGTCGGCTCGCCGTGCAGACACAGGAACACCGGGCCACTCGCGGGCCCCTCGTCGATGTAGTGCAGCCGCATGCCGTCGACCAGGTCGACATAGTGGGGCGCGTAGGACCACCCCGGCAGGTTCGCGAACCGATCATCTGGAGTCCTCACTGCGCGCATGCCCGGACCTTACCTGACCCGAGCGTCGACGTTCACCGCGCCACGTGGTCCGCCGCCGACGGACGATGGAGGCCCGTGTTGCAGCACTCCAAGCCCGCCGCACCGGGAGGGGACGAGCGCGGCCGAAGCTCGTCGGCGAGCTTCGCACTCAGCTCGGCTGGCAGCCAGCTTCCCCCGGTTGGTCAGCTCGTCGATGCAGACGCGGCGGGCCGGATCCCCGATCAGTACGGATCGCTGGGCGTGAGCGCCCCGCCTGCGGCGCTCACGTTGGTCGCCGGGACATCGGTGACGGCGGGCAGGGTGATCAGGGTGATCGTGTCGCCAGCGTGGAGGGCGTGGACCGGGACGGCGCTCCACGTCAGTGGCGCGCCGGGCGTACACGCAGTTGGCGGCGCGGTCGGGATGATCGCGTAGACCGCGCCAGCGCCGACGACCGTGCCCGTCCCAGCCTCGTCGATCACCAGCGCGGTGCCCTCGTCGACGCCGAGCCCCACCGGGCTGGTCGCCCAGCCATCCGCATATGCACGCGCGACGAACGCGAGCAGCCGGCCCATCCGATCCCGCGCGCCGAAGTGGGTGTCGGTGACGATCCCGACGAGCGGCGGCAGCGCGAGGAAGCCACGGTCGAGCGTGACGTACGGGTCGTACGGATCGGCGAGCGCCTCGTCGGAGTAGACCGAGCCGGTGGTCGCCCGGTAGACGACCTCGCCGAGCACCGCGCAGCCGGCGCTGGTGCCACCGACGACGGCGCCGCGCGCCCACGCGCCGGCGAGTGCGTCCTCGACCGGGCCGTCTTTCCATGCCGCGAGGTACACCGCCTGATCGCCGCCGGCGAGGAAGATCGCCTCGGCGTGGTCGAGCTGCCAGCGCACGTACGGCTCGGCGGCGAGGTCGGCGGTGTCGACGATCATTGTCTCGACCGAGTCGATCCCGCCCACGTCGGTAAACAGGTAGTCGTTGTAGCCGTCGGCGCCGGATGCGCGCAGCACGACGACGTCTCCGCCGTCGATCCGATCGCGCTGCCACCCGAACGCGGCGTCGACGTCGGGGCCGCCGCCCATGAGGATCAACCCGGCACGCGGCGTGGCGATCGCGTCGGCCGGGTCTCCGACCAGCCAGCGGGTGAGCCCGGCCGGCGGGGGTGGCGCGGCGTCGGGGGCGTCGGGGGCGTCCGGTTCACCCGCTCCATCAAGCGCGTCACCACACGCAGCGACCAGGATCAACGCTGCGAGCAACGACAGGCGTGACATCGCACGCACCCTAACACCACCATCATGACGTGCGACGTGCGACGTGCGACGTGCGACGTGCGACGCGCATCAAGAGCGCGGCACCAGGTCTGAGGGCCGGCGGCGCAGCTGCTGTCGAACGGGCCGACGAGTGGTCGCGTAGTTGCCACTGGCCAAGTTCGGATCTGCGGGGTCGGGGGCGGTAACGTCTGGGCCATCCGGCGACCTGCGGCGCTCGATACGAAGTGGCTCGCACGATCTTCTTGTTCGAGAACGCGTCGAGCTCGCACATCTAGTTCGCGGTGGTCGACCACCTCTTCTCGGGCTCTCTCGCGACGGTAGCGCCGGTCTCGTCGGTCGCGTCTTCGACGCTGACCGCATCTCCTTCATAAAACAAGAACCTCAGCGGTTACGCATCCGGTTTCGGCTTCGGAGCGTCATCGAGCACCGTGAGCGCGATCGCCATCGCCTTCTTCGCCCGCGCGATCATCGCCTCGTCCGACTTGATCTTCTGATACACGCGCAGCACCTGGTCCTGATACGACGTGTTCTCTCGCTCGAGCCCGTCGATCTCTTGTCGCAGATCGGCGAGCCGCGCATCACGCTCCGCGATCGCCGCAGCATGCCCGCGCAGCTCGGAGTTGCGGTCCGCGATCGTTTGAACCGCCGAGGCCAGCTCACCCTCGCTGCGCTTGATCGTGTCTCGTGCGGCTGACAAGCCACGCTGCAGCTCGTCACGTTCACTCACCAGATCCTTCACGACCTTGGTGTGCCCGGCCGCGGTCGCCGTGCGCTGCTTGTCGATCTCCACATCCTTTGCGGTGACCGCACGCTGATGCTCCGCGTCGGCGACGGCCTTGACCCGGATGGTCTCGCCACTCGCGATCGCGAGCGCACGCTCGTGCTGCGCCTTGGCTTCGCCCAGCGCGGCGAGCTGCGCGGCCTCGACGGTCTCGCGCTCCGCGATGTGACGCGCGGCCGTTTCTTCCGTCGTGCGCTTGGCCTGGACCAGCACGGCCTCGAGCTCGGCGACCTCCCGGTCTCCGAGGTCCTTTGCCTGCGCGAGCTGCTCTGCATGCTGCGCGGCGGCGGCGACGAGCGCGTGCTTGTGGTCCGTTTGAGCCTTCGCGATGTCGTCGAACGCGGCCTGCTTCTCGGCGGCGAGGTTCGCGAGCTCTGCGGTGTGGGCCGCGGCCTGCGCGGCGGCGATCTGCTCGGAGTCCTCCGCGAGCCGCGACCGGGCCTGCTCGTGGAGTGCGAGGACATCGTCGAGCTCCTGCTTCGCACCGTCGAGCTTGATGCCGTGATGCGCGGCCTGGCGATCGAGCTCGACCTTGAGCTCGGCGAGCGCAACCGTGTGTGCGATCGCCTCGTCCTGGCGCTGCGTGAGCAGCTCGGCCTCGCGCGCGGAGATCGCGGCCGCGTGCTGGTTCGCTTGTGCGGCGAGCTCGGCCGCGTGCTTGCCGGCCTGCTGTGCGAGCGATTCGGCGTGCGCGGCACGCGCGGTCTCGGCATCCGCACGTGCCGCGGCGAGGTCACCCGCGACCGCGGCGACGGCCTTGTCGCGTGCGGTGGCGAGAGCGGTGCGCTCGGCGGCTTGCTCGTCGCGGACTTGCTGGAGCTCGGCCAGGACCTCGGAGTTGGTTTGATCGCGCGCTACGGTCAGCGCGGCACGTTGTGCCGCCTCCTCGGCACGGACGTGATCGAGCTCCGCGTTGATCTCCGCGACGGCCTGGGTGCGCTCGGTGGCGAGCGCCGTGCGCTCGGCGGCGGACTCGGCGCGAAGCCGCTCGAGCTTTCCGGTGACGTCGGCGACGGCCTGTGCGCGCTCGGCGACGAGGGTCGTGCGATCGGCGGCATGGGTGGCGAGCAGCTGCTCGAGCTGGGCGTCGACCTCGGCGACGGCCTGATCACGCGACGCGATCTCTTCGGCGCGCAGCCGCTGCAGCGCAGTCTGGTGATCGCCCGCGAGGCGCTGAGCCTCCGCGGTGTGCTCCCCGGTGACTCGCGCGATCGCGGCATCGCGCTCCTCGCCAATGCGGGCGAGGACGGCGGTGTGATCGTCGCGCAGACGCTGGAGGTCGCCGGCGTGGTCGGCTTCGGTGCGGCTCGCGGCCTGCTCGGCAGCGGCGACCACCTCGGTCCGCGAAGCCTCGACCGCCGCAGCGGCTTGCTTGCGCGCGACATCGAGCGCGGCCTCGTGCTCCGCGCGCGCGGCATCGAGCGCGGCGGTGGTCGCGGTCGCGAGCTCCTGGCGCAGCTTCTCGATGGCAACGGCCTGCGTTCCCGCATGCTCGCCGCGCAGCTGCGAGAGCTCGCCATGGTGCCGCGCGATCATCTGCTCGCGCTCGACGCGCAGCGCCCGCTCTGCATCCGACGCACTCGCCGCGCGATTCGCACGCTCGGTCGTCAGGTCACGCTCGAGCTGACCGCGCGCGGCCTCCGATGCGGACAGCGCTTGCGATCGGGTCTCGAGCTCCTGATGCGTCGACGCGACCTGCGCGGCGAGCTGCTTCTCCTTGGTGGTCAGCGCGGTGACCTTCGCGCCGTCGGCGGCGACCCGCTGCTCGAGCTCGGCGGCCTTGGTCTCGAGATCGCTGCGCGCCTGCTGGACCTGGCGCAGGCGGTTGTCGAGAGCGTCGACCTCGCGTGCCTTCACATCACGTTCGCCGGTCGTGCGCCGGATCTCGGCGTCCTTGACGTTGACCTGCTCGCGCAGGTTGAAGAACTCGCGCTCGCGACTGCCACGTGCGGCGCCATCGGTGGAGGCAGCACGCGCGCGATCGAGCTCGGTCTTGAGCTGGGCGAGCTGACGCTCGAGCTCGCCGATCTTGCGCAGCGACTTTCGATCGTAGACGCCCGACTGCTCGTTCTCGGCGTCGGCCGCGATCGCGTCGAGCCCGAGGTCGAACGTGGTGCGCGCCGCGCGCACCACCGCTGGCGGCACCAGGGCGACGGGTGCGGCTATGATCGGCTCCGGCTCCGGCTCCGGCTCCGGCTCCGGCTCCGGCTCCGGCTCCGGCTCCGGCTCCGAAGCGACGTCCGCGACCGGCTCCGGCTCGGCGATCACGGCCACCTCGACCACCTCGGGCACCGCATCGGCAACCATGGAGGCGACCGGCGAGGCGACCGGCTCGGCCTCGGGCTCGTCCTGCCGCACGAGATTCGCGTGCAGCACCGGCTCCGGCACACCGCCCGAGTCTTCCTCGATCGCGAGGTCATCGTCGAGCAGCTGAACGTCCTCCGCGTCGAGCAAGATCCCTGGTGACGACTCGAAGCGATGCGGCGGCTCGTGCGCGATCGGAACGTCGATCGCGATATCGACCGCTTCCACGGGGACTTCGGGGGCCTCGATTGGATCCGACAATGGCGGGCGCGCGGACTCGCGGCTGAACGTGTCGAACACGTCGCTGTTCGCCTGCTCGATCAGCTGTGGCGCCGCAGCGTCGACGGGTGGGGCGCCCAGCACGGCCGGCTCCGCGATCACGTCGTCGATCGACGCTGCTGACTCTCCCTGGCGCAGCTGCTCCGCGACCGACGGTGGGGCCGGCTCGTCGTCGAAGCCGAGCAAGGCATCGAACGCAGCATCCGTCTCCGCGGCCACCATCTGATCGACCGCATCACTGCGACCGGACGCCGTCGCCATCCCCGGATCGTAGTCGTCGCCGACCGTCTCCTCGAGCACCATGTCGTCACTGCCAACCGAGAGGTCGTCGACCTCGAGCGGGAGCTCGACGCTCTTGGGTTCGCCGAGCGCGATCAGGTTGTCGAGCTTGCCGATCAGCTCCTCGTCCGAGAGCGAGCGCTTGTCGAGGTACTCGTCGGCGTGCGTCTTGAGCCCGCGGTGCTTCTGCATCGCGCCCGGCGCCACCGTCCTGGTGACGAGCACGATCGGGACTCTCGTGAGCGGACTTTTCTTGAGCGTCTGGAACGTCTTGAACCCGGCCTTATCGGGCTCGTCGACGGCGAGAAAGATCGCGGCCGGCAGCTCGATCGCACCATCGGCGATCGCTTCGTCAGGATCGGACCGGACCAGGATGTCGAGCCGATACCGACCGAGCTGGTCCGACAGGCGCGCGTAAAAGTCGTGGTCAGCGTCGATCAGCAGAATGCGGCGGTTCATGCGCAGCGTGGCTCCGCCGCGATGATACCCGCTTTCAGGACCTCAAAGCTCCGGGCGGCCGGACGACGCGACTCAGCGGCCTTGCTGCGCGCGATCGATCAGGTTCGAGGACACCACGAGCTCGAGCAGGTCCTGCGCCGACAGCCGATCGGACGCGAACGCATAGCCCATGTGGTTCTCGTCGACGTACGTCACCGCGGGGATGCCGTTCGCGTCGTGGACGTGCAGCGTGCGATCGCCGACCTTGATCGGCGTGCCTCCGGACAGGTCATTCTCGGACAGCTCGTCGATCACGACCGCGGTCAGCGTGAACTTGCTGTCGCCCGACGTGACCAGGTAGCGGAGCTGCGCGGCATTGTGGCCGTTGACCGCGGTGAGCCGCGCGCCCTGCAGAGCGATATCGAGGCGCGGTGCACGGAACTGTGGGGGCTCGATCTGGGCGAAGTTCTCGCGCAGCCACGGGCCGGTGCTCGCACCACGAACTTCGAGCGGCAACGTGCGCGCCTGCTGGCGCACGACCTCTTTCGCGACCGCCGCCGTCTGCGGAGGCGGGGTCGGGCGAATCATCACGAACGCGAAG
>Ga0105049_10009374_pt1 | contig 11290 bp, 10 predicted proteins | sample MAT06_FD_78087 | JGI IMG/M metagenome (GOLD analysis project Ga0105049, IMG submission 78087) | Freshwater microbial communities from Lake Fryxell liftoff mats and glacier meltwater in Antarctica - MAT-06 | ecosystem: Environmental > Aquatic > Freshwater > Ice > Liftoff microbial mat | place... | reverse complement strand
TCGGCACGCAGAAGTGAAGCCCGCTCCACCCGCATGACGAGTTCCATGGCTGGCCCGATGGTCAACCAATTCGGCAACATCACACCGCGTTCCTTCATCGCTTGCTCACCGTGGCGAAAAGACGTGAGATCCCCCCGTAAGACGTGCTCGGCAGACTGCGGTTGGCCGTCCAGGTAGCGTTGGGCCATGGATTCCAGCCAGTCTGCCATCGGACGCATCTGCTCCCGCCGATCCGCCAGACGATGAGCCAGCACAGTGCACACACGGCTAAAGTCGTACCTGCCCGCGAAATAGGATTCGTCGCCCCATAACATCTCGATGCGAATCCGGGTGACCGCCAGACAGAGATCCAATTCGTCCCCCTCAGCGACCACCAGACGGGTATCGAAGAGGTCCTTCCAAGCGCTCGGCGACACCCTTCTTTCGCTGGGCGGCACTCTGATCGGAGCGTTGCCGAGGTCGACGATGCCGCGAGCGGCATCGCAGACATCCTGCGATGAGATGGTCAGATGATAGGCGCGGAACTCCGCTGACGCGGATTTATTTTTTAAGGAATGAATAGTCCCTGGCCAATCGAACTTGATCGCGCGCACAGCGGCATCGGCGCTTCTGGCACGCGTCAATCGCAGTGGATCAGTCAATGTTTTGGGCTCGGGCTGGATTGCGAAGCCTGCTGCCGACACCTCGGCTTCAACTGCGCGGACATCACCATCCGACCGGACCCAGAGCCACAAAACCAGCACACCAGTCAACAACAGGCCGATGAACACCCCGGACAAAACGATCCAGGTCCCCAATCGGCTACGTCTCACCGATGCGGTGCCGGCGTTCATCCCTCGGCCAACTGTTTCGCCAACGTCAAATGCCGGGTGAACGCCATCTTGGCTTTGCCGCTCGCGATGAGGTCTTTCGCCTGATCGAAGCCAACGCTGTCGGAGAGCACCTTGCGGCCGTGCCAGCAGTCGAGCGCAGCGCCGGCGTTGGCGCACACCATGTCGAGCAGCGGGCCGCGTTCATCGCCGGAGAGCATGCGATGGAAGATCGCGGCGTTGTGGATGGCGTCGCCACACGGCAGGTGGGCGTGGTCCAGTCCGTGCTGATGAATGCGTTCGATGATGACGTGGTGGACGTGGCCGCCCTGCACGTCCCATACGTGGGTCGGACCGGTGATGCTGACCTCATCGATGCCGGGATGACCACGTACCACTAGCGCGCGTTCGCTGCCCAGGCGTTTGATCGCCTCAGCGACCACATGGGCGGTGCGCTCGTCAGTGACACCGATGAGTTGGCGTTTCGGTCGGCAGGGATTGGCCAGCGGGCCGGCGAGGTTGAACACCGTACGTTTGACGCGACAGCTCGCGAGTTTGCGCGCCGGGGCGACCGCAGCGACTGCGGGATGTACTGAACGGGCGAAGAGGAAACACACGCCGGTCTCGGCCTGGAGCTTCACCAATTGCTGGACCGGCAACTGGAACGGCACCCCAAGCGCTTCGAGCAGATCGAAGCTGCCGTTGGGCGCCTTGCTGCCCTTGTTGCCATGTTTGACCACCGGGATGCCAGCAGCAGCGAGGACGAACGCGGTGGTGGTCGACACATTGTAGCGCCCGAGTCCGCTGCCGCCGGTGCCGCACAGATCCATGCCACCCGGAATCGGAACCTGCACCGCTTTGGCCAGCAGGCCTTCCACCACGGTGGCGAGTTCAGCGCCGGTTTCACCGCGCTCACTCCACGCGATCAGCACCTCGGCGCCATGTTCCGGCGTCATGCTGCCATCCATCAGATGATGCAGCACGACCTGGGTCTGCTCCGGCGTCATGCCATTCACGGACCGCACCAACGCCACCAGGGAGGAATAGGATGACGTGCTCATGCGGCTCTCCGGGTTGGTGACGCTAGCCGACAGGAACACCACGCCAAGGCAGCCTCAAACCGTGGTGCGATCCAGCGTGCGAAACACCAACACACCGCTGACGCGTCGCTCGCGTTCCTGCCACTGCTGCTCATCAAAAGCGGGGAAGAACGCATCTCCGTCCACCTCGCGCTCGATCACCGTCAGGTACATGGTGGTGATCTGCGGCATGGCGAGCGTGTAGAGTTCCCCACCGCCAATGAGGAACGGTATCGGGTCAGTGGTGCGCGCGGCAGCGATGGCGGCAGCAAGCTCGGTGAAGACCTCAAATCCGGGAAGCACCAATCCGGATTGACGCGTGACCACCAGATTGCGGCGCTTCGGTAGCGGTTTGAACTTCAACGACTCAGCAGTTTTGCGCCCCATGATCACCGCATGACCGGAAGTCGTGCGCTTGAAGTGCGCAAGATCTTCAGGCTCATGCCACGGCAGGTCGCCGCGATTGCCAATGACGCGGTTCTTCGCCATCGCTGCAATGAGAGCGAGCGGCTTCATGCGGGTCCAAGGTCCGAGGTCCTATGTCCGAGGTCCGAGGTCCGAGGTCCGAGGTCTCGTGGTCGAGAGTGACATCGGACATCGGACATCGGACGAGTGGTCGACATCATATAGCGACCGCCGCCTTGATCCCAGGATGCGGATCGTAGCCCGCGAGGGTGAAGTCCTCGAAGCGGAAACCGAACAGATCGGTGACTGCCGGGTTGAGGGTCATGGTCGGCAGCGGCCGGGGTTCGCGCGACAATTGCAGCTTCGCCTGTTCGACGTGGTTCGCATACAGATGCGCATCGCCGATGGTGTGGACGAAATCGCCGGGTTTCAGGCCGCACACCTGCGCGATCATCAGCGTCAGCAGGCTGTAGCTGGCGATGTTGAACGGCACACCCAGGAAAATGTCGGCGCTGCGTTGGTAGAGCTGACAGCTCAGGCGACCGTCCTGGACGTAGAACTGGAAGAGCGTGTGGCAGGGCGGCAGGGCGACCTGGCTCTGCTCTTCCGGATTCCAGCCGGTGATGATCAAGCGGCGACTGTTGGGATTACGTTTGATCTCGTCGAGCAGCCATTTGATCTGATCAACTCCATCCTTGGCATAGCTGCCGTCCGGCAGCTTGGTCGCGCCGAAGTTGCGCCACTGATGGCCGTACACCGGACCAAGGTCGCCTTCGCCGCGACCGAAGCGCGCGCACTGGGGCGCGGTCGCCCATTCATCCCAGATGCTGACGCCGCGTTCCTTCAGCCATTGGTTGTCGGTGCGTCCGGCAAGGAACCACAGCAGTTCGATGATGATCGACTTGGTGTGCAGCTTCTTGGTTGTCAGCAGCGGGAAGCTGGTCAACAGATCAAAGCGCATCTGGTGACCGAACACGCCGCGCGTGCCGGTTCCGGTGCGGTCCGCGCGGTCGCGGCCATGGTCGAGGACATGTTGCAGGAGGTCATGGTAGGTACGCACGCTGGCGTTCTAGCCAGAGCGACCGGCGGCGGAAGAGTGCTCACGTGGCGCCTGGACCGGCACCTGACGTGGCACTGCCCGGACGGCGCGGCGTAACCGCTGCAGTCCGTCGGCGGCATCCACCGGACGACCATAACGCACCTGTTCGTAGACCGTCCCGACGGCACGGATGGCCTCAGCCACGGTCGGCAAGGCGGAAGCAGCGCGCTGAGTGAAATCCCGCGGGCCTTCGCTGGGATGGCGCATCACACCAGAGCGGGCGAGGTGCTGACAAAACTGCGCATAGACCTCGGCCACCGGATCGACCGCCCGCCGCGCCGGGCGGATGCGCGACCACACCCCGAAGGCGACCACCACCGTACCCAGCGCAGCGATGATCAAGCCGATCAGCAACCAGTTGCCGAAACGCTGAAAGGCGGCCACGCCGAACAACTCGCCCTGCTTAGTACTGTCGAGGCCCATGATGTTCGATTCCCACTTGGCGTCGACGAAGGCGAGCCATTGGTTGAGGCGGGCATAAGGCCCACGCACCCACGACGGCATCCACGACGGACTGCGATCAACACCCGAGAGCGCATCGCCACCACCAGCACGACGGGTGGCCGGAGAGGTTTCTCCAGGAGCCGCTGGGATGTTCTTGGTCGGATCGAAGCGGTGCCAACCATCGCTGAGTCGGACTTCACACCACGCATGCGCATGATCGTAACGCACCAGTAGGAACTCGCCGACATCATTGCGTTCGCCTTCACGAAAACCGACCACCACCCGCGCCGGTACGCCAGCGACCCGCAGCACCAGGGCATAGGCGGTAGCGTAGTGGGCACAGAAACCAGTACGTTTCTCGAACAGGAACTCGGCTGCGCCGGCGTCCATGGTTCCTGGGGACAGGGAATACGTGAAGCGCTTGGCGATGAACCATGCCGCACCACGTTCGGCAATCACCTGCGGATCATTGGTTCCGGCACGCCATTCCTGCGCCAGCGCCGCGATGCGTGGATCAAGTTCGGTCGGCAGTTGAAGGCCAAGGTGATCCACATCAGTCGGCAGTTCGCCAAGACGCGAGGTCACGCGGTAGCGCAGAATCTGCACCGGCGCATGCCGACGCGCGAGGGTGCGATTGACTCCCAGACGGGTTTTCTCCGGCGGTAGTTCCGCGACATCGAGGGCGAACAACCACCGCTGATTGAGCGGTTGCAGGCTGATGTCTTGCACGACCGTGCGCAAAGCGGGATTGCGCGGTGTCGGGGGATTGTCATAGGCCAGCGTCTCTGGTGCCACGTTCCAGGTCGCTCCATCCGTTTGGCTCAGCACCAGACCACGCCAGTAAAGTTGATCAGCCGCTGGCATGTCGCCGTTTGGAAACTCCACCCGCATCACCGGTTCATCATTGAGCGCGATGCGAGCGACATCCCCAGGTGTCAGCTTGTTGGCGAACCCGGAAATCGCCTGACCACCCAGGTTGGGGAAGTTCACTTGGAGCCGCGGGAACAACACGAAAATAGCCGCCGCCAACGGCAGTCCTTGCAGCAACAGACGCGTGCCCAAGCGAAAGCTGCGACCGGCGCCGTGGTCGAGGTGGTAACTGACCAGCGCGATGGTGATCGCCCCGAGCGTGGCGATGGCGTAGAGGCAGGTGAGCAGCGACTGGCGATCGAACAGCAGCACCGCGACCAGGAAATAACACAGCACGCAGGCGACCAGGTAGTCGCGGCGCGCCTTCAGCTCCAGCAGCTTGCTCCACAACAGCGACACAAAGAGCGGTGTCGCCGCAGTCAGGCCGAAACCGAGGTTGTCACTGACCAGCAACAGCACGCCGACGATAAGCACCAGCAGCAGGCGTACCGGCAGAATCGGCACGACCACCAATCCACGGTGCTCGGTCACCAACCGCCACGTACCAAGCCCGATCAGGGCCAGCGTTAACCACGGCGGCAGGATGTCGAGGAACGGCAACGTCGCCATGGTCATCGCAACCATCAACCACGCCACGCGGGCAAATCCATGCGGTTCGCTGGTGATCATGGCTTGGCCTCGAACAGCGCGAGGGCTTCCAAACAAGCGTGGCGATGGTCGTCACCCTGGCCCAGGGCAATGGTGCACCCAGGCAGACGCAGACCGTAGCGGCGGCCCTGTCGTTCAGCAGCAACCACCCGACCGCACAAAACCGACAGATGGATCTCCACGTCGGTGATGGCGTCGTCCTCCCAATCCATCCAGCATTCCGACGTGCCACCCAGCGTGTAGTCCTTGAGCAGTAACGGACGCCCACGCGCCACCGCGCGCCAGTCGATGCGGCGATGTGGTTCGCCTGGTTGATAGGGGCGGTGACCGTGAAAATCACCGGTGCTGCTGCTGCGCGCTCCGTCAAGGTGATCATCGCCACCGCGGTCTGGATTCTGACCACCTGCCAGCGGCGTCGGATAGACCACCCACGACCAGGTGGCCTGGGTTTCGTTCATTACCGCGAGCAGACCCAGCGGATGCACGCTGCTGAGGCGCACCCGCTGCAACGTCTGCCGCCCACGGCGACGCCCGGGCAGCACCAGTTCGATGGTCGTGCTGCCGCCAAGTGGCAGGTGGATGATCGGTACGCCGTCACCCTCCAGAACTTCCGGGGCATCGACCACCAATGCCCAACGATCTCGCTCGCCCGCCTCGACCAGCACCTGCGCCCGTAACGATTCTCCGGCGAACACCGGGAAAGTGCGCCCAGGAATGATGCGCACGCCATTCAGGTTGCGCCACGCGTGCAGCAGCGACATCACCGCGGTGGAACTGACCACGGCCAACACCAAGTATGCGGCGTTGCTCTGATAGTTCACCGCACCAAGCAGCACGAACAGCAGCACCATCGCGAGATAAACAGCGGCGTTGGTGGGACGCAGGCGGCGTTTCGCGCGTGCGGGGTGCGGAGTGCGACGTGCGGAATCGTCCCGTGTCGACGATGTCGCTCTGGACGCTGTCACAGCGACCACCGTTGACGACGGCTCAACCACAGAAAATTCCGCCCCAGAACGCCGCGCGTTCTATCACGGCACCGCCACTGCGCGTACCACCGCGTCAGCCAACGAACGTCCGTCGCCTTGATGAGCATCGCCGCCACGCAGGCGATGCGCCATCACACTTGGTGCGACGGCTTGGACATCTTCGGGAATAACCAGATCACGACCGGCCATCAGCGCCCAAGCCTGCGCCGCGCGTTGCAGGGCGAGGCCAGCACGTGGCGACAAGCCAAGTCCAGGCGAGGCCTCACTGCGGGTGTAGCTCAGCAGATCGAGCAGGTAGTCGGTAAGCGCCGGTGCCACATGGATGCGCGTGACCTGCGCCTGCAGCTCGGTGAGTTGCTGAATGGTGAGTTGGGGCTGGAACTGTTCGAGCAGGACGCGGCGATCAGCGCCACCAAGCATCGCGCGTTCCGCCTCGCGATCGGGATACCCCAGGTCGAGCCGCATGAGGAACCGGTCGAGCTGCGATTCCGGCAGTGGAAAGGTTCCGATCTGATGCTGCGGATTCTGCGTCGCTATGACGAAGAACGGCTCGGGCAACAAGTGACGTTCGCCATCGACGGTGACCTGACGTTCCTCCATCGCTTCGAGCAACGCGCTCTGGGTTTTTGGACTGGCTCGGTTGATCTCATCCGCCAACACCACCTGCGCAAAGATCGCACCGGCGTGAAAGACGAAGCGCTGTTTCTCACGATCAAAGATCACATTGCCCAGGATGTCCGCCGGCAACAGGTCACTGGTGAACTGCACACGTTTGAGCTGCAGCCCGAGCAACCGCGCAAGGCCATTGGCGAGCGTGGTCTTGCCCACGCCGGGGATGTCCTCGATCAGCAGGTGACCGCGTGCGAGCAGGCAGCACACCGCCAAGCGCACGGCGCGTTCCTTGCCCAGGATGAGTTGTTGCAGGTGGGAGAGGACACGATCGATGAGGTCGGGCATGCGTGGTCCGTGACTGGCGGTAAGCCCGATCAGCCTGCGCCTTCACTGCTGTACAGCAAGACAGGGTAGACCGTCATTCCTCCACCCGTGACCGGCACCGTGGTTGCCCGACGCACGCCGCGAGCAACGCTGATGCGTGAACGGAGGTTCCCATGCCCCTGCCGAGCATCCGCGGCGTCATCGACCGCCGCCTGCTGGTAAACTTCCACGCTGATCCCGCCGTGGTTGCCAGATTGTTGCCTGCGCCCTTCCGCCCTCAGGTGTTCGCTGGGCATGCCGTGGTTGGCATCTGCCTGATCCGGCTGCGAGCGATCCGCCCACGGTTCGTCCCCGCCTGGGCCGGCTTGGGTTCAGAGAACGCCGCCCATCGCATCGCAGTGGCCTGGGATGGCAGCGCTGGCGAGCAGGTTGGGGTGTACATCCCAAGGCGCGACACTTCGTCACTGCTCAACGTCTTGGCGGGTGGTCGGTTGTTTCCGGGCATCCATCACCGTGCGCACTTCACTGTCGACGAACGCCCGGAGCAGATCCAGATCGCCATGCGCAGCCGCGATGGCGCCACCAATCTGCGCGTCGTGGGTCACCCCGCTGGTGAATTGCCGGCGTCGTCGATCTTCGGTTCCCTTGCCCGGTCGTCGGAGTTTTTTGCCGGTGGTTCTTTGGGCTGGTCCGCCTCCCGGGACGCCGCGCAGCACCAGGGGTTAGAACTGCATTGTGACAACTGGTCAGTCACCGCGTTGGCAATGGACACGGTGGAATCCAATTTCTTCGACGATCCGCAACGTTTCCCACCGGGCAGCCTGACCTTCGATCACGCATTGCTGATGCGCGACATCACCCATTCATGGCATGCGCGAGGTACGTTGCAGGCGGCTGCCGCGTGTTGCTCGGAATGAACGCTTAAGCCGGAGCGCGGTCGTGCCAGCAGCCACCCTGGCGCGGAATCATCACGCGCGGCGCATCGCACAGATCGAGTGCCGTGGCGACCACGATGCCGAGGTCCTCTTTCGGCGGATCGACCCCCTCAATCAGCACCACGCCGGCAAAACCGGCCTGGGCTGCGGCATAGGCATCAGCATTGTCAGTGCCGATAAGCCAACTGCTCGGCAGGTCGATCTCCAGCTCACGCGCGGCGGCCAGCAACATGCCTGGACGCGGCTTGCGCCAGGACGCCGGCTTGTCCGGCAAGGCGGCATAGACGCCGGCCAGTTCGCCCCCCGCTTCCGCGATCGCCAGTTTCAACCGCACGGTGAAATCGGGGAACTCATCCGCCTCGACCGGCGAGTGATCGGTAACAGCGATCACTGGTACGCCACGCTGGCGCAGCCGGCGCATCGCCAAGCCGACGTTCGGCAGCAGCAGGTCCGGCGCCCACGCAGCGATCAACACGCCTGGGATCTCGACAAACAAGGCGGTGCGGAGCATGGATCGAAGTGTCAGACCTACGGGCGCCAGAAAAGCACAGACCCGACCAAGTGATCCTGGATCGGGTCCATGTAGAACGCGGTGATCACTGTTCGGGTCAGAAGCGGCCTGCAAACCAGAGAATGACATGGAGGACCGGAGAAGTCGAAACTGCCGAACGCCCGCATTGATCACATGTTTTTGACTCGCTCTTCCTCCGGCTCTCCGGTCCTCCATGTCCAATCGTGTCTTTCCAGACAGCTTTTCAGGCTTTGAACAGGCCTTGGAGCGGAGTGACTTTCTTCTCGGACAGGAACGGCTTTTCGTAACCGAACCACTGCTGCGCCACGCCGGCGTAGAGCGAACGGTAGTCGGTGGTGTAGGCCAGATCGCCGTAGTCGAGCTGGGTCAAGCTCACCGGCTTGCCCTGGTGACCGCCCACAACTTTGCCGCCCATGAGAAAGTGCGGCGCCGCGGTGCCGTGGTCGGTACCGCCGGAGTCGTTCTCCGACGCGGTGCGACCGAATTCACTGTAGGTCATCACCGTGGTGCGCTCCCAGGCGCCAGGAACGCTCTTGAGCGCTTCGCGGAACGCCGCCATCGCCTGCCCCAGGTTGGTGAGCAGGTTCTGATGCGCGTAGGTCTGACCCGCGTGGGTGTCGAAACCGCCGATGGTGACTTTGTAGAACGGGCAGAGCGCGCCGGCGGCGATCAGTCGCGCGGCGACCTTCAGATGGCCGCCGAGTCCGCCGCCGAAATTCCCAGGCAGGTTCGGCGATTTGCGCCACAGCGCTTCCATACGATCAGCTGTCACATTGACGTCGGCCTGGACCTTGAGCACGTGCGCGAGCGCGGGATTACCCGAGCCTTCGCCAGGTTTGGGCATGCGCTTGGCACGGCGCACGAAGTCGTCCGGACCGTCCATGGTGATGGTGCGCAAACCATTCGCGAACATCGGGCCGGCACCGCCATAGGCCACGCTGTCGGCGTAGCCGAGCATGATGCCGTCAGCAAGGCAGTCCGACGGCGCGCCGCCGCGGGTCTGCGCGACGATGCGACCGAGCCAGCCGTCACGCGCCAGTTCGTCGTTTTTGGTCCCACCGTTCCAGATGTCGATGCCACGAAAGTGCGAGCGGTTCGGATTGGGGTAGCCCAGGCCGTGGACGATGGCGAGGTCGCCGTCCTTCCACGCGGTTTCCAGCGGCTTGAGCGCCGGATGCAGACCGAAGCGCTGGTCGAGTTTGACCACCTCGGTCTCTTTGATGCCGATGCTCTTGCGCAGCTTGTAGTAATCGGGATCGCTGAACGGCACGATGGTGTTGAGTCCATCGTTGCCACCACGCAGTTCGATCAGCACCAGCGTGCGCTCGTAGTTGAGCGTGGCGACACCGTCCTGCTTCACGTCCTTCTTGGGATCGACCGCAAAGAGAGACGACGGCACCAGCGGCACCAGCGGCGCGGCCAACAGGCCAGCAACCGAGACACCGCCGATCTTGAGCAGTTCACGACGATACATGGCATTTCCTTTGGTGAGAACCGGGGGCGATGACGCAGGGCGCTCGCGCATTCACTTCAGATGGTAGGTGGGGTCGTGCAGGATGGCGCGCAGCGCCTGATCGAAGTTGCCCGTCGGAATAGTGTCGAGCGGAGCCGTCGGCAGCAGCGTGGCAGTGGCCAGAGCGATGCCCTCGGCACCTTTGCCGCGCGCATCAGCGATCCACGGTTGGGGCACCAGTGGGAAGCTGATCGGATCGCTTGGCAGGGCGACCTGCTCTTCTTTTTCCTTCTTGGTGCCCGGCTTGGCTTTGGTCTCGGGCTTGGCCTCGGCTTTGATCTCCGGCGCTTTCATCTCGGGCGTTTTCGCTGCCATCGCACCGCCGCCCATCATGCCGCCTTCCATCGCCTTGCCCGAGGCAACCTTGCCGCGGGTGAAGTCTTCGATGACTTCCCAGCGCGACAGCAGGCTTTCGCTGCTGATCCAGGCGGTGGAGCCCTTCCAGCCTTTTACGTTCGGCGGATCGAACAGATCCTGGCCAAGTTTAGCCGCGAGTTGGACGTAACCGCGCGGGCTGTCGTACGGCAGTTGCAGCGCGCGCGCCGCACCAACCAGCAACTCGGTGGGCGATTTAAACAACGTGCCACGCACGCTGGTGTCCCCGAACTTGTCGGTCAGGAACGTGGCCTTGAGCAATTTCTTGATGTCGTATTTCGCCTTATAGAAAGTGCCGGCGAGTTTGTAGATCGCTTTTTCATCGACCTCGTCGGCGACGAACTCCTTCCACACTTTTTCCGCGATGTAGAGCGCCACGCGCTCTTCGCTCTTGAGCAGCACGATCACCACGTCATCACCGTTGAAGGTGCCCTTGTGGCCCATGATCGATTTCCAACCAGCGTCGTGCATGCCCTGCTGGCGTACCGCGCGTCCGAGTCCTTGGCCCAGGCGGGAGCATCAGTGCGCGCGACCATACGAATGCTGGCAAGCAACTGATCGACTGCCTGCTCACGGCTCAGCGGCAGCAGCACATCGATCTCCGCCGGTGTCGGGCTGTAACCGGTGCGCAGCAGCAGGTGGCGGGCTTCGTCGCGGTC
>Ga0105049_10009373_pt1 | contig 11291 bp, 9 predicted proteins | sample MAT06_FD_78087 | JGI IMG/M metagenome (GOLD analysis project Ga0105049, IMG submission 78087) | Freshwater microbial communities from Lake Fryxell liftoff mats and glacier meltwater in Antarctica - MAT-06 | ecosystem: Environmental > Aquatic > Freshwater > Ice > Liftoff microbial mat | place... | reverse complement strand
CGCCCCGAATCCCTCACCCCCGCCGGCCACAACGGCAGTTCCTCCCCCCAACGCGCTTCCTAACCATGGCCCGCCGCCCCGCGCTCATCCGCGTCCCGACACCTCCCCCCGCGCCCGCGTCCGACGCCCCTCACGTCGAGCTCTACACCGACGGCGCCTGCTCCGGCAACCCCGGCCCCGGCGGCTGGGCCTACATCCTGAAACACCCCGCCAGCAACGCCGCCCGCGAGGAGTCCGGCGCCGACCCCGCCACCACCAATAACCGCATGGAACTCATGGCCGCCATCATGGGCCTCGAGGCCCTGAAGCGCCCCAGCGTCGTCGACCTGTACTCCGACTCCCGCTACGTCCTCGACGGCCTCGAGACCTGGATCAAGGGGTGGAAGGCCAAGGGCTGGAAGACCGCTTCCAAGCAACCCGTCAAGAACATCGACCTCTGGCAACGTCTCGACGCCCTCCGCCAGGGCCACGACCTCCGCTTCCACTGGATCCGCGGCCACAACGAACACCCCGAGAACGAACGCTGCGACGAGTTAGCCGTCGCGGCCTATCGCGAACTTCAACGCGCGACCTGACCACTCCCAAGGTCGCGGGTGCGCGGTTCGCAGGCATCGTCCCCCCGGGCCATCCATGCCCCCGTCCCGACTTGCCCTCCCCGCCCTGACCATCCCGGCCAACGAGCCCGACGTCGCCCGCGCCGACTGTGCCACCTGCAACGCCCACGCCGCGCACGCCGCCCGCGCCTGCCCCGTCCCTCCCCCTTCCCACCCGCGCCCTCTCCCGCCCGATCAACCCACGCCCCCCATCCGCCGATTGGGAAGTGTCCAGACCCGACCCTTCTCTCCCGGAGACCCACGCGTGGACCTCATCCAGATCCTCAAGGCGGCCTACGAGGCCAACGCGTCCGACATCCACCTCATCGCCGGGCAGCCCCCGGTCATCCGCGTCCATCAGGTCATGACGCCGATGAACTTCCCCGTCATCGCCCCCGACGACGCCAAGGCCTTCGTCAAGCAGATGGCCTCCCCCGAGGCCTTCCAGACCTTCGAGAAGAACAAGGACGCCGACTTCTCCTTCTTCGTCGACGGCCTCGCCCGCTACCGCGTCAACGCCCACATGCAGCGCGGCAAGGTCGGCCTGGCCATGCGCATGATCAAGACCAAGGTGCCGCCCCTCTCGGCACTCAGCCTCCCCGAGGTCATCGCCCGCCTCACCTATCTCCCCCGCGGCCTCGTCCTCGTCACCGGCGACACCGGCTCGGGCAAGTCCACCACCCTCGCCGCCATGATCGAGGCCATGAACCAGCGCTACAAGAAGCACATCATCACCCTCGAGGACCCCGTCGAGTACACCTTCGAGAGCAAGCAGTGCGTCATCGAGCAGCGCGAGCTCGGCCAGGACATGCCCACCTTCGCCAGCGGCCTCAAGCACGCCCTCCGCCAGGACCCCGACATCATCCTCGTCGGGGAAATGCGCGACCTCGAGACCACCGCCCTGGCCATCTCCGCCGCCGAGACCGGCCACCTGGTCCTCAGCACCCTCCACACCGTCAACGCCAGCCAGACCGTCGAACGCATCGTCGACATGTACCCCGCCGGCCAGCAGAACCAGATCCGCTCCATGCTCGCCAACACCCTCCAGGCCGTCGTCAGCCAGACCCTCTTCAGCCGCATCGACCGCGCCGGCATGATCCCCGCCGTCGAGACCCTCCTCTGCACCCCGGCCGTCCGCAACCTCATCCGCGAGGCCCGCACCTTCGAGATCCCCAACGTCATCGAGACCAGCCGCGCCATCGGCATGGCCAGCCTCGACAGCTCCATCGCCGAGCTCTACTTCAACGGCCACATCTCCCGCGACGACGCCATCGCCCAGGCCGCCTTCCCCGACAAGCTCGAACGCCAGCTCGCCGCCTGAGCCCGCGCCGCCCGACCCGCCCGCCCCGTCCGACCGTCCGCCAGCACGCCCGCGGCGACCCCCGCGCAAGACACGAGGAGGTGAGGGTCCGACATGCGACGCGACGCCGACGGGGCCGCCCCCGCCGCAGTCCCCGCCCCCGCCGGTCCCTCCGCGACGACCATGCCCAACTACCGCTACCAGGTCCGCTCCGCCGGGGGGCAGGTTACCTCCGGCGTCCTCGCCGCCGACAACGCCACCTCCGCCGCCACCCTCCTGCGCAACCAGGGTGCCCACATCCTCGCCCTCTCGGGCGCGGGCGACGCCGGCGGCGGCGGCTCACTCCTCGCCCGCTTCCGCGAGTTCAACAGCGGCAAGCCCAACCAGAAGCACGTCCTGGACTTCACCACCCAGCTCGCCGTCATGATCCGCGCCGGCATCAACCTCCGCGCCGCCCTCGAGGGCATCGGCGAGCAGACCACCCACCCAGCCTTTCGCAAGGTCCTCCTCCAGCTCCGGACCGACGTCGAGGGGGGCAAGCAGTTCTCCGAGGCCGTCGCCAAGTACCCCAAGCTCTTCAACCCCCTCTACGTCAACATGGTCCGCGCCTCCGAGATGTCCGGCTCCTTCTCCAAGATGCTCGACCGCATCGCCCAGTACATCGGCCAGCAGATCGAGACCAAGAAGATGGTCGTCGGCGCCGCCATCTACCCCGCCATCATCGGAACCCTCGCCGTCGCCGTCACCGTCTTCCTCCTCGCCTTCGTCCTCCCCAAGTTCGCCAGCGTCTTCGAGGGCAAGGAGGACGTTCTCCCCTGGGCCACCAAGTTCCTCATGGGCCTCTCCGACTTCATGGTCAAGAACTGGTACCTCATCGTCGGCGCCGTCGCCGCACTCGTCGGTTGCCTCTACGCCTTCCTCAGGACCGACGTGGGCGCCTTCTGGGCCGACAGGACCAAGCTCGCCATCCCCGTCGTCCGCACCATGTTCCGCTCCCTCTACATCTCCCGCTCCCTCCAGACCATGGGCCAGCTCATCAACGCCGGCGTCCCCATGCTCGATACCCTCGCCATCACCGGCGACATCTCCGGCAACCAGATCTTCCGCGGCCTCTGGCGCCGCGTGCACACCAGCGTCAAGCAGGGCAAGAAGATCACCCAGCCCCTCCAGAAGGACGGCATCCTCCCCCGCGCCGTCACCCAGATGATCTCCGCCGGCGAGGAGTCCGGTAAGCTCGGCGAGGTCCTCGACGAGATCTCGGTCTACTACTCCAAGCAGCTCAAGGACAACATCAAGGCCTGCACCAGCATGATCGAGCCCATCATGATCCTCATGATGGGCACAGTCGTCGGCTTCATCGCCATGGCCATCATCCTCCCCATCTTCAAGATGAGTCAGCTCGTCAAGTGACCGATGCTCCGCGGGGGCCTCTCCGCGTGCGGCCCCCCCAGGAAGCCGCCATGCATCTCTCCCGCACGTTCCCGGACCGCCACGCCCGCCCCGCCTCCGGGGTGCCACGGCCCCCGGCCCCGGGACCGCACGCTCGGCCCGCCCACCGCCCCCGCCGCACCCGCCGCGCCTTCACCCTCCTCGAGACCCTGATGGCCCTGGTCATCATCGGCGTCGGAGTCCTCGCCTTCGTCGACGCCCAGGCCTCCTTCACCCGCAGCAACGGCTGGTCCAGCCAGGCCGCCACCGCCATGCTCCTGGCCAACGAGATCCGCGAGCTCTCCCGCCGCCTGCCGCGCCACGACCCGGTCACCGGCCTCACGCTCACCGCCACCGGCGGCGGCGGCACGCTCCTCACCGGCTGGGGCACCGAGGCCGGCGAGGTCGACGTCGACGACATCGACGACCTCGACGACCTCGACGGCAAGGTCTTCGGCGAGGGCGGCGACTTCCCCGGCCCCATCGACGCCTTCGGCGGCATCATCCCTCGCATCGGCGTCGACGGCGTCGTCCTCACCGACGACGGCGACCCGCTCCCCCTCTCCGGCTGGACTCAGCGCGTCACCGTCGAGAAGGTCGACCCCTACAACGTCGGCACCGTCCGCGTCGCCGCCTACCAGCAGGCGGCGTCCACCACGCTCCCGGCCATCGCCGTCGACCAGTTTCCCCTCCGCATCACCGTCGTCGTCGAGCACCAGGGCCTGGGCGACGCTCAGGCCACCGAGGTCACCCGCGTGACCTGGGTCATCCCCAGTTGAGCCGTCCCCAGTTGAGCCGTCCCCAGTTGAACCATCCCCAGTTGAACCATCCCCAGTTGAACCATCCCCAGGTGACCCATCCCCTGAACCAGCCCCAGTCGAACCCGCCCCTCCCCCATCCCCAGCCGTCCCCACGCGTGGGCCGCGAGGCATCCCCCATGACCATGGCGAACAGGCAGACCCGGCGGACCACGCCGATCACGTCGATCACGCCCCACCCGCCGCGCGGGCCGCGCCGCCCCGTCCCGCGCCGGGCCGGCCGCTTCCTCGTCCTCCCCCGCACGAGGAAGGGCGTCGCCGCCGTGCTCGCCATGATGTTCCTGATCGTCTTCGGCTCCCTCTCGGCCGCCATGGCGATCGCCAGCAAGGGCAACATCACCACCGCCGCGACGCACCTCCACGTTTCCCGCGCACAGTCCGCCGCCGAGACCGGCCTGGCCATCGCCCGCCAGCGGCTCACCAACGCCGCGGGCCGCTTCCTCTTCTCCGAGAGCGACGTCAACCCCGACTTCGTCTGGAAGTTCTGGACAGGCGACACCTCCACCCTCGGCCCCGGCCCCGTCCTCCCCTCCAAGCTCGGCCGCCAAGACCTCGCCACCCCCGCCGGCCTCGCCGCGGCCCTCGCCGAGGACCACGCACAGGACGCCAACACCGAGCCCACCATGGGCATCGCCACCCCCGTTATCGGGAACATGCCCGCCGGCCTCGACGACACCGAGTACATGACCACCGCCTGGGTCTTCACCCCCGCCATCGCCCTCGAGGATTCCGGCGGCGACGCCCCCGGCCTCGCCTACTCCATCACCTACGCCCCCCTCGTTTCTGGCACCGACATCCGCGTCATCGTCACCGGCTACGACTTCGGCTACTCCCGCGGCGGCATGCCCGTCACCCGCACCGTCATGGAAGACTTCCGCGTCGCCAAGCGCGTCAAGCACGCCATCATCAGCCCCAGCCGCATCATGATCGGCAAGAACGTCATGGTCACCGGCGACCTGGGCGCCCGCTACACCGGCGTCACCCACAACGACGGCGACCCCATCCTCCTCCGCTCCGACTTCTCCGGCCTCTCCGCCGTCCTCGACGCCAAGCTCGCCGCCTTTCACGCCAAGCTCGGCACGAACGACGTCGACGGCGACAACCGCCTCCGCGTCCGCCACCCCGTCGAGTCCCTGGGCATCCCCTCCGGCGCCACCGACTACAACGGCGACGGCAAGGCCGACGAGGCCTTCGCCGACGCCACCGGCGACGGCTACGTCGACGAGTTCGACATCTTCATCTCCCACTTCGACGCCAACGGCGACCGTCGCGTCACCCTCTCCGCCACCCTCACCGCCGGCACCCCCGCCGCCGGCTCGGCCTCCGAACTCGTCGATTCCGGCGGCAACGCCCTCGACCCCGACCTCGCCGCCCTCATCGACTCCTCCCTCCCCGACCGCAACAAGAACGGCGTCTGGGGCTTCGTCGACGAGGACGCCAACGGCCTCTGGACCTCCGGCGAGGTCATGCTCGACTTCGACTCCGCCAAGAACGCCAACCGCGATCAGGTCCTGGGTTACCGCGACGGCTACATCGACAAGCGCGACCAATACGCCAAGGTCGCCGGCCGCCTCTCCCTCAAGACCACCCGCGCCGCCTGGGTCGCCGCCCAGGGCGCGATCGAGCCCAAGATCCGCGGCCCCATCCGCCCCGAGAAGGGCAAGTCCGCCACCACCTTCGGCGTCTCCGACGCCGAGATGCCCGACATCAACATGGCCATGTTCTCCGCCGCCCAGGGCGGCCTCCAGTCCGCCGCCGACGGCGCCGCCTTCGCCACCCAGATCGCGCAGCAGCTGGGCGTCTCCGTCGCCTCCCTCGCCACCTACGTCGAGACCAAGCCCGCCGGCTCCACCCAGCCCCGCTACCTCCGCCTCGACCCCGACGCCGACCTCGACGCCCTCCCCGACAACCACGCCACCGCGTACTACGAGAAGATGCCCTTCAACTCCCCCAACTTCTCCGACTGGTACTACCGCCCCGTCTACGAGAACATGACCTTCAAGGACGTCCAGATCCCCGCCGGCACCAACGCCCTCTTCCGCAACTGCACCTTCGTCGGCGTCACCTACGTCCGCGCCCACACCGCCAACACCCACGTCCTCTGGGGCGAATACGGCAAGCTCGCCGTCGTGGGCGCCGGCCGCCCCCAGCCCGCCCTCGCCCGCTCGATCTACGGCGACGTCGCCGCCGAGAACAGCTACCCGACCATGCTCCCCTCCACCGCCCGGCCACCCAATCAGATGATCCTCATGGCCAGCCCGCCCCAGGACAAGGCCGACCTCTCCGCCTCCGCCGCCGCCGCCACCACCGGCTTCGCCAACCTCCCCGACCCCCTCGTCATCGCCGGCAAGCGCGTCACCGACACCAGGCTCCACTCCAACAACCTCCGCTTCCACGACTCCCTCTTCGTGGGCTCCATCGTCGGCGACGGCCCCACCGGCTTCGCCCAGTCCCGCAACAAGATCCAGTTCACCGGCGCCACCCGCTTCGTCAGCCGTCACCCCACCGACCCCGACGACTCCGGCCTCAACCCCGAGGAGGCCGACGAGACCGAGATCGCCAAGAGCTCCATGATGCTCCCCAACTACTCCGTCGACCTCGGCTCCTTCAACAGCCCCCCAGGGCAGAACATCGAGCTCAAGGGCGCCGTCATCGCCGGCGTCCTCGACGCCCGCGGCAACGCCTCCATCGACGGCGCCCTCCTCCTCACCTTCGCCCCCGTCGCCGGCCAGACCCCCCTCCGCGACACCCTGGGCAACCCCACCGGCAACCCCGCCGGCTTCAACACCACCATCGGATACTTCGGCCCCGCCGACGGCGACGCCGAATCCCTCGACCCCGCCACCCTCCCCGTCGTCGCCGGCGTCAAGATCGTCGGCTGGGACACCGACGGCGACGGCCTCGCCGACGTCTCCCCCGACCAGCCCAAGCCCGCCGGCGCCACCGGCGTCCCCTTCCACGGATACGGCCGCATCAGCCTCCGCTTCAACCCCACCATGACCCTCCCCAACGGCATCATGCTCCCCATGCAGATCGACCCCGTCGCCGGCTCCTACCGCGAGGGCAAGCCATGAACACCACCCCATCCGCCGCCCAAGCCCGCCCTACTCGCGCCACCACCCCCCGCGCCACCACCCGCCGCGCCTTCAGCCTCATCGAGGTCTTGGTCGCCCTCGCCATCACCGGCACCCTCCTCACCGCCACCCTCGCCGCCCTCGACGCCTCCTTCCGCAGTTACAAGGTCACCACCGAGGGCGCCTCCACCAACGTCGTCTCCCGCATGGTCATGCACCGCATGATGTCCATGATCCGCACCGGCACCCAGTTCGGCCCCTACCCCCTCGACCCTCTCGACCTCAACACCAACCCCGTCACCTCCGACTTCATCGAGTTCCAGTCCCGCGAGGACATCGACGCCGCCACCTACCAGGTCGTCCGCGTCGAACGCCGCGAGCAGCCCGACGCCCGCCGCGGCCCCTTCGAGCTCTGGTACGTCCAGACCGACTACAGCGGCGGCGTCGCCATCAGCACCGAGGAACGCCCCCTCCTCAGCGGCGTCCTCGAGGCCGTCTTCACCCTCGAATACGACGTCGGCCCCCGCCTCGCCCGCGCCACCGTCGACCTCACCGTCCGCCCCAACGACTCCCTCGGCCCCACCTTCGGCGGCGACCTCGAGGCCGAATGCATCCGCCTCGTCTCCTCCGTCGGCCCCCGCAAACTCGAGTAAGCCCCGCGCGTAACCGCGCTCCCCGCCCCCTCCCCCCGGGTGCCACGGGTCGGCCGGTCCCCCGGCAGACCCGTAAGGCCCCCCGCCCCCACCTCCATCAGAGCCTCTGGCGCAAGCCAGAGGAGCCGGCACGCACCTCCATCTCAGCCTCTGGCGCAAGCCAGAGGAACCAACACGCGCACCCCGCGGCCCAAATCTCCTCCATCCGCCCTGTCCGTGCGCGACCGCGCCTTCCCCCACCAAGCGCGCACCACCCCCCCCGCACCACGCGTGGCATGGGCAATGCTCCTGATTGCCCATGCCGATCGCGCGAACCCCGCCCCACCACAGGCAAGGTCACGGCCCCTCGCCCACGCCACCCCAGCCCTCACTCGAACACGACGTGCCCCAGCCACGCCCCCCCTTCGCCGCGCACCAAGCCACCAAGAACGCAACCCGTGGAAGTCACGAAAACACGGAAGCCCGCCCCGCCGAGGCGGAGGAAGTTCCCGCCCACCGACACCCGCCAATCACGGACACAACGCCGAGTGCTGGTCGCAAGCTCCGAGTGCCTTGAGCGGGGGTGCCGGGGGCGGCCGCCTTGGTAGCCCATCACAACACCGGCACTCCGAGGCCCCGCAAGTACTCGAACGTCACATCATACATCTCGGGCGTGCGTGTTGGGTCCGATGCTTCACCCGAGGGAACCACAATGACCATGCCCTGCCGCGCCCGCGTGAGAAGCACGCGATACGCGTTCTTGAGATAGCCCTGACGTTCTGATTTGTTGATCCGTTGCCAGCGGCTTCCCTTGAAACTCCAGTGATTCCAGCCCGAGGGCGAGTACCGAAAGTCCCCGTCCCACACCACGCACGTCCAATCGAGCTCCAATCCCTGAACGTCAAACTCCGTCGCCGCATCCTCCAGGTAGTACGAGCTCCGCACGTCCTCTCGCGGATGCAGGAACCAGTGGACGGGATCGATGTCCACTCGCACATCAATCGCGTACGGCTTGAGCCGCTGCGCTTGAGACGACACGACCATGCCGTAGCGCTCGCTTCCGCGCGCGCGTTCGCGCAGCCAAGCCTTGGCGTGGGACACGTCCCGCGTCAGGACGACCGGGTACCGATCGCGGATGCTTGCAAAGGCCGTCGCAGCGGCCTCTGGGTCGATGTCCAGCACGGCCTTGACCCACGCCGACACATGCTCGGCCCGGAACGATCGCATCGACACGGATAGATGCAAACTCTCATGTGTCTGCACGTGCGCGTGCCCCGCGAGCAGGCCGAGCGCATTGCCCGCCGCGTACTCCGAGTCGGTGAGGTGGGGCGACAGGTGCACGTGCCAGTCCGGGAAGTCCGAGCGAATCGACCGGAGCCACTCCCCAATTCCGGCCTCGCCGGTGTTGATCTCCTGTCCACCTCCCACGAGACAGACGATCACCGCCCAGTCGGCGTGCCGGTCCATGCAGGAGACCAAGAAGCCCGGTTCAGACATCGCGAAGCCGGCATGCCCTCTCTTCCGCTGCATGAATGCCGCGGTCTTTTCCTTGTTCCACGCTCGCTGGGCTTCGTCGAAAAGAGCGACGTGTTCGGGCGGCGGAGCTGGTGCATCGCGGATGCACTGGTCACGGAAGTGGTGCACGTTTTGGACGAACGCCTTGACCCTGCTGCGAGCCTTCTTGAGCGTCATCGGCTCGCCCGCCTTCTTTGAGCGCCTCGCGCTGTCCTGTGCCAGCGCCTCGCACAAGACTGCAACCAAGGGTCCGTTGCCGGAGAGAAAGACGCTGTACAGCTCGCTCGCTTTGTCGTGGTGCTTTGTGGCCACATCCAGGCCCACCAGCGTCTTGCCTGCGCCGGGAACGCCCGTGACAAAGCAAATGGCCTTGTGCCGACCCGCGCGGGCCGCACCGATGACCTCGTCGATCTGCGACGTCGTCTGGGTGAGGTTGATCGCGTCGGCCTCTCGCCTCGAAATGTCCTCTACCTTGTGGCCGCTGTAGAGAGCCAGCGCGGCTTCGATGATCGTCGGCGTGGGCTTGTACGTCCCGGCGGCCCATTGCGGAGCGTCGATCGCCGTGCCCGCGCACCACGCCCCAACCGTGCGCAGTAACTCGGCGAGTGTCCGTGCGGTGGCCCGCAACGGCCGCACCACGCCATCGTGACCACTCGTGATCACCGCCTGCACGCCGCGATCCTCGGCGGCAGTCGCCACCAGCACGGGCACGATAGTCTCGTGGTGGCTGGCGCTGTGGAAGTTCTTCATGTCGAGGGCGTAGTCCCACACCTGATTGAGTCCATCGGCGGTGAACTCGCGCTCGCCGACCTTGAACTCCAGCACATAGACGGCGGCGCCGAGCACCAGCAGCACGTCGATCCTCTTGCCCATCCGTGGCACGGAGAACTCAAAGGCGATGAGGCCGTGCGCAGGACTGTTCGCGAGCGCCGCACGCATGATCGCGATCTGCGCCAGCCACGCATCTCGCTGGGTGGGCTCGATGGCAAAGGACGATGCCCCGGCCAGCCGACCGAGGATCGAGTTCTCGCTGTCCGCAAGGAACGCGTCGATGCTCGCCGCGTAGTACGCGCGTGCGAGGGGCTGTGCGGCTTTCTGCTGAGTCGCGTCTGCCATGCCCAACCAGGGTAACATGCTTGCGACTTCCAGATCGCAAAGACACGCAGGAGCTCCGATGGCTGACGTGATGACCAGCACCCTCCTCGCCGAGTATGACGCAATGATCTCCCGAGCAGGAGAGGACGCGACCGACGAGCAGATCATCGCGGTACTCGTGGTCGACGGCGACTGGAGCGAGCAAGGCGCACGCGAAGTGCTCCAACTGGCTCGGAAGTACGGGACTTCCATCCTCCGCAACGCACTGGCGCTCGCGTCCGCCATACAGATCGAGGACGGCGAAGCCGGACTCTGATCGGCTCGGAACGCCCCAGCGGGGCGTCGGGATGTAGCCACGGGTGAAGCGAGGCTGCTCTGAGCCTCGCTTCACCCGTGGAAACCGAACCCGCCTCGTATTCTCTCCCTGCCCCGGCGGGGCAGAGGGACCGGCGGGTGGCACCGACCTCCCCAGTGAGTCCGGCTACGCCGCAGGCGGCTCTGGCAGCGGCCACGACTCGAACGCCGCCTCCAGCGTGGCGATCAGCATTGGCACGTCTTCCACGGCCATGTTCCACACTTGGTCGGCATCGATCCCCCAGTACACATGGACGAGGATGTTCCTTGTGGCCACGATCTGTCCCCAAGGCAACGAAGGAACCCGCGCTCGTCCCGTGTCGGTGACGCGGGCCGCGGCTTCGCCGATGGTCTGTAGTGCGTTCACCGATGCCCGCCGCAGCATTGGGTCTGTGTCCAAGTCGCTCCGCGTCCTGCTCACGACGAACAGGCGCACATCCATGGCGGCGTCGAGCATGTGCTGGAGCCGCTCACGGTCGTTG
>Ga0105049_10009370_pt1 | contig 11293 bp, 9 predicted proteins | sample MAT06_FD_78087 | JGI IMG/M metagenome (GOLD analysis project Ga0105049, IMG submission 78087) | Freshwater microbial communities from Lake Fryxell liftoff mats and glacier meltwater in Antarctica - MAT-06 | ecosystem: Environmental > Aquatic > Freshwater > Ice > Liftoff microbial mat | place... | reverse complement strand
CGTGATGGCGCCGTCGGCCTGTTCGAAGCGGCTGAACAGACGGTCGCGGGTCTCGCCGTCGAAACCGATGCCGGTGTCCTCGACGGAGATGCGCAGACTGGGCGCCCCGTCGCGCTGTGGACCCGGCGCGGCGTTGAGGCTGACAAACCCCGCCGCAGTGAATTTGACCGCATTGGAGACCAGATTGGTCAGGATCTGCTTGATGCGGACGACGTCGCCCTGGATCCAGCCACCGACGTCGGGGTCGATCTCGACGAAGAACTGCAGGCCCTTGTCGCGTGCGCAGGCTTCATAGAGCCGGGCCGCCTCGCGCAGGGCCAGCCCGAGGTCCAGCGGTTCGTCGGTCAGCGACATCCGCCCCGACTCGACCCGCGCCAGGTCGAGGATGTCGCTGAGCAGGACCTGCAGGGTGTGGCCGGACGAGTGGATCAGGTCCAGCATCTCCCGCTGTTGAAGCGTCAGGTCGGTATGGGCCAAGGCCTGGGCGACGCCCATGACGCCGTTCAGGGGGGTGCGGATCTCGTGGCTCATATTGGCCAGGAACTGGCTCTTGGCGCGGTTGGCGATCTCGGCGGCGTCGCGGGCCTCGGCAAGGGACTGGGCGTCGTTCTTCAGGTCGGTGATGTCGGTGCAGACGGTGACGATGCCGCCGGCGATGGTGCGGCGGTCCTGGGCCCGCAGCCAGCGATCGCCGGCGATGCGCTGTTCCACGGTGTTCGAGAGCTGGCTGCGGGCCATAATTCGCTCATCGATCCAGGCATCTTCGCGGCCCCTGGCTTCGGCATAGAGGTCCTGGTCGATGCCATGCCGGAGGATCTCCCGGAAGGTCGCGCCCTTGGTCAGGCCACCGGCGAGCTCCGAATTGACCTCGATATAGCGGGTGTTCCACAGCACCAGCCTGTCGTCGGCGTCGTAGAAGGCCAGTCCGTCAGGCATGCCCTCGATGGCTTCGCGCAGCTGCGTCAGCGCGCCGGATCGGGCCACCCAGGCCATCCAGGCGACTGCGGCGGCGATGCCCACGATCCCCGCGACCATGCTGAGCCACAGGTCGTCGCGAATCCCGCCACCCGCCGGATCGCCCTGCATGGCGAGGAAATGGCTGGAAAAGGTGGCCAGTCCGGCCACGAAGGCGGTCAGGGCGGCCATGAGCGGGTGACGGCGGCCCGACGCGGTCCTTGCCATGGCGTGAAGACGAAGTGCGATGCCGAGACCGATGACGCAGGCCAGTCCGGCGGCCAGCGTCCAGCGCCAGTCGTGTTCAAGCGTCAGAAAAGACAGAATGCGGTCCACAGCGTCCCCTTCCCGCGCAAGGATCGCGGAAAGACGTGAAGAAACCATGGGTAGTCGGCGGGCGTCAGGCCTCGGCGGTCTGCACCACGACCCTGAACTCGCGGCCCATGACGTTCACCGGATTGACCTGTCGTTCGCCGCGGCGGACCTCGAAATGCAGGTGGGGTCCGGTCGACCGTCCGGTGGAACCGACCAGGCCGATGCGCGTGCCCGCCTCGACCGTATCGCCGGTGGCCACGTCGATGCGCTGCAGATGCGCATACAGGGTGCTCATGCCGTTCGGGTGCCGCACCTCGATGAAGCGCCCGTATCCCCCGGCCTCGTAGCCCGTGCGCATGACGCGGCCCTCGGTGGCGACGAAGACCCCCGTTCCCTGCGGCGCGGCGATGTCGATGCCCTCGTGTCGGCGCGCGGCGTGACCGGGCAGACGCCGAACACCGAAGGCCGAATTGATCGCGTAACCCCGGACGGGCTCGGCGAAGGCGATCGTCCGGGTCACGGGCCCGGCCGGTTCTGCGACCGCCGTGGTCGGCGGGGCTTCCGGTATGGCCCAGGGCGTCGGTTCGGCCGGAAGGGCGGGGGCGGCGGCCATGGCCAGCACCGCGACCCCTGTCAGGGTGGCGGCCTGACCCGAATGGATGAGGAACGATCGGACGTTCGGCAACAGTTGTCGCATGGCGGAGGCGGCTCCGTCTTTTTGGCTCGAGGCACAGGGGGGACGCCGGCGGGCCGCGCTGGGCGACACGCTGTGGCCAGCGACCGGAAGAGCGCCGTTTTACCGCTCGATGGGGCGACTTTGGGGCAGGCGGGGGTGGCAGGTCGTCGCAGGCCGCAAACGAAAAAGGCGCGCGGCCCGAAAGCCGCGCGCCCTGCTCTTGCCGGTGGGTTGAGCCTCTACTGCAGCGGCAGGCTGAAGGTGAGAGCCCCGACGTGGCTGTCGGCGGCGTCACCGAAGCGACCCCGATAGCCGAGCGCCATCTTCACCGGACCGAAGTGGGTGTCGATACCGGCCGAGGCGATAAACGAGCCGCCGAAAGGATCGTCGATCTGGCGGGCCAGGATCTGGGCCGGGTTGGCCGCGATGCCGGTGCGAACGGCGTCCCTGCTGTCGCTCAGACTGTCGCGATAGCCGCCTTCGACGAAGAAGCTCGTGCCGTCTCCGCCGCCTTCGGCCCGCAGCGTGATCTCGCCGCTGGTGCCCTGGACCGTGCGGTCCCGGTAGCTGTACTGCGCCGCCGGACCCTGTTCGACGTAGCCATTGACGTCTGTCGAGACATAGTTGAGCGCGACGCGCGGCGACAGATCGATGCCGCCCATGTCGAACCAGACGCCGCCCTGGATCCGGGCGCCGATGCTGCCACCCCGGGTCGCGCCGGTGTGAATGATCGGGGCCAGGGAGGTGAGGCGCGTGATGTCGTCATACTGGTCGATCGAACCGCCGACCGTGGCATTGACGAATTGGCCACCCGAACGCCAGCCGCCGTAGATGTCGAAGGCATAGGTCTCGACGTCGAAGGCCATGGCCCCCGCCTCGACCTCGGCGGTGCGGAACGTCCCGACAAAGCCGAAACGCGCGCTCGGCGACATGACGTGGTCCAGGCCAGCGCGGATGCCCCAGCCAGTGGCCTCGGATGCGGCCACGGAGCCGCGGGCATCGGTCTCGACGCTGTCGGCGATGGCGCCGAAGGTCAGATGGGTGCCGGCCTGCCAGTCGGAGCGGCCCGAAAGGCCCTCGCTGGCGAGGTCGAGCAGGTCTTCGCGCTGGCGGAAGCCGGTTTCGGCCTGGACCGTCGATTGAGCGCCGATGTCGCCGTAGTAGAGATAGTCATTGGCCAGCCTGGCGATCAGGCGGTGGCCTGCTGCGGTCGGGTGCACGCCGTCCCAGAACAGGAAGGTGTTGGGCGTGGCGCAGGCGGTTACGCCGTTGAAACAGGCATCGGTCACATTGGTCAGGCCGAAGGCCCCCGGATTGGCGGTGAGGGCTGCGCCGACCTTGAAGATATCGAACAGGATGATGTTGGTTCCGGGTCGGGCCGCGGCGGTGGTCATCAGCCCGCTGAGCAGGGCACTGTTGAACGAGGTACCGGCGAATTCGGCCAGCGGAGCGGCCACGGTTCCGCGGAACTGCGGGGCGTTTCCGAGGCTGGGAATGTTGCCGACCAGAATGGTGCCGGCACCGGCGCCGGCGACGCTGTTGACGAGGAAATTGATGTCCGCCGCCGCCGCCAGGACGGTTGGCGTGATGGCAGCGACCGGGTTGGCCGAAGCGCCGGCTGCGGGCAGGCCCTGGAAGATGTTGTTGGCCCCGCCGAGAATGCTGACCAGGTCGGTCGAGCGGAAGGTGCCGCCGGCACCGGTATAGGCCAGAAGCTGATTACGCATCCCGGGAGGGAAGGCCGAGGAGTCCGTGCGCGAACCGCCATGGGCGTAGTTGATGTTGCCCGAGACCAAGGCGCCGGCGGCCGCGCGACCGGCGTTGAAGCCCAGCAGTTCGGTGAACACCGGGCCATTCGAGAACCTGCCCTGGAACTGGGGCGGCGAAGTCGGGCTGAAACCGCCGGTCGCGGCGAACAGGTTGCCGTTGTCGCTCAGGCTGTCGCCGAACACGACCAGGCGGCTGTAGGATTGGGCGCTGGCGGCTGACGCGACGCCACCCACAGCGGCCACAGTCAGTGCGGCGAGCGCCGCATTGCGCAGGAAACGAGACATCGATGATCCTCCCCCGGCCATCATGATGCGACCGTTGAATGACACTTTGCGCCGGTTTTCGTTGCGCGCAAGATGCCGCCGGGTAAGGTTTCAGTGCAAGGTGCGGAAACGCAGCGTTCCGGCAACAGTCTTCAGCGCCCGGAGCGCTTCCGGGTCGTAGTCGCGATCGACGTCGGTGATGACGTAGCCGGTCCGCTCGTCGGTCTTCAGGTGCTGGCCGAGGATGTTCAGCCCGGCCGCCGCGATGGCCCGATTGAGCTCGGCGAGGACGCCCGGCTGGTTGCGGTGGATGTGCAGGATGCGGTGGGCGCCGGACACCTCGGCCAGCTGCACATTGGGCAGATTGACGCAGAAGGTGGTGTCACCCCGGTTCAGATAGGCCAGCAGCCGCTCGGCGGCGAATTCGCCGATGGCCTCTTGTGCCTCCTCTGTCGAGCCTCCGATGTGCGGGGTCAGGATGACGTTGGAAAGACCGCGCAGGGGGCTGTCGAACGGCTCGGCGTTGGTCGCAGGCTCTTCGGGGAAGACGTCGACCGCGGCACCGCCGATTCGGCCCGAGCCGAGCGCCTGGGCCAGGGCTCCGACGTCGACCACATGCCCGCGCGACAGGTTGAGCAGCAGGGCGCCCGGCTTCATGCGGGACAGCTGGCCCGCGCCGATGATGTCGGTGTTTTCCGCCCGACCATCGACGTGCAGGCTGACCACGTCGCTCTCGGCCAGCAGTGAGTCCAGCGAGGCCATTCGCCGGGCGTTGCCCAGGGCGAGGCGTTCGGTCAGGTCGTGGAAGACCACCCGCATCCCGAGGCCTTCCGCCAACACCGAAAGCTGCGAGCCGATGGCCCCGTAGCCGACGATGCCCAGGGTCTTGCCGCGCAGTTCACGCGAGCCGGTCGCGGACTTGTTCCATTCACCCCGGTGCATGGCGGCGGACTTGTCGACCACGTCACGCATCAGGGCGATCATGACGCCGACGGCCAGCTCGACCACCGAACGGGTGTTGGAATAGGGGGCGTTGAACACCGGCACGCCGTGGTCCGCCGCAGCCTCGAGGTCGATCTGGTTGGTGCCGATGCAGAAGGCGGCCACGGCCAGCAGTCGGTCGGCGGCGTCAAGCACCCGGGCGCTGACCTGCGTCTTCGAGCGGACCCCCAGCACATGGACGCCCCGGACGGCTTCGATCAGGGAATCCTCGTCCAGCGCGCCCTTCCGCGTCTCGATCGTGTAGCCGGCGTCCTCGAGGCGTTCGATGGCGGCGGGATGGATGTTCTCCAGCAGCAGGATGCGGATGCGGGCGCGGGGATAGGACCAGCGACCGGTCAGGCCCTCGGCATGAAGGAATTCGTCGATCGACGGGGCCTCGGCGTCGGCGGCGGCTACGACCCGGTCCCGGCGAACGATCTCGGTGAAGGCGTAGAAACGGTCGGCGGCCCCGGACAGTCTGACCTCGGCGTCGGTCCAGCCATCACCGATCACGACCACAGGACCGTGCAGGGCGAGGGCCTTGAGGGCAACGGGTTTCCCGCCGGCGTGGGCCAGGGGGTTGGCCGCGTCGACGCCGGTGACACGGCCTTCGGCGTCATAGATCAGGTCGTTGCACAGCACCCGGTCGGGAGGGATGTGCAGATGGGCGGCCAGCGGGGCGATCACCTCGCGGAAGCCACCGGACAGGATGACGATGCGGTCGGCGTTGTCGCGGAAGAAGCGCAGGTTGCGGCGCACCGACGGCGTGCCTTCGTCAAGGATACGAGCGGCGAGTTCGGCGACATGATCGCGGGTCAGGGGCAGCAGATCAAGGCGGCGGCGCAGGGCCTCGCCGAAGGGCAGGTCGCCCGCCATGGCCTGATCTGTCAGTCGGGCGATCTCGGCCCGGATCGCAACGGCGTGCGGCGCGCCGTCCAAGGCGACGTCGGCCAAGGCCTCAAGGGTCTCGATCCGGACGAGCGTCGAATCGAAGTCAAAGACATAGGTGGTGTGCGCGGACATCTTCCGACCTTGGCCGAGCGTCGCACTCGCAGCAATGGCCGGGGCCGTCAGGTCGGAAAACGGGGTGCAAAGAGTCCAGAGAGTCTAAAGTTACCGGCGTGAAAAAGCGGGTCCAAAGAGTCCAGAGAGTCTAATCGACTCACCGATGCAGCGACTTCACCTCCTGCCTGCGTCAATCCCGGACGCCACCACCCGACAGCCTAGAATTTGCCGAGGCTTCTGATGCGGCTGTCCGGACGGCGGGTCTCCAGCGCGGCCGCACCGACGGCGGCAGCGATGGTCGCCAAGGCCAGGAGCGCGCCGCCTTCGCGGACGTGATCCTTGGCGTACACACCGGCGTCATGCGCGTACCGCCGTGCGGTCTTGCCGTGCTTCTTCAGGGCCTTGCGCGAGGAATGTCGCGCTTCGTGTGCGAAACGCTCGGCGCGATGGCGGGCGTCCTCGCTGAAATCACCGGCGCGCTCGCCCGCGTCGGTCAGGCCGTGGCGGACGGTTCCGGCCAGGTCATCGAACCGGCCGCGCAGGGCATCGGCGTCGAACCAGTTACGGGGGTCCAGACGCCCGCGGATACGGTGGAACCGGGTTGGGCCGCTGCTCTGGCTCAGCAGCAGGGTGGCCAGACCGATGCCGGCGAGAATGGCGATGACGCCACCCGTGATGCCGGGATGTTTGCGAACTTCGGCGAGGGCGGAGAATTGGCGAACCATGGGATAGTGGACCTCTTCATCGAGGCCGTCGTCGCTTGGGTCATAGAGCCCGTCGTCGTACGGCTGATAGGCGGAACCCCTGTCCCGCATCATCACAGGAGCGAACCGGGCGAAGAGTGGTTCCGCCAGACCGGGCAGGGCGGCGTAGAAGCTAGCGATCAGGCGACCGCCACCGCCGACGGTGATCTCGCGGATCGGATGGGTGGCGCAGTACAGGATGGTGTCGGCCACGACATGGGTCGCATAGACCGGCTGGGGGTTCTGGGCCGCATAGCCGGTCAGAAGGCGGGATTGTCCGGAGCCCCGGCTGTCCAATGCGGCGGGCTTGACCAGGCTGACGGTGATCGGGGCCTGTTCGCGCACCAGCTCCATGCGCAGCGCATTGGTGAAGCCCTTCACCGCGTGTTTGGAGGCCGAATAGATTCCCTGGATCGGCAAGGGGGCATCGGACAGGATTGAGCCGACGTTGATGATGGCCCCGCCGCCGTGGCGCCCGCGCAGATGTTCGGCGGCGATGATCGAGCCGTTGACGACGCCCCAGTAGTTGGTCTCGAACAGCCGCCGCTGGTCGTCGAGTGTCGTGTCGCTGATGGCCCCGTAGATCGAGACGCCGGCATTGTTGACCCAGGTGTCGAAGCCCCCGAACAGGCGCACGCATTTTTCCGCCGCCCCGGACAGGGCCGCGTGATCGGCCACGTCGGCGACGGCCCAGGCGGCGCGGGCCCCCTCGGCCTGAAGCGCCTCGGTCAGCGTCTTCAGGTCGCTCTCGCCCCGCGCGATCAGAAAGACGCAGGCCCCGGCCCGGGCCGCCCGTCGCGCCGTCGCCAGCCCGACGCCGGAGGTCGCGCCGGTGATGACGATGGCCTGCTGGGTCAGGGGTTTGAGGGTCGCTCTGGTCATGGTCGCGGACTCATCCTTCGGTCGTCAGCATTGTATCCCTGTCATTCCGGGGTCGGGCAAGGCTCGGACGTCCGGCAGGAACGTAAGCCGCGGGAACGGGCTGCGGCCATCCCTGTTTCTTTCGTCATTCCGGGCGGCGGCGCGACCCTTCGCCCGGAATGACGAATGCAAGGGAAGCGAGTTGCGTTCGGGTTTCCGCCGGAACGATGGCGGCCTTATCATCGAGGCATCGGCTCCCTATCTTGGCGAGCCCATTTGTTCCCCGTCCGAGGACCGCCCGTGACCGATCACGCGCACGCCGCCACGCCATCCGACGATCTGGCCGCCGCCTTCCAGATCGAGGGCTGGCCCGTGCGCGGGCGGATCGTCCGTCTGGGGCAGACCATCGACGCCATCCTGACGGCCCACGCCTATCCGGAGCCGGTCGCGGCCTTGCTGGGCGAGGCCTGCGCCCTGGCCGCGCTGGTCGGCTCCAGCCTGAAGTTCGAGGGCCGGCTGATCGTCCAGGCGCAGGGCGACGGCCCGGTCCGCTATGTCGTCGCCGACTATGAAACCAACGGCCATATGCGCGGCTACTGCCGCTTCGACGAAGACGCGGTCGCCGCCGCGTCGCAGGGATTCGCCCGCCCAGGCGCGCGCTCGCTGCTGGGCGAGGGCGTCTTCGTCATGACCCTGGACCGCGGGCCGGACTTCGAGCGCACCCAAGGGATCACGCCGATCGAGGGCGAGAGCCTGTCGCTGGCGGCGGAGCACTATTTCCAGCAGTCCGAGCAGATCCCGACCCGGGTGCGGCTCGCGGTCGGCGCGGTGGTCACCGACGAGGGCATGGGCTGGCGGGCCGGCGGGGCCCTGATCCAGCTGATCGCCGGCGACGAGACGCGTGGGTCGACGGAGGAGGCCTGGGACCGGTCGCGGGCCCTGTTCCAGACCCTTGCCGACGATGAACTGATCGATCCGACGATCACGCCGGAGACCCTGCTGTTCCGCCTGTTTCACGAGGACGGGGTGCGGCTGGAGGACTCCCGGCCACTGGTGGCCCGGTGCCGCTGTTCGCGCGACCGCATCGCCGGAGTGCTGACCTCGTTCGATCCGGCCGAGCGCGCCGACATGGTCGAGGCCGACGGCAAGATCCGGGTGACCTGCGAATACTGCGCCAGGGTCTATGAGCTGGAGCCGGAAGAGATCGCGGCGGACTGAAAGCCGGCCTCATTCTGCCGCATTCCGGACATGAACGCGCCACAACGCGACGTCCGTGACCACGTTCATCGAACGCCGACTACTCCTTGGTTCGGGCCATTCAGGACCCAAAGGGAGCAACTGCCATGAAGACCATTTCCATCGGCGCCGTCTGCGCCTTCGCCACCCTCCTCACCGGCGCCGCCGTGGCGCAGGACCGCCTGCCGTCGGGTATCCAGCCGATTCCCGGTGCCCGACTGCCCGCCGGAGCCACGCCGCGCTTCAACCCCCAGTTGCCGGTGCGCTGCCAGGTCAATCCGGGCGTCGCCGGCGTGACTTTGACCAAGGGTCGCAACCGCGGCCAGGTCAGCGTCAGCTATGAAATCGTCAACCGGGGCCGCGGCACCTGGACCTCGGGTGCCCGTCAGCAGGGCGTCAATCTGTCGGCCCACAACGCCAACACCGGCCGGACCTACCGCAACCATCAGGCCATGCCGGGCAGCGCCTCCGCGGGTGGAACCATGCTCCGCTGGTCATCGCCCTTCATCGCCAACGCCTTCGACGATTTCGAGTTCGGCGGCCACGTCGATGTCTCGATCAGCTACGATCCCGACATCTATATCGACGGCAACAACTGCAACGACGATTCGAGCTCCGCCAACAATCAGCTGCGGATCGAGAACGCCGACATCCTCGCCTTCATGCGGGGCACGGCCACCAGCCGCACCTTCAACTGAGCCATCATATGCGTACCGTACCGCCTCCCCGGGCTTGACCTGCGGGAGGCGGCTCGCTGTCGGTGCCTATTCGTCATCAGGACTGATCAGCGTCACCGACGGGAAATAGGTCCGATAGCGCCGGGCGTCGCGGGTCAGCAGGGTATAGCGCCGCACGGCCGCATGGGCCCCGATGAAGAATTCGGGCAGGGGCGAGCGCCGCTCGCCGCCCTTGCTCCGGTACCGGTTGAAGGCCTTGCCGGCCAGAAACGCCGCGCCCCATGGAAGGTCTTCGCGCGTCAGCCCGGCACCGTCCATGAGGGCGTCGACCTCTGCGATCTCAAGAAATCCGACCGAGACCTCGGCATAGATCATCGGATTGATGACGAGCGATCGGTCCTCGCCGCTCAGCCCCAGGGCCTTTTCGGACCATTCACGCCAGGGGCTGTCGGCGATGGCGATGTCCAGAATGACATTGCTGTCGACAAGAACGGGTCTCATTCCCGATCGAACCGTTTCGGTGCCTCGTGCAGGCTGGTGGCGATCTCTTTATCCAGATCATCGTAGGGTCCGCGGGTCATTTCCATGATCTCGTCGGTGGTCATCGACATATCCGTGGCCGAGTTACGAAGCCGCGCCACCAGCCGCTGGCCCCGTGTCAATCCGTCCGCCGGCCTGAGCACGACCTTGCCGCCTTCCATGACCCATTCCACCTCGGTGTGCGGCAGCAGGCCGGCCCGTTCGCGGATGTCGATGGGTATCGTGACCTGGCCCTTGGAGGTGATGCGCATGGATAAGTCTTACCACAGAAAGTAAGACTTTTGAATATCGGGTTCGCTCAGACCCGCGCGGCGTGTCGGGCGGTCGCCTCCACCGAGGTGACCTTGCGCTGCATCTGGAAGGTCCCGGACCATTCGCCGTGAATGATCCATTGTCCGCTTACGCTGTTTCCGTCGGCCGAGATCGAGCCGATGTAGTCGATGGAATGCATCTGCCCGCCGCCATCGGGAAATTTGGTGAAGATCAACTCGCCGTCGAAATGGTGGCCCTCCAAGGTGGCGGGGATGGGCGGCGCGTCAGGTTCGCCGAGGACGTCGGGCTCCACGGTCGAGCCGCTGACCAGTCCGGCCGCGTCGAGCAGTTTGGCGGCGAAGGGCGTCGGCGGCAGGTCGTCGTCGGGATTCCGCTCCGGATGGACCGGGTAGAAATAAACGCCGGTCCAGCGGCCGGTCAGGTCGACCCGCGCGTCCGTCATCAGTACGCCAGCGCGATCCCGTCCTTGCGCATCTCCGTCGCCGCGCCATAGGTCCACGGGCCGCGCCCATTCACCTGACGAACCACATTCTGATAGCCGCCGAAGCCGCCGTTGGGACCGCCGAGGACCCAGCCCATGGCCTCCAGCTGCGCCTTCGAGGCCGCCGGAACGCCGGTTTCCAGATGCAGCACCCCGACCCCCTCCGCCGGGTGTCCCGTCGGCTCCGACGATCCCTCGTGCTGCCAGCGCGGGCTGTCGCCGGCCTCCTGCGGGTCGAGGCCATGGTCGACCATATTGATGATGATCTGGGCCTGGCCCTGCGGCTGCATGCCGCCGCCCATGACGCCGAAGGCCATCCACGGCTCGCCGCCCTTGCAGGCGAAACCGGGGATGATGGTGTGGAAGGGGCGTTTGCCGGGCGCATAGACGTTGGGGTGGCCGTCGGTCAGGGCGAACAGCTCGCCCCGGTCCTGGAACATGAAGCCGAGCGTCTTGCCGTCGCCGTCGTCGGGGACCAGTCCCGAGCCCATGCCGCGATAGTTGGACTGGATCCAGCT
>Ga0105049_10009369_pt1 | contig 11295 bp, 9 predicted proteins | sample MAT06_FD_78087 | JGI IMG/M metagenome (GOLD analysis project Ga0105049, IMG submission 78087) | Freshwater microbial communities from Lake Fryxell liftoff mats and glacier meltwater in Antarctica - MAT-06 | ecosystem: Environmental > Aquatic > Freshwater > Ice > Liftoff microbial mat | place... | reverse complement strand
TGCAGCATGCGATTGATCTGACGCGCAAAGTGCTGGAAGTACCCGATACGCACCGGATCGGCATTGTCCCCGCCTCTGATACCGGCGCCTATGAAATGGCGATGTGGACGATGCTGGGCGCGCGTCCGGTTACTGCAATTGCATGGGAAAGCTTTGGTGAGGGCTGGGTCACCGATGCGGTCAAGCAGCTGAAATTAAACCCAACTGTGTTGCAGGCCGATTATGGCCAGCTGCCTGACCTGTCGAGCGTGGATCAGGGCCATGACGTGCTGTTCACCTGGAACGGCACGACAAGCGGCGTGCGTGTCGCCAATGGTGACTGGATTAGTGACACGCGTGAGGGGCTGACCTTTGCCGATGCGACCAGTGCGGTGTTTGCCTATGACATGCCGTGGGACAAGCTCGATGTGACGACCTTTTCCTGGCAGAAAGTGCTTGGCGGGGAGGGCGCGCACGGCGTGATCATTCTTGGCCCGCGCGCGGTGGATCGGCTGGAAAGCTATACCCCCGCATGGCCGCTGCCCAAGATTTTCCGGCTCGTCTCCAAGGGCAAGCTGAGCGAGGGCATTTTTAAGGGCGAGACGATCAACACGCCGTCGATGCTGGCGGTGGAAGATGTGATCTTTGCGCTGGAATGGGCGGAAACGCTGGGTGGCCTCCCCGGGCTGATGGCGCGCAGCGATGCCAATGCGTCCGCACTTGATGCGATTGTCGCTGAGCGTGACTGGCTGGGGCATCTCGCGGCGGACCCCGCCACGCGGTCACGCACCAGCGTCTGTCTGACGGTTGCGGGGGCTGATGAGGCGCTGATCAAGGCGATGGCCGGTGCGCTCGAGAAGGAAGCCGCTGCTTTCGACGTTGCGGGTTACCGCGATGCGCCGCCGGGTCTGCGCATCTGGTGCGGCGCGACGGTTGATACTGCCGATATCGTGGCGCTCGGGCCGTGGCTTGACTGGGCCTATGCCACCGCGAAGGCCGCTGCCGTCGCCTGATCCGTCGCCCCGGCGAAAGCTGAGGCCTCCCTTCTGCATGCGCGCCGCCAGTGGCGCAAGACCCCGGCTTTCGCTGCGGTGACGATATTTGAAAGGTCAAACCCCATGCCTAAAGTCCTGATTTCCGACCAAATGGATTCCAACGCCGCCGCCATTTTCCGCGCGCGCGGGGTGGAGGTTGACGAAATTACCGGCCAGACGCCCGAAGAGCTGATGGCGATCATCGGCGAATATGACGGCCTTGCGATCCGCAGCTCTACCAAAGTGACCAAGGCGATCCTAGAGCACGCCACCAACCTGAAAGTCATCGGCCGCGCGGGGATTGGCGTCGACAATGTCGATATCCCTGCCGCCTCGGCCAAGGGCGTTGTCGTAATGAACACCCCGTTTGGCAATTCGATCACGACTGCGGAACACGCGATCGCGCTGATGTTTGCGCTCGCCCGACAGCTACCCGAGGCTGATGCGAGCACCCAGGCCGGCAAGTGGGAAAAGAACCGCTTCATGGGGGTTGAGCTAACCAGCAAGACGCTCGGCCTGATTGGCGCGGGCAATATCGGCTCGATCGTGGCGGACCGCGCGCTGGGCCTCAAGATGAAGGTGATCGCCTATGATCCCTTCCTGACGGCTGAACGCGCCGTCGAAATGGGTGTGGAAAAGGTGACGCTTGACGCATTGCTCGCACGCGCCGATTTCATCACGCTCCACACCCCGCTCACCGATCAGACGCGCAACATCCTCTCCGCCGAAAGCCTGGCCAAGACGAAAAAAGGCGTACGGATCATCAATTGCGCGCGTGGCGGCCTGATTGATGAGGCGGCGCTGAAGGCGGGGCTCGATTCGGGTCAGATTGGTGGCGCAGCACTTGACGTATTTCAAACCGAACCCGCCAAGGAATCGCCGCTGTTCGGCACGCCCGGGTTTGTTTCCACGCCGCATCTGGGGGCTTCGACCACCGAAGCGCAGGTCAACGTCGCGCTTCAGGTTGCCGAACAGATGGCCGATTTCCTGGTGACGGGCGGCATCACCAATGCGCTCAACGTGCCAAGCCTGTCAGCCGAGGAAGCCCCCAAGCTGAAGCCCTATATGGCGCTTGCCGAAAAGCTCGGGTCGCTGATCGGTCAGCTGGCGCACGGCGCATTGTCGGGCATTTCGGTCGAGGTTGAGGGTGCCGCTGCGCAGCTCAACCAAAAACCGATCACCAGCGCGGTGCTTGCGGGCATGATGCGCGTCCATTCCGACATCGTGAACATGGTCAACGCCCCCTTCCTCGCCAAGGAACGCGGCATTGATGTGCGCGAAATCCGCCATGACCGTGAGGGCAATTACCACACTTTGGTGCGCGTCATTGTAAAGACCGATGCGGGTGACAAATCGGTCGCGGGCACCTTGTTTGGCGATGCGGCCCCGCGGCTGGTGGAGCTTTTCGGGATCAAGGTTGAGGCCGATCTGGTCGGCAACATGCTGTATGTTGTCAACGAGGATGCGCCCGGTTTTATTGGACGACTGGGCACGACGCTTGGCGAATCGGGCGTCAACATCGGCACCTTCCACCTTGGTCGCCGCAACGCGGGTGGCGAGGCGGTGCTGCTGCTGTCAGTCGATGAACCCGTAACGCCCGCGCTCATCGCCACTGTCCGCGCGCTGCCGGGCGTGAAGACAGTGATGGCACTGGCGTTTTGATCGGCTAAGGGGCGGGGATGACCTCTTCTCTCCTCCCCGAAGGCTTTCACGATCGGCTGCCGCCCTTTGCCGATGTCGCAGCGCGGCTGGAGGCGTGTGTCCTCGAGGCCGCGTTTGCGCATGGCTATGAACGGGTTGATCCGCCGCTGGTCGAGTTTTTTGATGGGCTCGCGCAGCGGCTGAAGGCGTCGCGCACGATTGACGCGGTGCGTTACGTCGATCCGGTGTCGCAACGCACACTGGCAATCAGGCCTGATATTACAGCCCAGATCGGGCGGATTGCGGCAACGCGGATGGCGCACCACCCGCGCCCGGTGCGGCTGAGCTATGCAGGGCCCGTATTGAAACTGCGCGCGACCGAGCTAGACCCAGAGCGCGAAGCGCGGCAGATTGGTTGCGAGCTGATCGGGCTTGATAGTGTCGCGTCAGCGCGCGAGATTGTTGGCGTTGCGGTCGATGCGCTGCGGGCGGCGGGTATCAATGAAATTTCGGTTGATTTCACGCTCCCCGATCTGGTCGATACGCTTTCCGCCGGTCCATTTCCGGTCGCGCCTGAACAGATCGAACGATTGAAGGACCGGCTGGACGCCAAGGATGCGGGAGGCGTCGCGCAGATCGCCCCGCTTTTCCTGCCACTGATTGAGGCAGCCGGGCCGTTTGATGGAGCGCATGACCAGCTCTGCGGCTTTGACACCGGCGGCGCGCTCACCTCCCGGCTCGACGGGCTGTGGGCGATTGCGCAAAGTCTGCGCGGCAAGGTGGCGCTGACGCTTGATCCAACCGAGCGGCACGGTTTTGAATATCAAAGCTGGCTGGGCTTTTCGATCTTTGCGCAAGGGGTGCGCGGTGAGATAGGGCGCGGCGGCAGCTATACGGTGCTCTATGATGACGGCCGCGAGGAACCTGCCGTCGGCTTTTCGCTCTATATCGACGCGATCATCGATTCAGGCCTGACCCCCGCCCCCCGGCAGCGGTTGTTCGTGCCGCTCGATGCTGATCTGACGGTCGCGGCACGGATGCGGAGCGAAGGCTGGGTGACGGTGGCAGCGCTTGAGGCGAGCGACACGCCTCAGGCGCAGCTGTGCACGCATGTGCTGCGGGAGGGCGCCGTAACCGAGCTCTGACCTTCCAGCTTCACCCCGGCAGCGTTTGTACTGATCGAACAATTCGCTCGCTGACCGAAGCCGGGATGTTCCGCATCAGTGTCCGCATCGCTGCTTGTTTTAGCCAGAGGCCGTGGACGCCATGCTTGCCCTCCGCCGCGCGCCGCACGATCGACCCGATCCGCTTCAGGCGCGATGCTTCCAGCGCCGCCAGGATAGTCTCCGGGCGATGATCCTTGGCGATAATGCCGAGCATCGCAGCATCCTCAATCGCTTGACACGCGCCTTGGCCAAGATTGGGCTCCATCGCATGCGCTGCGTCACCAACGCTGATCACGCGGCCGTGCCCGAGTGACTTGGGCGGCGATTTGGCATGAATACTGACCGGGATCAGGCGATCAGCCGGAGTCGCGGCAATCGCAGCGGTAACGGATGCGGGCCAGCCGCGCGCTCGTTCGGCGATCTGATCGTGGCTGGGGGCCGTGGCAGTCGGCGTCTGATCCGCCATATAGAACCAATAGCGGTGATTGTCGGCCAGTTCGAACACGCCAAAGCGCTCACCCCAACCCCAATATTCAGCTGCCAACCCATCAAGCGTCGGCCCCGCCACCTGATCGGAGAGCGCCAGCACACCGCCATAGCCCCTGAAACTTCCCCGCCCGGTATAGCCCGCCGCGATCAACGATCTGATGCCGCCTGCATCAATCAACAGATCGGCACGGGTATCTTTGCCATTCTCAAACGTCACGGTCACGCCTGTATCATCCTGACGGACGCTTCGGATCGGCGCTTGCATCGACAAAACAACGCCATCAAGTGCGCCTGCAAGCGTCTCGTGCAGCCGCACCCGCGTTACCATGAAGGCGGGTTCAATCATGTCGCGCCGCGCGAGAATAGGCTTGCCGCGCCAATCGGCGAGCAGCATCGCTTTTAACGGTGCCCCTGCCGCAGCGACATGCTGAGCCAGACCCAGCTGATCAAGCGCGGCCATCGCATTAGGCCAAAGGCTGAGCGCCGCGCCGAGTGGGGCAAATTCGGCTGCGCGCTCATAGATGGTGACCTGCCAACCCGCACGGTGCAGCGCAATCGCTGCCGCAAGCCCTGCAATTCCCGCTCCCGCAACCACCGCTTTTGGCACAACACACCCCCGAGTTAGCGTCGATGCATGATCGTAACGCAAGCCGGTAGAAGATTATAGCTGTGCCGAACCAAAAGAGCCTCACCAGCATTTGCCATGGACGCTCACGCGCGGTGTCTTTAGAGCTTTGCGCTTCACGAAATTGACACAGGAACGACGTTGGCCAACGTAGCAGTGATCGGTGCCCAATGGGGCGATGAGGGCAAGGGCAAGATCGTCGACTGGCTTGCCGAACGCGCCGATGTCGTCGTGCGTTTTCAGGGCGGGCATAATGCCGGACACACGCTCGTCGTCGGCAACATGACCTATAAGCTGTCGTTGCTCCCGTCGGGCATCGTGCGCGGCACGCCATCGGTCATCGGCAATGGCGTGGTGTTGGACCCTTGGGCGCTCAAGGCCGAGGTGGAGAAATTGCGCGGACAGGGCGTGACGATCACCCCCGATACGCTGATGGTTGCCGATAATTGCGCGTTGATCCTGCCTATCCACCGTGATCTTGATGCACTGCGCGAGGATGCGAGCGGCGCTGGCAAGATCGGCACGACGCGGCGCGGCATTGGCCCGGCTTATGAGGATAAGGTCGGCAGGCGCGCGATCCGGGTATGTGATCTGGCGCATCTTGATGATCTGGGGCCGCAGCTCGGGCGGCTCACCGCGCATCATGATGCACTGCGGGCAGGTTTTGGCCAGCCGCCGATCAACAAGGACGCGCTGGTTGCCGAATTGCGCGGGATCGCCGATTTTGTGCTGCCCTTCGTCAAGCCCGTCTGGCGCATGCTGAATGACGCGCGGTCGCGTGGACGGCGGATCTTGTTTGAGGGCGCACAGGGTGTGCTGCTCGATGTCGATCACGGCACCTATCCGTTTGTTACTTCGTCAAACACGATTGCGGGGGCAGCGGCGGGCGGCTCTGGCCTCGGGCCAAGCGCTGTCGGGTTCGTGCTGGGGATCGCCAAGGCCTATACGACGCGGGTCGGCTCCGGCCCGTTCCCAACCGAGCTTGAGGATGCAACCGGCGCAAGGCTTGGCGAACGCGGCCATGAATTTGGCACCGTCACGGGGCGCAAGCGCCGTTGCGGCTGGTTTGATGCGGTGTTGGTGCGGCAGTCCGCAGCGGTGGGCGGGATTACCGGCATCGCGCTGACCAAGATCGACGTGCTCGACGGGTTTGACGAGGTGAAAATCTGCACCGGCTACCGGCTGCGCGGCGAGCTGCTTGATTATTTTCCGGCGCATTCGGCGGATCAGGCCGCACTGGAGCCAATTTATGAATCGCTGCCCGGCTGGCATGAATCAACCGCGGGCGCACGCAGCTGGGCCGATCTGCCTGCGCCTGCGATCAAATATATCAAACGGATTGAGGAACTAATCCGCTGTCAGGTCGCGCTGGTTTCGACCAGCCCCGAGCGTGAGGATACAATTCTGGTGCGCGATCCGTTTGCGGATTGATCAGCCGCACTGCCCCCGGTGGCGCAGCTTATGGTCGGCGAGGACCAGCGCGACCATCGCCTCGACCACCGGTGCGCCGCGAATACCAACGCAAGGATCATGGCGGCCCTTGGTCATAATCTCCGTCGCCGTGCCGTCGCGGGTGATTGTTTCAACAGGGGTGAGAATGGAACTCGTCGGCTTGAAGGCAACACGCACCCGCACCGGTTGACCGGTCGAGATACCCCCGGCAATACCGCCTGAATGGTTGGCTAAGAATTCCGGCCCTTCGGCACCGGGGCGCCCCGGACGCTCCGGACGCCCCGGACGCATCGCATCGGCATTATCCTCACCGCGCAAAGCGGCCGCGGCAAAGCCGTCGCCAATTTCGACGCCCTTGACCGCGTTAATGCTCATGCAGGCGCTGGCGAGATCGGCATCAAGCTTGGCGTAAAGCGGCGCGCCCCAGCCAGCGGGCACGCCCGTCGCCTCGCACGCAATCACCGCGCCAAGCGAGGAACCCGCCTTGCGCGCTGCATCAACGAGCGCCTCCCAGCGTTGCGCAGCGGCGGCATCGGGGCAGAAAAAAGGATTGGCGTCGATTTGGGCATCGTCAAAATTGGCCGGATCAATTGCATCACCACCAATCGCCTCGACCCAGGCGCGAAGGCGCACCTCCGGCATGACAAGTCGCGCGACTGCGCCTGCCGCAACGCGCATTGCCGTCTCTCGTGCCGATGACCGTCCGCCGCCGCGATAATCGCGAAGGCCATATTTGGCGTCATAGGCGTAATCGGCATGGCCGGGGCGATAGGCCGCCGCCACCTCCGAATAATCCTTGGAACGTTGATCAACATTATCAATTATCAGCGAAATCGGCGTGCCCGTCGTCCGCCCCTCGAACACGCCAGACAGGATGCGGACCTCGTCGGGCTCCTGCCGCTGCGTCGTGAAGCGCGAGGTGCCGGGGCGGCGCTTGTCGAGGAACGGCTGGATATCAGCCTCACACAGGGTCAGCCCCGGCGGGCAGCCATCCACGATCGCGCCGATGGCGGGACCGTGCGACTCCCCCCAGGTGGTGACGCGAAACAGATGGCCAAAGCTGTTGTGGCTCACGCGGCGTCGCGGGATGAAGGTCGAAACTCCCATCGACCCGCCAGCAGGCTCTTGATCGAGATGTCTTCGTCGAGATGCTCCCAATGAATACCACTGGGGGAGATGAAATAGTCTTCCCGCTCCTTTGAATTTCCATTGAGCAGACTGGGATACCAAGCGAGCGGCACCCCGATGGTTCGTCCATCATCGAGAGCCACCCACATCCGATCCTCGTCAAAATCGACTTTGGAAGCTTCAGGCAAAATATTCATCCCATGCCTTTTCGATTTCGTCGCGGCGCACGGTGACAATTGCCTGCACTTCGCGAAGTTCTCTAGCAGTTACTCCTCGATTATACGCCAAGCGGACTTCGGGATAAAGCCAAAGCTTGGCATCCGCGCCTGCCTTTGCAACGTGCACATGCACGGGTTCGCGTGGCGCCCCTTCAAAGGAATAGAAGTGAAACCGCCATCCGGCCTGCCTGAATATAACTGGCATTCCCTATGCCAGTGTCACATCCGGCGCGTCCTCCGCCTTCATGCCAATGACATGATAGCCTGCATCGACATGGTGGGTTTCGCCGGTGACACCGCTCGACAGGTCGCTGAGCAGATACAGTGCTGCACCGCCGACATCCTCGATCGTGACATTGCGTTTGAGCGGCGAGTTATATTCGTTCCACTTCAGGATCAGCCGGAAATCGCCAATTCCGCTCGCCGCGAGCGTCTTGATTGGCCCGGCGGAAATCGCGTTCACGCGGATATTATCGCGGCCCAGATCGACGGCAAGATACTGTACGCTCGTCTCCAGCGCGGCCTTGGCGACACCCATGACATTGTAATGCGGGATGACCTTTTCCGCGCCGTAATAGCTCAGCGTCAGCATCGCGCCGCCATTGGGCATCATCGCACTTGCCCGCTTGGCGACCGCGACGAAGGAATAGACGCTGATGTTCATCGTCATCAAAAAATTATCAAGACTGGTATCAACATAACCGCCGCGAAGCTCATTCTTGTCAGAAAAACCAATCGCGTGGACGACAAAGTCGATCGTCGGCCAATGGGCAGTGAGCGTTGCAAAGGCTGCATCGAGATTGGCCATGTCGGCCACATCGCAATCAATAAAGATGCTTGCACCCAGCTGCTCACCCAGCGGCCGCACGCGCTTTTCCAGCGCCTCGCCCTGGAAAGTGAACGCAAGTTCGGCACCCGCCTCGCTCAGCTTCTTGGCAATTCCCCAAGCCAGCGAACGATCATTGGCGAGGCCCATGATCAATCCGCGCTTGCCGTGCATCAGTCCTGTCACCTTCGCGTCGCCTCCGACATTGCCGATCCTATGCTGGCCTTTACGCCTTCCTCGTCCGATTCCGCCAGTGCTGCATTGAGTTGCGCGCCCACAACGAGACCCAGCCCGACCATAAAGAAGAATATCAGCGCGATCATCACGCCCGCCAAACTGCCATAGGTCAAATCATAGCTCGTCAGATTGGCAAGCAGCGCTGGCAGCACCGCAGTGACGCCAAGCCACCAACAGGTTGTCAGAGCTGCCCCCGGCCATTTCGGGTTGCCGCGACCCCGATAGGCACCCGGCGTCAATGACAGAAACACGAGATACAGCGCGCCGAACAGCGCCAGCGCGGGCGCGATCCGGCTCAGTGAAACAATCGCCGCCGCACCACTCGCCCCCGGCATCACCCGCAAGATGAACTGTTCGATTGCCACCATCGCCACTTGCGAGCTGAAGGCGACTAGCACGAGCAATAACGAGAGGAAGATCAGGGCAATCGCCCGCAACCGATATTCCCAGAAGGGCCGCACTGACTTCACGCCATAGGCGCGCCGCAAGATATCTCGGATCGTCTCGACAAAACTCGTCGCCGTCCAAAGCCCGACAATCGCCCCCAACCAGAGCAGCGAACCGGAACGCGCAGCAAGGACATCCTGAATTGGCAAGAACAGGACCTCTGAGACGTTGGGTGGTAATGCCTTTAGAAAAGCATCAACCGCCTGTGCACCAACGTCGGTATGGCCGAACAGGCGCGCGATCGCGGCAGCAACAATTGCAAAGGGAAAGAGGGTTAGCAGCGAGAGATAGGCCAGATTGCCCGCGTGAATAAACCCGTCGCTAAAGACTCCAACAATAACGCGCTTGCTGACTTCGCGCAGGTAGCTGCCCGGCCGCACCGACGCGAACCGACGGGTTAGCCGTGGGGCACGGCCTGGATGAAGACGCCGTTCCTCCGGGGATTCAGGCGATACATCCTGCACGAATGCTTAAACGTCCATTTTACCGCGCGGGTTCCATTTGTCTCTGTCGCGCCAATTCTGAACAAACTCGACAAGGGCATCATCATCGACCGGGAGATCGACCATCAGGGTAACCAACTGATCGCCGCGCCCGCCCGCCTTTTTGTGGAAGCCGCGTCCTTTCAGCCGCAGCACCTTGCCCGAACTTGACCCCTTTGGCACCGACAGCATCACGGCACCCTCCACCGTTGGAACGCGGACCGAAGCACCAAGTACGGCCTCACCGAGACTGACCGGCAGATCGAGCCGCACGTCATCGCCCATGCGTTCAAAAAAACGGTGCTGCTGCACCTCAATCATCACGATGGCGTCGCCAGCGCCGCCAAGGCCAGGCTCCCCCTTGCCCGCCAGCCGCATGCTCGTGCCAGTTTCGACACCGGCGGGAAGCTTGAGATCGATGCTGGCACCGACGGCAAGTGTAATCCTTTGCGGAGCCAGCCGCGCAGCGTCAACAAAGGGCACGTTGAGTTTATATTGCGTATTTGCGCCTTTGGCCTGTGGCTTGCGGCCAAACCCGCTGGCAAAGCCGCCTTGCTTTCGCCCGCCAAACAAGCCTTCAAAAATGTCGCTGAAATCGCCCGTTTCACCCGTGCCAAAATCGAAATTGGCGGTATCGGCCCGAAAGCCTGAATTACCACCCGGATTTTGCCCCGGCGAGCCGCCATAACCAAAGGGCGACCGGGGGTTGCCATCACCATCAATATCACCGCGATCAAAGCGCGCGCGCTTTTCGGCATCAGACAGCAGGTCATAGGCGTTGGTCACCTGCGAGAAGCGCTCGGTTGCCTTGGGATTATCCTTGTTGCGATCGGGGTGCAGCTCTTTGGCGAGCTTGCGATAGGCCTTTTTGATATCGGCCTCGCTTGCGCTGCGGGGGACGCCCAGAAGTTGATAGGGATCAGCCACGCGATTTCCCGGTTAAATTGATTACACGCGCCCTATTTGGGGGATGTAACCCATAATCGCAAACCCGTGTGTTAATCGCAGGGGGCGACATCTACGCTGACGACCATTTTTTGCGCACCCGATCCGAGTACAATACCGTCAATGGGTGCGATTTCGGCATAATCCCGACCGATGGCAACAATGATGTGATCGCCTGCCATCCAGATGCCATTGGTCGGATCAACGCCAACCCAGCCAATTTGCTCGCCCCCCCACACCAAAACCCAGGCGTGGGTAGCATCAGCGCCCACCAACCGTTCCATTCCCGGTGGCGGCAACGTGCGGATATAGCCCGAGGCATAGGCCGCAGGGACGCCCGCTGCACGCAGGCCCGATATCATGATCTGCGCAAAATCCTGGCAGACCCCACCCCGCTTCAAAAACGCTTCTCGTGGCGGCGTATCGACGAGCGTTGCTTGTGGGTCGAAAGCAAAATCGCGCTGAATCCGCTGCGCCAGCGAAATCGCCGCGTCGAGTATGGGGCGATCTTGCAAGAGATCAGTCGCGCACCATGCCGCGATATCGGGATCAAGCGGGATCAGCGGTGAAGGAAACAGATAGGCGCTGGGGCCAGCGGCGGACACGTCCTGGCTGTTGCGCGCCGC
>Ga0105049_10009366_pt1 | contig 11297 bp, 8 predicted proteins | sample MAT06_FD_78087 | JGI IMG/M metagenome (GOLD analysis project Ga0105049, IMG submission 78087) | Freshwater microbial communities from Lake Fryxell liftoff mats and glacier meltwater in Antarctica - MAT-06 | ecosystem: Environmental > Aquatic > Freshwater > Ice > Liftoff microbial mat | place... | reverse complement strand
TTTGTGATTCAGTATGTTGTTTATCATCATTAAAAATATAATACAAAGCTTGATCTCCTTTTATATTTGGATAATCTCCGTTTAACGGATTATACAATTGGTCATTGTCTGCATCAATAAATGGCGCCAGCATTTGTGATTCGCCATTTTGAATATTTCCATTTCCTGGCCAACTAAAGATATTCTGCGGCACAATATAATTTGGATTAAAAAAATTTTGTTTATGATAATCAATTTCCCATTTATTAATTTTCCAAACTTTATTATACTTCTCAGAATATGAACTTTCATTTCTATCACTGCAAACTGGTCCATACTGAAAGTCAATACCATTTTGATTATAAGTTTGTGCTGCAACATGTAATTGCCCACCATCATCTATTCCACTGATCCAAATTCCGGCTCCTAACATATAATGATTCCCTTGATTTTTAGGCCAATTAAAACTTGGACTTCCTACTTTATCCCAAAAGAAATTACCGTCATTCCAAAACATAGCTTTCACTTCATTACCATCCAAATAGGCCGATTGCTGAGAAAATGTTTTAACATTCGCTAAAATTAAAATTACAAGTGCAAAAATTTTTAAACTATATAATTTATGAATTTGTTTGTTGAAAGCCATAAATTTATTTTTATCAAATTTATTTATTTTCTGTTAATATAATTAGAAATAAAAAATTTATCGAGCTTATTTGTGGTAAAACATAAACATTCTTTGGAATATACTAATAACTTTTATGCCTTGCTATTTATGTTTACTTTACTAAATTTGCCTCCTCACATTAAACTTTTTAATTGCAGAGAATAATAAAATTACACTGCACAAATTAGTTTTTATATTTATATGAAATTAATAAAATTATACTTTCTTTTTTTTATTTTATTTTTTATTGTTTCATTAAAAAATTCTTATTCTCAAGCACAGTTCAAAAATTTTACTGAAGAAGAAGAACAATTTTCAAAAGAAATAAAAGACTTTTTAAAAACTTCTAATAGAGATTTGGCAAATTTGTTTATTGACGATTGGTTAAAAACTTATTGGGATTTAAAAAAGGGAACTGATTTTAATCAAGAGCAAAGAGCTTTTATTTACAAGACTTGCAATTGGATGCTTAAAAAAAGAGTAAAAGCATTTCCTGAGTTTCAAGCATTTTTGGTTTCTATGAGTAGGTTTTCTGAAGGTGTTTTAGACGATAAAAATTATCAATTGTGGGTTAAGAGTTTAGAGAAGGTGATGACAGCAAAAACACTAACGCCTTTTTCAAACTTTGTTACAATGTCGGAAAATTTATTCACTACAAATACAATTTATAAATCTGTAACAACCCAGTGGCAGGCTTCAACAAAGAATTTTTCTTTTGAATACGACTCTGTTCCAAAAGTTATTTTTCAAAAAACAAATATCAAATGTTATAGCATTCAAGATAGTTTGGTTATATACGACACCGAAGGTTTCTATGAAGTAATTGCTCAAAAATGGACGGGTTATAAAGGAAAAGTAGATTGGCAAAGAGCAAACATGGATTCTAAAATTGTGTATGCTTTATTGGCCGATTATAAAATTGATTTTAAAACCACAACATACACTGCAGATTCTGTTAGTTACATTAACCCAAAATATTTTGATTATCCTTTAAAAGGAAAATTAGTTGACAAAGTGCTGAATGGAAGCAATGGCGAAAAAGCAATTTATCCTGCTTTCGATTCTTATGACAAAAGATATTCAATAAAAAACATTTATCCAGATATTGATTTCGATGGCGGTTTTTTAGTGAAAGGTGCAAAATTTATTGGCTCTGGAACACTAGAGAATCCAGCTACTTTGAGGTTTAAACTAAAAGGAAATACATTTTTAAAAGTTACTTCTTTAAGTTTAACTTTAAGAGACGACAGGGTGGCCTCTGAAAGAGCTGGTGTGGTTTTTTATTGGGAAAAAGATTCAATGTATCATCCAGGACTTCCAATAAAATACCTCGTAAAAAATCGTGAGGTGTCTATGCTTCGTGATAATTCGGGCATAGCACGTTCTCCGTTTTTTGATACTTACCATAAGTTAGAATTAGATTTTGAGCAGTTAATTTGGAAATTGGATGAACCAAAAATTGACTTACGAATGATTATTGGTTCTGCAGAGAGTAATGCAAAATTTGAATCGTTCAATTATTTTAGAGATTATAAATTTGCTAAACTTCAAGGAATGGACGACGTTAATCCATTATTTAGAGTGAAATCGTATAGCAAAGAAAAAAATTCTAAAACTATTCAGATAATTGATTTGTCGAAATATTTTAAGTCTGCTCCCTCACAAATGAGACCACTGCTGTTAAAAATGGCAATGGAAGGTTTTGTTAACTACAACGAAGAATCAGACAAAATTGAAGTTAAAGAAAAAACATTTGACCATTGCCTTTACAAACTTGGTAAAAAAGATTACGACGTTTTGGAGTTTAAATCCACCTTGTTTTCCGACCAAGCAAATGCATCAATTAACTTATTAAATTTTGATTTAAAGATTTTTGGTGTTGAGAAAATTTTCTTGAGCGATTCTCAAAACGTAAGCATTAGACCAACAGGAAAAACAATACTTGTAAAGAAAAACAGAGATTTCTTTTTTTCTGGAATAATTAACGCTGGTAGGTGTACGTTCTTTGGCAAAGAATTTAGTTTTGAATACGATAAATTCAAAATAAATTTAACAAATACAGATTCACTAAGAATAAAAGTTCTTTCTAAAGAAATGGATGAAAACGGAATGCCAAAATTAGTGAACGTAAAAACCGTTATAGAAAATATTCAGGGAGAATTACTTATTGATAATCCCAACAATAAATCAGGGATTGTGAATTTTGCACAGTACCCAATCTTAATTTCAAAACGTGATTCTTATTCTTATTGGGATCAAAAAAGTGTTGAAGGTGGAGTGTATAAAAGAGACAGAACATTTTTCCATTTAGAGCCATTTACCATTGATAGTTTGGATAATTTTGACAATGCTGCATTAACCTTTAAAGGCGAATTTGAATCGGCTGGCGTGTTTCCCACAATTCAAGAAAAGCTGGTATTACAACCTGATTATTCTTTAGGTGTAAACTACGAAACTCCTTCTAACGGTTTGCCAATGTATCAAGACAAAGGTAAATTCATTAGCAAGATTAGCATGAGTAATAAAGGCCTCAGAGGCAACGGTGAATTGCATTACATTACTTCTACTTTTAATAGTAACGACCTCATTTTTTATCCCGATTCAACCAACGGAAATGTTCAAAAGTTTGAAGAAAAACCACAAAAAAATCCCATACAATTTCCTATCGCACGGTCAACCGATACATATATACATTGGATGCCTTACAAAGATTTTATGAATATTCATGAGCGCTCTGTTCCAATTAAAATGTACGACGGCATAACTGATTTTCATGGAGTGTTAACGCTTTCGCCACAGCAATTAATTGGAAAAGGAAATGCCGAATTTTTTAAAGCAAATCTCGAGTCCAACAAAATGGTGTTTCAAGAAAGAATGTTTGATGCCGACACATGTAATTTTAATTTAAAAAATTTGGCAGATTCGTCAGGCCTTGCATTCCTTAGTACAAACCTAAGAGCTCACATTGATTTTGATCAGCGAATCGGTGATTTCACATCAAATGGTGGTGGTTCATATATAAAATTCCCTGTTAACCAATACCTCTGTTTTATGGATAATTTTAAATGGTATATGGAAAAAGATAATCTGGAATTATCTTCCAGTGAAGATGGTTCAAAACGTGCTCTTACTTCCACAGACGATTTAGATTTAACGGGAGCAGAATTTATTTCCACTCATCCAGAGCAAGATTCATTGAGGTTTTTATCGCCCAAAGCCAAGTATGATTTAAGAACAAACATTATTAAGTGTGCCGATGTAAGATACATAAACACAGGTGATGCAAGGGTTTATCCAGACAGTGGAAAAGTAATTGTTTATAAAAAAGCAAAATTAGGAGATTTGAAAAACGCAAGTATTTTGGCCAATACCACCACCAAATACCACACGTTGTTTAATGCAAATGTTGAAATATTAGGTAGAAAAAAATACACAGGGTTTGCAGATTATAGGTATAGAGATGTTACAGAAAGTGAGCAATTGGTGCATTTTGATTTAGTGGGAACAGATATTACTGGGCAAACAGTGGGTGAGGGTATTATAAAAGAAGAAGCAAATTTTACATTAAGCCCTGCTTTTGAATACAAAGGTATTTTGCGGCTTCAAGCCAGCAGTCAAAATCTATTCTTTAAAGGTAATTTTAGGTTGGTTCACACATGCGATAAAATAAAAAAATCATGGATATTTTTTGATGCCGATATAAATCCTACCGATGTATATATTCCTTTAGATACTGCAAGAATTTTTGACATAGAAAATAAAACCGTTGGCAGCGGAATGATGATTGCAACAGATTCTATGCATGTTTACAGCAGTTTTATGAGCACTAAACGCCAAGGTGCCGATTTGGTATTGATGGAATCTAGAGGATTTATTTATTACGACGATACTTACAAAGAATACAAGATTGCAAGTAAAGATAAAATTAAACAAATTTCATTTTCTGGCAATTTCATGAGTTTAAACACTCAAGATTGCAAAATTTATGGAGAAGGAAACCTATCGATGGTAAAAAATATGGGTCAAGTGAATTTGCAAACATTTGGAAGTTTAGAGCATAATTTAAACAACGATTCAATAACATTTGAAACTGTTATGGCAATAGATTTCTTTTTTGAAAACAGTTTAATAAAACAAATTTCTGAATTGTTCGAAAAATCTGCAAATGCCGAGGCAGTGCCATTTACAAGACCAATATATGAACGTTCATTAACTGAAATGATTGGAAAAAAAGAAGCAGATAAATTAATTTCACAAGTAAATTTATACGGAGCGTTCAAAAAAATTCCTGATGAATTGGAACATACAATTTTCTTTTCGGATGTTAAGTTTAAATGGAATCCAAATACAAAATCATTTGTATCGCAAGGGAAAGTTGGCATAGGAAATATTTTTAAAAATCAGTTAAACCGCTATTATCCTTGCAAGATAGAGTTGGTTCCAAAAAGATCAGGTGATGTTGTAAATATTTATTTGGCAGACGAAAACAATACTTGGTTTTTCTTTTCCTATTCAATAAATCAAATGCAAGCAATTTCTAGCGATGAAAAGTGGAACACTGCAATAAAAGAACTAAAGCCTGAAAAACGACAAAAAGAAAAAGAAAAAGGCCAGGCTTCTTATATTTTTAATTTAGGAATTGCTTCAAAAGCAAGAAGTTTTTTAAAGAAGTTTGAAGAATAGATATTATTCTTTTACACAGTTAAATGAAGCGCCATTAATGTCTGTGTATGTTACACCTTTTTTAATGTTGTCATATCTAGGGTCGCCTTCGCAAGCTGTAAACTCTTCTTTTGGATTTGACTGTGGAATTTGGCAATAGTAGCATTTTTCTTTGCAAGAAGTAAATAGAAAAACAACATTCAAGAAAAAAAATAATTTAAAAATAAATGAGAAATTTAGAGTGATAATGTTTAACATTAAAAAATTATTTTAACAATGTATTATTAGAAATCATTTCAAAAGTTCAAAAATAGTAATTATTTTTTACTTAATCTGAAAAAGCCATGCAAAAAAATCTACTTTCAATTTCTAAGAATAATTACGTTTTTTTATCTTTTATTCTGCTTTTGATTAGTGATAGAATAGTTTTGCTCACAAATTTTAATTTTAAGTATGTTGGAAGCGACGATTTAATTTTTTGGCAAGCAGCAACAGATTACATGAATGGAAAGTTTTATGAACCCTATTTTTATGGGCAAAACTATAATTTTATGTTGGAATCGTTTTTTGCCATTCCATTCATAAAACTAGGAATACCTTATTTTTATGCATTTCCAATTTGTTCGAGTATTACCGCTTTGTTTCCATTTATCTTTATTTCTGTTTTTCTAAAAAAAAATGGATATTCAACAGAGTCTTTATGCTTTTTAATTTTGCCAGTTTTGTTACCAATTGAGTATGGCATTTTAACTTCTATAACTCGAGGTTTTATTTCTGGTATTTTTTTCAGTAGTTTTTTAATCATTAGTTTATTGTCACCATTAAAAAAAACATCATGGCTTATAGCTGCTTTGTCACTTTCTTTAGGTTTTGTTTTTAACCCAAATTCCTTAGTTTTTACATTGCCTGTTTGTACGTATATGCTTTTAACTAATTGGAAAAAAATTGCATTTTATGCAATCAATCTCGTAACAATTCTTCCAGTTTTGTCCATTCAATACTTTGCCAAAAAATTCTATGAGAATAATCAGGAGTTTAATGTAAGTAAAATGATGAATATAGAATTTGATGTAAAAATTATTTTCGATAATCTTAAACATCTAGATCAATTTTTTACATATTTTACACCAGTATTATGGTTTGCTGGCTGGCTTATATTAGTTGTAATCTTTTTTGTAGGTATTTATATTTTAAATAAAGATTGGATAAAAGGAATAAGTTTAATATTTGGTGTACTTTTTATTATTTTTACTTTAGGAATTAATAAAATAAATGACCACATCGATTCCATTTTTTTGTCATCTACAAGAATGTTTTTGGCTATTCCATTATTTACAGGATTAGCTTTTTTTTGGATTAGAAGGTATATTGTTTTTTCAGATAGACAATTAAAATTAAGTTTTGCGATTGTTTCTCTTACCGTATTTTTTCTAAAAGCTAGTGTATTACCCGCTGTTGCAAAGTTTCATACAACATTAACAAATTACGGACCTGTGGCAATAAAAAAATCAAAAGAATTGGTTTGCGATTGTAATAACCTTGATAGTATTGCCACAAAATACAATGCAACTTTATTGGCTTTTGTTCCAACCTGGAATCTTAATGTTCCGCACATGGAATTTTATAATTATGGATGTCCTCTCTTGATAAAGAAATTCCCCCAAACAGTAATGAATATTTATGAAAAAAGAACTTGGGTTTATTTAAAACAAAAAAGAAATATTCAAAAAAATATTATTATTTATGGTTCTGGCATTAGCACAAATACTAATGAAATTAAACAAAATGAAAATTTAAGGGGAATTAATATTGAAGTTGTTTCTGAAAATCCCACAATCATTATTATTAAAAATAATAAACTAAGACTAGATTCCTTGTTTAAAAAGTTAATGATTGACTTTAAACGAAATGCATATTCCTAAAATATAATAGTAAACAACTATCTAAATTTAAATAAATTTAATAACTAATGACTTTATCACTTAATTTCAGAAAGCCTCAATCTTGTTTAAAGTTTTTTATAAATTAATTTTTTTTAGACTTAATTATTAAACTTAATTTTAATAATCTTAGTTAATATTTAAAAATTATTTGTTTAATAGCATTGATGGTTTATTTTTGCATACTTTTCAAAACCAAACCAAAAACGATGGCTAAACCGAAATTCACTAAAGAAACTTATTTACACTGGTATGAATCTATGCTCCTAATGAGAAGATTTGAAGAAAAAACCGGACACCTATACGTTCAACAAAAAATAAAAGGCTTTTGCCATCTATATATTGGCCAAGAGGCGCTTGTTGCAGGAGCTGAATCTGCAATTAGAAAAGACGATAAAATGATTACTGCTTACCGTGATCATGCCCACCCAATTGGACGTGGAATGCATCCTAAATACATTATGGCAGAGCTAATGGCAAAGGTTACAGGCTGTTCAAAAGGTAAAGGTGGCTCAATGCATTTGTTCTCTAAAGAATTTAATTTTTTTGGAGGACATGGAATTGTTGGAGGGCAAATTCCTTTGGGAGCTGGAATTGCTTTTGCAGATAAATACAATGGAAACGATGCAGTAACGCTTTGTTACATGGGCGATGGAGCAGTTCGCCAAGGAGCTTTGCACGAAACATTTAATATGGCAATGTTGTGGAAACTTCCCGTAATTTTTATCATCGAAAATAATAATTACGCAATGGGAACTTCTGTAGAAAGAACCAGCAATGTTCATGATTTATACAAATTAGGATTATCTTATGAGATGCCTTCATTTCAATTGGATGGTATGACCTGCGAAACAGTTCACGAAGCCATAGCCGATGCCGCTGCAAGAGCAAGAAAAGGAGATGGCCCTACACTTTTAGAAATGAAAACTTACCGCTACCGAGGTCATTCCATGAGCGATCCAGCAAAGTATAGAACCAAAGATGAGCTAGAGGAATATAAATTGCAAGACCCCATTGAAAAAGTAAAAACCACGCTACTAAAAAATAAATTTGCTGACGAAAAATTCTTCGAAGAAATGGAAGAAAAAGTAAAACAAATGGTAGAAGAATCTGTTGTTTTTGGCGAAGAAAGTCCATATCCAGAAGCTCACGAACTATATGAAGACGTTTATGTTCAAAACGATTATCCTTACATTATGGATGGATTTTAAAAATAAATTTAATAGAATTTCAAAAATACTTTTTAAGAAGAAAAAATTATGGCAGAGATAGTAAAAATGCCCAAGTTAAGCGATACCATGACAGAAGGAGTAGTTTCTAAATGGCATAAGAAAGTTGGAGATAGCGTAAAAACTGGCGATTTATTAGCCGATATTGATACAGATAAAGCCACCATGGAATTTGAATCATTTCAAGATGGTGTGTTGTTATATATCGGTGTTCAAGAAGGAAAGGCAGCTCCAGTAGATTCAATTCTTGCTATTTTAGGAAAAGCAGAGGAGGATGTTTCTGCATTAATAACTGAAGCACCAACCAAAGAAGTTGTTGAAGTTAAGGAAGAAGTAAAACCGCAAGCATCTCCTTCTGTTGCAAGTTCCGCTCCAACAGCTTCTGCTGCGCCAGTATCATCATCTAACGATGGTAGGCTAAAAGCTTCTCCTTTGGCAAAAAAGATTGCAGAAGATAAAGGAATTGATATTTCAAAAGTAAAAGGTAGCGGAGATGATGGTAGAATTGTAAAAAAAGACATCGAAAATTTTAAAGCTTCACCGTCTGCATCCTCAGCTTCTGTGGGAGTTGAGAGTTTTAATGAAGAACCAATCTCGCAAATGAGAAAAACAATTGCAAAAAGATTGGCCGAAAGTAAATTTACTGCTCCACATTTCTATTTAGGAATAGAAGTGTTAATGGATAAAGCTATGGAAGCACGTGAAGCAATAAATAAAATTGCCGATGTAAAAGTTTCATTTAACGATATAGTTATAAAAGCTTCTGCTGCAGCATTACGCAAAAATCCAAAAATAAATTCTTCGTGGTTAGGAGATAAAATTAGATATAACCAACACATTAATATTGGTGTTGCAATGGCAGTAGAAGATGGTTTGCTAGTGCCTGTTGTGCGATTTGCAGATAATAAAAGTTTATCGCAAATATCTGCAGAAGTAAAAGTTTACGGACAAAAAGCAAAAGATAAAAAATTGCAACCAACAGATTGGGAAGGAAACACTTTTACCATTTCTAATTTAGGAATGTTTGGAATTGATGAGTTTACGGCAATTATCAATCCTCCAGACGCTTGCATATTGGCTGTTGGTGGCATTAAACAAACTGCAATTGTAAAAGATGGAAAAATTGAAGTAGGCAACATTATGAAACTTACTTTGAGTTGCGACCACAGAGTTGTAGACGGTGCAACTGGTGCAGCTTTCTTACAAACCTTGAAAGCATATTTAGAAAATCCTGTTACGATTTTAGCGTAATAAAAACTAATATTTTTAAAGGCTTCCAAAATGGAGGCCTTTTTTTTTCTTAGAAATTCTTAAAATTTAATTTAATGAAAAAATGTAATCATTACAGGTGTAAGCGGAATGGTGGGTGGGTTAGTATTAAAATATGACTTTGATAGAAAAGACGTAAAAAAAGTTACATCAATTGTAAGAAAGAAAATTGGACTCATACGAAATAAATTAATTGAAGTTGTTTACGAGTATTTTGTAGATATTTCGGACAAAGCAGAATATTTTAAGAACAAGGATATTTGTTTTTACTGCATTGGTGTTTACACTGTAGCTGTTGCAAAGGAAAAATTTAATGAAATAACTGTAGATTACACTGCCACTTTTTTAAAGTTATAAAACATAAAAGTCTTAATCTTGTGTTTTCTTTTTTGAGTTGACAAGGTGATGATTCGTGAGAAAAAAGTTCGATTCTATTTGCAAAAAGTAAAGGCATTGCAGAAAATATGCTTAAAAATATAAAATTTAAACAACTTAATATTTTTAGACTGGGTTATATTTATCCAATTGAAAAGAGAAAGAAGCCAAATACTTTTTATAGTTTAGTAAGGCCGTTGTGCAACTATTTTTTTTCATATATCTATCCAAATATTGAAATAAGTTCATTAGAAATAATAAAGGTAATGTTAGAGCAAACCTTTGAAGAAAATTCTAAATTAATTTTTGAAAATAACGAAATATGAAGTTTAATAAATTACAATCTCTAGAATTTAGCAAGCCATTAGAAAACGAAATTGTTTTATTATTGCCTTTGCAAAATAAGGATTTTGAGGATTTATTTTTAGTGGCTTCTGACAAAGAAATTTGGGTACAGCATCCACAAAATGATAGGTGGAAAAAAGAAATATTTAGAGATTACTTTGAATCTGCAATACAGTCAAATTCTGCTTATTTAATAAAAGAAAAAATAAACAATGAAATTATTGGTTGCACCAGATTTTACAATTATACTCCATCTACCTCGATACATATTGGATATACATTTTTGGCAAAAAAATATTGGGGAGGAAAATATAATTTAAGCGTTAAATCATTAATGATAAATTTCGCATTTAAAAATTTAAATTCTATTTTCTTTGATGTAGGAAGTTTAAATATTAGATCTAGAAAAGCCGTTGAAAAAATTGGTGCAACTCTTTTTAATGAAGATTTAGTTAAGAACAAGTGCACCTATAAACTTGATAAAACTAAGTGGTTAAATAAAAAAATCTCCGAAAATAATTCGGAGATTTCTTAGAAGAAAATTATTTTTTTAATCTGTCTTTAAAAACTTTTTCAAATTTTTCTACTTTAGGTTTTATAACCATCCTACAATAGCCTTGTTCTTTGTTTTGTTGGTAATAGTTTTGATGATCTTCTTTTGCTTTGTAAAATTCTCCTACTGCCGAAACCTCTGTAATAATGGGGTTAGGATAAACGTTAGCTTTATTTAATTCATTAATTATTTCATTTGCTTTTTGTTTTTCTTGTTCGTTGTTGTAATAAATTACAGAGCGGTATTGTGTTCCAACGTCTGCACCTTGGCGATTAAGC
>Ga0105049_10009363_pt1 | contig 11298 bp, 7 predicted proteins | sample MAT06_FD_78087 | JGI IMG/M metagenome (GOLD analysis project Ga0105049, IMG submission 78087) | Freshwater microbial communities from Lake Fryxell liftoff mats and glacier meltwater in Antarctica - MAT-06 | ecosystem: Environmental > Aquatic > Freshwater > Ice > Liftoff microbial mat | place... | reverse complement strand
CGCGCGTTGTAAACCGGTCTCGACCCCCCCGCCTGACTTCACTCGATAAACTTTTCGTTTTAATCCCTCGATCATCGAATCTGCACTCGCTCCTTGAGCGTACTTGCCGCGAGTGGCCCCCACACTCATGGGGTCAGGCTCTGTGACCCATGTACTGCTACAACGCGGAGAACTTGGTGCAGCTTTGTGATTGCAAACATATTTTGTCATCACGTGGCCCTCTGTCGCGCAGGCACACTTTTGCTCGATAGGCATAATCAAAAGCGTGCTCCCTTCTTTTGCATGGTCAGTCCCAAAGTTTGAGAACTGAGCCCCGGCCGGCTGAGTCACTTTCGAAATGTCGCCGAAAGTACTGGAGCCCGTACGTCTAAACCAAATATCAAGAAAGGATCGAGAGATGTCGCCAAACGCCAATCGGCACTGAAGATCGTCGTCCCAAACCGCTGCAGAATCTGAAACATCCGGATGAGCCAAAAAGTTTAAACGAAACTGATCGAAAGCTTCAAAATTCCATTCAAAATTAGGAAAGCTTCCTCCTCGATACTGCGCAGTGTGAAGCCCGTTCCACCAAAACCACATCATCGGATGCCTCCAAGCCCACTCATAAATATCGCCAAAATAAGAAATGCAGGCATTGATCTGACGATTGTTAGAATTCTCAAAGGGAGGAACATACCATGGCACGGCAGCCTTTCCGGCCGGCGTGTCTGGCGGAATAAAATGCTCGGCCCAATTTCCATCACTGTTCGAGTCACTGCCGGTTCCACATTCACAATAGTTAGAAACAGTTCCGCTAGGATTTCCTTTATATTGTCCATAGCCTCGCCATCTTGGAGACCGTGGATTTGAATCGGTATAAAAAGGGGCACAAGCGGCAGTGCAACGCTTATTAGGATCTAAACATTCGGTGTCTTGAATCGCAGCTCCTTCGCTAGAAAGCTTTAGCCCATAGCCCGCGGGGCTAATCGAAAACATGGCATCTCGATACAACCTGTTCTGAACCACTCGAACTCGGTCTCCGACAATAGAACGCGGAAGTTTAGCCGAAAAATCTGCCGACATCGAAAGATTAATTCTGACCGTCGCTAAATCCGCGATGTCGACACAAAGTTGCGACGAGCTCTCTGGATCGCAGCAGTGTGAGGGATTACCCGCCGGACTGCAGCCCACCTCCTGGTAGTCTGAAGCATTCCAGCGATCAAGATCGTGATCAGGCAGTATCAAATTGAGAACCGAAGCTTCTTGGGGGCGTTGATGATCCGAAAAAAAGAATCGGTAAACTAACTGGTCAACGCCAGTTTGAATCAAGGTAGACTTTTCGACCGTCGGGTCCGGAAATTTCTCGATCATCGCCAATTCGCCACGAGCTTGAAACCGAAACTCCATTTCTTCGACCATAGCAACAACCGCCGAAGAATCAATTTCAGCAGAGATCTTATTTGTGTCAGAGGTTACACTCGCAGGTAAGGCATTCAAGTCGGCCTCAAACCAACCTAAGACGATATTGTCCTGCCGCTCGGGACTCGAAGGATCGACCAGAGTTACCGGCAAAATATTGACTACATTTCCTTTATAGAAAGCCGCATATCGAGGCGCCAATACCGCTCCCGCCAAATAGCCACTCAGAATCTCTTCTGCCTCGCGATTTCGAGCACCGACCTCATCCCCAGATGCTGGAGTGACAACGTGGCTCAACTTAAATCTAACTTTTTTATTAACACCTACGGAGACACTTTCAATGCCGGCTGTAATCTCAGGGTAGCGAATGCGAAATATTTTCAAATTCTCTTGATTAATATTGGCTGATTCAGAATCTCGAATTCCAGGATAAGTATTCATCGTGAAGCCATTGACTCGCACCGCTTCGTTTATAATCTTCGCAATCTGCGAATAAGTGTCTTCTTGAATATTCTGAATACGGCTCGAGGTTCGAATAAAATAGCGCTCTTGGTTGCCTACAAAAAACCAATAACTAGCCGCGGCGGCTAAAATTGAGGTGATCAAAAGCGAAATCGTCATCTCTACCAATGAGAAGGCTTTTCTTGAAGATGTTTTATTAAGAAGAATCTGCACAACCATTTGCCTTTCTATGATTTTACGGCGTCGCAGCTAAAATCCATGTAACTTTTGTTCATTAAGAGCGTTTTTTTAAAAATATCTACGCCGCAATCACTTAGCCGACAAAACTCTAACTCTGCCTCTTTTGCGTAGGAGCCTGAAGCACTTGGTAATTCTACTCTCAGATTCAAAAAGGCACTAAATATTTCATAGACTTAGCTTTCAAAAACAAGGAACGCACTTTGCACTTATCCAGAAGGTGGCAGAAGTCTTAAATAAGTTCGGCCGTGTATTTTTTGGCGCTCTGATTATTCTGGCGGTGTTCCAAAGCAAGAGTCTCGTTGCCGAAAGCGGGATGCCTATGGCGAAGCCACCTACGGATTCTAGACAACAGTCTTACGACCCTCTTCGCCATCAGTTGACTGCCCTTGAGATGGCAGCAAGATTTCAGATTTCTATTGAACGAGTTTTCAAAGAGCTCGCGGACACAAAGCTGAGCCAACCTCTCGATCCACTTCGCGATCGAGAAGCTTACTATCGCTCGAACATTTACACTCAATCTCCTAGAGCCATGGCCCGGTCGTTGGGCATTAGCCCCGCTCAGGTTTTTTATGAGCTTCGATTGCTGCACCTTTCTTTGGCATCTTACTTACTAGATTCTTTACCCACTTCAGTGCTCGAAGAAGTGAGTCGAGAAACAAAAGCTCAATCTGGGCCGGGGCGAATTCAATTTGCGTCTGGCACCAATCGCTGGACTATTTTACAAGTCACGCTTCGTAAGCAACAACTCGACCCGCTAAGTTTAAGCAGTCTTTTAAAACTCTCCCCTGAACTTATCGATTCTTTAAAAGAGGTTGCTGGATGGCAAAGCGGAATGCCCGCTTCAGTTTGGGATCAAACTCTCGTCTTTAAAGCTGAAGCTCGTATTCGTTCGGAGCTCCTGATTGAACTCGCCTCTTTAAGCTACAACTTGAGTGAAATATCGGAGATCCTAAATCGCAACACTCCTTCTAGCCACTCTGCTCATTTACTTCCAAAAATGATCGAAGACCGAATTCGGCAAATGCAAATCTCAATTACCCCGCCCCCAGCCTTAAATGCGAAAACGCTCTTACCGACCCAGCTTTCAAATCTCGATCGAGAGACCTTTGCGTTGAAGAAACTTTTTGAATTCTCTAGATCACAGAAGAGACTCCCCCAAAAACAAGATTTCTTTAGAGAAGAAAATAAGGAGCCCCAGGTTAACCTTCGCTACAGTGAATTCGTTCTCGCCTTCGGTACGCAATCTCGAGCTTGGTTGCAGGCCAAGCAAAGACAAGCTGATTTCGAAAAATGGATGGGGCGATTGTCGCCAGTACGACTTCTCGATGTAGATTTTGAAAACGACCCTGGCGATAAAGTTAGAAAAGAATGGCAAAGAGAAGTTATTGCCGAACTTACGAATCGCTTGCCGAACACCGCAACCGCTCTACCCTCCCGAGAAATGATTCTTTCTTGGGTGGGAGTGCCTTACGAGGCCCTGAATGCTGCTGAGGCTTATTCTTTTGGTGGAAGCCTTTATGGGCTTCGAGTCTTCGACAATCATGATCATTTTCAACAAAGTCTGCAAAACGCCTTCCCTCACTTAGAATTGCCAAAAATCGAAGCTCGCAGAATTAATTCTCAAGAATCTAACTGACGCAAAATCGATTCGGCCACTCGAATCCCGTCCACAGCTGCACTGGTTATTCCTCCTGCGTATCCCGCGCCTTCTCCGGTCGGATAAAGCCCGCGATGGCTAAGACTCTCTAAACTATCTTCATGGCGAGTCACACGAATTGGGCACGAGGTCCTCGACTCAATCGCATGAAATTGAGCTTCAGGAGAAAGAAAACCAGGCATTTTTCGGTGCAAGCGATGCAAAGAACTCAAAAAATGATCTTGTAAACTTGCCGGCAAAATCTTATGAAGCGCTCCAGGGACTGCTCCAGAAGGCGAACTCGAAGGCAAAGCGGTTCCTACTTTTTTATCTAAAAAATCTACGACTCGCTGAACGGGAACTTCTTTTCCCTTTCCGACGGCATTAGAAATTTCAAAAGACTTTTGCTCGAGTTCATCACGCAAACGCATGCCGCCAAAAACATCGCGACCAAACATTTTTTGATGATCAATACTGATCACAATACCAGCGTTGGCATAAGGTGAGTTTCGTTTGTAGTTACTCATCCCGTTACTCACCATGCGATTGGCTTCGGCACTCGAAGCCACCACATAACCCCCAGGGCACATGCAAAAACTATAAACGCCAACTCCAGTTTTCTCATCGTGATCCGTAATCTTATAGTTAGCAGCGCCGAGTTCGGGGTGATTCCAAAAATCTCCGTACTGAATCTTATTTACCAAAGTCTGAGGATGCTCGATTCGAAGACCGAGAGCGAAGCTTTTTCCCTCAACCTGAACGCCCCACTTTGGTAAGTTCCACATTAAGTCCGAAGCCGAATGGCCAGTGGCCAAAACCACGTGATCTGATTTGAACTCTCGACCATCTTTTAACTGTAGCCCCTGAATTCTGCCATCCGTCAGAAGCAAATTCTCAACCTTGGCATCGAAGTGAATCTCAGTGCCTAAGGCTTGCAAATATTCTCGTAAGGGCACAATCAGTTTTCGAATCTGATCTGAACCCACGTGCGGATTCGCCAAATACCGAATCTCTTCTGGGGCCCCAAATTTTATAAAACGATCCATCACATAAGGAATGTGTTCTGAGCGGATGCGGGTAATCAGTTTGCCATCGGAGTAAAGCCCTGCGCCGCCCTCGCCAAAACAAACGTTGTTCTCGGGGTCTAACTTTCCGTAACGCCAATACTGAGTGATTCCTAAAAGACGCTTTACGGTTTTACTTCCCCGCTCTAACAAAATGGGAGGTAAGCCCCGCTCGGCTAAGCGAAGCGCAGCAAATAAACCAGCAGGGCCCGCGCCAACGATAATGGGGCGAGTAAAGCTCTGGCCTGAAATTTTTTTTAAATCAGCCAATGGATTAGCAATAGGCTCACCATCATTCAAAAGATCCAAAGTATAAACCCAATGAGGAGTTTTTCGCCTGGCATCGACCGACTTTCGAAGAATTCGAATCGCTGAAAATAAATAGCCGGCTTCGACTAATTTACCGGCCAGATCTTCACTCAAGCCAATCGTGAAATTTTCAACTCGCTCAGACATTTGCGAGAGGTCATACAATTCGAAAGCATCTTTGTATAGGACGTACAAGCTGTTAAATTCACACTGGTTTCGAGCCTCTCTAATCTAAGATTAGAAAACCTTTAACTCACGAATAAATAGAGTCCCATGACCACAAGCAGAGCTGGAGCCACTCGCTTCACAAAAATTTGTGCCCATTCTCCAGCTCGGGGAAGAACGAAGATTAAAAGCCCGTACCAAAGGCAAGCACCCACTTGGATCCCCGCAGCGTAGGCGGCAAACTGGGCCCATGTCGTCGTCGAAGCTAGGGCCACCAAGGCTAAATTGGCCATCCAGATTCCAGGATTTAAAAAAGTTAAAAAGAAATTACGCCCACTACTCTGAGAATTGACTTTCTTAAAAAACAAACGAATTCCATAGAATATTAAAAATGCCGAAGCGGCTCCTTTTAAAAAAGGACTATCCCCTTCTACACCTAACCAAGCCAAAACGGTGGCACACAGAACTAGCACTAACAAATCGGCGGCTAAAAAACTGCCGACATTTGCAAAAGCTTGTTTGAATTTTCGAGCTAAGGCCGATTGCATAATTGCCAAACTCGAAGGCCCGGGCGGAACGCTCATCAAAAGTCCAAAAAGCATTCCGGTTAAAAGACTCAAGCGGGGACCTTCATCATCACGCCCAAATACTCTGAGAAGCTTTCTTCTGAAGCAAAAATTGATTTCATTTTAAGCTGGCCCCTTCCAGCGACCGCTCGAAAATAATTTTGAACAATTCCGTTAGAAATAAAATTCACCTTTGGAATATCGACGAACTGCAGATCTACTCTAGCTTCTCGATAGTCATCGTTCACGTCCATCAAGGCTCGATCCAGAGCTTCAGACCATTTAGCCGCCGAAACTTTCTCGGGCTCATCAAGAGCCAAAGTCCAGCTGTAGGTGGGACGACCTTGGTGTGACTGCCCGGGATGCACAAAAAAATGTCGCACATTGGTCGCCAGGGCTCGCGAGGCACGTTCGACGGCGAGAGAAAGCTCTTGTTGAGAGACTTTCTCTGCCGCGACGTTCATCCCCTGACCGATTCTCCCCAGGATTTCAAACGTAATATAAGGCTGAACGGTCGTAATTCGGAGCGCATCTCCGAGTGAGTAGTTCACTAGGCCATTGGGAGATGAGAGGAGAAGCTCCACCTCATCTCCCGGACTCAGTCCATCTAGCGTAACGACCTTTCTGTCCTCCCCGAATTTTCTGAATAGCAATACAAAATCTTCTAAGTGAAATGAAAAGCGACCGTTTTGTCCTCCATTGATCTCTGGAATCTCATAACCAAAAGCTCCTTCGGTCGCGGCATAAACTCCAAAATACTTTAGGGGCTGGCCAATAAGCTCGTTGATTTGATCTTTCCACGCATGAATAGCGGTGCCGCTATACAAGCAAGTTTGCAGATTGGGGAAAGCCTCGGACAAGTTCGAGACTCCCCATTCAGCTCTTAGCGTTTCAAATACATTGACCAGATAGCTGGGCACTCCCGAAATGAGCCGCAGATCGACGCCCTTTAACTCCGACGACATCCGCTTCATCTTGGCGGGCATATCGGTCAGCAAGAGCGTCTCATTTTTTGGGTAACTGTTATTTCTAATAATTCGAGGACTACGAGACGCCAAGAATCCAGAAACGTATCCCGCTTGTGTGCCATTCGATAGAGTCTCTAAATGAGGAGTCGATCCCCAAGTGAGTCGCTTGTGATTTAAAAATTCTACGGATGATGAATTTTCAACCACCGTGGCAATATTCAACTGAAAGCGCTCCCAGGCCTTTACCATTTTCTCGTTATACAAAACCGATTTACTTTGTGGGTTAGTGGTTCCTGAACTTAAGCCCACATACAGAAGCTTGTCGCGGTGCATTAAATCTGCCTGACCCGATAAACTTTGTTGAATCCACGCTGAGTAGTCTTTGTAGGTTCGAACCTCCGCTCGACGAGCAAACTCGGTTAAATTGCGAGAAGTACCAAGCTCGGTCAAAGATTGGATTTTTGTTCCTGCGAGATTCTTCTTTAGCCTCTGAAACGCCCGCTCCTGCGCCGCCATTGGATTTGCTTGAATCTGCAGGAGGTTTTTGTATCGGTGACTCAAATAGGTTGAAAAGATTTTCTGAAGCATGACGTAGTTATCCCACGGACATCGAGCCACGGTCAGGCGAAGCTTTTGACACTCTCACGCGATTTGTGTCAGATGAGGCTTGGGTTTTAGGGAAGTCGGGGTACTCATGGGCAAAGTGGTAAAGCAATCTTCAAAGCGCCAAATCGATGTTGAAATCGATGCAAAAAAGAATGTCTCGGTAAAGATTGAGAAGGACCAAATCTATTGGAAAGTCCTGAAGACGGTTATGTCTCTCGATTTTAAGCGGGGTCATCAAAAATGGACGATGGCCGAACTATCGCGAGTGAGCGGAATCAAACGACCTCTTATCTATTATTATTTTGGAAAATCTCGAATAGAGATTCTTTTAGCAGGCGTAAAAGTACTAGGAGAAGAGTGCTTCGGCTTATCAGATCGCCGGATGCGCCTCTGGCAGAATAGAGAAATGGCCACCTCGATTCGAGAAAGCCGCCAGTTTATGCATGACCACCCCGAACTCGCTGGTTTCTATTTCTTACATCGCAGAAAATTCACGCCCATTGGCAATGCGATTCAAGACCTTGAATCAAAATACTGTAAGAAGTTTCAAAGATTTTTTCCTAAGCTCAGTTCAGACCAACAAGAACAGATGAGCGCCTTCTTTTTTGGCTTAGTCTTTACTCCCAACATCTCTGAGCTGGCATTAGAAGGCTGTTTAAAATCGATCAACGTCCCAACGCGTCAAACAACTTTGACAGCTTTATAGGAGTTTTGTCAGAAACTTTGAAAGTCATTCGCACTAGAAATGGCTAAACCTGGAGTATGAATCAGATAACTCGACTCTTTTTGGCGCTTAGTTTTTCTATCTCTTCTTCAGCTCTTTTTTCAGAAGATTGCAAAAGTGTCGCCACCTACGGCGAAGGCGAGCGCTGGGATTGCACTGCAAACGATAAAAGTTTTCACGTCCTAAGACTGAAAGGCGATTATGCCGTTACGTTGGGCCAACATCTCGCGCTTATGTCTAAAGAAATAGCCGAGGGGCCCTTAAGCGAAGTGGTAGATGAACTTCGTGCCAATACCTCTAAAGGTAGCTTTGCCTCACGAAAACTAAAGAGCATGATTTTTAATTGTTACTCATCGCGAATAAGAGAGTCGGTTTCTAAAGAGTTCAGCTCTGCCATTGAGATGTTTGCTGATCAATTACACACAAGAATTGCTAAGCATTATGACTACACTCGCGATGAGCTCCGAGATGCCGTCTATGCAATCGAACTCTCTATCGCCTTTGAAGGTCTTTTTCGCCGTTTAGAAGAAGATAAATTAGGAGTGATTGCAGAGCTGGGAGCCACTTGCGGAATAAAACTCTCATTGAATGCTATGAATGAAGTTCTTGGCGACTTAGCGAGTCTCGGAAAGATGAAGATGGGCTGCTTAGGCTTCGTCGCCGACGAAGCCAGCACTCGCGACGGCCATCTGAGACATGCCCGAAATTTTGATGCAAATTTAGTGAAGACTTGGGAACGACATCCCACATTCTTCTTAGTCGAAGAGCCTGGGTTTTATAAGTACGTAGCCGTCGCTTCTGCCGGTGTTGTTTATCCTGGCGGAATTTCTGGAATGAACGAACAGGGAATCTCCGTTTCGCTTCACGAAATGTCGACCACGAAGTATCGAACGAAGCATTCTGGGCGAGCGGGTGAGCTGGCTCCCTATCTGCAACAAAGAATTCTGCGTGAAACAAAAACTCTTGATGAAGCCATTCTCTTAGTACAAAAAGTCGAACACTTCGGGGGTTGGACTATTTTAGTTTCAGACGCCAAGAACGATGAATCGGCCTCTATTGAAATGAGTGGCGATAAAGTGCAAGTGGCAAGACGCCGAAAAGCTTCTCCACTCGGTCAATCGAATCACTTTTTAGGCTCGGCCATGAAAAATCAGTATTTTACCTATAGTTTCGGCAAAGATTTAGAATCAACTTCGCGATTACTCGTGATCGAGAAAGCGATGCGCCAAGACGCGGGCACGATCGACACGCATTGGATGATCGATCATCTCGCTAATCATCAAGATGCCTTCGAAGGATTTCGAGCTTTTGGCAGGACAGGAGTGAAAGCCTATAACGTCATGTCGACCGTTGCGATTCCTGACCTCAATGAGTTTTGGTTTACGATTTCAGATAGGCGTCCGGCCGCACACGGAACCTACGTAGGCATGCAAATCGACTTCAACAAATTAAACTTCACTTTGCTCGGCACTGATCGCACCAAGGCTTACGACCATTTACCCAATTGGACAAAATCTTTAGAAGCGTATGGAAACGCTCGCATGGAATACGAGACGGGCAAAGTTTCAGTGGCGCTCCAAGGCGTACAAAATGCGATGGCGCTCGCTCAGCAAGATGCGATCGACGAACATACCTATCGTTACGTGAGGGGAAGATTATTTCTAGAATTGGGTCAGTTTCGCTCGGCGCTCAATGATTTTCAATACCTCTGGGATAGACGATCTGAATTGCACCCCCATAAGGTGGCTCTCATCGCACTGTACTCGACGGCGGCGATAAGGGGAATGACTCCCGAAGCTCAAAAGCAATTTAAACCTCAGATTGAAGAGCAGCTCGGGTATGCAAAAAAAGTATTCTCTAATTTGCATCAAAACACACCTCACTTTGACTTAAAGTCTAAGATCGAAAAAGTAAGCGCTCTTAGTAAAAACAAAAAGGTGAGCTTCGGTAAAATCGATTTTGTAACGGTTGAATAGATCTCGTCATTCAAAATTGATGCAGAAATCAATCTCTTTTTAACCGAAGCTGCAAAGCTCCGGAGCATTGCCCCATCCCCTAATCCACCAGACAATTAAGTCTCGGGGGTTCGATGAAAAAACGGGGGCAGAATTTTGTTCTGCGGCGCTTTCAAACTTGGTTTCTTACCAGACTAGTTCTCTATGCTTTGGCATTCTCGGCCTTACTGCTCGTCGGCTTTACGATTTGGTACCGAGCCATTTTTTCTGAGATTCTTTCGGTCGGCGGCTTATTAAGTTCTACCTATGTCGAGATTCTACAAGAAAAGGCCGTCCGGGGATTTTGGATTCTCTGTTCAATCTCTATCAGCTTAGTAATCATCACCGGATATCTAGGATTTTTGTTTAGTGCCAGAATTGCCGGCCCCGTTTATGCGCTCCTCCGGCACTTTGAAAAATGCAGCGAAAAGGGCGAATTGATTCCGCTCAAATTTAGAAAAGATGATCAACTCACCGAGATCGCCGACAGATTTAATCAAATGGCGAAGAAGTTGGGGAAAGATCATTCGGCATGAGGCCATCGGCCACCATTATTTCGGCCGCTTTGTTTGTAGCGAATGCTTTGTTTATCTACTTTTGGCTTTTCGACACCAATACAGACTTCAGAAGTGCTGAAGTTCAGATTCGCCAACAAGCCTTCAAGGCTGTGAAAGATAAAATTGAAACTGAAGGCTTCACCGATGACCGGTTAAATCCCCATCTTCAAAAGGCCTTCCAAAAAACCTCTGCTTACAAAAAGCCCCAAGCTCAGCAAACTTTGGCAGATGCTGGTAAGAAAGAGGTCTATGAAGAAATTTTTGCTTCTATTGTCGAAGGCGCCGAAACTGGAATGCATCTTTGGTGTCGGCCTTCCGAAGCGAAAGTCCTCGGCTTTCCGGCCCGCTGTCTTTATTCCGGAAATTGCTATCGCTGCGATGAAGGAAGTCTCATTCAACCCGACAATCCTGACACCAATCCATTTTGTTCTGACGGTCAAATGGCACGACGATTCGATACCGAATGTTGCCCTGCCGGAGTTTACACCGACACTTACCGTTGTCCCGATATGCCCGCTTGCCTTGCGGCTGAGTCGGTACCTTCTGAAGGTTGCGTCTGCGGCGGTGGTGATGGATGCCATTACGCCCCTACCGTCGACAACCCAGAAT
>Ga0105049_10009362_pt1 | contig 11298 bp, 9 predicted proteins | sample MAT06_FD_78087 | JGI IMG/M metagenome (GOLD analysis project Ga0105049, IMG submission 78087) | Freshwater microbial communities from Lake Fryxell liftoff mats and glacier meltwater in Antarctica - MAT-06 | ecosystem: Environmental > Aquatic > Freshwater > Ice > Liftoff microbial mat | place... | reverse complement strand
GTGGTGATCCCGCGCGATGTGCCGGACGCCATCGAGGCGGTGCGGGCCTGTGCGCGGCTTGGGCTTCCGATGCTGGCACGGGGCGGCGGGACGAGCCTGGCTGGGCAGTGCACAAACGACGCGGTGGTGATTGATCTCTCTGTGAACTGCCGCGGGCTGGAGTGGGTGTCGGCTGCGACTCGCGCGGCGCATGTCGAGCCGGGCATCACGGTGGATGATCTCAACGACGCGATTGCTTCGGCGGGCCTCTTCTTTGCGCCCGATCCGGCAACATCGCGCGTTGCCAACATCGGCGGCTGCATCGGCAACAACGCCGCGGGGGCGAGGTCGATTCGATACCGGCGCACGAGCGAGAATGTGGAGGCCATTGGCGCGTGCCTTGCGGATGGGACGGCTGTTGAGTTTGGGCTCGGCGCGGCAGTTCGCGATGCGCGGGTGATGGAGATCACGCGGCGTGTCGCGGATGTTGTCGCGCGCCATGCGGCGCTCATCCGTGAGCGGTTTCCGCGGACGCTGCGGCGCAGCGCGGGGTATCAGCTCGATGTGATTCTGAATCAGATGGAGGCCGCGGGTTGGAAGGCGGGGCCAGAGGAGAGACGGCCCATCGACGAGCGCGTGCTGGGCGAGATCAACCTCGCGCCGCTGTTGTGCGGGAGCGAGGGGACGCTGGCGGTGACGCTCGGTGCGACGCTGCGCCTGCATCCGCGGCCCGCGGCGAAGGTGCTCGCGACGCTTGGTTTTTCGGATCTTGATGAGGCCATCGCCGTGGTGGTGCCGATTCTTGGAACGGATCCGACGGCGGTGGAGCTGCTGGACGACACCATCGTGGGGCTCGCGCTGGCGAACGCGGAGTACCGGTCGTACGCGGAGATGATGCCGCGGCCTGCGGATGGGCGAGCGCTCAAGGCCGTGCTGTACGTGGAGTACTTCGGCGCGTCGGAGGCGGAGGTGCGCGAGCGTGCTGAGGCGCTGCGGCTCGCGGTGCCGGGTGTTGCGATGCAGGTGCACACGAGCGGGTCCGCGCAGATGAAGGCCTGGAAGCTCAGGAAGGCTGGCGAGCCGCTGCTGCACGGCATTCCGGGTTCGCGCAAGCCCATCACGTTTGTTGAGGACAACGCGGTGCCGGTGGAGCATCTCGCGGCGTTCGTCAAGGAGTTTCGCGCGATGGTGGCCGACCACGGCACGATCGCGGCGTACTACGCGCACGCGAGCGTGGGCGTGCTGCACATCAGGCCGCTGATTGACATTCACACCGAGGCGGACCGCGCGACGATGCGGTCAATCGCGGAGAAGGCCGCGGCCCTTGCGAGGAAGCACGGCGGCGTGATGTCGGGCGAGCATGGCGACGGGCGCGTGCGCACGCCGTTCCTCATGGACTACTACGGGCCGGAGTTGATGGCGGCCTTCGCGGAGATCAAGCGGATCTTTGACCCGCGGAACCTGCTGAATCCGGGCAATATCGTCGATCTCGGCGGTGATCGGCCTCGGCCGGTTGAGAGCATCACCGAGTCGCTGCGAGTGAAGCCTGTGGGGCGAGAGGTCGGGGTGAACGGTTCGATTGAGACGTACTTCTCTTACGAGGACCAGCACGGCCTGGACGCGGCGGTAGAGATGTGCAACGGCTCGGGCGTCTGCCGCAAGAAGCAAGGCGGGACGATGTGCCCCTCGTACATGGCGACGCTTGACGAGCGGCACAGCACGCGCGGGCGTGGCAACGCGCTGCGGCTTGCGATCACGGGGCAGTTGAGCGAAGGCCGGGATGGTGCGGGCGAGTTGGCCGCAGACTGGAACGATGCGGAGACGATCCGGACGCTGGACCTGTGCCTCTCGTGCAAGGCGTGCAAGACGGAGTGTCCGAGCAACGTTGATATCTCGCGACTGAAGGCGGAGTACACGGCGCAGCGGTACAAGCAGAGCGGCGCGCCGCTGGCGGCCCGGATCATGGGCGAGATTCGGCTGCTGAACCGGCTCGGAAGCCTGATGCCCGAGCTTGCAAACTGGGTGAACCAGCAGGCGTGGGCGCGGGCGGCGGTGGGGGGCGTGCTCGGTGTGGACGTGCGGCGTTCGCTGCCTCGGTTCTCGCGGTCGCTTGCGCGGCTTTGGGAGGGGGAGCGCGATGGCGGCGTGGGTGTTGATGCACCTCGCGTGGCGCTCTTTGGCGATTGCTTCACGATGTTCAATGAGCCGGGGATCGGCCTCGCGACGCGGCGTGTGCTTGGCGCGTTTGGATATCACGTCGAGTTGGCGGACACGGGGTGCTGCGGACGCGCGAAGATCTCGATGGGGTTGCTGCCGCGGGCCATTGACGAGATCGATTCGACGCTGGAGCGACTGGCACCCATCGCGGCTGATCGCGGCGTGACTGCGATCCTGGTTGCCGAGCCTTCGTGCTTGTCCGCGATCAAGGACGACTGGTTGCAACTGAAGCTGCGCACGCCGCTGGCGGTGAGGCGCGCTGTGGCGGCAAAGGCGATGCTGTCCGAGCAGTTTCTTGAGTCACGGTGGGAGAAGCATCCGCGTCGGCCAGCGTTTGTGACGCCGCGCGGTCGCGTGGTGCTGCATGGGCACTGCCACCAGAAGGCGCTCTGGGGAGTTGAGAGCAGCGCGGCGGTGCTGCGGCGTGTGGTAGGTGAGCGGCTTGACGTGCTCGACAGCGGCTGCTGCGGTATGGCGGGATCGTTTGGGTATTCGCGTGAGCGCTACGACCTCTCGATGCGGATCGGGGAGTTGTCGGTGCTGCCTGCGGCCCGCGCTGCCGCGGCGGATGATGTGGTTGTCGCGACGGGGACGAGCTGCCGCCACCAGATCCATGACGGCGCCTCGCGCGAGTCGGTGCATCCGATTGAAGCGCTCGCGAGTCTGCTGGTTGAGGCGTAAGCGGGCAAAGAGGCACGCGGCATCAAGGCATCGTGAGGGTCGTGCGGAGTTTCAGGAAGCAGCGGGCGGCGTTGGATGCGGGCCGATTGGTACGCGCGTGCCCGCTTCATAGCTGTAGAGCATCGCGGCGTCCTCGTCCTTGCACACTTTGTGCGATCCGTCGCAGAAGGGGAACCGGAGAGACATGCCGCAGGTGCAGATGGAGAGGACCTTGAGATTGCCTTGATCGTCGCGCGGCCAGGGACGCACGTTTGGCGCGGATGGCGTGGCGCCCTCGGCGAGGTTGGGGTCGATCTTGATGGGTCCGTTGCCGGAGAGCTTGACGAGGCGGGGCATGGGGCTGTCCTTTGGAAGAAGAGATCAGGCGGGGCTTGGAATGGACTGCATGATCTCGCGGAGGAGCGAGGACGTGTCGGTGGAGCCGCTCTTGGCGATGACGCGATGCGCACAGACGGGGCCGACGCTGGTTGAGATGTCGTCGGGGATCACGTAGTCGCGGCCAAGCATGAGAGCGCGGGCCCGAGCGACCTGCGCGAGCGCGAGCGAGCCGCGCGGCGAGAGGCCGTGGACGAGCGCGTTGTGGCGGCGCGTGGCGGTCGCGATCGAGACGATGTAGTCACGCAGCACAGGATCCACACGCACCGCATCGACGCGCGCCTGCAGCCCGATGATCTCGCTCTTGGAGAGGACCGGCGAGAGGGTGTGGAGCGGGCTGCTGGCTGGACGCTGTTCAAGGACGCGAGATTCCTCGGCAGGGCTGGGATAGCCGAGGCTGATGCGCATGAGGAAACGGTCGAGCTGGTTCTCCGGCAGTTGGTACGTTCCTTCGAAGTCGAAGGGATTCTGCGTCGCGATGACCATGAACGGTGGGTCGAGCACCAGGACTTTGCCATCGACCGAGACGGTCGCCTCGTTCATGGCCTCGAGGAGTGCGGACTGCGTACGGGGCGGGGTGCGGTTGATCTCATCTGCGAGAAAGATGTTGGCAAACACCGGCCCTTTCTGGAACGTGAAACCGCCGCTGGACTTGTCGTAGACCGAGACGCCCAAGATGTCGGAGGGGAGAAGATCGGGCGTGAGCTGCACGCGCGAGAAGGTGCAGTCGAGTGAACGCGCGAGCGCGGTGGCGAGCACGGTCTTGCCCACGCCCGGCACGTCCTCGATGAGCAGGTGGCCACGCGCGAGCAGGCAGCAGAGGACGCGGTCGATGGCGGCGCTGTTGCCGAAGAGGACCTTGCTGATGCTGGCGTGAAGCCGTTTGATCGCATCGGTCGCGCCCGAGTCGGCCGTGATGGTCGTGCTGGAAGTGCTGGACATGATGGACATGCTGGAGTGGATCCTGTCTGGCCTCGGCCCTTTGAGGGCGATTGGAGATTCGTGGGACCGCGAGTATAGGAATGAGGGGTGGTGAGGCTCGTTCCGGCGCGGCGTTGGGCGGCTAGGCTCTGCAGATGCCTCGGGAGAACACGGGCGCTGGCCCGGAGGAGGGAGGGGAATTTCTCGACTCGCCACTGGCGGCTCGAGTGGGGCTTGCGACTGAACTCGCGGGTGAGTTGCGCTGCGCGCGGTGTTCGTACGACCTGCGTGGGCTCTCGATCAGGTCGGTCTGCCCCGAGTGCGCAACGCCGGTGAGGGCGACGCTGCTGCTGGTTGTGGATCCGCTGGCGGATGAGCTGCGGCCGATCCGTGTGCCGTGGCTGGCGGCGTGGGGGCTGATGGCGTGGAGTGCTGGCGCTTTGGCGGGGGTGCTGGGCGCGTCGGCGATGCGGTCTGAGGTGTTGCTGGGTGCGTGGATGCCGCGGGAAGTGCTGGCGTGGCTGGGGTGGTTCGTGGTTGGATCGGTGGTTGTGTCTGGGATTGGAGCCGCGGCGTCGTTGCTGTGGCCGCACGGTGGGATTCGCCGCGGGATGTCGCTGGCGGCGCTGGCTGGCGTGGGGCTGTATGTGCCGCTGGCACTGGTTGCGAGGCGGGCTGTCCAGGCGCGTGCCCATGAGCCGCACACGGTGCTTCTGGCCATGGTGCTGATTACCCTTGTCGTGGTGCTGCTGAGGCCGGTGGCTCGACTTCTCCAGGCGCGATCGTTCCTGCTTAGGACGGGGCAGGTAGACCGGCAGACGATGCGGGTGCTGGCGGTGGTGGTGGCGATTGCGGCGATGGGTGAGCTCTTGCAGGCGGTTGCGTTGTGGCAGGGTCGGGCGTGGGGCGATCTGGTGACTCCAATTGGCGAGATGGTGACCGCCGCGGCGTGGACGCTGTTTGGCGTTGGTCTCGCGGGAGTGGTCACGGACTGCTGGCGGATTCGGGGCGTGATCCTTCAGCCACCACTGTCGCTGGCGAAACTGCTGGGAAACGTTGAGCGAAGCGAGGTGTAGAAGGTCGTCGCGATTGGCTTGGCACGCGGTGAACGAGCGGGTAGGTCCGAGGTGATGGAGCGAGCGTTGACGGAGACGGAGCAAACTCGATTCGACGCGTTGGTTGAGGAAGTTCTGGCGCAGCTTCCCCAGGCCCTGCGCGACCTGCTGGAAGAAGTGGCGCTGGTGGTGGAGGATGTGCCGAGTTCTGAGATGTTGCGGGGCGTTGAGGGAGATCCGATCGAGGATCCAAGCGAGCTCTGCGGACTGCACTCGGGCCACGCCTTCACCGAAGTGTCGCTTGAGAACAGCGGCGAGCCGCCGAGCACGATCTACCTCTTTCGCGGGGGGATCGTGGCCCAGGCGGGCGGGTGGGCTGGAGTCGGGGACGCATCGGCGGCACAAAAAGAGGCCGACGACCGCGTCTATGAAGAGATCTGGATCACGCTGCTCCACGAGATCGGGCACCAGTTCGGGCTGTCTGAAGAGGATCTGGAGCGGCTGGGATACGAGTAGCGGGATGGATGTTTGGCGGGGCGGTGGATTCGAGTAACGCGCGGGCCGCGGCCCGCAAGGAGCAGGCATGTCACTTGTACGGATGCACGGAACTGGACGTAGCTTGGTGAGCGTGATGAGCAGCATGAGCGTGTTTGGCGCGCTCGCCGGAACAACGGTGGCGATGGTCGGGCTGGTGCATACCGCCCAGGCGCAGGAGGGTCGCGCCAAGGTCGCGTATCTTGAAATCGAAGGTGCGCTCCCCGAGCGTGGCGCGCCGATGGGCGTCCTCTTCGGCAAGCCCCAGCCCACGGTGCGGAGCGTGATCGAAACGATCGACGACGCGGCGGGCGATGATCGCTACGAAGTGCTGGTGGTGCGACTCAAGGACGCCGAGCTCTCGCTGACGCAGGCCGAGGAGATCGGCGCGGCGATCAAGCGATTTGATTCCGTGGGCGAGCGCCGCACGTTCGTGTTCTCCGAAGGGTTCGGCACGATGGATCTGGTGCTCGCGAGCTTCGCGGATCAGGTGCTGGCGCAGAAGGGCACCGGCGTGATGTTGCCGGGGATGCTGATGGAAGAGATGTTCCTCGCCGACACGCTCGCGTGGGCCGGGCTTCGCGCGGACTTTGTTCAGGTCGGCGACTTCAAGGGCGCGAGCGAGATGATGTCGCGCTCGGCCCCCAGCCCGCAGTGGGACCTCAACATCAATCAGTTGCTCGACAGCATGTACGAGAACCTTCGCGCGCCGCTCCTCTCGCGCCCCGGCATGACGGGCGAGCGGCTCGATGAGGCGATGAAGCGGCTGTGGATGGGCGATGCGAACGACGCGGTCGCCGCGGGCCTGATCGATCAGGCCATCGACCTCCCCGAGCTGTCCGCGACCGTTGGAGCGGGGCGATCAGAGCCACTCTCGTGGTCGCGCAATCTCCTTGATGCTGGCGAGAGCGAGCTGAACATGTCCAACCCCTTCGCGCTCTTGCAGCAGCTCTCGACGCCGCCGGAGACCTCCGTCGATTCGGAGACAATCGCGGTCGTCCACATCAACGGCGCGATCGTCGACGGTGACTCGACCAGCGGCGGGATCATGGGCGGCGGTGGCTCGGTCGGAAGTCGCACGATCCGCAAGGCACTCGAAGAGATTCGCAAGGAAGACATGATCAAGGGCGTCGTGCTGCGCATCGATTCGCCCGGCGGTTCGGCCACCGCGAGCGAGGTGATCTGGCAGGGAGTGCGGCGTCTTGCGGAGACCAAGCCGGTATGGGTGAGCGTGGGCTCGATGGCCGCGAGCGGCGGCTACTACATCGCCGTCGCGGGCGATCGCATCTACGTGAATCCTTCGAGCATCGTGGGCTCCATCGGCGTCGTCGGCGGCAAGATCAGCATGGAGGGCCTGTACGAGATGGGACAGGTGAAGGTCGTGACGCGCAGCCGAGGCCCGCGCGGTGCCATGTTCGGCTCTGCCTCGGGCTGGGACGATGCGCAGAAGGCCGAGGTCCGCGCGAAGATGACGCAGACCTACGACCTTTTCACCAGCCGCGTCGCCGCGGGACGAAAGGGGATCGATCTCGACAAGACCGCCGAGGGCCGCCTCTTCACGGGCGACAACGCGATCGGGCTGGGCATGGCCGATGAGATCGGCGGTATTGATCAGGCCATCGGCGGGCTTGCAAAGAGCTTGAGCCTCGATGAGTTCGAGGTGCGTGAGTATCCCACGCCGCCGTCGTTCGGCGAGGCCATCGAGGAGGCGCTTGGTGGCTTCGTGCAAGCGCCCAACGTCGGTTCGTCCACGAGCATCACCGGAGCGGGCCTGGTCCCCGCGCTGGCACGGCAGGTTCTCGGCGAGCGCGCCTGGCGCCAGATCGCGCCGTCGTGGCAGGCATTCATGCTCATGCGTGAGGAGCCGGTGCTGCTGACCTCACCCACGGTCCTGTTTGTGAAGTAATGATTCGTTCGAGCGAGCGATAGAACTTTTCAAAGGCCCGGAGCGCTTGCTCCGGGCCTTTGCGTTGTACCAGACTCGCGCGAAGATTGTCGGAACGTCGCGCTGGAGTCGTTCGCGATTCGCGTGCGATCTGCGGAATCCGAAGGCACGGGCTCTCGCCGCGCGCCCTCGGTGAGGGGATCTCGGTTGGTCAGCGGTCGTTCAAAGCGTCAAGACCTGTTGACGAGCTGCGAGGACGTGTTGGACTGCGAGGCCTGATCGACCCGGTTCCAGGCGTCTCGCGTTGCCTGCTTTGCCTGGTCCCACGCGAGGCGAGACTGACCCTTGGTCTGGTTCCAGCCGCGACCGAGTTCGGGCTCGATGCTCTCGAAGGTTGCTGCATCCTGGCCACGCTTTCCGAAGCTCTCCCAGCCGTAGCGGTACGCGGGCTCGAACTCCTCGTAGCCAAACTCAGAGTGGGAGTAGGGGCGGTGTGCGTGATTGTCAGACCAGTACTTGGCCTCGACCGTGGGGTTGACGGCCTCGGCTGTCGCCCTGCCAGCGAAACCGCCCGCCACCGCGCCGATCGCGGCACCTGCCACGACTCCGACGGGTCCCGCAACGGCGCCACCGATTGCGCCCGCAGCAGCGCCAGCCGCAACCGCGCCGACTCCGACGCCAACGGGGTGAGCGCCCGGTGTTCCGGAAATGGGATCCCTGTTCGCGTCGTGAGCCGGAGGGGTGCTGTGAGTGTTCATGTGAGATCTCCTGGAGTCTGCCCTGGGGGCTTTGGGGTTGCTGCGATGCGCTATTGATTGCCGCGGAATGCGAGATCAGTAACGACACGCGTCAATCGACGGGCCGGTGACTGCTGCTGCTCGCACCGTGCCTGCGACCGAACGAGAGAAGCATGGTGCGCGCAACGCGCCGCGTCCATGGCGAATAGATCCGCCATCGCTCAGCGCACTGTGCTTGCGCATGCCCGGGCATGTCAGGGCATGTCAGGGCATGCCAAGCCGTGCAAGCGGATCGCCACGGGCCCCTCTCTACCAATCAAACTGCATCGCACACACACGATGTCCGTCCACCACAACCTACGCCTGCGCGAGGCCCTCGCGAATCGCGAAACGCATGAGATCCGCCCGCGCCTCGATGCCGAGCTTCTTCATCATCCGGCTCTGATGCGCATCGATCGTCTTCGCGCTGCGGCAGAGCTCGCTCGCGATCTGCGTGCGAGAGAGTCCTTTGCCAATCAGTCGAAGGATCTCCTCCTCGCGGGGCGTCAGCGTGTCCATCAGCGTTCTAGGGGCCTTGGCACGCGGCGTGGACTCGTCGGTCGCGGCGGGATCACTCCTAGTCCGATGGCCGCTGTCCAGCAGCGGGCGGCAACGCTCCTGGACCTTGGGCCCGAGCAGGAAGGAGCCGCGCCCGCCGCGAGCGACCTCCTTGATGCCGCGAACGATGTCGTTCAGATCATCAGACTTCGCAAAGTAGCCGGAGACGCCGGCCCTGAAGGAGGAGGAAATGAACGCGTCGCGGATGTGTGCGCTGAGAATCAGGACGCGCACCTCCGGGTGTCGACGGCGCATCCGATCTGTCATCTCGAAGGAGTCGGGCCCGGGCATCTCGATGTCGAGGATCACCACGTCGGGCAGAAGCCGATCAACCTCCTCAACAAGACGCGTCGCCGACGAAAGGCGGCCGACAATCTCGATGCTCCCATCGATCGCGAAGAGCGCTTTGAGGCCCTCCACGATCACAACGTGGTCATCTACGCAGAGCACTCGAATGACGCGCTGCGAACGAGACGATTCGGGCGCTTCGCGACCCTCTTCCTGTGCCCCGTGAGGCCTTCCCATAAGCAGCGAGGCAGGCGGAGTTGATGTGGATGCTTGTGCGTGCGTCATGGTGTCCTCTTCTTGTTGAGAATGGCAGTGCTGAGCGCGTGGCGGATCGACTCAAAGTCGTCCGGGTGATCGATGACCGTGGCGCCGGCGGCGGCCCATTTGCCGAGATATCGCTTCGCGGGCGTGCCCACGACGACAAGCATCCGTGATGGATTGCCGGCCCTCCAGCCAGCGGCGGAGGCGAGTGCCCCGGGCGTTGGATCGGTGACCCAGATATCAAGCGTTCCCTGGGTCTTCGCGGTCATCGGCCTGACCTGGAAACCCGCCTTCACCAGGATCTGCGCAATGAGCGAAGATGTACGCTGGTCTCGCACCGAAATGCTGGCCGAGCGCAACCGCGCGTCTTGGTTCGCAGCGGGATCACTCGACAGAACCTTGCTCGCGGGCATCACGAGCACAACCGTCGTCCCCTTGCCAAGCGCTGACCGGATCTCGATGTCGCCGCCAGCGCGAAGCGCCACCTTTCGCGCTAGTGGTAGTCCAAGCCCTGTTCCCATCCTCCGCGGCTTGGTCGTGAAGAAGAGGTGCGGCGCGCGACGCTGGACCGCGGGCGTCATGCCGCGCCCGTTGTCTGTGATCCCAAGGCGGATCATGGAGCCGTCGGCGCTCAACTCGGCCCCGATCCGGACCCGGGCGTTGAAACGCCGCGGAGGCATCGACTCCCCCGCGTTGATCAGCAGGTTCAACACAGCCTGCGTGAGCCACTGCGGCGCGATGTTCACACTGGGAAGACCAGCCGGGAAGGCAGCCACAAGCCGGATGCGTTTGGGGAGTGCGGTTCGAAGAAGGATTCCCGCTTGGCTCCACCAGTGAGCGATGTCTGTTGTTCCGTCACCGTCGTGACCACTGCTCGCTGTGTCAGGATCCATCGCGAGGAAGTGGAGGCCCTCGCTGAGGAGCTGGAGGTAGGCGACCGAGCGTTGCACCGCAGCAACGTGCGAGAGCGCGGCGTCGTTGATGCCCGCGTGCGACAACGCGGTCAGCTGCGCTCGCACGGGCAACAGCACGTTGTTCATGTCGTGACCGAGACCTGCCGCGAGGGTGCCGAGCGAGGCCAGCCGGTCCGCGAGCTGCAAACGCAGGTTCGCCGTCGCCAGCGCTCGCGTCTGCTCGATCAAGAGTCCCTGCAGCCGCGTGCGATCGCCCGTGCCGTCGGGCAGCACATCGATCTGGCGGCTGACGTCGCGGATGATTCCGATGAAGTACGCGGCACCGACATTGGGCAGGTCTGCACGGGACATGGAGAGCTCGATGTGGAGCAGGCTCCCATCCTTGCGGACGGCATCGAATCGCCGCGTGCGTTCGAGGCTCTTGGCAGTGTCGGCACTCCGATACCGGTCCAGATACCGATCCAGAGCGGACCGCTTCGGCTCAGGAATGAGAAGCTTTATGTTGCGCCCAAAGAGCTCCATCGGCGTCCAGCCGAAGACTTGCTCGACCGAGGAACTGGCGGACTGAATTGTCCCGCCATGATCCATCGTGATGATGGGATCCACGATCGAGTCCAGCTCGGGATCGATTGTCGGCGCCGCAACCGGAACCGGCTCGGCAATCGCCCGGCGGCCCTCGGTCCGATTGGAACGGCGCGGCGAACTGCCAGTACCAACCTTGTCTTCAGAGGTCGCCGTTCGAGGCACACCGCGATTTTTCGCGGCAAGGAAGTTCATGATGGGTCGTGCTGCGGATGCCACTCCCTATCCTATCGTGGAAACTGTGCCCCAAGGGATTCCGCAGGTCCCCGTTG
>Ga0105049_10009359_pt1 | contig 11299 bp, 6 predicted proteins | sample MAT06_FD_78087 | JGI IMG/M metagenome (GOLD analysis project Ga0105049, IMG submission 78087) | Freshwater microbial communities from Lake Fryxell liftoff mats and glacier meltwater in Antarctica - MAT-06 | ecosystem: Environmental > Aquatic > Freshwater > Ice > Liftoff microbial mat | place... | reverse complement strand
ATGGTGAGCCGGGTGATGAAGGAACTGGAGATTGGCGGGCACGTTGTCTGTGCCGGGCACACGGTGCGGCTGTTGAAGGCCTTGCCGGCGAGGTTTTGAAGGCGGGTGAGGCCGGGGCCGGCCTCGGCGTCGGTGGCGGTCTGCCACCTTTGGGCGACACGTGCCCATGGTGCTGACTTCCCACCGCGACAGGGTCAGGTTATGCACAGAACGCAGGCGCCGATCCCAGCGGGGCGGTAGGCGTCGTCGGCCGAATCCTGCTCACCTGCCAATCCAGGCGGACGGCGTGGACAAAGGAATGTCCTGCAGCGGCACAAAGCGCCAGTGCGGCTCGGAGGTTTTCAGCCCAAGTTCGGCACTTGGCTGGCCGGAAGTGGCGACTTTCTCGATGCTGTCGCAAGCTTGAATTTGATTCGGCGGACTGATCTCATGCGTGAAGCAGATGGGCCGAAGGCATCTGTGCCTAGACGGTCCAGCGAGCAAGCCATGGTGCTGGGCGATTGCGGCTACGTCAACGAGGACGTCGTCGACGTCCGCGAGTAGCGTGGCCTGCGCTAACTGCTGCGGCGGCGCAGATCAGCCAGCGTCCGCGGCTGATCGAGCAGCTGTTCAGGCGAGAAGAGTGGTCGCGCACCGCCGATGCCAGCCAAGGCTGGCAGGCCATCGAAGACGAATTGCGCCTGCGCGGTTGAAGCACGGCTCGGCGCGTGGTGGTGCTGCGCCGGCATATCAAGCACGACGCCGCGCTGACGACAAAAAGGGCGAAGCGAGTAAGACGATCAACTTGTGCTGGGGTTGCCCCACCACGAAGTACATGACAAAGTGCAGGCACGGGAATACATGGTGCTGGTGAACAAAGCCTTGTACGAATTCAGCGCGATCGGTTGGCTCTACCGCGCCCGCTGCGACTGTGAGAACGGACTCGACGAGTTGAAGAACCAAAAGGAGTACGGCGGCTTCACTTGGCAAGACAGGCAACGCAGCCAGGTTTCCGCCAGGACGGCGGCGCTGGCCTACAACTTGTGGAGTTGGTACGTGCGGGCTGCCAACCCACAGGCCAGGCGTGAGGCCCCGACGAGTCGGCAGATGTAGCTGGCGGCCATAGTTCGTGCTGCGCACAGTGGCCACCAGACCACGCTGAACCTGACGCCGATGCGCGTTGAAATGGGCTCGATCAAATTGATGATCACCAATGTTCACAAGGCTATCCGGCACGTTCGGGAAGCTGCGGCGCGGTTGCCCAAGGTCGACCGCTGGGCCACGCTGCTGGCCGATATCTGCCAACGAATCGTCGGCCAAATCGGGCTCCCGAAACCAAAACCGCGCTCTGCGGCGAAGGGGTAACTGCGGTTTTTAGGCTAATTGCGATTGGGGATGTGCTTGGGGACGAGGATGGGGGCAATGTGAAGCAGATGCGCTATCGTAAGCAGACGTTAACGAAGATGTAGCCTGCAGCGGCAGGGCGCAGGCCCGCTTCCAGCAAACCACGCGCGTATGGGACCGCACAACGATGGGGGATCAAGATGGCGGCCGAACTTCCACCATGCAGCGTCGTGCTCGAGGGCGGCGTAACCAGCGCCGTGATCTACGCCAGCCTGCTGGCGCAGCTCTCCCAGAGCTACACGCTCAAGCAACTCGGCGGTACTTCGTCAGGCGCGGTAGCCGCCGCTGCGGCTGCGGCCGCCGAGTACGGCCGCAGCCAGACGGCTGGGCACCCCTGCAGCGCCTTCGCAGACCTGGCTGCTTTTCCCGACCTGCTGGCCCAGACCGACCGTCGCGGGCACACGGCGCTGTACTGCCTGTTCCAGCCCAAGCCGCAGGGGCTGGCCAGCTTCTGCGTCGCGATGGCAGCGCTATTCCGATCGGGCAAAGACACCGCCTGGTCGTCCGCCGCGCGCGTTGCGCTGTCGCTGGTGCAGCACTTCTCGATCGCGGCGCTGGTGCTGGCGCTGGCCGCTGCCGGCCTGGGCGCGATCGTCGCCGACTGGCTGAACTCGACCCTGGGCTGCGGCCCCAGCATCGATCGCGTGCTGGCGTGCGCTTCGCTCACGACGCTGATAGTGCTGCCCATCGTGCTGGGTCTATGGCTCATCCTGGCTGCCTGGGCCCTGTGGATGACGGTGCGTGCCTTGCGCGATAACCACTGGGGCTTGTGCGACGGCATGAACCAACCGGATTTCAGCCGGCCCGCCCTGACGCCCACGCTGCATGGCCTGTTGCAGAGGCTGGCAGGGCTGCCCATGGGATCACCGCTGACTTTCGGCCACCTGTGGTGGGGCCCACGTGTCGTCGGGTCGCACAAGAAGTCCGATGAGCGTCTGATCGATCTGCAGATGATCACCACGGCGGTGAGCCTGCAGCGTCCGGTGCGCCTGCCTGGTGCGCCGGACGACAACCCGCTGCGCGAATTCTTCTACGACCCAAAGGAGTGGAAGAAGCTGTTTCCGTGCGCTGTCATGGCGCATCTGGAGAAGTACGCCCGGTCGGTCAGGCTGCAGCGCGACGAAGGCTCCGATCTCTGGGCACTGCCCGAGCCACAACACTGGCCGGTGCTGATGGCGGTGCGTTTCAGCCTGAGCTTTCCGCTGCTGCTGTCTGCGTTGCCGATGTACGTCGCCGTGCCGCGGCGCGGCGAACTGCGCGCCGGCGATGCCGCCAAGCGGCTACCGTTCGAGGCGCGCAGGGTCTACTTCTCCGACGGAGGCATCACGTCCAACTGCCCGGTGCACCTGTTCGATGCGCCGCTGCCTCGGTACCCGACCTTCGGCGTGAACCTGTACTCGCTGCCTCGCGGCGACCAGGGACAGGTGTCGCGCTCGGACACGCGCGATCCGGAGCCAGAGGCGCCAAGGCATTCTGAAACCGCGAGCCGTGCCACGCCGGTGCCCTTTCTGCTGGACATACTCTCGACAACCTTGAACTGGCGCGACAGCCTGCAGCGCCGCCTGCCCGGCTTTCGCGAACGCATGGTCCACGTCGGTCTGGCCAGCGACGCTGGCGGCCTGCATCTGGCCATGAAGCCGGCCACCATCCAGATGCTTGCCGAGCTGGGCGTGCGTGCGGCACGCCTGCTCGAGCGTGACTTCGCCACGCCACGCGCCGCCGGCCAGGCCAATGCCTGGGAGCGCCACCGCTGGACCCGCGCGCGCATCAGCCTGACTGCCCTGCGCCAGCATCTGCATGCCTTCGTTAGCCGCCTGGGCGCCGGCTCGCCCCGCTACGACGACTTGCTGCGCACGGCGACGCCGGCTGACCACCCCTTCGACGGCGATGTGGCAAGGCAGCAGGCGGTCGAACTCGTCGAGCGCACGCGCGAGCTGATGAAGACGCTGGACGCCACCCAGCCCGAAGACGCGATGGATCACGACACACCAGCGCCGCAGCCGCAGTTGCACCTGTCGCCGCCCTGGTGACCTGCCGGCACCCGCAGCACCCACGACGCCCAGAAGGACACCCCATGCCCTACGCCCGATCGACCCAGTTGCAAGGTATCACCGACCTCTTGGTCGTCGCGGACATCAAGCAGGGGCTCATCGAAGGCATCTTCGACAGCCGTTCCTACGCTTGGCGGCTGACGATGGTGCTCGATCTGCTCGACGCCGCCCGCCATGCCAGCCGCGAAGCCAACGAGCAGCCCAACCCCTTCATCGACAACGTGGGCCGGCTACGCGGCGTGCAGTTCTTCCGTTTCGCCGTGCCGCCGCCGGGCAAGCAGCTGTTCCTCAACGTCACCTTCGACGGCGGCTGGGAACCCTACATCCGGCACATCTGGGGGCCGCTGGGCACCCTGCTGGACCTAATTTTTTGCCACTGCGAGCGCTATCCGCTGGCTGCAGCGTCCAGCTTCGACGACTACGTGGCCTGGATCCGGCTCCACGAGGTGCCGGGCGGTTTTTTCTACGCCGACTCGGCCGCCACCGCGGCCGACCGCAGTTACCTGAGCCGGCTGGAAGCGCTGCAGCGCGCCCGCGGCGGCCAGGCCGACGCCGACCTGCATGCGGCGCGGCTGGCCCTGACGCCACCGCGTCCAGCGACACCCAGCCCGGCGGCGGTGAACACGGCGCTGCGCAGCCTGAAGGGCCTGCACGGACTGATACGCGTCTTCGGCAGGCCGCCGCCTGCAGCCGAGGGTGTCGTGCCTGGAGACGACGGCTCGGTGCTCTTGCGCTTCGCGCAGGACTTCCTGCCCGACCTGCGCAGCTGGTATGCGCAGGGCCTGTTCGACGCCGGGCAGCGCTTTGACACGCTGCGCGCGCCCTTCGAGCGCGAGCGGCTGTGGCTGATGTCAGCCCGCTGGTCGAGGCCCAAGAAGCGGGACGAGCTGACCCTTCCAGGCGCGGACCCCGTGCGGACCGTGCAGGCCGGGATCCTTTCTTCGCTACGGGCCTCCGATGGCCGCCATGTGCGCGGTGCACTCGTGCTGGCACGCGTGCGCGACGCTGCCAGCGCACGGCAGTGGCTGAAGACGAGCGCGACCGCTGCAGGCGACCAAGCTGCGCTCATCAGCGACGGCGAGGTCGTCCTGCTCGACGGTGCGGCGGTGGCCTGCACCGTGACCATCACCTACCCGGGCTTACAGGCGCTCGGTGTGCACCAGGATCACCTCGGTGCCCTGCCGGCCGAGTTCGTGCAGGGCATGGAAGCGCGGGCCGGCATCCTGGGTGACTTGCGCGGCAACCATCCACAGCATTGGAAGCGACCGCGCGCCGGGCAGACGGGGCCGGGTACGGGGTCGAAGCTGGCACCCATCGACCTGGGCCTGGTTCACCTCGTGATCCAGTTGCGCACCGCCGAAATCGACTGTGAACCTCAGGACGACCGCAGCCAGCTTCTGCTGCGCCTGAAGACATGCATCGATGCGCTGCCGCAGGCCATCGAGGTGCTGGCCGTGGAGCCCGGTTGGTCGAAGCCACGGGTCGACGGCGAACCGGCCGCGCGCGATCACTTCGGCTACGTCGACGGCATCAGCCAGCCCACCCGCGCTCCCTCGGCCAGCAACCAATTCTGGGACGATGCCGTGAAGACCGGCGAACTGCTGCTTGGCTGGGTGAACGACCGCGGCGACGGGCCGACCGTGAAGTCCGATGGCACCCTGAAGCGCAGTTCGCCCAAATGGCTGGACAACAGCAGCTTCCTGGTCGTGCGCAAGATACGCCAACACGTCGAGCGTTTCGAAGCCCTCGTCAACCGTGCCGCAGTCAACCTGGTGGCCGACGGCCTGGCGCCACCCACCGACCAGGGGCGAGAGATGGCGCGTGAACTGGTGCGGGCCAAGCTGATGGGCCGCGGCAGCAATGGCGCGTCACCCATCGCCCAGCGCGGCGCGATTGCCAACGACTTCGACTACCGCCACGACAGCGACGGCGCGCAATGTCCCTTCGCATCGCACGTCCGGCGGGCCAACCCGCGCGCTGCAATGGAAGGCGGCCTTGCGCCGCCGCGCATCGTGCGCCGAGGTATGGCGTATGGTCCGCCGCCCGGCGCGCAGAGCAACCCAGAGGCCGGGCGCGGCGTGCTCTTCATGGCCTACAACGCCAGCATCGCCGAGCAGTTCGAGGTCATCCAGCGCTGGCTCACCGGTGGCAACAGCAGCGGCGTGTCGTCGTCTCAGCCCGACCCTTTCCTCGGCGTGCCGCAGCAGGGCGAGCCGCGCGTCTTCCGCTGCACCCACGGCGACCAGGTGCTGCGCATCGACCTGGGTGACGAGCCGATCAACAGCCTGGAGTGGGGCCTGTACACGTTCGTGCCTTCGATCGAACTCCTGCAGAGCCTGGACGATTGGCGGGGACCCGCCGCGGCTCCCCCTCCAGCCGCCGTCGCGAATGTGAAGGAGACTCGAAAGCTGGCCCTGGAGCAGCAGGTGAAGCGCGAGTTCGAGGACGCGGCTACGCGCGAAAAGCGCTGGGCGCACGTTCGGGATGATCATCCGTCGGGTGTGGAGAAGGTGGGCACCACCGTGATCGTCGGCGCCTACGACGCGGTCATGCAGGTGCTGCGCGACAACGGCACCAACTTCAGCGTCAGTGGCTACGGCAGACGTATGAGCGAAACGCTGGGCATGAGCCCGTTCGGCCAGGACGATGCGGGCCCGACACGAGGACACGAACGTCCGCATGTCGCCGCCGTCAAGCAGGCCATTGGAAATGCCGTGACGGAGGCCGCCGCGTTCGAGACCGCCCGCAGCTTCGTGACGACGCGTCTGGCCGGCGAACTGAAGGGCGCGCAGGACCTGGGCCTGCAGGTCGCCAGCATCGACGTGGTGGACCTCGGCACCAGGCTGGTAGCCCATCTCTGCGCGCGGTGGTTCGGAGTCGTCTACACCCCGGGCGGGATCGAGGCAGGCGAAATTGATCCCAAGGCGGAGCAGGTGCGCTGCCCCGGGCATTTCCTGGTCATGGCGCGCAATGTGTTCTCGGCCTATCCGAACGCCACGGTGAACAAGCTGGCGGAGGCGCAGGCGCCTGCGCTGAAGGCAGCAGCGGTGCAATGGGTTGCGGCAGCGCCGTCTTCGGCGGTCGGCGCCGCGCCGGTGATAAAGGCGGTGCTGGCTGCGATGGACGGCGCGAACATCCACAACGACGAACGCTGCACAACCGTCGCCAACGTCATGCTGGGCCTGCCGGCCACGCTGCTGGGCACCTGGGTCAAGGTGCTGGTGGCATGGGCAGGTGATCGTCGGCTGTGGCGCCTGCAGCACGAACTATCGCAAGCCATGCAGGCGGACGGGGCCATCGGGCACGCTGTTGCGAAACCGGTACTGCGGGCCGAACTCATTCGCACCATGGCGCTCGACCCCGTCGCGGACGGCATCTGGCGCACCGCCAAGGCTTCGGTCTCACTCGGCAATGGCCCAGTCGAGAAGAACGATATCGTCTGGCTCGGCCTCGGCGCCGCACTCCTGGACCTGCCGGGCGACCTGCTGTGCTACCTGCAGACTACCGAGGAGTTGCTGTTCGGCGGTGCGCTGGAGACCAACGCAACCGGTTACGCGCCACACGCCTGCCCCGGCCGCGGGCTGGCGATGGGCGCGCTGCTTGGGGCTCTCTCGGCCCTGCTGCTGGCCGGACAATGGGCGGCGACGGCCAGCCCGACGACACTGGCTTTGCAGCCGGCGTCGAAGTAAGCAAGGGCCTGTTGTCCCACCGCGTGAGCCTGCCCCAGCGCGCGGCAACGCAGGCGCAGGCTTAGGCGCTCTGCCGCAGGGCCTGGGCTCGGGCGCGCTGGGCCAGCATGCCCATCGCCGTGAACGCCGCAGCAGACTCGTCGAGCAGCGGCAGCGCCTGCTCGGGGCGGCCGCAGATGAGCGACAACTCGGCGGCGCACAACGTGTTCTCGGCCGCTTCACGACGGGATGCGCGCACGCCGGCCCAGTGCCTTGCGGCGTCGAGCCAGCGCTCAGCTTTGGCAGAGTGCCCGGCACGCGCCGCCTGCAGACACATCGTGCGGCAGGCCAGGCTGGCGCCCAGCAGGTCGCTGTGCCGCCCACGCCGCAGGGCCTGCGCCGCATGCCAGCGCGCGCCTTGCAAGTCGCCCGTAGTGGACAGCGCATCGGCCAGCCAGCCATGGTTCAAGGACGAGAAGAGCGCATTGCCGCGGCGCGAGAGCCAACCCACGGCCTCGCGCAGGTCTTCCAGCCCTTGCGGCTCGCCGTCGCGGCGCCAGCGCGCACAACCCGCCACGGCACGGCCCATGGCCATGAGGTGCAGACTGCGCACCCGATCGCCTTCACACCACGCCTCGGCCGCCTGCTGTGCGGCGTCGTCATAGCGACCTTGCCACAGGCGAACGGCACCGTACCAGCCTCGCACCGACCCGATGACCTCGGGTTGGTCGCAACCGGTGTCGTTCAAGGCCTCTTCGAAGCAGGCCTGCGCCCCATCGAAGTCACCTTGGTCGCCTAAAGCGTAGCCCTTGCAGGCCAGCGAATAGGTCAGGCCGACGGCGTTGCCGGCACCACTGCGATGGCGGCGCTTTATCGCAATGGCGGCGTCCAGCAGTTCCTGGGCCTCGGCGTAGCGTCCCGCCGAAGCCAGCGCCTGGCCGAGGGTGGCCTCGATCTGCACGTTCAGCCGAGCGTCGTCCGAGCGGCGTGCCTGGCGCCGCGCCTCGTCGAGGTGGCGCAAGGCGGCCGGCGCTGCGCCCAGCGCGTAGTGCATGTAACCCAGCCAGTAGTTCGCACGTGCCATGGCCGAAGCGTCTCCGCCCCCTTGTGCCAGATCGACGGCGCGCTCGAAGAACGGCAGTTCGTCGTGCGACGGATCGAACACGCTGGCCAGCCCGAGCCGCTGCGAGATCGCAGCCCAGCGCTTGGCGACAGCGGGCGAGGCCTCCATGCCGCCCAGCGCCAGCAGCGCCGCGCGGTACTGCGTCTTCGCACGGTCCAGTGCCGAGGCGAATACCGCACGATCGCCCGCCGCCTCGGCGTAGGTGGCCGCCTGCTGCGGTTGTCCGGCGGCCGCGAAGTGATAGGCCAACGCTTCGCAGGCCTCGGCACCGGTGGTGGCCATATCCGACGAGTGCGCCGCCAGCGCATGCGCCGTGACCAGGTGCAGGCGGGTGCGCTCGCGCAAGCCGACGCCTTCGTACACCACGTCGCGCGTGATGCCGTGCTTAAAGCGCAGTGTTTCCGCCTGCTCGCCGGGGTAGATCAGGTCCTGCTCGGCCAGCGCCTGCACCAGCGGGTCGGCCACAGAAAGACCGGTGACGCGCTCGAAGAGCCAGTTGGGCATGGTCTGGCCCATCACAGCCGCGCTCTGCATGAGTTCAAGCTGCGCCATGGGCAGCCGGGCCACGCGCGAGGCGATGAGGCCGTTGAGCCAGGCCTCGCCGCCATGCACGCGCACGACCGGCTGCACCTGGGCATCGCTGGCCGCCCGGTGACAGAGTTCCTCCAGGAAGAGCGGGTTGCCGCCGGCATAACTGCAGATCTCACGCACGAGGAAAGGATGCGCCTGCGATAACCAGCGCTTGACGGTGCTTTCTGCTTCACCGTCGGTCAGTGGAGCCACTTCGACAGTGCTGACCGCCTGAGGCAGCGCCAGCTGCGAGGTGCCCCTGGCCGCCAGCAACAGCAACAGCGGCACCTGCAGAGCCATCAGCGCGCCGAACAACTGGTGCGAGCCGTCGTCGGCCCACTGCCAGTCGTCGATGAACATGACCAGCGGTTGCCGGCGTGCCATATCGGCAAACAGGCTCACGAAACCCATCCTCACAGACTGCGGGGGCAGCGGCTCGCGCTGGGCCGTGGCGGGCAGGCTCAAGGACAGGGCATGCGGCAGGAAACCGGTGGGTGCATTCCAACCAGGCGCCTGCTCGGCCAGGCGCTGGCGGGCATGCTCGGCGGCAACCTCGCCGACGACCCCTGCCTGCGGCGGCGCCAAGGCGCGCAACATCTGCTGGAAGGGCTGCAGCGGCTCGGCACCAAGGTAGCTCTCGCAATAACCTCGCAGCACCGTGGCGCCATCAGCTTGGCAGCGGTCGAGAAACTGATTCGCCAGCCGCGTCTTGCCCATGCCCGCCGCTGCAACGAGGGCCAGGGCAAGTACGCCGCTGGACCGCACGTCATCAAGCATGGCGGCCATCTGCCTGAGCAGCCCTTCGCGGCCCACGAACGCGGAGAGGCCACGTTTGGCGCGCGCCTCGAAGCGGTTGTCGGCAGCAGCCCGAGCCACGACGGACAGCGCGACGATCGCTGCGGGTGCGCCCTCAAGTTGCAGCGTGCGTCGTGAACCGATGACGAACAGCCCGCTGTCGGGGCCCAGAGTCTCTGCACTGACCAGCACTTCGTCGGGTAGCGCCGCCGCCGACAGCTTGGCGGCGATGTTGGGCGTTACGCCGGTCAGTTCCAGTCGCCCCTTGACCACATCCCCTGCGCCGACGAGCACGATGCCGGCGTGTATGCCGCTGTGCAGCCTCAATGCGCCTGGAGCGGCAGACGCCGGGTCGACGCTAAGGGCACGCACGGCCTCGTGCAATTCCAGCGCTGCCGCAGTGGCGCGACGCCCGTCGTCCTCGCCTGGGTTGGGATGTCCGAAAACCGCCAGCATGCCGTCGCCCTGAATGCGCACGACGAGGCCGCCATGGCGAGCCACCACCGTCCAGTAGGCGTGCGACAAGCGGGCCAAAAGCGCCGCGTAGTGCTCGGCTTCGAGCGTTGCCGAAAGGCGGGTCGACCCGGTCAGGTCGACAAACAGCACAGTGACGAACTGGCGCTGCGACCCGGCTGCCGTGGCGGATGACGCGGGGTCGGGATAGGCCGTGTCGACGGCTGAAACGCTCTGGTCCATAGGGCGATGGTTGTTGACAGCAGCTGAAGTGTCAAGGTGCGTTGCAGCCGCAACGAGCGCCGGCGCGTTGCGTGCAGAGGCGTTCATCGTTCATTGTGTGGATGATCTGGCCGACCACGGCCGCGCCAGGCGGTAGCGCAAAGCCTTCGGCGAGCTGTCAGCGGCCGGCAAAGGCAGGCGCAGGCGCAGGTTGACGGCCCCAATTTCGACATGACCGCCGACTTCGAGGTCTTTCGTCGCCCGGTTCACGAATGCGTGCGAGCGTCTACATGAGCCGCCATCTCGCGATGGCTGATCCGCTTCGGCATCGCTCAACCCGGACCAGACGCCGCGCCAGTCATCGATTCGAGCAAACGCGCCGGCAACACATGGTGGCGGACTTCGTTGATGAAGCGCATCCAGCGCAAGGCGAAGTCTTCGCCGAGCTTCTGGTTCACGCGAAACGACTCGAACACGTCCACAGGCACCGCCACGCCACGCCCGCATGATGGGCGAGGCCGCGGGCGCCACTGGTGCCTGCGGGCTCATCGGGGCCACTGCGGCGTCCTCAGGTTGCGTTCTAAGGCGTAACTCAGGCTGACGTCGGGGACCGGGCGCGACGGGCCTGATCGGGGCTGCACCAGAGTTGCGCCCAGCGCCGTCCAACTGCGCGCTTACCAGCGGTAACGCCAGCCGATGCCGAACTTGCTGTCCGAAGCCCAATCGTCGGCCGATCCGCCGCTGACCCGGTGAACGTTCCAGCCGACCCGCCACTCGTGGCGCTCACTCGGGCCCACCGTGGCCCCGGAACTCGGGCTGGAGTACGGCGCGCAGGCCGCCGTCGAGCGTCTCATCGCCGCGAAAGCCCAGCCGGCTGCGTTCGATCGAGTCCACGAGCAGACAGTCCTGGGTGCGGTTCCCTGCGGGCGTGCAGGGCCCGGAGTTGCTGCGCGGCGCCACGGCATCGCGCTGGCGAAGGCCCGCGTTGACGAGGCCGTAGATCGTGATGGCCGACGGATGCAAGGTGTCGCGAT
>Ga0105049_10009357_pt1 | contig 11300 bp, 13 predicted proteins | sample MAT06_FD_78087 | JGI IMG/M metagenome (GOLD analysis project Ga0105049, IMG submission 78087) | Freshwater microbial communities from Lake Fryxell liftoff mats and glacier meltwater in Antarctica - MAT-06 | ecosystem: Environmental > Aquatic > Freshwater > Ice > Liftoff microbial mat | place... | reverse complement strand
GGCGACGAGCAGTTGATCGATGAGCGGATTCATGTCCAGCCGAGGAGGCGCCCGCCTTGATAGACGACGAGCGCGGCGACCCAGGCGAGGCTGGCCATGTAGGCGATCTGGAAGAGCGGCCAGCGCCAGGAGTTGGTCTCGCGGCGGACGATGGCCACGGTGCTGATGCATTGCATGGCGAGAACGTAGCAGACCATGAGCCCGAGGCAAACGAGGGGCGTGAAGACGGGCGAACCGTCGGCCCGGCGCTCGGCGCGCATGGTGTCGCGCAGCGGGGCGAAATCCTCGTCCGGGCCGCTCTCGACGGCATAGACGATGGACATGGTGCCGACGAAGACTTCGCGTGCGGCAAAGCTGGCGATGAGGCCGATGCCGATCTTCCAGTCGTAGCCGAGTGGACGGATGAGCGGCTCGATGGCGTGGCCCATTTTCCCGGCAAAGCTGTGGGCGATGGCGTCGGCCGGCGAGGTCGCGGGATCGCTCGGCTTCGGATAGGTGGCGAGCGCCCAGAGGAGGATGGAGAGGGCGAGGATGACGGTGCCGGCGCGGCGGAGGAAAAGGAAGCCGCGCTCCCACATGCGGACGAGGATCGTCTTCCACGCGGGGAGGCGATAGGGGGGCATCTCGAGCAGGAGCATGGGGGTCTCGCCACGGAGGAGCGTCTTTTTAAAAAGCCAGGCCATGGCAAAAGCCGCGACGATCCCGAGCAGGTACATGCAGAGCATGATGCCCGCCTTTTCCAAAGCGGAAGCCGCGGGGATGAGCACGGCGATCATGAGCGCATAGACGGGCAGGCGAGCCGAGCAGCTCATGAGCGGGGCGACGAGGATGGTCACGAGCCGGTCCTTGCGGTTTTCGATGGTGCGCGTGGCCATGATGCCGGGGATGGCGCAGGCAAAGGAGCTGAGCATCGGGATGAAGGATTTCCCGTGGAGGCCGACCTTGGACATGAGCCGATCCATGATGAAGGCGGCGCGGGCCATATAGCCGGTGTCTTCGAGGATCCCGAGGAAGAAGAAGAGGATGAGGATCTGCGGGAGGAAGATGACCACGCCGCCGACGCCGGCGATGACGCCGTCGGTGAGGAGCGAGCGCAGATCGCTCGCGGGGAGAAAGCCGCCGAGCCACTGGCCGAGCGCGCCAATGCCGGTGTCGATCCACTCCATCGGGTAGGCGGCGACGGTGAAGATGCAGAAGAACATGAGCAGCATCATCGCGAGGAAGGCGGCCCAGCCCCACACGCGGTGGGTGAGCCAGCCGTCGAGGCGATCGGAGACGCTCGGGCCGAAGGCGCCGCCGCCGCGGTGCAGAGCCGCGGCGCAGATCTCGCCGATCCAGCGGTAGCGCGCTTCCACCGGGGCGGAGGTGGGATCGAGGCCGGCGGTGTGGAGGCGCGCCTGCGCGGCCCGGGTGTCTTCGATGACGATGCGGTCGTGATGCGCGAGTTCGGTGAGCGCCTGCTCGTGCAGGGTGAGGAGGAGCAGGGCCTCGCCGCGGGCCACGGCGGGATCGACGGGGAGCCGGCGGGCCAGGGCCATGGTCTCGCGCTCGAGCACGATCGGCATCTGGGCGCAAAAAGGCGGCGGCGGGAGCGGGGTGCGGGAGAGGGCCTGGCGGAGTTCGATGAAGCCGACGCCCTTGGTCGCGACCATGGGGAGCACGGGCACGCCGAGTTTTTCGCGCAGCGCCATGAGGTCGATGACGATGCCGTTTTTCTCCGCGACATCGACCATGTTGAGCGCGACCACGGCGGGGATCTGCAGCTCGAGCATCTGCGCGACGAGGTAGAGATTGCGCTCGAGATTCGAGGCATCGACGACGCAGATGATGGCGTCGGGACGCGGGGTGTCGGGCTGGCGGCCGAGGAGCACGTCGCGGGCGACGGCTTCGTCGGGCGAGCGGACCTGGAGGCTGTAGCTGCCGGGCAGATCGAGCAGCTCCATCGGCTCGCCATGGCTGCCGAAAAAACGCCCGGTCTTTTTCTCGACGGTCACGCCGGGGTAGTTGCCGACCTTTTGGCGCAGGCCGGTGAGGACGTTGAAGATCGTGCTTTTGCCGCAGTTGGGATTGCCGGCGATGGCGATGTGCCGCACGGCGGAGGGCGGGTCGCTCATCAAGGCTGCGGTGGGCGCGGGCGGAGCATGGCCGGCAGGGATCAGAGGCGCTCGATCTGCACTCCTGCGGCCTCGTTTTTCCGCAGGGAGAGATGGTAGCCGCGCACCTTGATCTCCATTGGGTCGCCGAACGGTGCAAAGCGCACCACTTCACACTCCGCACCCGTGGTCAGGCCCATCTCGAGGAGCCGGCTGCGCTGCTCGGGCGCGACGGTAAAGCCGGTGACGCGGCCCCGCTGGCCGACGGCGAGAGCGCTGAGGACGTCAGGAGCGGAGGCGGTGTGGGACATGGTGGGCGCGGAAGCTAGCAGTTGTTGAGAATTTGTCGCATCAGTTTTTGGCCCAGCGCCGGAGTGAAAAGAGGGGGCTCGATCCGCGGCGCGTGCCGACCGGTGGCGACGGCGTTTTTCGGCCGCAGGCCCGGTGCGGCCGGTGGGCTCAGGCCGCGAGCGGCTCGACGTGGACGTGCTCGCCGAGGTCGCGCCCGATGGCGACGCGCAGGCCGAGCAGGAGGCAGATGATCGCGGCGCCGTCGGAGATTTTGCGCACTTCGGCGTGGTCGTAAAAACCGAGTTCGCGCAGGCGGAGACACTCCTTGCAGTCCGGGCAGATATGCACGACGCGGAGGCGCTGACCGCATTTGGCGCGGGCGAGGGTGAGGGGCTTGGGGGAGCGGGAAGCCGGCATCGGAATGCGCGGAAGTTACGCTAAATTGAGACGCTGTCGCAAATCATTTTCCACGCGATGTGGCCGCGAATTTCGCCGGGAGGGGCGCGCGGAGGGATTGGGGTGCGATGGATGACGGTGTGACCTTGCATCCGGAAACCTTCCTGCCACCGTGTGCCCCCGTCGCGCACCGCCCAATGGAAAATGATGCCTCCAAAGAATTCGCCGAGATTGAGCTTCTGCGCCGGGTGGGCGAGGGCGATCGGGCGAGTTTCGCGGAATTATATACGCGCTACGCCAAGATACTTTTTTCGATCGCCTACCGGGTGCTGAACAATACGGAGGCGACCGAAGACGTGTTGCAGGATGTCTTCGTGCAAATCTGGGACAAGGCCCCCCTCTACGATCCCGCGCGCGGCAAGCCGCTCACCTGGGCCGTGACCCTCACGCGGAATAAGTCGATCGACCGGTTGCGGTCGGTGCAGCGCCGGAGTCGGTTGAACGACGAGGTGGAGCAGGAGGCCAAGACGCTCGAGCAGTTCGATTCGCGGGATTCCTTCAGCGCCGTTTCTGCGGGCGAGCAGGCCGGGCTGGTACGGGAGGCGATTCGGGAACTCTCCAAGGATCAGCGGGAGGCCATCGAATTGGCGTTCTTTTCCTCGCTCACCCAGTCTGAGATCGCGGAACGCCTGAACGAGCCGCTGGGGACGGTGAAGGCGCGCATCCGGCGCGGTCTGATGAAGCTGCGCGAGGTGCTCGGGCCTCGCCTGTAGAGCCCGGACGGGGGGCGATGGGACTTCGCGACTTGCGAAAAGTGGGAGGGAGAAAGAAGCCCGGTTCCCGCTCGAAGGCGACTACGCCGCGACCGGCTCGGCGACTTCGCGCTCGCGGGCGACGAGCCACAGCGGCTGGCCGGACTCGTCGCACACCGGGGTGATCGCAATCTCGGCCCAGTAGGGAGAACCGCTCTTGTGGTAGTTGAGAATGGTCTCGCGGCAGGGCCGCAATTCCTGCACGGCCTGGCGCATCCGGTCGGCGGTCTCCGGGCAGGTCGCCGCGCCTTGGAGGATGGGGCCGAGCTTCCGACCGCGCAGATCGTCGAGCGAATAGCCGCACATGGCACTGAATTCGGCATTCACCCACTCCACGAGGCCATCGGTGCCGCACATCACAAATCCGGCGCCGCGGGCTTCCTGCGGGCGACCGTCGATCGCGGCGAGCACCCGCGACAGCAGGCCGGCGGGAGGTGCGGGGACTCCATTGCGCATGGTCGCGAGGACCAGCGCGGTGCTCACCTCCTGAAGGCCGCCGACGAGATCCTGCACCTCGGGATGGGAATCCAAGATCAGATCGAAGGAATCCCGCTCGGCCGGGGACAAAAATCCCGCAGCGTACAGAGCGCAGCGGTCCTGGAGGAGTTCGGTAAGCATGGGGTGGAGAGAATTACGTGTGAACTAACGTCTGGCTCACGGGCGTGGGTGCGGGCGGGATTAAACTTTCTTTGGCCTCACCCGGCCTCGGTGGAAAGATCGCCTCCACCGCCTGGCGGCGATGGGCAAAGATGGCCTGAAGTTGATCGCGGACCACGAGCGCATGCATCGGCTCGCTCAACCAGCCAAAGGGCAGCCGGTAAGTCACCCGATCTTCCAATTCCACCCGACCCGGCCCGGCGTCGCGGAAGTGGTGTTCGTGGTGCCAGATCGCGTAGGGGCCGACGCGCTGTTCATCGACGAAAAAGTGGCCGGCCTCGACGTGGGTGATCTCCGTGAGCCAGCGCATCGCGATCCCGAGCAGCGGTCGCACCCGGTACTGGATCATCATCCCGGGGTGGATCGCCGCCGGGAGGTCCGGCGTGACGATCTGGAAGTCCAGCGCGGGTGGGGTGATGCGCGCGAGATTGCGGGGGTCGGAGAAGAAATGCCACGCCTGCTCGCGATCCACGTCGAGGGTTTGTCGGCAGTGGAGGGTGTGAATCGGCATGCCCAGCTTTACGGTCCCGCCGCAGGGCCGGGCGCATCGTCCGCCTGCTCTCCGACCCACTCCGCGAGTGCGGCGACATCGGGAATCGCCTGGCGGGCCGCGGCGGTGGTGCGTTGGAAGAGCGCGCCGGAGCGCCAGATCCAAGCCTCCGGCCGGTAGGGGCCGACTTTCTCGGGATCGCTCCAGGTGTGGATCGAGACGAGCCGCGCGGTGAGCGCCGCCGCGATGTGCATCGGCCCGCTGTCCACGCTCACGACGAAGGCCGCCTGCCGGAGCAGCCAGATGAGTTCGTGCAGCGAGGTCTGGTTGAGCAGGTCGCGCGCATTGGCGATCGGCGGGAGCTGCGCCTCGGCCCGCCCGGCGATGACCACGCGACGGGGCGCGACGGCGCGGCAAAAGTCCACCACCCCGGCGACGGAGAGCGATTTACCCGCTCCGCGGGAAAAGGGGTGCAGGAGCACGAACGGGCGAGCGTCGAGCCCGGCGACGGGCACGCCGGCGGGCAGCGGCCAGCGCAGATCTGCGCCCGCGCCCAGTGCGGGCTGGCCGGTGACGAAGCGGACGAGCGCGAGGTAGCGATCCACCGCATGCCGCGCCGCCGCGGTCTCCACCTGGGCATCGTAGAAAAGGCGCGCTCCTTCCCGGGCATCGGAGAGACCGCAGACGCGCGCCCCTTCCCCGCGGCAGAGCCGGGCGATGAGCGCGCTCCGCAGCAGGCCCTGGAAGTCCAGCACGAGATCGGCCTGCACGCGCGCCCGGAGGGCCTGGGCCCACGGGGCGATCTTCAGCGCGCCGGCCACGCCGCGGAACTGCCGGCGCGGAAACTCGATCGCTTCATCGAGGTCGGGATTGCCCTCGAGCAGCGGGAGCCACTCGGTATTGGCGATCCAGCGCAGCCGGCTGGCCGGCCAGTGCTGCCGGAGCAGGGCGACCGCAGGCAGGGTATGGACGATGTCGCCGAGCGAACTCGGTTTGACGACCAGGATCTCGCGCGGCGCGTCCAAAACGAGAAGGGCGGGGCCAGGGCGCCGGCCGCGAATTCCGGGGCGGGCTTACTTGCCCAGCGCCAGCCGGTCCGCGAGCCGTTGCGGGAGGCCGGCCTCGACGATTTTGTCCTGGGCCGTCCAGATGTCGTACTCGAGCCGGCGCAATTCGATGGTCTGAGTCTCCGGGTGAAAAAGCACGTAGGAGGCGTGCCAGTCGCCATCGCGCGGCTGGCCGACGCTGCCGCAGTTGATGAAGTACTTTTTCCCCGGCTCGAGCTGGATGGTCTTTTGCACGACGTCAAAGGCCACGCTCTTCACCGGGCCGTCGCGGATGTAGGCCCGCGGCACATGGGTATGGCCGTAGAAGCAGAGCTGGGTGTGCTGGTAGCTGAAGCTCGCCGCGGCATCGAGCTGGTTGAAGACGTAGCCCCACTTGTGCGGCGTATCGAGGGTGGCGTGGACGATCGTAAAGTCGCGCACCTGCCGGACCATCTTCAAATCGCGCAGCCACTGCTTCTCGGTCTCGGTGAGCTGATGGCGGGTCCAGTTGATCGCCTCCTCGGCGAGGGGATTGAAGCCGACGAGGTCGTCGGTCATCGAGGCCTGCTCGTCGTGATTGCCCTTCACCACAGGGCAATCGAGATTGCGCACCAGTTCGAGGCACTCGCGGGGATTGGCGTTGTAGCCGACGATGTCGCCCAGGCAGACGTGGTGCGTCACTTCATGGGCCTGGGCATCCTCGAGCACGGCGTTGAGCGCTTCGAGGTTGGCATGGATGTCTCCAAAGATGGCGAAACGCATGGTCAGCGGACGGGATTCTGCGGGGCGGGATTATAGACGCGCTCCGCGTCAGGGATACTCAATTTCTGCTGCATCCGGTGGAGCCACTTCAGGAGCGTCGGCAGGCGCTCCTGGTCGCCTTTCAGGTACAGCGTGCGCAGGATCTCGTAGGCCTCGCGCTCGTGGCCGGGGCACTGGGCCAGCTCGTAGGCCGCAAAACGCTGGACGTACATCGGGGCGCGGGGCCGCTCGGCAGCGCGGAAGTAGGCCCAGGCGGCTTTGCAGTGATCGCCCAGCTTGTGGCTGTAGAGCATGCCGAGCAGGTCGTAGAGCCGGGCGCTCTCGGGATTGCTGGCGATCCCGTCGAGCAGGAATTCCTCGCCCGTGCGGATGAATTCGCGCGCCGACCGGATGCGGAGCGCCTCCCGGGGTTGCGCGCGATTTTCCAGTGCGGCGACGCTCGCGTTGTAGGCCATGTGCCACGAGGCCATCTCCCAGAAGAGCACGCACCGCGGCTGGAGCGCGGTCACCACGTCGAGGTTCAGCTTCAGCCCCGCCCAGTCCACGCGTTCCCAGGCCGATTGGGCATGGATGTAAAAGCCATCCGCCACGATCGCGCGGAAGCCGCTGAGCGCGGCGACGAAGGCGAGTTGCCCGAGCCGCTGGCGCATCGCCAGATCGAGCTGGCCCTGGCGCAGGCCGGCGGCGCGCTGCTCCTGCTGGAGCGCGGCTTCCGGCAGGAGCCGCGCCGCGCCAAAGGCGAGCACCGCGAGGACGCTGAGCAGCGCGCGTTTCATAGCTCCTTTTGCTGAAAGAGGAAGTAGCCCACGAGAAAGTACACCGCCGTGTAGAGCACGCCGAGCGCCCCGGTCTTCACCGCGATGGCGAGCGGCACCGCCGCGCCCGCGGCGATGTCGTCCACCACGTTGAAGAGCTGGAGATCGGGAAAGACGAGCGAGACCAGGGCGAGGAAGATCTTCGTCATCGGCCCCGCGGTGGCGTCCTGCAGCCAGTAGTCGCGGGCCAGCGACTGCACGTGGCCGATGAGGTACACCACCACCGAGACCATGATCGTAAAGATCGTGGTGCTCGCGAAGGTCGAGAGGAGCAGCGTGAACGACGCGCAGAGCGCGGCCTTCAGGTAGATGAAGAGGATGCCCGGGACGAGGCTCGTGGTGAAGGTCGCCGCCCGGATCGCCTGGATCGCGGCCACCTGCTCGTCGGGCGGCATCTGGCCGAGCCCGGCGATCGCACTTTGCTCGCGGAAGTAGAGCACCCCCACGAAGAGGAAACTCATGAGCGAAGTCGCGATGAGGAGCAGCGTGAGCACCCCGAGCAGCTTGCCCAGCAGATACTCAAAACGCGGCACCGGCTTGGCGAGGATCGTGTAGAGCGTGCGCTCCTCGATGTCCTTGGGCAGGAGCAGCGCGGTGGAGAGCACCGCGAGCAGCCAGGTGAAGATGGACATCGCCCCGAGCGCCACATCCTTCAGCACCTGAAATTGCTCCTGAAAGGTGAACTTCCCGACAAACGCCGAACTGCCGATGATCAGCAGCCCAAAGAGCAGCAGAAAGTAAAAGACCTTCAGCCGGATGAGTTCGAGCAGCGTGTTCGACGCGAGCGCCCAGACCCGGGCCGGGGAGAAGAGCTGGTGCTGAGAGGCGGGTGGCGGGGCAGACATGGGTCAGAAGAAAACGCCAAACTTCAAACGCCAAACTTCAAACGCCAAATGCTCCAGAACACCCCTGCCGTGCGCGATCACCATTGCGTGTTTGCAGTTTGAAGTTTGGCGTTCATTTCCCCTCCGCACCTCCAGTGACTTCGAGAAAGTATCGCTCCAGCGTCCGCTGCGGTTTCCGTTCCTCGACGATTGTGGCGCCGCGGCGAGCTACCGCCGCCCGCAACTCCGCGAGCAATTCCGGGGTCGCATTTTCCAGGATGAGTTCCGTCTGCGTCTCCACGGAGATGAGCTGGTCGAGCGGGCCTTCGCGCACCAGGCGGCCCTGGTGGAGGATGCCGATGCGGTCGCAGATCTCCTGCACCTGGCTGAGCAGATGGGAGCAGAGCAGCACGGTGATGCCGCGCGCCTTGAACTGCAGGATGAGGTCGCGAATCTCCCGCGAACCCGCCGGATCGACGCCCGCGGTCGGCTCGTCGAGCACCAGCAGCCGCGGCTCCTGGACCAGCGCCTGCGCGAGGCCGATGCGCTGGAGCATGCCTTTCGAATACCCACCGATGCGACGCGCAGCGGCCTTTTCCAAGCCCACCAGATGCAGCAGTTCCCGGGTGCGCGTGGCGAGCTTTGCCCCGCCCAAACCGCATAGCTTGCCGTAAAACTCCAGCGTCTCCGTGCCGGTGAGGAACTTGTAGAAGTAGGGATTCTCCGGCAGAAAGCCGACCTCCTCGCGGCTCTCGACGAGCTTCGAATCGCGACCGAAGATCTCCGTGCTGCCGGAGGTCGGGGCGACCAGGCCGAGCACGATCTTCATCGTCGTGGATTTGCCCGAACCATTGGGGCCGAGCAGGCCATACACGTGGCCGGCCTCCACGGTCAGCGTGAGATCCTGCACGGCGTGGACCTTTTCCCGCCGAAAGGGGATCGGGAAAACTTTCGTGAGGTGCTGGATGGAAATCGCAGGGGTGGACATCGGGGCGGACGGCGCGGGCCGTGGTATCTAGCCACACCCGGAGAGCAGGACAACCCCGCGCATTACCGCGCAATCTCGAATCCGCGCAGCCCGACCGGCGGCGGGATCGCCCCCGCGCTCACGCTCCGGATGTGCGCCTTGAGTTCACTCTCCGCGATCGCTTCGAGGAAGCCCTCCACTTCCCCCACCGTCCCGCTGCACTGGAGCTCGACGCGACCGTCGGGCAGATTGCGCACCCAGCCGACGATGTCGTAGCCGCGCGCGAGGTTTTTGCAGGTGTAGCGGAAGCCGACGCCCTGTACCCGGCCTTCGTAGAATACCTGGCGGGCAATCACGGCGCGGTCGGGTCTTTGCCCGGCCCGTGCTCCGCCCGCCTCACGTCTGAAATCGCGGGTAGCGCGGGTTCACAAAGAGGGCATCGGCCCAGCCCGCGAGCTTGTTCTGGTGCTCAAACTCGTAGATCGAGACGAGGCGGAATCCGTGATCGCTCAGATACCGGTAGAGCTCATCGAAGGGCGGGATGCCCGCGTACATCTCGGAAAAAATCAGCTCGGTGTAGATCAACCCGATCCGGTTGGAGCGCATCGCGCGATCGGCGCCTTTGAAGACTTCGAGGTCGTAGCCCTGGGTGTCGGACTTGAGGATGTCCACCTGGTCGATCTCCCGGGCCGTCAGGAATTCATCGACCGTCGTGACTTCGACCGTCTCCCGAGTCGCGACGCTGCCCCAGCCATCCTTGTGGAGTTCGAGAAAGGAACTCATGTCCGAGTTCGTATTTTCAAGGAAGGTCTGCCGCCCCACGGCGGACCCAAGCGCGCAATTCCAGGCATGCACGCCCGCCTCGTGAGCGATGCTCGCCTGCAATTTCTTAAACGTCGCGACGCCCGGTTCGAAGGAATGGATGACGCAGCCCGGAAAGGATTCCCTAAACCGATGCACCGTCTGCCCTTCGTTGGCCCCGACATCGAGAATCAGCGGCGGCGCTTCGCCCTGCACAAAGTGCTGCATGTCGTGAAAGGGAAACCGGCCGAGACGGTCCGAGTGCAGGCGGTTTACTTGGTATCCCAGGCGGTGGGCGATGGATTGCAGGAGCGAGCGCATGGGAGTAAATCGGTTGCCGCCCCGTCCATGACGGCCGGCCTACAGGGGGCAGACTGGCAGGATCGGGCCACACCGACAAGGCGATTTACCGGGCGATCAGCGCACTTCGAGGCGGATGAACTTCGCCGGCGCATTCGTCACCTCCACCCGCCGCCGGATCATCTGGTCTCCGGTGCCCGGCACGATGCCGAGCGCTTCCTCGGGCGGAGCGATGCTATCCCAGAGGCCGGAGTCCAGGGCGTCCGTCACGCCAATGCGATAGGAGAGATCCCGCGCCGCGCTATTCCGCCGATAGGTCAAAGCCAGGTAACGCCGGTTGGCTTCCGTGAGGAGGGAGACTTCGGGCAGGCCATTGGCCGCGGAAACCGGCGTCAAAGGCGGGAGGCGCAAGGCATACTTCAACAGATTGGGAACGCCGTCGCCCGCGGGTGAGGCCATGGGGCCGCTGACATTGAGGTCCGTGAGCTGGGCCGGAGAGAAGTTGCCGCGCCGCCAGATCTCTTCCGGGGAGAGGGGGATGAGCGAACTGTTGGTCTGGGTGGGTGGGGTCCACCGGAGCTGAATGACCGCCGTGTACCCGGCGGCGGCGTAGTCCAGCTTGAAGTCGTAAGTGCGACCCGCCTCCATGAAGATCTTGTAGCGATGGGTGAAAGGCGGATGGCCGACCCACTCTTCGATCACCAATCTTCCATCCAGCCAGAGGCGGACTTGAGGGCCCGACCAGGTCGAGATCTCGTAGAGCCCGGTCGTGGGTGGGATGATGCGGCCGGTCCACCGGACGGAGTATCCGTTGGAAGGGATGGATGGGTGGGGAGAAGTCAGCTCCCAGTTAAAGTCGATCACCGGGTCGAGCCGGGTAAAGGCGAGGTTGGTAAAGTTCGAGGACGCAAAGTACTCGCCCTTCAGGTTCAGCAGCCCGCCTTCGCGGGGTGTCGAGGGAATGACGTTGACGTTGACCGTGGCTGCCGTGGTGGCCAGCCCATCGGTGACCGTGTAGGTAAAGCTGTCGCTGCCCGAAAAGCCCG